>Ga0194129_10006489_pt1 | contig 14324 bp, 10 predicted proteins | sample TA2KigCa35mmetaG_FD_150862 | JGI IMG/M metagenome (GOLD analysis project Ga0194129, IMG submission 150862) | Freshwater microbial communities from Lake Tanganyika, Tanzania - TA2015038 Kigoma Deep Cast 35m | ecosystem: Environmental > Aquatic > Freshwater > Lake | place: Tanzania: Lake... | reverse complement strand
GCCGCGGACCTCGAGGGTCGGCTTCAGATAGTCGTAGTCGTGAAGCGCGACCTCGTGCGGGACGGCGCGGGAGCGCGAGCGGACCCACTCGAAGGCCTCGAGCGCCATCGAGTCGCCTTCGGAGAGAGGCCGGTATTTCACGACGCCAGGTCCGTGCAGCGCGTCGTACTGAGGGCCGTCGACGATGACCACGCGCTCCTTCTTCTCGCCCTGCTCGAAGTAGTAGAAGAGCCCGAGCCGCTCCATCCAACGGTGGAGGAAGTCGAGGTTCGACTCTCGGTACTGCGCGATGAACTCGCGCGACGGATAGCTCTGCTCGAGCTGCAACGAGAACTCGTCCGACTCGAGGCCGCTCCACTCGAGGACGTCCGCGAGCACCGAGGGGATGGGGGCGTCGGTCCACACGTTGCTGTGCCGCGCGAGCTCGAGCGTCCAGAGCTTCGGCACGAGGACCGCCCGATAGAGCGACTTCCCCTTGAAGGTGTGGAGGAGCTCAACCGACGACAGGACGCCATGGTAACGATAGGGCTGCGCGAGCGCGCCGAGCTCGAACGTGAGCGTCGCCCGAGCGAGGAGCGCGTCGTCCTCGAGAAACGTCGGGTCCGAGGTGATGAAGCCGATCTCGAATCGGTAGGGCTCGGAGAGAGACTCCTGGCCGCGGAAGGCCACCACCTCGGCGTCGGCGGGAAGGGCTTCGGAGTGGAGGGTGTACAGCTTCGCCGCCATGATCCAGTCCTCCATGAAACCGCGCGCGCCGCCGCGTGACCAGCCCCATTCAGGGCTGCTAGCCTCAGTTGCCCGGTCGCCGCTTCATGCCGGCGCTCGAGAGCGATGGCGCCTCGTCGCGTCGTAGACCATAATACCCGTCGATGTCTTCCCGATTCGCCCCGGTTGGCCAACAGTCCCTCGGCCTCGCTTCGCTCGCGCTCGTGGCCTGCACGAGCTCGGTGACCTTCTTTGGCTCCTCGGGCGCAGGCGGGTCCGGAGCCGGCGGAGCGGACTCCAGCTCGACCACCGCATCGACCGGCGACGGCGGCGCGGGAGCGATGGGACAGGGCGGCACCTCCAGCGTCGCGGCCTCCAGCGTCGCGGCCTCCAGCGTCGCGGCCTCCAGTGTCGCCGCCTCCAGCGTCGCCGCCTCCAGCGTCGCCGCCTCCAGCGTCGCGGCCTCGAGCTCCTCCACTGTGACGGGCGGCGGCTCGATGTGCGCGCACGACGTGTGCGTCCAGGGCATGAAGCTCACGATCGGATGCGATGCGTGCGTCGACAAGGTCTGCGCTTCTGACAAGTATTGCTGCGAGACCGCGTGGGACGCGATCTGCACGTACCGAGCGTCGACGACGTGCAACGTCGCGTGCCCCGGCGATCCGGCGACACCAAACTGCAAGACGCTGTATGGCTCGACCATCGGGTACAGCCTCTGCGCCGAGAACGCGACGACGTGCGAGTTCGCGATCAATCAGACACAGAACACCTGCGCGGCCGCGTGCGCGAAGGCCGGTGGCGAGTGCGTCGCGTCGTTCAACGACGTGAACAACAACCCCTGCCAGAAGCCGCAGGCCCCGAACCTCGGCACTAAGTCGTGCGATTCGACGCAGTGGCAGAGCGCGATCTGCATCTGCTCCCGTGGGTGCGGCGCTGGCCTCCCATGCCCTGCCGGCAAGAGCTGCAAGGCAGGCGCCTGCGGTTGACGGCGTCGCCCGCGCAACGCTTTTCGCCACCTCTCTCGCGAAGCTTCGTCCTTCGACGAACCGCGGGACACATTTGACATTCTCAGGAGACAACAGACATGGCCATCCGCCTTGGTGACATCGCCCCCGACTTCTCGGCTCCCACGACGCAGGGAGACATTCGCTTTCACGAGTGGCTCGGAGACTCCTGGGGCGTCCTCTTCAGCCACCCGAAGGACTTCACCCCCGTCTGCACCACCGAGCTCGGCTACGTCGCTCGGATCAAGCCGGAGTTCGAAAAGCGCAACGTCAAGGTGATCGGTCTCAGCGTGGACTCGGTCGAGTCGCACATGAAGTGGGAGAAGGACATCGAGGAGACGCAAGGCCAGGCCGTGAACTTCCCGATGATCGGCGACCCGGAGCGTAAGGTCGCGACGCTCTACGACATGATCCACCCAAACGCGAGCGACACGCTCACGGTGCGCTCGGTGTTCGTGATTGGGCCCGACAAGCGCGTGAAGCTCTCGCTCACCTACCCCGCATCGACCGGCCGCAACTTCGACGAGCTCGTCCGGGTCATCGACTCGCTCCAGCTCACCGCCTACCAGAAGGTCGCGACCCCCGCGAACTGGAAGGATGGCGAGGACGTGATCATCGTCCCGTCGCTCTCGAACGATGACGCGAAGAAGCTGTTTCCGGGCGGCTGGGACGAGAAAAAGTCCTACCTGCGCGTCGTGAAGCAGCCCTCCCGAGGCTGAGCCGATGGCGCAGACCCGCGGAGCCGTCGCCGTCGTCGGTGGAGTCGCCGTCGCCTGGCTCGCCGCCACCTCACCGGCCTGCGACCCCCAGGAGACAGCCGAAGCCGACGCCTGCGACGTGCTCTTCGGGCGCCCCAATGACCGCACGGGACTCGACGCCTCCCGCTGCCGACCGAGCTGCCGATGCGGCGACGAGGAGTTCGCGCCGCCGCGCTACGACGCCGCGTTCACCGAGGCCCTCGTCGCCACGTGGGAGCTCAGCGCTCCCTACAAGGAAATCCTCGAAGATCCCTACCTCGAGGCGGCCCCCGACGCGGAGCCTCCCGAGGCGGTCTGCGCGCTGGTGCGCGGCGACACGCTCGCGAGTGGCAAGCGCGCCTACACGCTCGCGACCTACGACGACGAGGCTGCGGCTCGCGCGGCAGGAGCCGCCCTCACGCACTTCGGTCGCTGCGGGGTCTGCTCGACGCTCGAGAACCTCGCCGTGTACATCCGCGAGGAGGACCTCACCGAGCCCGTCCGCGCCTGCGGACTCTCGTCGAAGACGATGGACGAGCACGTGACCTGCCTCCGCGGGCTTGGCTTTGATCGACCGTGCGCCCAAATCTGGTACTGGAACACCCTTCACACGAAGAAGAAGTGCCTGGGCCCGTGCGTCGCGGCGCTCGGCGCGCCCTACCACGACGAGTCCGGCGCGCTGAACGAGTGCCTCGCATGCGACGAGCGCGAGAGCGGCGCCGTGTTCAAGGCGGTCGCAGGGCGAACGAGGCGGAACTCGGGTCTGCCGAACGCGATGTGTCGCCCGTGCAGCGAGGTCCGGCCGCTCGTCCACGCCTATTGAACCGACGAGCGCGTCAGCCCGAGGGGGCGGCGCCGTCAGCGCTGCGGGGGCAGCCGGGGCGCCATCAACGGCGGCGGGCATCCTCGCGTCTCGCCGCTCGTTACGCTAATATTCAGCTTCTTGGGTCGTCTCCGAGCACACTTCCAATCATGCGGCACACCTCATGACGGCTGAGAAGTTTCGTCTCACCCTCGGCTTCACCAGTCTCCTGCTTGGGCTGAGCGTCGGCGCGGTCGCCAGCTGCGGGTCGAGCGAGGTGGCGCCGCCGAAGGCGTGCGTGCCAGGACGCACCGTCGCCTGCACCTGCGACGGCGGCGGAGATGGCCTCCAGACGTGCCGAGGTGACGGCTCGGGCTACGACGCCTGCGGCTTCTGCAAGATCAGGGTGAAGGCCGCAGCCCCTGGCAAGCTCGACGACGTGACCGAGGAGCTCGGGCTCATCGGCGGCGCCGGTCCGTGCCTCGGCTTCGACGACTTCGACGGGGACGGCGATCCCGACCTCATCATGGGACACCTCACCGCCGAGCAGACCGGCATGACGATCGCTCCCGCCGAGCTCGTCATTCACTCGAACGATGGTGCCGGGAGCTTTTCCAAGGAACCGGTCGCGAAGCTGCTGACAGGCGGGGCGATCATCTGCGTGACGGGGGACTTCGACCGCGATGGGCTCCCGGACATCGTGGCCGAAGTCGGGCAGCCCGAGACGGGCGTGAAGAGGCGCCTCTACCACTTCCGGAATCTCGGCGACTTCAAGTTCGAGGATCGGCTGACCGCCTTTGACGTGACGCCGATCACCGACCAGCTCCTCCTCGCGATCGGGACCTACGACTCCGACAACGATGGTCAGCTCGACATCATCATCGGTCGCGCGAATGGCGGCGGGCCGGCGACGAGCGAGTCGTGCGGCATGGAAGAAAATGACTTCATCTGCGACGGCATCGTCTCGATGGGCCAGACAGGTCCGCTCCTGTATCGCAACGTCGGCGGCTCGTTCGTGCTCATGACGAAGACGTTCAAGGGGCCTTTCCCAGGGACCACCAACGCGCTCGCGTTCGCCGACCTCGACGAAAACGGGCTCACCGACTTCTTCATGGCGAACGATTGGTACACGAACCACCTTCACATGCAGGTCAAGCCCGGCGTGTACCAGCGGGCCGAGAGCATCCTCGGCTTGAACCTCTTCAACCACGCGATGGGCGCGTCGATCAACGACTACGATCTCGACGGCCGCCCGGACATCTACGTCGCCGATCTCGGCCCGAACACGTTTTACTTCGGCAAGCCGGACGGGACGTTCGAGAACCTGAACAAGGAGCTCGGGATCTCCGCGGTCACCCGATACCACTCGAACTGGGCAACGCTCGGTGAGGACTTCAACCTCGACGGGCTCCCCGACGTGTTCGTCGCCAGCTCCGGGCTCGTCACCTCGGAAGAGGACATGATCAAGATGGCGGTCGTGTTTTCGGGGCCGATCAACGAGAAGCCGCCGCAGTTCGACCTTCTCTTCTGGAACCAAGGCGACCGCCAGTTCGAACCCGCGACGCTGCCGCACCGAGGCGACCAGAACCCGATGGTGGTGCTCGCCTCGTCGGCGACCGCCGACATCGACGCCGACGGTGATCTCGACATCGCGGTAGGCGCGGGCGAGGGCCTCCAGCTCCGGATCCTGCGCAACCAGCAAAAGACTGGCAATCACTTGATCCTCGACCTCGTCGGCAAGGCGTCGAATCCGCACGGCGTTGGGGCGGTTGTCGATCTGTTGGAGGGCGGCGTCGTCCGAGCACGTCGCTACGCAGGCAACGGCGGCTCTGTCGGCAATTCGTGGAAGCACGTGCACTTCGGCCTCGGCGACAAGGAGACCATCGACCAGGTGCGCATTCGCTGGCCTGCGGGCGGAGTGCAGGTCCTCGACGACGTCGCGGCGAACCAGCGGCTCCGCGTCACCGAGCCGTGACGGCGCGGAAGCGCCAGGCCTCGCTCGGGGATTGCGCTCCTCAGAACGAGCCGGAGAGCCCGAGGTAGCCCGCCCCGACGTGCGGCACGACCGTCGCGCGCGGGGCAGAGGATGGCGAGCGGGTGAGCGCCCACACGAGCGCCGTCACCCCTCCGGCCGCGCCCGCGACGACGAAGCTCGAGGTCGAGACGTGGGCGAGCGTGGTTGCCGAGTCGAGCGCTTCTTGCGATTCGGGCGTCACGCAGAGCCCACCAGGGCACTCGGTCTCGAGCGAGCCCTTCTTGCCGAGGGCAAGCCCTCCCGTCACCGCGCCCGCGACGAGGCCGGCGCCGGTGAGGCCGAGGCCCGCCCACACGGCCGGGTGCAAGCGGGTCGGCGTCCCGCCCTCCGTCCTCGAGGCCTCGGCCGCCGCGAGCGCGCCCTCCCCTGCCGGCGTTGACGTCAGGGTGCCCTTCGAACCGTTCGCGCCGCTCGTCGGAACGAGCACGGCGGGGAGCGCTACCTCGACGGTGCGACTCTCGCGCTCGGCGAGGGTGACCGAGGCGGTGCCGCGCCGATCGCCGGCATCGACGACGACCTCATGCGAGCCAGGGTTGACCTTGCGAGGCAAGAACCTCACCGGCTCGGCAAGCTCGGCACCGTCGATCGACACGCGCATCGAAGGCGTCGCCGTGACGCCGCCTGCGAGCGCGACGGTCAGGCTCGGGATGCTCGGTCCGAGCTCGGGGAGCTTGCGCGCCGCCTCTTCGCGAGCGGCGGTGAAGGCCTTCGGCTCGCCCGCCTTGGTCGGGAAGCGCTGCACGCGCGCGAGCGTATCGGCCGCCTCGACGAGCAGCCCCAGCTTCGCCTGGGCGTCGGCGAGCGCGACCCCGGTCGTCGGAACACCCATGATGGCGTCGGCGGCCTTGTACTTGTCGTGCGCGGCTTGGAGGCTGCCCTTTCTCAGGAGCGCGTCACCTTCGTCGAGGAGCGCACGCGCGGTCGCCTTGTCGGCGGCGCTGGGCTCCGGCGTGTCCGCTGCGTTCGCAGGGGTCGCCGCGACGAAGGCGAGGAGCGGCAACGCGAAAAGTGACAGGCGCTTCACGCTCACGGCCGCTCCGAAGCGAAAGGAGCGGCGTTGGCGAGCTCGAGCCCGAGAATCCTGCGCCGGTTCACCATCCTGGATGAGCATACCAGCCCTGTCGATCGAGGGGAAAACGCGCGGGAGGCGCGGTGGGGTGGAGGACCGGCGGACGTGCTACGTTGCGAGGTTATGAGGGACGGTATGAGCACCGACGCCCCCGACAAGCCACGCGCGGAAAGCGCCGACGAGTCGCGGCCGAACATCCTCATCGTCGATGACGTGCCGGACAACCTGCGCCTGCTCTCCGAGCTGCTCCGGACGGCCGGCTACACGCCGCGGCCGGTGAGCAGCGGTCGCGCGGCCCTGAAGGCCGTGAGATCGGTGCCGATCGACCTCGTCCTCCTCGACATTCACATGCCCGAGATGACGGGCTTCGAGGTCTGCTCGCGCTTGAAAGCCGACGGCGCGACCCGCGACATCCCAGTTATCTTCCTGTCGGCCGACACCGAGACTGACCACAAGGTCGAGGCGTTTCGACGGGGCGGTGTCGACTACGTCTCGAAGCCCTTCGAGTTCGAAGAGGTGCGCGCGCGCGTCGACACGCACCTTCGCATCCGACGCCTCCAGCGCGAGCAGCGCTCGCTGCTCGAGCGCACGCTGTCGAGCTCGATCCGCACGCTGATGGAGTGCCTCCACATCGCGGCGCCCAATGCCTTCGAGCGCTCGCGCTTCGTGCGCGAGTGCGTCGTGCACCTCGCCGAGCGCCTGCACGTCACCGAGCCCTGGACTTACCGCGTCGCCGGTGCGCTGGCATTCATCGGCTGCCTCGCGCTGCCCGACGACGTGGTCCGCGCGGCCTTCGCGCAAGGCCCACGACCGGCCGAGGTCGAGGAGGCGTTCCGGCGACACGCCGACATCGGCCGCCGACTGCTCGCGGAGATCCCAAGGCTCGAGCGCGTCGCCGAGGTGATCGGCGCGCAGTACGGCGGGACGCTCCCGGCAGACGTTTCCGTGGACACCTTGCTCGCCGCCCGCGTGCTACGCGTCGCGCAGGCGTACGCTGCGGCGGTGTTCGATGGCGCGAGCCCGGCCGAGGCGCAGGCACTCCTTCGGCACGACCTCCCGAAGGAGCACGAGCTCATCCCGATGCTCGAGGGGCTCCGCCCCGAGCACCCCATCGGCGATGGCCGCCGCGGTCACCTCACCGACCTATCGGTCGGCTGCACGATACTGACGCCCGTCAAGACCACCGCCGGTGCGCTGCTGCTCGGAAAGGGAGAGGTGCTCTCGCAGGTCGCCCTCCTACGCCTCGCCGAGTTCCTACGCTCGAAGCGCATCGAGGACTCGTTCCTCTTCGAGCCGCCGAAGCGCAACGCCTGAGCGATGCCCCTCGGACCACGCCCCGCCCGCCCATGAGCTCGTCCCGAGGCGCGTCAGAGCGCACCGAGCACCTCGTCGGCCGCGCGCTCGCCGGACTCGAGCGCGCCCTCCATGTAGCCATTCCAGCGCTCGGCGAGATCCGTCCCGGCCCAGTGGAGACGCCCCGTCGGCGCGCGCGGCAAGCCGCCGAGCGACGAGAGGACACCGAGCTCGGGGAGCGCAACCGGGGCGCCACCGCAAAAGCGGTCACCGCCCCACGGATGATCGGAGAACGCGACCGGCTCGGCGGCGCGCGGACCGAAGAGGCGCGCGACGGCCTTCGTGACCTCGGCGCGTCGCTCTCTCGGTTCGAGCTTCGCGAGCGCATGGGCGTGGCCGGCCGTCACCATCGCGACGAGGAGACCGCGCCCGCGGCCAGGCTCCGACCCGTCGATGACGAGCTGCACGGGACCGTCCGTCGCCAGGCCGACGCCGCAGAGCCCCTCGTCGCGCCAGAAAGCCTCCTCGTATTCGAGGACGCATTTCGTCCAGGCCCCGAGCGTCGAGCGACGTTGCAACGTCTCGTGACTCGCGGGGAGCGGCGGCTCGTAGCGGATGCGCTGAGCGACCGGCGGAGGGACCGCGACGATCACGCGCCGCGCGCGGTACCGCGACCTCGAGGTATGGACCGTGACGCCGTCGTACTCCTCGACGAGCGCCGTCACCGGCTCCTCGAGAGTGACTCGAGGCGAGAGAGCGTCGGCGAGGCGCGTGACGAGCTGCCCCATCCCGCCCGAGAGCACCGTCGCTTGGGCGCCCCCCTCGAACGAGGTGAGCGACAGGTAGCCGCGACCGGAGTGGAGATACGCGAGGAAGACGAGCGCCGACAGCTCGTCGGGCGCGACGCCGAAGATGAGCTTCACCGAGAGGTCGAAGAGAGCGCGCGCCTCGGACGTGCGCACGATCGAGTCGGCGAGCTCGGCCGCGGTGCGTCCGTCGAGCGCCCTGCGCGCTCGATCGTCTGGCGCTCCGTCGAAGCGAACGCCGTGGCGCATCCACTCGAGGCGAAGCGTCGAGATGGCGACGTCGAGCGTGGCGCCCCAGCGTAGCCGCGGGAGAAACCCGGTGAAGCGGCGCAGCTCTCCGCCTACCAGCACCACCTGATCGCCGTCGAGCGGCTGCGGCTCGGTCGCGAGGCCGAGCTCCTTCACGAGCGCCGTGATCCGAGGCTGACCTGGACCGATCCAGTGCGCTCCGAGATCGACGTGGGCCCCTCCGAAGCGCTCGGTCCGGATCTTCCCGCCGAGGCGCGCAGACGCTTCGAAGACACGCACCGTGCGACCGACCGTGACGAGCTTCCGGGCGGCAGTGAGGCCGCTCAAACCTGCACCGACGACGACGGCGTCGGCATCGAACGAGGGAGTCATCGCCGGACGACGGTCTCACGAGCCTCACCATTTGTCGCGACCTCATGGTCGTGTCCCGCTCTACCCTCGACCCCGGGAGCGCGAGTATCCTCCCGCATCATGCTGGCCCGCCACACCCTGGCTCGCTCGTTCGTAGGCGCCCTCGCCGCCATGTTCATCGGCTTCGTCGCTCGCCCCGCGAGCGCGGTCGGAGCGCTCCGCGTCGAGGGGTCGCGCTTCGTCGATGAGACGGGTGCGGTGGTGGTCCTTCGCGGCGTGAACGTCGCGGGCGACTCGAAGGTGCCGCCCTTCCGGCCCGCCGCGGACACCACGATCTTCGACCCGCTGCCGAGCTTTGGGATGAACGCGGTGAGGCTGCTGTTCACCTGGGAGGCTTACGAACCGGAGCGCGGGAAGTACGACGCGTCGTACCTCGCCTACTACGTCACGGCGGCGCGCGCCGCCGCCGCGAAGGGCCTCCACGTCATCGTTGATTTTCATCAAGACGCTTACTCTCGCTACGCGCTCGGCGGCTGCGGCGAGGGGGCACCACGCTGGGCCCTCGACCCAGCCGTCGAGCCCGCCACGCCCGACAATGGCCCTGCCTGCAAATCGTGGGGCGTCGCGCTCGTCACCGACGAGGAGATGCACGGCCTCTTCCGCTCGTTCTACGCCGACGTGAACGGGGTGCGGACCGCGTACCTCGCGATGGTGCGGAGCGTGGCCAAGGCGCTCGCCGACGAGCCAGGCGTCATCGGCTACGACCTGATGAACGAGCCGTGGTCCGACGCCGAGGGCACGGAGCTCGCGGCCTTCCAAGCGGCCGGGTTCGCGACGATCCGCGAGGTGAGCCCCAACGCGATCGCCTTCGTGTCGCCACGCGCCTACACCAGCTCGGGGGCGCAGACCGAGCTCCCGAAGCCCGCCTACGAAAACGCGGCCTACGCGCCGCACTTCTACGACGCGACGGTGCTCGTCCTGCGCTCGTGGAGCGGCGTCGAGCCGGTCGAGCCCTTCGCGCGGATGACCGGTAAGGCCGCGGAGTGGAACGTGCCGCTCTTCCTAGGCGAGTTTGGCGCACCGCCGAACGCTCACCGCGGCCTCGACTACGTCGACATGCTCTACCGTCGCCTCGACGACGGGTTCCACTCCGGGGCGCACTGGGTCTACACGCCGGGCTGGACCGAAGAGAAGAAGGACGGCTGGAACGTCGAGGATCTGTCGATCGTCGACGGGACGCGCGCCCTGCGCGACAACTTCCGCGTGAGGCCTCATCCGCAACGCATCGCGGGCGAGCCGGTGGCCTTCGGGGTGACGCACGAGCCGCCGACCCTCGTCCTGCGCTGGCAGCACGAGCCTTCGAAGGGCGAGACCCGCGCGTTCTTGCCGAGTACGTGGCTCGGTGGTGAGGCCGACATCGTCGCCGAGGGCGTGACCTGCGAGCTCGCAGCGGAGCTCTTGCGCTGCCACGGCGACGGCGCGACGAGCGCGACCGTGTCGGTCCGGGCGAGCGCGGCCGGCCCGAGCGTCGGCGCCGCGGGCGGATGCGGCGGCGCGTGCGCCACGAGCCATCGCGCGCCGAGCGGCCGGGGCGCGCCGAGCACCATCGTCGTCCTCACGACGGCCCTCGCGCTCGGGCTCCGACGCCGCAGTCAGGGCCGCGCGCCCGAACTCGACGCGCCGCGTGGACGAACGCGTTGGCCGTGAGTCTCACGACTTTGTCATGCGGTCGATTTCGCTTCCCGCTCGCGCGAGGCGGCTTGAAGGTCCGCGCGCCATGCAATTCGACAACGTCGTCATCGCGGGCCTTGCGCACGTCGAGCCGCCGCACCGCATCGCCTCTTCCGACTTCGAGGACCGGCTCGCGCCGGTGTGCTCGCGGCTCGGCCTGAAGCCCGACATGCTGACGGGCCTCGCGGGGATCCAAGCGCGCCGCTGGTGGGACGCCGGCACGACGCCGAGTGCCGCTGCGACGCTCGCAGCCGAGAAGGTCCTCGCCGAGACGGGGGTCGCGCGCGAGCGGCTAGGCATGCTCGTCAACACCTCGGTGTGCCGTGATTTCCTCGAGCCGAGCACTGCGAGCCTCGTGCACTCGAACCTCAAGCTCGCCGCGAGCTGCCGGAACTACGACCTCGGCAACGCCTGCCTCGCGTTCGTCAACGCCATCGAGCTCGTGGGTCTTCAGCTCGAGCGCGGCCTCATCGACTACGCGCTCGTCGTCGACGGCGAGAGCTCGCGTGAGATCCAGGAGGCGACGCTCGCGCGCATGGCCGGTCCCGAGATGACGGCGGCGCAGTTCCGCGCGGAGTTCGCCTCGCTGACGCTTGGCTCGGGCTCGGTCGCGATGCTCCTCTCCCGGCGCGAGCTCCACCCGGATGCCCCCTCCGTCGTGCGGGGCGTGATGCGCGCGGCCACCGAGCATGCGCGGCTCTGCTGGGGCCACGCGACCCACATGGAGACCGACACGAAGGCGCTGCTCTTCGCGGGAATCGAGCTCGCCCAGGCGACGTGGGAGGACGCGAAGCGCGTGCTCGGTTGGGCCGCGGACGCGCTCGATCTGCTCGTGCTCCACCAGGTGAGCGCCGTTCACACGATGACCCTCTGCAGCACGCTCGGACTCGACCCGACGAAGGCGCTCCTCACCTTCCCCGAGTACGGCAACATCGGCCCCGCCGCCGTGCCGTTCACGCTCTCGAAGGCGGTCGAGCTCGGCCGCGCGAAGAAGGGCGATCGCGTCGCGCTGATGGGGATCGGCAGCGGCCTCAACTGCGCGATGTTCGAGCTGCGATGGTGACGCGCGACGCCCCGGCCTTCCGGGCGCTGTATCCATTCGCTTCACGAAGCTTCGACCGCGACGGGCTCTCCTACCACTACCTCGACGAGGGCCCGAAAGACGGCGTGCCGGTGGTGATGGTCCACGGCAACCCGACGTGGTCCTTCTACTACCGACGCCTCGTGCTCGCGCTCCGGGGCGAGCGCCGCTGCCTCGTCCCCGATCACATCGGCATGGGGTTCAGCGACAAGCCGGGCGACGACCGCTACACCTACACGCTCGCGTCGCGCGTCGCCGATCTCGGCGCCTGGCTCGACTCGCTCGGGCTCGACTCCGTCGACGTGGTCGCGCACGACTGGGGCGGCATGATCGCGTCCGCGTGGATGGTCGAGCACCCCGAGCGCGTGCGGCGCATCGTGCTCATGAACACCGCCGCGTTTCCGAACCCGCGGGGGCGCCGCATCCCGCCGACCTTGAAGCTCGCGCGTGACTCTTCCCTCGGTGCCCTCCTCGTGCGCGGCTTCAATGCGTTCAGCGTCGGCGCCACGCGCCTCGCCGTCGAGCGGGCTCTCCCCGCCGACGTGCGGGCCGGCTACACGCTGCCCTACGACTCATGGGCGAACCGCATCGCCACCTTGCGCTTCGTGCAGGACATCCCGCTCGTGCCCGGCGACCCGGCGTGGAGCGTGGTCGAGGCAACCGAGGCGAAGCTCGGAACGCTCGCGGACAAGCCGCTCTTCCTGCCGTGGGGGCTCCGAGACTTCGTGTTCGACGAGGCCTTCCTCGAGCGCTTCCGCGAGCACTTCCCCAAGGCCGAGGTCGCGCGCTACCCCGACGCGGGCCACTACCTGCTCGAGGACGCGGGGGACGCGGTGACCGAACGAATCGCTGAGTTCTTGCAAGCATGACGGCTCGACGAGCATGACCGGCCTCGCGAACATCGCCGCCGCCCTCTCCGCGCGTGCGGTCGAGGCGCCCGATGCGCTGGCGCTCCACGTGCCGGTCGGACGCGAGCCGGACGGTCGCCGCCGCTACGTCGCGTACGACTACCGCACCCTCGACGGCGAGAGCGACCGCCTCGCGCGGGGGCTCGACGCGGTGGGGGTCGGGAAGGGGGTTCGCGTCGCGTTGATGGTGCCGCCCGGGTTCGAGTTCTTCGCGCTGGTGTTCGCGCTCTTCAAGGCGGGCGCGGTGCCGGTGATGCTCGATCCGGGGATCGGGCGGCACCACCTCAAGGCGTGCCTCGCCGAGGCCGAGCCCGCAGCGTTCATCGGCGTGCCGAAGGCGCACCTCGCGCGCGTGGTGCTCGGCTGGGCCAAGGCGAGCGTGCGCACGCTCGTGACGGTGGGGCGGCGCTACCTCTGGGGAGGGCACACCCTCGAGTCGCTACGCGAGGCCGCGGAGCGCGCCGGAAGCGGACCGTTCCTCGCCGCGACCGCGCCCGATGACGTGGCGGCGATCTTGTTCACGAGCGGGAGCACCGGAACCCCGAAGGGCGTCGTCTACCGGCACCGCCACTTCGTCGAGCAGGTCGCGCTCATTCGCGCCACGTACGGCATCGAGCCGGGCGAAATCGATCTGCCGACGTTTCCGCTCTTCGGCCTCTTCGATCCGGCGCTGGGGATGACGACCGTCGTCCCCGACATGGACTTCACGCGGCCCGCGCGCCTCGATCCGGCGCATTTCCTCGAGGTTGCGCAGCGCTTCGGCGCGACGAGCTGCTTCGGCTCCCCCGCGGTACTCGACACGCTCTCGCGGCACGGCGTCGCGGTCGGCGCCACGTCGGGGGCCCCCTTGCTCGGCACCTTGCGGCGCGTGATTTCGGCGGGGGCGCCAGTCCCCGGGGCCGTCCTCGAGCGCATGCGCGCCCTGCTGCCCGAGGCCACGCGCATCCACACGCCGTACGGCGCGACGGAGTGCCTGCCGATCGCGACGATCGCGTGCGACACCATCCTCGGCGAGACCTGGGCGAAGACGCGCGACGGCGCGGGCGTGTGCGTCGGGCTGCCGCTCGCCGCGAACGACGTGCGCGTGATTCGCATCGACGACGGGCCGATCGGCGCATGGTCCGACGAGCTCGAGGTGCCACGGGGGACGGTGGGCGAGGTCACCGTGCTCGGCCCCACGACGACCGACGCCTACTTTCGCCGCGACGAGGCGACGCGGCTCGCGAAGATCGATCACGGCGGCCGCGCGCGTCACCGCATGGGCGATCTCGGGTACCTCGACGAGGCGGGACGTCTCTGGTTCTGCGGACGCAAGGTGCATCGCGTCCGTACGGCGCAGGGGGAGCTCTACACGGCGCAGGTGGAGGGCGTCTTCGACGCGCACTCCGAGGTCCGGCGCTCCGCGCTCGTCGGCATCGGCCCGAAGGAGCGCGCGCGTCCCGTCGTGTGGATCGAGCGTGAGCCGCACGCGCGCACGGCATGGCCGAAGCTCGAGGAGGAGCTGCGTGACCTCGGCGCCAAGCACGCCCACACCCGCGCGCTCGACACCTTCC
>Ga0194129_10006486_pt1 | contig 14325 bp, 15 predicted proteins | sample TA2KigCa35mmetaG_FD_150862 | JGI IMG/M metagenome (GOLD analysis project Ga0194129, IMG submission 150862) | Freshwater microbial communities from Lake Tanganyika, Tanzania - TA2015038 Kigoma Deep Cast 35m | ecosystem: Environmental > Aquatic > Freshwater > Lake | place: Tanzania: Lake... | reverse complement strand
GGCCCGCTGCTGGGTGGATCTGGGCACAAGTGATGCTTTCGCGCTCGACGTGCTGATCAACGCCCTGCGCCAGCTCAACAACGACGTGGTGGAGATCGAGCAGCTGTTGATCGGTGGCCTCAATGACGACTGGCCGATCGAGGAGCAACCGGAGTCAATGTTTGCCGGCCTGGACGCCCTCGATGGCGCCATCGACGACACCATCGACTGAGCGTTGGCCAAAGAACAGCGACGGCTGCTGATCGCCCCCGAGCGGCTGGCCGGGGCGGCGGCGCAGGCGGGCACAGGCCCGCGATTGCCGCTCGACAGCGCTGAAACCCATTACCTGCAGCGGGTGCTGCGGCTCAAGAGCGGCGACTGCTTTGCCGTGGTCAATGGTGTGGGGCAGCTGTGGCAGGCGGTGTTGGAGCCCCCCCACGCCCGCCTGCTCACGGGCCTGGATCAACCGGCGCAGGCACAGCCGGCGCCCTGCCCCGAGCTGCAGCTGGCGGTGGCGCTGCCGCGCCGCGATAGCGACCTGCTGCTGCGCATGGCCACCGAGCTGGGCATCGACCGCATCCAGCCGCTGATCGCCGAGCGCAGCGTGGCCGAGCGCTGGAATCGCCAACGGGCTGCCGTGATCGTGCGCGAGGCGGTGGAGCAGTGCGAACGGCTGTGGGCGCCGCAGCTGGGCGAGCCCGCCAGCGCCGCCAACTGGCTCAGCCAGCCCCACGGTCTGCGCCTGCTGGCCACCACGCGCCGGCATTCACCGCTGCTGGCTGAGCTGCTGCCGCCGCGCTGCTCCCAGGCAGCCGATCGATCCATCTGCGTGGCGATCGGCCCCGAGGGGGGCTGGAGCCCGGCAGAAGAGGAGCGGGCCTTGAGCCTGGGCTGGCAGCCCGTGAGCCTGGGGCCCACGATCCTGCGCACGTCGACGGCAGCGGTGGCCTCCGCTGCGGCGCTCTGCAGCTGGCGCGGCTAGCTGCGGAACAGGCCAGCAGCCATGCTCTTGAAGCCTGCCAGGTTGGCGCCGGCGCGGCGGCGGCGGGTGGGCACCGCGTTGGCGGGGTTCAGGCACTCCGGCGCAAAGGTGGCCAGGGTGGCGGCGGGCTTGGCCTCCTGGGCCGCCCGCAGCTCGGCGGCAATCGCCTCGGCGGTGGTCAGGGTGGAGCCGCCGGTCGGTGCCGGCGCCTGGGTGGCCGCCGGAGCAGCAGAGGCTCCAGGGGCGCTGGTCGCGGGCTTGCTGCCCACGGCGATCACGGGCTCTGCCGCGGCCTGTTTGGCCTTGGGCTCGGGCTTGTCGGGGGCGATGGCCACCTGGGCCGGCTTGGCGCCCTCGCTGCCCAGATCCAGGAAGAAGCTGCCCTTGTTGTTGAACACCGTGAAACGCCTCGGCTGCAGCGATTATCCGCTGCCCCAAGGCCCGCCGAGGGGGTTGCTTAGGGCAGTGCAACACAGTGGACCTCTCGATGCCCGATGCCATGGACGCCGCTGCGCCCCCGACCCTGCTGCACTGGCTGGCCGCCGCCGCCATCAATGCGGTGCTGATTGCCGCCGCCAGCCGGGCGCCCGTGCTCACCCGCGCCGGCTGGGTGCATGCGGCCGTATTGGGCACGATCCTGTGGGGCTGCCTGGGCCCGCGCGGCTGGCTGGCCGTGGTGGCCTACCTGCTGCTGGGCTCGCTGGTGACCCGATTGGGCTACGGCACCAAGCAGGCCCGCGGGCTGGCCGAGGCCCGCGGTGGCCGCCGCGGCCCCGAAAACGTGTGGGGATCGGCCGCCAGCGGGGCGCTGCTGGCGCTGCTGCTGCCGATGGCGCCGGAGCCGCTGCGGCCGGTGCTGCTCGTGGGCTTCACCGCCAGCTTTGCAGCCAAGCTGGCCGACACCTTCGGCAGCGAGATCGGCAAGCGCTGGGGCCGCCGCACGCTGCTGATCACCACGCTGCAGCCAGTGCCGGCGGGCACCGAAGGGGCGATCAGCCTCGAGGGCACCGCCGCCAGCGCCGCCGGCGCTGTGCTGATGGCCCTGCTGTGCGCCGCGCTGGGGCTGATCGGGGCGCCGGCACCGCTGCTGCTGGTCGCGGCGGTGGCACTGCTCGCCACCCTGATCGAGAGCGCCATCGGCGCCACCCTGCAACGGCGCCTGCAGTGGCTCAGCAACGAGTTGGTCAACGGCCTGCAGACCGCCATCGCCGCCCTGCTGGCCATGGCAGGCGCACTGCTGCTGCAGCGCTAGCAGGCAATCGCTTCGCTCACCACATCGAGCAGGGTCAACGGCGCCTCAGCGGCGTCGCCGCCGGCCAGGGGTGCATCGAGGCTGCGCAGCCGCAGGGCCTGCTGCACCGCCCGCGCCTCGCGCAGCTGCTCGCGGCGACAGCCCAGGGCCGTGGCCAGGCCCCCATCGCCCAAGGGCGGCTGCCCCAGGGCGGCCCGCCTGGCCTGCAGCGTGCAGACGCGCTGCAGCAGCTCGCGCAGGCGCCTGGGTGTTTTCAGCGGCTGGTTGCGGTCGCGCTCCTCGTGTTGCATGGCGCCGCGGATGAACGGCACGGCATAGGTGCTGAGCGCCAGGCCGCGCTGCGGCTCGAAGCTGTCGATCGCCCTGATCAGACCGATGCTGCCCACCGAGACCAGATCGTCGTAGCTCAGCCCGCCCTTGCCCTGCTGGTTGAGCAGCCTGGGGCTGACCACAGCCGCTGGGTCAGCGGCGCTGGCGGTGGTTGAACAGAGGGCGCGGGTGAACATCGCGAACTGGGTGACGTGATGTCACGGTCTTCGCGATCACCGCGCTGCCGCCTCACACCGCCAGGGGATCTGCCCTCCCTCGATGGAGGGATTGCGGCTCAGGCCAGCTGCGGTGTGGCCACGCCCAGGGGCTGCAGATCGGCCCACTGCAGCAGCGCCGGCCAGTGGCGCAGCCGTTCAAACACCTGCCTGTGGCCATCGGCATTGAGGTGCAGGCCGTCACTGCTGAGCCACTGGGGCCAGAACGGATCGCTGAGCAGCGGCTCCAGCAGGGGCAGGAACGGCACGTTGGCCTCCAAGCAGGCCTCCTCCAGCAGCCGCTCGTAGCGGCGGATGTCGGCCAGGCTGTACCAGAGCACCTCGGCATAGGGCATCGCCTCCTCGAGCACGGGGGTGAGCCCGATCACCAGCACCGGCGCGATCTGCTTGGCCAGGGGCAGCAGCTGATCGAGACCAAACAGAAAGCCGTCGGGATCGAGCTGATGGCGGCCATCGGCGCGCCCCACCCGGGCGGTGTCGTTGAGGCCGATGCCCAGCAGGATCCCCTGGGGCTGCTGGCGCCTGAGCTCGCCGCGGCAGCCCACTTCGGCCGGCAAGCGGGCGCTGAGCCGCTCGAGACCGTCGCCGCGCACCCCCAGGTTGTAAAGCACCGGCCCGCCGGGGAGCTCCATCCAATGGCGACGCAGGCGCTCGCACCAGCCGCCCTCGAGCGGATCACCCCAGCCGAAGACGCCGCTGTCGCCCAGGGCGATCAGTTTCTTGGGGATCTGCAGCGGTGTCACCGGATGTGCATGGGGCAGCCTGGCTCAGGCGGCAGCCAGCAGCGTGCGCCGGCCGCGGTCGCTGAGATCCTCCCCCAGCAGGGTGAGCAGGGCATAGGCCACCAACAACAGCGCGATCTGGCCCCAGGCAAAGCCGCTGAGGCTCTCGCGCAGCTGGCTGCCCAGGCCGGTGCCGCCCACCAGGCCGACCACCACGGTTTCGCGCAGGATCACATCGCTGCGGTAGGCGCCGTAGGCGAGGTAGGCATTGGCCACGCTGCTGAGGCTGCCGTAGAGCAGCGCCAGGCGTGGGCCGCAGCCGCTGCACTGCAACGCCTGCTCAGCACCCGGATCGGCGCTCTCGGCCGCGTCGAGCAGCAACCGGCCCAGGATTCCGAGGTTGTGAAACCCCAGGGCCAGGGCCGCCGGCAACACGCCCGGCTTCAGCACAAACAACAGCAGCAGGGCCGTGAGCGGCGGCGGCCACAGCCGCCCCAGGGCCCAGAGCAGCTGCAGCAGAGCCTGGCCCCAGCGCCAGGGGGCCACCAGCAACAGCAACAGCGGGCCGCTGCCCACCGCCAGCGCCGCGGCCAGCAGGGTAAGCAGCACCGTGCCAGCAATCAACGCCGGCCACGGCAGCGCCAACGCCTCGGCCCAGCCCCCGGGCGCCAGCGGCGGCAGGGGCTGCCAGCGCAGCAGCTGCAGCGGATTGAACCGCAGGCGCCAGGCCAGCAACAGGGCCAGGGCCAGCAGCGCCGCCAGCACCGCCAGCATCTGGCGGCTCTGTCGGCCCACCCCAGGGCTTGCAGCACTGCGGCCCAGCTGCCAGCGCGCCGGCATCGCCCAGCGGCGCCGCAGCAGGGCGATCAGGGCCTCCAGCAGCAACATCACCGCCAGCAGCATCCACAGCCCGCTCCACAGCTCGCGAAATTGCAGCGACTGCAGGCTCAGCAGCAGGTCGTTGCCCAGCCCCCCCAGGCCAAACACCCCCAGCAGGGTGGCGCTGCGCAGGGCACACTCCAGCCGGTAGCCGCCGTAGCTCACCAGGCCCGGCAGCAGCGGCGGCCCCAGGGCGGTGAGCAGGGCCGCCGGCGCTGGAGCTCCGGCCGCCAGCAGCGCCTCCAGGCTGCTGCGGGGCAGCGCATCCAGCAGATCCCGCACCACCCTGGCCACCAGCGCGCCATAGGGAATGGCGATCGCTGCCACCGCCACCGACGGCTCCAGACCGATCAGCTGCAACAGCAGCAGGCCCCAGATCAGTTCGTGGATTGAACGCGGGATCGCCAGCAGCCGCGCCAGCCCATCGGCCGGCCAGCTGACGCCCAGCAGGCTCTGCCACACCACCCGGGAACAGGCCACCCCGAGCACCACCCCCAGCACCAGGCTCACCGCCCAGCTCACAAGGGCCACGGCGCAGGTGATGCCCAGACCCTGGAGCTGGGCGCCCAGCACCACCGGATCCAGCGACGGTTGAACGGCCGCGCCGGCAAACTGAGCGATCAGCTCCCAGCCGCCACCGTGCACCGCCTGCGGCAGCAGCAGCAGCACCGGCAGCAGCACCAGGGCCGGAAGCAGCACCAGCAGCGGGGCCGCCGGCTTCAAGGCGTGGTGCCGGCGTAGAGCGCCGCCAGGCAGGCCCCATCCAGCTCGCTGGCCGGCCGGTCCAACACCAGCCGGCCCTCGCGCAGGCCAACGGCGCGGTCAAAGCCCTCGAGCAGGTCGGGGCGGTGCAGGCTCAGCAACAGGGCCCGCGGGGCCTCGGCGATGCCCAGCAGCAGGGCCAGTAATTCGCCTGCCAGCCTTGGATCGAGGCTGGCCAGGGGTTCGTCGGCCAGCAGCAGTTCGGGGTCCTGGCGCAGCAGCCGGCCCAGGGCCACCCGCTGGCGCTGTCCGCCCGAGAGGGCGCCCACCGGCTGGCTGAGCAGGGCGGGATCCAGATCCAACCGCCGCATCAGCTGAACGCAGGCCTCGCGCTCCAGCGGCAGCAGCAGGTTCAGCAGCGCCCGCGGCCAGCCCCAGATCGCCAGCCGGCCGGCGTTGAGGTTCTGCTGCACCGTGAGCGCCTCGACCAGGCGCAGGTCTTGCCAGAGGGTGCCGATGCGGCGCTGCTGCCGGCGCCGCGCCCCGGTGCTGCGGCTGCGGGGCTGCCCCTGCCACAGCACCTCACCCTGCTGGGGCGCCAACAGACCGTTGGCCACCGCCAGCAGGGTGCTCTTGCCGGCACCGCTGGGGCCCAGCAGCGCCACGCGCTCACCCGGATGCAGCACCAGATCGACGCCGCTGAGCCGCGGCCGCTCACGGCCGGCCACGGTCACCGCGCGCAGTTCCAGCAGCGGGGGGCTCAGCACGGGGGGCCTGGCGGGCTCAGCGGATCTTGCCGATCTGCCGGCCCACCCGTTCGATCGGGGCGTAGTCACTGGCCTTGGCGCCGGTGAACTGCTGCGCCCCAAACAGCTGCAGGATCGCCTTCTGCTCGGGGTTGCTGGGCCGCCAGCTCACAATCGCACCGCGCAGCTTGCCGGTGAACCCCTTGCCGAAGCGGGCATCGAGGTTGGGCTGGGCGATCCAGTGGTAATCGGGATAGCCGGGCGTGCGCCAGATGGCGATCACCTTGTTGCGGTTGGCCTTGCCGCTGCGCAGGTTGTCCTTCCAGACCTGCTCGTTGACGGCGCCGGCCTGGTAGGCGCCGCTTTGCACCAGGGCGATGGTGGCGTCATGGCTGCCGCTGAAGCCCGGTGCCCCGCCGGCAAAGTCGCTCAGCCTCACGCCGGCCTGCTGCAGAAAGAACTGGGGCATCAGCCGGCCCGAGGTGGAGCTTTCCGAGCCGAAGGTGAAGCGCTTGCCCTTGAGCTCGCCGAGACCCTTCTGGCTGGTGATCGGCTTGAGCCCGCTGGCGGCGTTGGCAATGAACACGCTGTGGAAGGAGGCGTCGATGTCGCGCTGGGCGATCACCTGGGCGCCGGGCTTCTGCAGCCGCGCCTGCACCCCGGTGAGGCCGCCAAACCACACCAGATCCAGGTTGCCGGTGCGGAAGGCGCTCACGGCGGCGGCATAGTCGATCACCGGCACGTACTGCACCGGCACACCCAGCTGTTTGCTGAGCTGCTGGGCCACCTGGCCGTAGAGGCGGTTGAGCTTTTCGGGGTTCTGGTCGGGGATGGCGCTGATGCGCAACACAGGCCTGGTCTGCTGACCCGCTTGGGGAGCCTGGGCGTTGGCGGGGCGCAGGGCCGGGGGCAGGACCGCCGGTGTCAGGGCTAGGGCAAGGCCAAGGGCAACGGCGGTCACACGTTCTCGAGCGGGCATGGCAACGGTCAAAGGGAACAAAGGCCGGCGTGAGCAGCCGCGACCTCAGAGGGCCTGGAGGAAGCGACGCAGACGGTTCAGACCATCATCGATGGTGGCCACGGAGGCCGCACAGGAGAGCCGGATGCAGCGGTCGTCGCCGAAGGCGATGCCCGGCACCACCGCCAGGCCCACCTCATCAAGCAGGCGGTTGCACAGGCTCATCGAATCGAGGCCGTAGCTGCTCACGTCGGGAAAGGCGTAGAACGCGCCCTCGGGCTGGTGCAGCTGCAGCCCCGGAATCGCCCGCAGGCCCTCACCCAGGTGGTGGCGGCGGCTGTTGAACTGCTGCGCCATCGCCTGCACGCAGTCGCGCGGCCCGTTCACGGCCGCCAGCGCTCCGTACTGGGCAAAGGTGCAAACGTTGCTGGTGCTCTGGCTCTGCAACGCCGCAGCGGCGCTGATCACGGCCTGATGACCGGCAAGCCAGCCGATGCGCCAGCCGGTCATCGCCCAGCCCTTGGCACAGCCCCCCACGATGAAGATGCGCTCGGCCAGATCGGGGGCCACCGCCGCCAGGCTGTGGTGTGCGTGCCCGGGGGCGACCAGAAACTCGTAGATCTCATCGCACACCACCAGCAGCTGGGGGTGGCGCCGCAGCACCGCGGCCAGGCCCTCCAGTTCGCTGCGGCTCAACACCACCCCGGTGGGGTTGCTGGGGCTGTTGAGCACCAGCAGCTTGCTCGCCGGGGTGATCGCCGCCTCCAGAACCTCGGGCCGCAGGCGGAACCCCTCGGCAGCACTGCTGGGCATCAGCGTCACCGAGGCCCCAGCCAGCCGGGCCATGTCGGGATAACTCAACCAATAGGGCGCCGGCAGCAGCAGCTCATCGCCGGCTCCCAGCACCACCTGAAACAGGTTGAAGAGAGCCTGCTTGCCGCCGTTGGTGACCAGCACCTGCGCGGCTTCGGTGGCAACGCCGTTCTCCTGGCTGAGCTTGGCGGCGATGGCGCCGCGCAGGGCCGGCTCACCCGCAGCGGGGCCATAGCGGGTCTGGCCATCGCGCAGGGCCTGGGCCGCCGCCTCGCAGATGAACGCCGGGGTGTCGAAATCGGGTTCGCCGGCACTCAGGCTGCAGATGTCGTGGCCCTCGGCCTTGAGCGCCTTGGCCTTGGCGGCGATCGCCAGGGTCAACGAGGGCTGCAGGGCCCGAGCCTGCTCCGACAGCCAGCCCGCGGCGGCTGAAGCACAACTCGGCAGGGGCGTTATCGCCGGCATGGGCCCGGGTGGGGATGCGGCCATCCTGCCGCACCCTTGTGCGTCAAAGGGTTCAGACCGAAACCAAGCGCCGCAAAACCAGCGCCGCAAAACTGGAGCGGTGTTGGCGGGCTGGCATGCAGCGGCAGGCTGAACTCGAAGCGTTGGCGCTGCAGTGCGATCGCTGCCAAGGGTGCGCCCTGGCGACGGGTCGCCAGCAGGTGGTGGTGGGCCGCGGCAACCCCGAAGCGCGGCTGATGCTGATCGGCGAGGCCCCCGGCGCCGAAGAAGACGCCCAGGGACAACCGTTTGTGGGGCGCTCGGGCCAGCTGCTCGACCAGCTGCTGATCGCAGCCGGGCTCGACCCGCAGCGCGACCTCTACATCTGCAATGCGATCAAATGCCGTCCGCCCGCCAACCGCAGGCCCAAACCCGCCGAACTGGCCGCCTGCCGGCCCTGGTTGGCCCGACAGATCGGCTTGATCGACCCGCAGCTGGTGGTGCTGGTGGGCGCCACGGCCCTGGAGGCGGTGCTGGGCATCAAGGGCGGCATCACCGGCCTGCGGGGGGAGTGGTGTGACGCCAGCGCCGGGCCGCTGCAGGAAGAGCTGCGCGGCCGGCGCCTGTTGCCGATCCTGCATCCCTCCTACCTGCTGCGGTTTGGCCGCGAGAGCGACGGCAGCCCCCGCTGGCTCACCCGCCGCGATCTGGCTGCCGTGCGCGAGGCCCTGACCGCAGCACCCAACTGACCCTCGCGCTGTGACAGCCTTGCAGCCGTTGATGGCCCCTTCTTTGCCATGACCGCTGCCCCGGTCTCTGCTGACGCTGCGCCCTCCACCGGCGGCGCCGACTGGGCCAGCAACCCTCGCTACGCCACCACGCTGAAGCGCCGCAAGACCCGCAGCGTGCGGGTGGGCACGGTCTGGATCGGCAGCGACCACCCGGTGGTGGTGCAGTCGATGATCAACGAGGACACCCTCGACATCGAAGGCGCCACCGCCGGCATCCGCCGCCTGCACGAGGCCGGCTGCGAGATCGTGCGCGTCACCGTGCCCTCGTTGGCCCATGCCAAGGCCATGGGGGAGATCCGTGAGCGACTCGAGGCCACCTACCAGCCGGTGCCCTTGGTCGCCGATGTGCACCACAACGGCATGAAGATCGCCCTGGAGGTGGCCCAGCACGTCGACAAGGTGCGCATCAATCCGGGCCTGTTCGTGTTTGACAAGCCCGACCCCAACCGCAGCGAGTTCTCGGATGCCGAGATCGCCGCAATCGGCGCGCGCATCGAAGAGACCTTTGCCCCCCTGGTGCAGCTGCTCAAAGCGCAGGACAAGGCCCTGCGCATCGGCGTCAACCACGGCTCCCTGGCCGAGCGGATGCTGTTCCGCTATGGCGACACGCCCCTGGGCATGGTCGAGAGCGCGATGGAGTTCATCCGCATCTGCGACCGCCTCGACTTCCACAACATCGTGGTGTCGATGAAGGCCTCACGGGCGCCCGTAATGATGGCCGCCTACCGGATGATGGCCGACCGCATGGACGCCGAGGGGTTCCCCTACCCCCTGCACCTGGGCGTCACCGAAGCCGGCGACGGCGACTACGGCCGGGTCAAGAGCACCGCCGGCATCGCGCCGCTGCTGGCCGAGGGCATCGGCGACACGATCCGGGTGTCGCTCACCGAGGCGCCCGAGAAGGAGATCCCGGTCTGCTACTCGATATTGCAGGCCCTGGGGCTGCGCAAGACGATGGTCGAGTACGTGGCCTGCCCCAGCTGCGGCCGCACCCTGTTCAACCTGGAGGAGGTGCTGCACCAGGTGCGCGGCGCCACCGCCCACCTGACCGGTCTCGACATCGCCGTGATGGGCTGCATCGTCAACGGGCCCGGCGAGATGGCCGATGCCGACTACGGCTACGTCGGCAAGACCCCCGGCACCATCTCGCTCTACCGCGGCCGTGAGGAGATCCGCCGCGTGCCGGAGGCCGAGGGCGTGGAGGCCCTGATCCAACTGATCAAAGACGACGGCCGTTGGCTGGATCCCTGAGCCCCAGCTCCTGAGCCTGAACCCCGGAGCTGGGGAAACCCACCAAGCTGAGGGCGGTTGAAGCCGCTAACTTGAAATCAGGATTCAGCCCGGCGGCGATGGGGACACGATCGGTGGTGGTGGTGCTGGGGCTGAGCGCCTGTGCGGCCACGGCGGTCCTGGCCCAGGAGGCCGTGACCCCACCCGGCGGCCTGTCGCGCATCAGCGACAGCCCCAAGGAGGTAATCGATCAGACCTGGCAGATCGTCTTCCGCGACTACCTCGACACCACCGGCAAATACACCGAAGACCGCTGGCGCAAGCTGCGCCGCGACGTGCTCGCCAAGAGCTACGGCAGCTCCAAGGAGGCCTACGACGCCATCCGCGGCATGCTGGGCAGCCTCGATGACCCCTACACCCGCTTCCTTGATCCGCGCGAGTTCAAGGAAATGCAGATCGACACCTCCGGGGAGCTCTCGGGAGTGGGCATCCAGCTCAGCCTCGACAAGGACTCCAAGGACCTGGTGGTCGTCTCCCCGATTGAGGGGTCACCCGCTTCCCGTGCCGGGGTGCAGCCGAAAGACGTGATCACCGCGATCGACGGCAAGAGCACCAAGGGGATGAGCACCGAGGATGCCGTCAAGCTGATCCGCGGCCAGGCGGGCAGCACGGTCAAGTTGACCCTGCGCCGCAAGGGCCAGGCCCAGCCGATCGAGCTGTCGCTCACGCGCGAACGCATCGAACTGCACGCCGTTGAGCATCAGATCAACACCACCGGCGATGGCCTCAAGGTGGGGTACATCCGCCTGAAGCAGTTCAACGCCAATGCCACCAAGGACATGCGCGTGGCACTTAAGGAGCTCGACGGCAAGGTCGACGGCTATGTGCTCGATCTGCGCAGCAACCCCGGCGGCCTGCTGATGGCCAGCATCGAGATCGCCCGCCAGTGGCTCAATGACGGCACGATCGTCTCCACCAAGACCCGCGACGGCATCACCGATGTCAAGAAAGCCAATGGCCGCGCCCTGACCATCAAGCCCATGGTGATCCTGGTGAATGAGGGCTCGGCCAGCGCCAGCGAAATCCTCTCGGGCGCCCTGCAAGACAACAACCGGGCCGTGTTGGTGGGCCAGAAGACCTTTGGCAAGGGCTTGGTGCAGTCGGTGCGGGGTCTGTCGGATGGCTCCGGCATGACGGTGACCATCGCCAAATACCTCACCCCCAGCGGCCGCGACATCCACAAACACGGCATTGCCCCGGATGTGTCGGTGAAGATGGGTGACCTCGAGGCCCAGCGCCTGCGGCTCGAGGATCTGGGCACCCGCAAGGACAGCCAGTACCGGGTTGCCGAGTCGACCCTCGTCAAGAAGATGCGTGGCGCTGGCAGCGTCGAGAAGGCTTACAAACCGGGTAGCAGCAACGTGCAGGCCGCCACGGCGGGCGGATCGGCTGCCTCAACCAACCAACCCTGAGCGTCGGCTGGGGCTGGGCTGGGGAGAGCAGAGCTGCCGCTCAAAGCAGCGTTGCTGCTCAAGGCTCGAGCAACAGTCCGTGCTCGCTGTAGCGGCGCCAGAGTTGCAGGCTGACGCCTGGCTCGGGTTGCCAGTGCAGGGCCACCGCTTCACTGCTGCCGGCCGGAACCCGCTGGCCCATCGCCGTGACCGTGCAGGCTGCAGGAGCTGGTATGGCCCAGCGTTGCTGCTGCGGGGGCAGGTCGTTGGGCCTGAGCTGCAGCGGTGCCTCTGGGGCCTCATCGCAGCCCCCTGGGCGTGACTCGCACACCAGCACCAGCGAGTCCAGCCCGACGCTGCTGTGGCGAACGACCACACGGCGGCGGCGATCGCCCCACACCAGACACAGCTCACACACCCAGGGCCAGGGCCCAATGCGATCAGGCCCCAGGCTCCAGTGCCCCGCCTCGCTGATCTGCATCACGGCTGGCGGCTCACGGAACGCCATCGATCGCACCTGGCCGGTGCTGAGGTTGGTCAGATCGGCGTGAATGGTCCCGGCACGGTCGGCGACCTCGAGACGGCTGCCAAAGCGCTCGTGCTCACGCCCGCTGCCATCGCAGCGGATGAAGCATCCCTCAAAGAGTCCGGCGTTGTGGCGCAGCAGGATCTCGCGCCTTGACAATGACTCAGACATGGCATCGATTCGGCAATGGTCCCAGGGGAATCGGCGACGCAGAGCCCAGCGCCTGGCTCGATCTGGCAGCTGAAGCCGTGGTGGTGCCAGCCCTGGTCGATCCTGCTGAGCGGCGCAGCAGGCATCGGCGGCAGCTGGGTGGTCTTGCAGCGCTGTTGGATCACGGCAGCGGTGGCTGTGGCCGTGGGTCTGTGGTGGCTGTTGTTTCTGGTGCTGGTGCCGGCTGCCTATCGGCAGCAGCAGACCCAATCACCCGTCAACACCAACGGTGCGACCTGACCGGGCGCACACGGTGTGGTGGCTGATCAGCCGCTCAGGCGGCGCCGGCAACGGGTTGCATCAGGCCGCCACCAGGGGTGGAGTCGTCGTCGTCGTTCCCACTACCGTCCTGCATCAGGGCGTAAAGGCCGAGAGCGGCGACGCTGATCAGGGCGGGGAGCAGGCCGAAACCAACGCCCAGGCCGTTGCTCAGCTCGATCACCTCTCCCATGACGTCCGTTACAGAACTTCTCAAAAATTCTAACGGATTTTTGCGAGACCTGCTCAAACAGCCAGCACCGCGGCGTTGGTGGCGCTCTGCTGCTCGCTGCGCTGGGCCTCCGTGAGGCCGTCGGCGCCGGGGATCTGGGCGGCCATCTGCGCCAGCCAGCCCTTGAGCTCCTCGAGCTGCTTGTCGGCGGGCAGCACCCCCAGACCCCGGGCCAGCACCTTGGCGGTGGTGCCGCTGCCGCCCTGGTACACCAGACGGCCGTGCAGGTGCTGGGGCAGGCCCTGGCGCAGCAGCCGAAAGGCTGGCTCCTCCATGGGGGTCTCAAGGGTGATGTTGGGTTTTTCGGGTTTGATGCGCGAGAACCCGCAGTGCCTGGCCAGCAGCTTGAGCTCCATCAGCTGCAGCAGGGCGATCACCGGCGCGGGCAGGGCGCCGTAGCGATCCACCAGACCCGTGGCCAGCTCCAGCAAGGATTCCCTGCTGCTGCAATCGGCCGCGGCGCGGTAGGCCGCCATCTTCTCGTCGTTGTCGGTGATCCAGTCGCCGGGGATGAAGGCCGTGATCGGCAGATCGATCTGGGTGTCGTCGACCTTGGGGATGTCCTGGCCCTGAATCTCGGCCAGGCATTCCTGCAGCATCTCCATGTAGAGGTCGAAGCCGATCGTCTCCATCTGGCCGCTCTGCTCGACGCCCAGCAGGTTGCCGACGCCACGGATCTCCATGTCGCGCATGGCCAGCTGATAGCCGGATCCCAGCTGGGCGAACTCCTGGATCGCCCGCAGCCGCGCCCGCGCCGCCTCGCTCAGCGACGCGTCACCGGGGTAAAACAGCCAGGCATGGGCCTGGATGCCGCTGCGGCCCACCCGGCCGCGCAGCTGGTACAGCTGGGCGAGGCCAAACTTGTGGGCGTCCTCGATCAGGATCGTGTTGACCCGCGGGATGTCGAGGCCGCTCTCCACAATCGTGGTGCAGAGCATCAGATCGGCTTCGCCGGCGTTGAAGGCGACCATGGCGCTCTCCAGCTCGCCCTCGGCCATCTGGCCGTGGGCCACCAGCAGCCGCAGCCCCGGCAGCATGGCGCGCAGCTGGGCGGCCACATCTTCGATGCCTTCGACCCGCGGCACCACGTAGAAGATCTGGCCGCCGCGGTCGAGCTCCTGGCGGATGGCGCTGCGCACCGCCTCCTCATCCAGCGAGGCCAGGTGGGTCTTGATCGGCCGGCGCAGCGGCGGCGGCGTGGTGATCAGGCTCATCTCCCGCACCCCCGAGAGGCTCATGTAGAGCGTGCGGGGGATCGGCGTCGCGCTCAGGGTCAGCACGTCGACGTCCTTGCGCAGGGCCTTGATCTTTTCCTTCTGGTTGACGCCGAAGCGCTGCTCCTCATCCACCACCAGCAGGCCCAGCTGCTTGAAGCTGGTGCCCTTGCCCAGCAGCTGGTGGGTGCCCACCACCACATCGACCGAGCCCTCGACCAACCCCTCCTGGATCGCCTTGCGCTCGGCCGCGGTGCGAAAGCGGTTGAGCAGGCTCACCTTGAGCGGGTAGGGGGCAAAGCGTTCACTCAGGGTGCGCCAGTGCTGCTGGGCCAGCACCGTGGTGGGGGCCAGCATCGCCACCTGCTTGCCCGCAGTCACGGCCTTGAAG
>Ga0194129_10006485_pt1 | contig 14326 bp, 10 predicted proteins | sample TA2KigCa35mmetaG_FD_150862 | JGI IMG/M metagenome (GOLD analysis project Ga0194129, IMG submission 150862) | Freshwater microbial communities from Lake Tanganyika, Tanzania - TA2015038 Kigoma Deep Cast 35m | ecosystem: Environmental > Aquatic > Freshwater > Lake | place: Tanzania: Lake... | reverse complement strand
AAGGGACACGCCTCCGGCCGCTCGCTGTCAAGCAGCGAGGCTTCAAAGTGATTCCGCGGCGTCGGCTTGAACGAAGTCGTCGTCTGGCGAGGCCTGCCCATCGGCTGCCGGCCAGAAAACCGGCTCGGAATCGGCCGAATCAGGCTGGGGCCTCATCTCGCAAGGCGGCATTTGATGACACTGACTGCAGGTCGATTTGGAGCTTTTCTAGTGGTCACGAAACGAGAACTTTCATTGGCTCCCGTAATGCTTATCTGGAGCCCAGTTCGAACCGCCATGGAAAAGTGGCTAGCGGGTGGCGCGGAATTCAAGCTAATCATTGTTCCATTCATTAAACTCGAGGCCCTCAGTCAGTTGCTCGGAACGCAACCCAATCTGCGTGGATTGAAAGTGGTAGTTCGTTGGCGCGCAAACGACCTGCTTTCGGGCGCCTCTGACCTCGCAATCTATGACTACCTCAAAAGCAGAGGTTGCGCTTTGTTCCTGCATCCTAGAATCCACCTTAAGCTCTACGTTTTCGGCAACAACGCGGCAATTTGCACCAGTGCCAACCTGACTATGACGGGACTTGGCTACCTCGAAAATGCCAACATTGAAGCTGGTTGCGGCGCCGAACTTAGCTCCGACGATTGGCGGGGGATTTACGAATTGATCGCCGAGAGTCGCCCAGTAAACGATGAAGTTTTCGAATGCTATCGGAAGTTTATCGGAGACGCGCCAAAAGCACCGACGGTCGATTCACCGGATCTAATTTTGCCCGCTCGGAAAGTCTTTTCTATCGCATCACTGCCAGCCACGAAATCACCGGGAGAGTTCATTAATTATTACATGAAGCGCACTGCCGTAAGTGTAGACCCTGAATTCGCGCGGCGTGCGGCTCACGACGAGGCGCTCTTTCTCGTTCCTCCCGGCCTAAGCGAAAGTGAACTCCTGAGCTGGCTACGCCAGCGGTTTTGCGCCATCCCATTCGTCATCAAATTTGTCGAACATCTAAGGCATAGCGGTAGTTTACGGTTCGGTGCAGCGAATGAATGGATACACAGCAATTGCGACGACTCTCCGCTGCCTTACCGATGGGAAATTAAGGAAAACACTAACATCCTCTATAATTGGCTAGCTGAATTTTTTAGCCCAAACGTTGCCTGGAGTATTCCAGGGAAGCACTCGCAGGTTATTGTTTGGAAGGCTAACGAATAGACTAGAATGCGGTCTACCTTACCTCTGTGACACACGGCCCCTTTTGAAAAGACGTGCTGACGACACTCCTTTGGCATGGAAAGCATGTCCGTAGTTCGGGCTTACGATTCGGCCTGAGCAGCTTTCGGGTGGACACCGCCAAGCCCAATTCCGCTCCCAAAACCTAATCCGCAATAGCTTGCCACGCGAAGCAGGAATCCATCAGCGTCATGAAACTCAAGGTTCGACGTGACGAGTTTCAATCCCACAAACTGACGACCATAACCGCGAGCCCGAACCTAGGACTCAACGCAGTTACTCCTCCAAACATTTTTCGCGATGGACCCCTACGAGAAATTCCAACCCCAAGCGGTTCGGGCGATTGTCTCTGATTTTCAAAAAAAACCAACCGGTCGGTTTCTGCTGGTAATTCCGACTGGCGGCGGCAAGACATTTACCGCTATTCGCGCCATTGGGGGGGGGGGTACGGCGGGAATTCTAAAACGCGGTGACAATCGCGTGGTATGGGTCGCCCATCGGGAAGAACTCCTCACACAGGCACGCAGCGCACTGGCCCGCTACAACAAGCGCTTCCCCGAGAACCCTGTGACTGAAGGAAAAGATATCGTACTTTCGATGATGTCGGCAGCAAAGGCGAACATTCGCGACCCGAGAACAAAATACGTTGTTTTGGATGAGGCTCATCACGGCGCCGCTCCCACTTACTACGATGCAGTGTTTGAGCAGGATCATGCTGGAATCTTGGGGCTTACCGCTACGCCAAGTAGGCACGACGGCAAGTTGCTAGATTTCGAGCGCGAGTCTTATTCGATCGGATTTCCGGATCTAATTAAACTGAATGTCCTAATAAATCCGACCGTCATTCCCGTTAAAGGAATCCAAATTGATTCAATCACGAGCTGGTCGACAGAGGAAAGCTTGGAGTTGTTAAACAACGCCGAGCGTGATTCAAGATTGATTCAGTGTCTGCTAAATGAGCACCTAAAGTTCACCAAAGTCATAGTTTACGTTGGCACCAAGAATCATGCACGGGCTCTATATGATCGTATTCTGAAAAGCCGAATTCCTGAAGTTTACGGATCGGTAGCTTGGGTGTTTGGAGGTGCCCGCGACAATAGTCGCGGCCAGGATAGGGAATCGTTTTTTCAGCATGAAAAGGCACTTAAACGATCCGTTCTGATTAACGTATCGATGTTAACAGAGGGATACGACGACCCGGCCGTAAATGCGGTCGTTATGGCAGCGCCGTGCAAGTCCAAGCTATATTGTTTCCAGGTGGTTGGTCGCGCAGTGCGACGAAACCCAGATAATCTCGAAAAAGCTGCCTATGTAGTAGAGGTGGTTGATGACCTTCCGAACATACGCTATCAGCTGGATAACCGCTGGTTGTTTTCAGATGTATCGGACACGCTGGAGCCAAAAGTCGAGGACATCCTCTATTCCGACCGAGGAGAATTTGATCAGCGCCTAAAGGAAATAAGAGAAAGATATTCAATCTCCTCGGCAACGCCACTTTTCCCTCAATGGTCCGAGGATAGTAGATATTCCATTCTATTATTCAAGCGATACCTAGGGATCGGCAAGTATGGACATATTGCTGTGCCTATTGCCCCAGAGACGCGCCTTAATATCGTAAACGCCTTCAACTATCTATGCGAAAGAATGGCCAAACTATTTGAGCAAAACGTTCAAACGTCCCAAGCCAGGAAATTCGGGTCCGTAGCCTCTGCGCCAATTCTAGGTGAAGAAGCCGTTTTCAACGTAGCGTATGAAGCTATGCGGAATCAACAGGCAATCATTTCGAAATCAGATCCGGCGGAGTTTATCGCAAGTGGATATCCATGGATATCGTTCGTCTCATTAAGGTATTTTCAAAATGAGGACGCGCTTCCGGATGACCTGCTAAAATTTATTGAGCCATGCGTAAACCGCGCTGAGTTGCTCTCCTCTTTGAGGTCGAGGGCCTACGCCTCGAATTCCTCGGTTGTTCGACTACCACTACCTCTCCGTGGCGTAGTTGGACGCATAATGGCAAACGATGAGGTGAAAATCGTGGAAAATGTCATCAATGGTTTGCATGAAGCCGCAAAACGCGACGGCCACGAACAAAGTGAATTAGCTCTACAGATAATCTCAAAAACGGTAGTGCCAATAGAAGCACGTCTACACAGCGCCTTACTTCATATCGTGAAGGATAATTATGAATGGAAAAAGACAATCTGCTGATTCGATCCACTTAGCGCCGAAAACGACAAAAATTAGGGTCGCGATAAGCCAACTTGTCCCCGATCCGAACAACCCTCGATTCACAACCAGTGAAGACGACCGCGTTAACCACAAAAATACTTTGGATAAGGCGATTACGGGAGAGACATTTCGGCGTATGCGACCAAATGATGACGATCCGTTCAAGATTGATCAACTATGCAGTTCTATCCGGGAGAATGGCTGGCAGCCGGTGGATGCGATGTTCGTCAGTAAGCTAGAAGGCACGACGGATAGATATGTTGTCCTCGAGGGCAATCGTAGGCTCACGGCTATCAACCGACTATTGAGCGACGATACGGTAAGCAATGAAGACAAAGACCGCCTTCGTGAAATTGAGGTGCTTGAAGTGTTGGCTAATGGCCAAGATGCACAGACGGTTAAGGACCAAATCACCTATTTACTGGGTGTACGCCACCATGGATCGCTAAAGAGGTGGTCAGCATTTGCCCAAGCCGCGAACATTTACCGGCGATACAAGGAACTGGCCGGAATCACGGATGAGAAATTCGTTTGGAACGAGGAATGTGGTAACGAGGTTGCTCGTGCCCTAAGTATATCACCGGCGAATGTTCGAGAACGTTTGAAGGTTTATATTGCGATGCGGCAGATTGGAAGCATTCCCTCAGTATCGACCGGGCCAGGAGGAATCCGAGATCGCCACTTTTCTTTGGTCGAGGAGGCGTTGAAGAGGAAGGACCTAAAGAGCATTATCGAGCAAGATCCCTCGACGTTTGCGCTTCCGAGCGAAACGGCGGATCGCTTCGTCCTGCTATGTCACTTCGACAAGGCCAATCGTGACGGTTCCCCGATTAAAGACCCCCGAGAGTGGCGGGCACTGGGAAAGATACTGACCGACCAAGATTCAGCTAAACGTGACGCGAACCTACTCAAGGTAATGACTGAGCCGAAGGCATTCCCTTCAGACATATGGGCAAAACGAAGTGCCGAGTTGAGGCAGTTGAATTGGGGGATGTGGCTGCAAAGGGTTGGCTTCAGTCTCTCTCGTATCAAGTTTGGCGATAGTATGGGAGGGGAAGACGCTAAGACGCTGGTGCGAGATCTTTCAAAATTGCTCAAGCGGCTGCACAAGAAAATCGAAAGCTGAAAGCCATGAACACACCTCAACAACCAGCTAAACTTCTTGAGTTGGACATCGACCTGACTGATCTTGTTCTAGACCCGAACAATCCGCGATTCGTTCAACAAACGAAAGAGACGATGTTCGTTTCCGATGAGCAGGCTATTCAAGATGCTAAACAAGATCAGATACTGAGGCAGTTCTCGCCCCAGGCTATAGACGCCGAGTCAGAGGAAGGGGCCGAGCCCGACACAACGAGCATTCAGGATCTACGTGACTCACTTCTTCGCATTGGCTACGTCGGCATCGACAAAATTGTTGTGAGGCGAATCGGCAAGACTGGCAAATTTTTGGTTCTAGAAGGAAACCGACGTGTCGCAACATTGAAATCCCTCCGCCGAGACTACGAGGCGGGAACTGCGCCTTTCCAAAAGGCAGCCAAACGTTCGGAATATGAACGGCATGTTGAATCCTACCAGAAGCTAACTGTGCTAGAGCTAGACACGAAGGGGCTTTCGGTCGCAGACGTTCAGAGGGCAGTAAGTGTGATATTAGGCATTCGTCACCACGGTTCTTTGCTATCTTGGGAACCAGTGGCCCGGGCCTTTAATATATATTGTGAATACAAGAAATTGGCTGGCGGCGATTTCACCGAGATCTCACTAAACAACACTAAGGCAGTGGCAGAGCGATTGTGTATTCTTCCAGGGGAAGTAAAGCAAGCGTTGCGGTCATACGTTGCGTATTTGCAACTTCGAGAGGCGTTTGGAGAAGATTTACGAAATGTAGATTTTTCGCTCATTGAGACTGCAGTCGGCAACAAGACCCTCCGAAATTCATACCTTAAAGTAGACGAGAATACTTATCGTCTCGATCCAGCATCGCTCGAACGTCTCAATCGGATTTGTCAGTTTGGGCGTCGCGATACTTTGCCAAAGCCGGGCGGACCGAAGAAAATCATTTCAGATCCCAAAGAGATACGACGCCTGGCTCAGATTGTTCTTAAGCGTGTCCAGGCCAAGGGCGAGTCGGAGCGCGTTTTTGTCGAAAGCGTTCTAACTAGAATCGAAGATGAGAGCGACCCCTACTCCGTTGACGACGGGCTCGACGATACAATTGCACACCTTGCGGCGCTCAACTGGCGCTCCGCCATTGCGGATCTCTTGGAAGAGCAGAAAGAAAAGCTCAATGAGGAGGATTTTACGGGGACCGGTAATGAGCGCGGTCACCTTGAAGAGGCCCAGCGTGTTCTCGCTAATATAGCCAAGGTCGTGGAGGCCTAAAAACGCTACCAACCATGGAACTTGACCAAATCAGAAAATGCTATCGTTTGGGGCCACTTGCAGTCGATCCAAGAAGATTCCTACTTGATCCACACAATCCGAGGATAGCCCTTTTGCTTGAGGACCCGGGCATCCTTAAGCCAGATATAAACCTAGAATCGGACTCGGTGCAAAAGGCGGTTCTTAATGTTCTGAAGCGCCCGGAGTTTGAACTCCAGAAACTTGTAACCAGCATCAAGCAAAAGGGATTCAGCCCCGACGGATCGCAGATGATTGTAAAGAGAAGTGGCGATCACTTTATTGTGCTGGAGGGCAATCGAAGGACCGCCGCTCTCCGAACACTGTTGGCCGAACCTTCGTTACTCTCCCCTACAGTCCGAGAGAGCCTTCAAGCAATTGATGTTCAGGAGTTCACGTTCTTGGGCGCGAAAGACGGTATCAGCGAACGAGACGTCATAGAGATGATATTGGGACAGATACATATCTCAGGAAAGCTCTCGTGGGGAGCGATGGAGCGCGCCGACTACATCTACCAGAGCTTTTGCCGACTAGCGGACGTCAAGGCGAATCGACTTTGGAAATTCGACTACGATGTTCACACGGCGGGACGGGTAGCAGAAACGTTTGATTGCTCTACTAAAGATGTAAGGAAGAGCATCATGATTGCACGAAACTACATGTTGCTTCGATCGATCGGGGCAGATGTAAATCCCCAGCACTTTACGCTGATAGACCTAGCAACCTGCACGCGCTCGGTGCGAGAGAGCGTGTTTAATCTCTCCGATAAGTATTTTCACTTTTCACAGAAGGGGGCTGAATGTTTTGCCCGCCTTTGCGTCGAAGAAGATCGAATCATACGAAACCCTGATGATTTCCGTATCCTAGCTAAGACCGCTGCAAGCGGTGAGGCAGAACTTTTAGCTGATGTGCTTTCGGGCTCCCGTTCTCTTGAGGACGCAGCTGATCGCTTAGGTCGCGACGCCGATAGAGAAAAGTTTGAGCGTCAATTGCAGCGCGCCCTCGAAATTATTCAGGAACTACCATTGGAGTCTTATCGTGGAAGTCAGGACGAGAAGAAGTTAATTTGTAAGCTGAGGTCAGTGGTCGAAAAACAATTGAGGCCGCTATTGGATGAATAGGCATGCGGAGGTTGGTTCAGCTTTCCCCTTTGGAATCGGAGATTCCTAGTGCCCACCGATTAAGGAAAGACGCTATCGACCTAGTTTCATTACCCGAGCCCAGATACTCAAGTCCTCTTGCAACGTGGGCCCGCAGGCAATCAGCTCTGTCTTCGGCGGTATCGTTCAGCTCGTCGGCGATTGCCCGCTGCATGACAAGAGCTGCTATAGAATCCGATTGTTCTCCTGCGAAGATTTTCCAGCTCATTTCTATCCCGGGATCCGCGTTATATTTGACAAGGGGCGGACGCTTCGCCTCTCGAAGTGATACTAGGAGTGCCCAACGACATAGCACATTCCAATTCTCTATTCCGGTATGACGCTTTAATTTTAGCAGAATGTCTCGGCCTTTTTTATTTATGCGAACGGTTTCAACGGGCGGTTTCATTGGCAGCAAAGTATTGATCGGGGACTATTGAGGTGCAGCTTAGTTTTTCGTCGTAAGTGAGCAGAAATTGGCGAGCTACGTAGGGCTTCAGGCCGTCGTGATATTCCTCGGCTATTTCCTCATCGGTGGAAAGCAGGATGATTTGATGCGAGGCAACGGGGAAGTATCGTTCGACGAGATGATGACGATGCGACGAATCTAGGCGTCCCAACGGCGTATCAATAATCGTTGGAATTGGTCTGCCGGAGGCTCGAGCGAGCCCCCAGAGCAAAGAAGTAGCGAGCAACTGTCGTTCACCGGCAGACAATCGATTGAATGGTAAGGGCTGCCCATCGCTGCCAGTTAGTGTCACTGCGAAAGTTTCCGGATCAATACGCAGCGCCGTTACCAATTGGCTCTTGCGGAGTAGCTGCTGGAAAGATTCCAAAATGAGGGACTCCAACCGCGACGTATGCTTCCGGATGATCGCAGTGCGAAATTTAGCCAGCGTGCCGCGAACCTTCTCTGCGTGCTTGAGCAGGCGATGGAGATCCTCGCTAGCGAAGCGTTGATCTACATCTTCGAAACCGAGTTGGGACATTTGCCTCTCTAGATGCTCTATGTTTCGCTGGTTCGCAGCTACTCGTAGTTCAACGGTGGCTCGTTCCACGACTTTTGCCTGGTGCGAGGCTCGTGCCGTATCAAGTGCCTGTTGTAACTTCGCAACCGTTTCAGCGGCTGGCACTCGCTCAAGTTTGGCCTGAGTTATCGCTAAGGCTTCGTCTATTCGGTTTAGCTTGGTTACTTCATTGGCAATCTCTTGCCTTGTTTGCGGCAGCACCGTGGAGCGCAAATGCGCCAACTCAAACACGAGTTGGGGATCGGCGTGAAGTTCCGGCTTTTTTGCTGCTAGCGCCTCGTGTTTTTCTCTATCGGAAGTCATCCACTCAGCGACCTTGCGACGTTGGGCGGCCGGCACCTCTTGCATTGTAAGTGCCGCAAGTAGCTGCTTATCGCGGATAGCCAGCGTATCCAGCAACAAACGAGCAGTCTTGATCTCGACATCGTGACGAAGCGTCCGCTCCAAGTCAGCTAGTGCGCCTCCGACGAGTAGTAGAGGCGCTGGACCGGAAGCAAGCTCACGAAGACGACTACCAAGTGCGGCATGTTCACGCTCCATGCTGCGCAATTCTTCTTCGATAGCGTAGCGTTGAGCAAAGGTGTCGCCCCCTTCGCGTTTGAAAATTTCCTCGGCGCGGCGCAGTTCTTTGGCCAAGGCACCCACCTCATTGGTAAGGCGCCTTAGTTCGTGCATGGCGGCCTCTTGGTCACCATCGGCTCGTTTTATTTCCTCCTGCAGTCGGGCCATCTCTTGCGCGACCTCGGAAGTCATGACCTCGGCTCGCTTGCGTCGCTCCAGCACCTTCAGATTGCTTTCAAGACGATCCACTATATCAAGTCCAAGCAATGTCTGGATGGCCGTGCCGAGGATCTCGGCGGCGTGATTTCCCTCCGCGAGATCCTTGATTTGTTCGCCATCAAAAAAGAAGAGATGGGCGATACCGCTAGGCAGGTAGCCCTCAATGTAGTCGCCCCAATTCTCGGTAAGCAGCGCGTCGGACTCGCCGTTACGCCAAACCAGTAAGGTTTCTTCCAGCCCCTTGGCTCCCATGCGCCAAGAGCGTCGAACTTCGTATTGGCGTGTCTCTCCCTCTACAATACGTCGAAACCTTACGGTGATCGCGGCACCCTCGCTCACGTTCGACCCTCGATGAATAGCCTCGCGGAGATAGTCCTTGTAGGCCGTCGCGCCTCGACTCGCGAGCCGGGCCTTAGCACCATAAAATGCGAGTTGTAGGCTCTCGAGAATCGTTGTTTTCCCCCCGCCATTAAGACCGCCAAAAAGAATGACAGGCTTGCCCGGTAGTGGGGCCAGGTCGGCTTCCTGGCGACCAGCATAAACGCCCACATTTTCGAGGATCAGAGTTTCGAGGATCATGCGATAAACTCCCTGTTGGACGGCTCTTCTCCGCCATTTTCAGCGAGCCCTCCTACACGCTCTTTTACCCGCGTCTTGTCTGCAAGTAACCGGGTCGCACGGTCGAGAGCGTCCGCCTTACCATCAAAGAAGTGTTTTCCAAAGGTCTTCTCAAGTTGGTCGAAAAGCCCGGCACGACGCCCACTTGCGCGCTGCTGGTTGGTGACGCTTAGGAGTTCGCGTGTAAGTTCGTAGTGCAGGCGATCCTCGCCGCAGAGACCGGCGAGTTCATTCATCTCATCGGACCTTAGCACGAGGTTGTCATCAAGCGGCTGCCCCGGGTAGTGAGCGCCTGTCTCTTCCTTGTAAAGACGGGGCAAACTATCCTCCAATTCATGCTTATCTACTACCCAAATGCGCCGAATTTCTTGAAGTTCGTCTAGGTTGATCAAAGTAATATCGCGCACTTCCGCCGGGCCATTGCGACGAATCCAAGTTTGAGCACTGAGCAGTTTGCGTAGCCACATTTCGCGGGAAGCTTGAGTATATGGACCTGGAATAGCCTTAGCTCCGTTAGACATAACGTTTACAACGCCGCTCATCCGCCTGAAATCACGAAGATGATGATCATTATTTTCCTGATCTGGGTCACCATTTGTATTTGAACGAAAATCGAGCGCATTACGTAATGCAAGAAGGGGCATCATCCACTCCTTTTCAGAATCATTCTGAATCATTGCCGTCATTGACTTATCTTTCTCTACTAGAGTGCAAACCCAGCAGCCAAATCGAGAATCGCCACAACTTGGCGTGCTTGAGTCAACTACAAGTGGGCACTCACCGTCAGCCGAGGCCCCGGCATACATCCCTAAAAGATCTCGATTACTATGCTCCCAGGGATTTTGGGTCTGCATTAAGAAAAACCACACATCATCATTCGACCATGACTCAATTGGCGTGTATATCGAACAGCCCGGGAGAGTTGCACTTGGGCTTAGCCTGTCACGCACACGATGTTTTTGGTTCCTTTCTAACACCTTAGCTCGCGCCGAGCTTTCGGCCTTTCGTGCCCCCAGGCATAATATCGCCTCACCATTCTTAGTAACCACTTCGCTAATATAGCGATTCGATGGTTTTATTTTTAAGCGCTCAGTGCACCATCTAAATTTGTGCCGAGGGGCAGGATAACCCTTCCCGATAAGATTCACCCAGAAAGTTTCTTCGACGCGCGGGTGAAGTAGAGTCGCCAATATAGGCATTTCGGTCTCCTTAGATGTTTTCCGCATCGAAGAAATTGAGCGACCGACCCAGGTAGAAACAATTGGATTCTCAACCAGAGTGTCGGTTGAAATGACATGAATTGTCTTCGTGCGCTGCTCAACGGGCAGCCCGGCAACAGCCATCCACACGAGCTGTAGGGTAGCAGTGGAGTCTTTTCCTCCGGAGTAGCCGATGATCCACGGCACCTCGTCGGCGAGGTAGAGTTCACGAATCTCCGCGCAGAGTGTATCGATCGTGGCTTTGAACCCCTGTGTCTTGAAAGCTGATGCGTGCGCAAACGGAGTTGGTTGGGCAGAAACGGTCATGGATAAAGAATTTTGGAAGCGTGGGAATATCCGGTTATTTCGCTCGTTTAGCAGAGCCATTGCGGTGGGCTTCCTCGACTCGCTGTTCCTCCGCGTCGAGGGGGAGATCGAGGGCATCTTTGATGACATTGGTGGTCAGGATAACACTGTTCGTCATCTTTGAGATGCGGCCACCAATCATAGCACGGCCCTCCCAAAGGCTGGTGTTGGTGCGGGACCAATCGACCTTGGATAGTCGACCTAAACGCGCTCGCCAGCCCTTCCGGTCAACTTGTAGGAGCGCGTTTCCGGCCTTGCCGAAGGCCTGAAGCGCGATGCCGTGGCCATGAATAAATCCTTCCCGTAGCTCGCTAGCTGGCTGCCGGCCGGCTTGGACCTGGCTCCAGGCGGGAAAATGCTTGGCCAACTCGTGCCAAAAATCGCGTGCGAGATCGGCGTCCTTTTGGAGATCACCATCCGCCATTCCCTGCACGAGGTCGGCGCAGGCGTTGAACATGGCGGAGAGGGTGAAGAGCTTCCGTGACCGCGCCGCCAGGGAGGATTTCTCCATGTCCACGATGTCGCGGAAGAGCGGAGATTTGAGCACGACCATCTTGGCCAGACGCGCCTTGTCGTTGCGGTGATCGTACAGCAGGCCGATAGATCGGCTGGGGCGAATGGCGTAGCGGTTGAGGTCGGCAAACATCTGCTGACAGCGCTCTAGCCCGATATCCAAGAAAAACACCACTGCGATGGTCTCATGCGCCAGCTCAGGACGCTGTTTGATCGCGTCGATGATGGCGGCGCGGCGGTGCTGCCCGTCGTTGATGATGAACTTGGCGTCCATCGGCACGGTGAGCGCGCCTAGCTCGTCCTGGCTGGGGAGCGGCTGAAAGTTCACCTGCGAGTCGATGGAGACCGTGAGAGCCGAAAAGACGTAATCCGCCGGATTATCGAGGATATAGCCGGCAATCTCTGGGATGCGGGCGCGGTTGAGAATACGTTGGGCGCGCAGCTCGGGAGGCAGCTCGTCTTCGTTGAAAATGGAGATCTGGCAGAGCGTGCGGAGGCTCCACATGGCCACGTAGTACTCGCGCTGGGCCTGGAGTCCGCGGATTACGGGAAAGTTGAGGGTCGGCTTCATAAAGTTAGCGGGCGCTGCTGCGGTAGAAGGAGAACTGAGCGGTCGAGCAGGCGGATTCCAATCGCGAGGAGTCAGTCTTAACGTCGGGCCCCTGAATCACGCCGAGGAGGTGACTCGGCGCCCCATTGGCGCTGCGGATCGTGGAGTATCCCTCGAGAATTTTCGCTGGCTCAGTTCTTGGGGAGGCTTTCATCTCGCGCGTTGAAACTTCGGCTTTAAATGTTTGTTGCGCGAGGTGATGATGTTTGGTAAACGCGGTGCAACAAAAAACAAACACTTACGCAAAGATTTTCAATGTCTGCTCCTATCTACCTAGACTGCAACGCCACTACGCCGCTAGAGCCGGCCGTTCGCGACGTGCTAGTTCGTTATCTTGAGCAGGAATATGGCAATGCTGGGAGCCGCACCCACGACTACGGCACGCGGGCCAAGGTTGCGGTGCAAAGGGCGCGGGACCAGGTGGCGGCGGTGGTAGCCGCAAAGCGGGAGGAAGTGCTCTTCACGAGCGGCGCGACCGAAAGCAATAATCTGGCACTTCTGGGTCTGCGACCTCACGGCGAGAAAACGGCGCGGCGGCACATCATCTCAACCGCCATTGAACACAAGGCGGTGCTTGAGCCGCTGGAGCAGATGGCGGCGAACGGCTTCGAGGTAACGCTCGTCAGTCCAGGCGCCAACGGCATCGTGAGCGCGGGAGCGATTCGCGCCGCGCTGAGACCTGACACGCTTCTCGTCTCGGTGATGCATGTTAACAACGAGACCGGCGTGGTGCAGCCGCTCGAGGAAATCGCAGCAGCGCTCCGCGGCCATGAAGCATTTTTCCATGTCGATGCCGCGCAGAGCTTCGGTAAGGTATTGCCCGCGCTTAGAGATTCACGCGTGGACTTGATCAGCATCAGTGCGCACAAAATCTACGGTCCTAAGGGAGTGGGAGCGCTAGTCGCGCGACGCCGCGGCTACGATAAACTCCCTCTCAGCCCTCTTATCTTCGGCGGCGGGCAGGAGCGCGGCCTTCGTCCCGGCACTCAACCGGTGGGGCTGATCGCCGCACTGGGCGAAGCTGCGGAACGCGCCATTAAGGATCAGGCAACGCGCGAGAAGCGGTGCCGCGCACTCAAGACCGCCGCGCTGACCGCTTTCGCATCGATTGGCGGGCAACCAGTCGGAGACCAATCAAGGACTCTGCCATCAACCCTCAACATTCGGTTTCCTGGTCTGGACTCCGAAGCGTTGATGGTGGCTTTGAAAGATCTCATCGCGATCTCCAACGGATCGGCCTGCACGTCGAGCAGCTACACACCGAGTCACGTTCTCAAGGCGATGGGCTTTGACGACGTTACGGCTAATGAATGCGTGCGGATGAGCTGGAGCCATCTAACCCCCGATGTGCGTTGGGAAGTCGTAGCTGCGCGGATCTCAGAATTGCGGGGGTAATTCTTTGAAGCCGGAATCCACGGTTGTGGAACAGCAATGCACCCTAACTTGGCGGCTTCTTGCCTGAAGGGGGACTAGGTCTACGCGTTCCGTCCGCCTTGAGTCCGCTGCGCTCAAGCAAATCTTCGAATTCAGACTTGTTAGGACCATAGCCGATAGTCGTAGGGTTAAACCCAAGCTTACGTAGCCGATTCCCGATGCGCTCGAATTTGGTGCGCTCGGGATAATCCGGCCCTACAAATCGGTCTTTGAAGTATAGAATTTGCTGTTCCTCGGCGTGACGCTGGTCAAGGACGGTCACGAAAAGTCGCGGAAGGTCGATTTTGATACGTAAACGAAGTTGCGGGAACGCTACGCCGTCAAAGTCGTCGTAGATCTGAAAGGTGAGCTTGCGGGAGCGTAAGTGAAACTTGATGAGGTCGCTCTCACGCGGATTACCGAAGAGCCGGGCGCCGCACTCCACGTACACGCGTAGGACTACCGGTAAATCGTCGAGCAAGCTCCGATGTACCGTGAACTGCTGATTCTCCGCATCCCACCAACCGAAGCCCAGCTGCTGAACAGCGAGTGCCAGTTCGTCCACATCACCGGCGGCAAACAGCAAGTCGAGGGCGTGCCGCTCGGCCTCTGGATAGGAACCGAAAAAGTTCTGGATATCGCGCTGAAGGCGGGCGGAAAGTCGCGTAAAGGGAACGCGCTTACGCAGGCATGCACCTGCCACATAGACGAGAGTGTCCTCGCGGCGTTTCGCGCGGGCGGCGTCAAAGGTGGCCTGCCCGAATCGGTTCAAGAAGAGCGCCATCGCCTTTGGAACAGAACCACAGGCACTTCTTA
>Ga0194129_10006481_pt1 | contig 14330 bp, 17 predicted proteins | sample TA2KigCa35mmetaG_FD_150862 | JGI IMG/M metagenome (GOLD analysis project Ga0194129, IMG submission 150862) | Freshwater microbial communities from Lake Tanganyika, Tanzania - TA2015038 Kigoma Deep Cast 35m | ecosystem: Environmental > Aquatic > Freshwater > Lake | place: Tanzania: Lake... | reverse complement strand
CCCCTCGAGCCGTCCGCCGCCCTGCAGCTGCTGCAGCTGGAACGCCAGCTGCGCCGCCAGCTCTCCCCGGCCTGCTGGCCGGCCCCGCAGGCCCTCGGTCGCCCCCTGCCCCTGGCCCGTTGGCTGGCTGAGCCGCCTGCGGAAGCCCCCGCCCTGCAGCGCCTGGCCGACCAGCTGGTGGCCTTGCTGCACCTGCTGCCGGCGGCGGAGCAACCCGCCTATGCCGAGGCCCTGGAGCCCCTGCTGCTGGCGGGGTTGGAGCAGGCCGATCCGCTGCCCTGGCTCCGGCTGCTGGAGGCGCTGGTGGGTGGCATGAACAGCCGCCAACCCCAGCTGGTGGCCGTGGCTGAGCGTCTGCGCCGGGCTGGCCTGGCGCGGGGGGCGGCCCTGGCGGATCCCGGCGAGCGGGGCCTGGCGTTGATGCGCCTGCTGCAGGCGCCGCTGGCGCTGGAGCAGCCGGCCTGGCTGCAGGCCCTGGCTGCGGCCATCGATGCCTTGGTGGCGGCGATCGGCACGGCGGCAGATGCGGGTGACAAGGTGCAGAAGCGGGCCCTGCAGCGCCAGCTGGAGGCCACCGTGCTGGCCGGCGCCACCAACCTGCCGCTGCTGCAGGCCCTGCTGCCGGTGCTGGCGCCGGAGAGCGGCTACCGCCTGCCCAGCCTCTTGCCCCCCTCGGCCTGCCTGGTGCTGCTGAAGGGGGTGCTGCTGCTGGGCGACCCGGCGATCGGCCGGCTGGACCGGCCCTGGCGGCGGGGCCTGCTGGCGCTGCTGGAGCGGGGGCTGCCGCGCATCTGGTGGCAGGCGGATCTGCTGCAGAAGCTGCTGCATGATCTGCGCCGCTTCCCGCTGCACACCGCCTGGCTGCAGGCCGACAATGCCGAGCTGCTGCCGGCCCTGGTGTGCCTGCACAGCCGCGGCCTGGCGCCGCCTCCGCCAGACAACGGCCCGGAACCGCTGCAGCTGCGGCCCCTGGCGCCGGAGGAGCTGCCCGGTGAACCGGAAGATCCGCGCCGGCTGCTGCGCCTGCAGCTCACCCTGCTGCTGCGGCTGGTGCGCGGCGAGGAGGAGCGAGGCGCCCTGCTGCGCCTGGCCGGGGCGGCGGGCAAGACGCCCCTGCTGCGCCTGCTCGATGGCGACGATGAGGAGGCCCTGGCCCTGGCGGTGGCGGCGGGGCTGCCGAGCCGAGCGGTGGGGCTGGCGCGGCTGGCGGCGGAGCGGGCCGGCGTGCCGGAGCTGCTGCCCGTGCTGCTGCCCACGGGTGGCGGCGTGCAAGCGGTGTTTGCCGCCTGCCTGGCCCTCTGGCGCCAGCAGCTGCCGCCGCCGGCCCTGCTGCCCAGCCTGCCGGTCACGGTGCTGTTCACCTGCCACCGGCCCCGGCTGGCGCTGCTGCGCCAGGCCCTGGAATCGCTGGCCCTGCAGAGCGTGGCGGTGGCAGAGGTGCTGGTGGTGGACGACGGCACGCCGGAGCCGGAGGCGGCCGCGCTGGGGGCGCTCCTGGAGCAGGCCGCCGCCGAGCTGGGGCTGCCGCTGCGGCTGCTGCGCCAGGAGCGCAACCAGGGCCAGTACGCCTGCCGCAACCTGGCGATCGAGCGGATGGCGGGCGAGGTGCTGGCGATTCACGACGACGACGACCTCTCCCATCCCCTGCGCCTGGAATTGCAGTGGCAGGCGCTGCAGCAGGGGGCGGCGGCGGTGTACGGCCGGCATGTGCGCCTCGATGAGGCCAGCGGCGCCCCCCAGGCCGACGGCGATGGCGGCGGCTTCTTTGGGGATGGCATCACCACCCTGCTGCTGCGCCGCGCCACGGCGCTGGAGCTGGGCGGCTTCTATCCGGTGCGCTCCCGCGGCGATGTGGACTTCCGCCGCCGGCTGGAGCAGCGCTACGGGGCGGCCCGGGTGGTGCGCCTGGAGGAGCCCCTCTATCTGATGCGGGGCTCCGCAAGCACGGTGTCGTCCGCCTACGAATACGGCTGCAGCCTGGGCCTGCCCAGCTGGCGCCGGCTGATGCGCCAGGGGCTGTTGCCGTGAACAAGCCTGTTGCTGTGAGCAAGCCGGCCCCGGTGTTCATCGGCCTCACCTCGATTCGCGGCCGCGAGGGCGCCCTGAAGCGCACGCTGGATTCCTTGTTGGCCCAGCAGCTGCCCCCGGGCGGCCGGCCGGTGGAGTTGCACCTGTTTCTCTCCCAGGAGCCCTATCTGCTCGATCGGGGCTTTGCGGCGCTGCCGGGGTTTCTGCGGCGGCGGATCTGGCGCTCGCGGCTGGGGCCTGGGCTGCGGCTGCAGGTGCATTGGACGGCCAACTGGGGCCCCTACCGCAAGCTGCTGCCGCTGCTGGAGCGGCTGACGCCGGAGCAGCAGGCGCTTGATCCGCTGCTGATCACCGCCGACGACGACACCCTCTATCCGCGCGACTGGCTGCGGCGGCTGGTGGCGGCCCAGGAGCGCTGGGGCTGCGTGGTGGCCTTCCGCGGGCGGCAGATGGTGCTGGAGGAGGGCGAGGTGGTGCCGTATCGGGATTGGCGGGTGAATGATGAGCGGCTGCTGCAACCCAGCTTGCTGACGGTGCCCACCGGTAAGGACGGCATCTGCTACCGGCTCAGCCAGCTGGATTGGCGGGTGCGCGATGTGGAGCGGGCCCTGGCGATCGCCGGCCACGCCGACGACCTCTGGTTCAAGGCCCACACCCTGCTCACTGCCACGCCGAGCCTGCTGCTGCACCACAGCATGAGCCAGCAGTTCGTGGAGCTGAGCAGCCAGGGCGCCGCCCTCAAGCGCGGGGTGCCCGGCCAGCCGATCGGCGAAACGCTGTTTCTGTCGATCAACAAGCGCGGCGGTAATGATGTGGTGCTGGCCGATTGCCTGGGCTATTTGCAGGAGCAGATGGGAGGGGAGCGGGTGCTCAAGGCCCTACCAGAGCAAGCCGCAGGGAAAGGCCTGTAGGGCCGGATCGAGGCTCACCAGGGTGAGCCTGGTGAGTTCAGCCTGAGCGGCCAGCAAGCGATCGAAGGGGTCGCGATGGGGCATCGGATAACTGCCGGCATGCAGCCCGTGAACCAGCGTGATCGGTAACAGCTCAAAGCCCTGGGTTGCCAGCAGCTGGGGCAGATCGTTGAGCAGTTCACGGACTGCTGGGAGCTTGCCAAGACGCACCTTCGTGGCGATCTCCCAGCCGGAAGCAGCACTCACGTGCACCCGATTGCGTGGATCAACGATCGCAGCATGGGCTACAGGAGAAAGGCGATCGGGCTCGGCCAGCCACCAGAGCAGGGCATGGGTATCGAGCAGGAGCTCCGAGGCCATGCTTGTGCTCAAGGCAAGGCCTGCTCCAAGCCGGCGAGCTCCTCCTCCGGCAACGGCTCCAGCAGAACCGCAGGTGGCGGCAGTCTGATCCGGCCTGCCAGCACTCCTGGCAGGCGCCGGGGGGTGGGCTGCTCGAGGGGTACAAGGCGTGCCCAGGGCTTGCCACCTTTGGCCACAACGATCGTCTCACCCGCATGGGCCGCGTCGATCAGGCGAGAGAAATGGGTCTTGGCCTCGTGCACATTCACGATGCGCCCAGCACTGGCAGTCATGGGCAAGTCCACTGGCAGACCACCCAGGCAGGTTAGTCCTCATCTGGACCAAGTGGATGCCCCGTGGTTGAATTTGTTTGCGTGCGGCGCTTGAGCTCTTGGGGGATTTGGGCCGAGTGTCTGCAGGTGGCACGGAATCTGTTCCTGCCAGGCACCGCAAGGGAATCATCCTGGCGGGCGGCAGCGGTACTCGGCTGCATCCGATCACCCAGGGGGTGAGCAAGCAGCTGCTGCCGGTGTACGACAAGCCGATGATCTTCTACCCGCTCAGCACCTTGATGCTGGCGGGAATCCGCGAGGTATTGATTATCACGACGCCCCACGATCAGCCGGCTTTTGAGCGGCTGCTGGGCGATGGCCGGGCCTGGGGGATGGCGATCGAGTATGCGATTCAACCCAGCCCCGATGGCCTGGCCCAGGCCTTCCTGATCGGTGCCGATTTTCTCGCTGGGGCCCCGGCGGCGCTGGTGCTGGGCGACAACCTCTTCCACGGCCACGACCTGGTGCCCCAGCTGGCGGCCAGTAACGGCGGCGGCCAGGGGGCGACGGTGTTTGCCTATCCAGTGCGGGATCCGGAGCGCTATGGGGTGGTGGAGTTTGCCGCGGATGGCCGGGTGCTGAGCATCGAGGAAAAGCCCGCCAGGCCCCGCAGCCGTTACGCCGTGACGGGGCTCTATTTCTATGACGACACCGTGGTGGAGCGGGCGCGGCAGGTGGTGCCCTCGCCTCGGGGGGAGTTGGAGATCACCGATCTCAACCGGATGTATCTGGAGGAGGGCCTGCTCAAGGTGGAGCTGATGGGCCGGGGCATGGCCTGGCTGGATACGGGCACCTGCGATTCGCTGCACGAGGCGGCCAGCTACATCCGCACCCTGGAGCACCGCCAGGGATTGAAGGTGGGCTGCCCGGAGGAGGTGGCCTGGCGCCAGGGCTGGATCAGCGGCGAGCAGCTGGCGGCCCTGGCGGCGCCGCAGCGCAAGAGTGGCTACGGCGAGTATCTGCTGCAGTTGCTGGAGGACACCGATGCAGGTTGAACAACTGCGCAGCGCCAGCGGTGCCTTGATCGAAGGCCCCTTGCTGATTACGCCGCAGGTGTTTGGTGATGCGCGCGGCTTTTTCTTGGAAAGCTGGAACCAGCGCCGCTTCGATGGGGCCGTGGGTGCCCCTACAGCGTTTGTGCAAGACAACCACTCCCGCTCCAGCCGGGGGGTGCTGCGGGGATTGCACGTCCAGCTGGAGCCCGAGCCCCAGGGCAAGCTGGTGCGCTGCCCGGTGGGGGAGGTGTTTGACGTGGCGGTGGACCTGCGCCGCAGCTCGGCCAGCTTCGGCCAGTGGGTGGGGGCGGTGCTGAGCAGCGAAAACCAGCAGCAGCTCTGGGTGCCGGTGGGTTTTGCCCACGGCTTCCTCACCCTCAGCGAAACCGCCGAGGTGCTCTACAAGGCCAGCGGCTACTGGAGCCAGGCCTGCGAGCGCTCGCTGCGCTGGAACGATCCGGATCTGGCGATCGCCTGGCCGCTGGAGCAACTGGGTGGCGCCGAACCCCTGCTGGCCGCCAAGGATGCCGCAGCACCCAGCCTTGCGGAGGCGGTGGCGGCCGGGGAGGTGTTTGCGTGAAAGTGCTGCTCACCGGCGCCGCCGGCCAGTTGGGCCACGCCCTGCGCCAGCAGCTGCCGGGGGGGGTGGAGCTGATCGCCACCAGCCGCAGCGGTGATGGCGCAGCTGGCCTGTTGTCTCTCGATCTGGCCGATGCCGGCGCCTGCCGCGCCGCGGTGCTTGAGCACCGCCCCGACTGGGTGCTCAACGCCGGCGCCTACACCGCTGTCGACAGGGCCGAGAGCGAGCCCGAGCTGGCTTTGGCGGTGAACGCTGGTGCGCCGCGGGCCTTCGCGGAGGCGCTGCTTGAAACCGGTGGCCGCCTGCTGCAGGTGAGCACCGATTTCGTGTTCAACGGCCAGCAGGGCACCCCCTATCGGCCTGGCCAGCCCCGCGATCCGCTGGGGGCCTACGGCCGCACCAAGGCCGCTGGTGAGGAGGCGGTGGAGCAGGTGCTGGGCGAAACGGGCCGAGGGGTGATCCTGCGCACCAGCTGGGTGATCGGCCCGGTGGGCAAGAACTTCGCCCTCACCATGCTGCGGCTGCACCGCGAGCGAGGCGCCAGTGGCCAGGCCCTCGGGGTGGTGGAAGATCAGGTGGGCTGCCCTACCAGCACCGCCACCCTCGCCGCCGCCTGCTGGCGGGTGATCACGGCCAACGTGCAGGAGCCGGTGCTGCACTGGAGTGATGCGGGAGCAGCGAGTTGGTACGACGTGGCCATAGCCGTGGGCGAGCTGGCCCAGGAGCTGGGACTCTTGGAGCAGCCGGCCGTGGTGAACCCGCTCACCACCGCCGAGTACCCGCTGCCGGCCCAGCGGCCCAGCTATTCCCTGTTGGACTGCTCCAGCAGCCGCCGGGCCCTCGGCCTGGCACCCACCCCCTGGCGCCAAGCGCTTCGCCAGTTGCTGGAGGTGGTGAGATGAACTCAACCGCGATAGAGCTCAGCCATCCCTGGGCTGCTGAGCAGGCTCAACAGTCGCTGGAGTTTGCGGTGATTGAGCGTTTAGACGGCAAGTCGGCCTCGATCAAGTCGAGCTCGGAGTGCATCCAGTCGAGCAACGCGATCTCTTTCTCGAGCTGCTTCGTTCTCCGCTCTGAGCGCTCGATCTGCATCTCTCTGGCGGGATCGCGCCGCCAGTTGAGCATCCGCAAAAAGGAGCGGAAGGGAGAGAGCGATGAGCCAGACGCCCCATTGCTGCTGGAGAGGGAGCCGGCGGTGGGGGAGGGAGACGTGGTCATAGGACGAAAAAAGCGCGATCAGGCCAACAACAGTGCCAACGACGGCTTCCAGGAATGCTTTGCCGTCAAACCCCAGCCGCCACCAGGGCAGCGGCGCATCCAGATCCCGAGAGTCTCCATCCACCCTAAGCAGCCCAGCCCAATCCCGACATCTACCAGTTTAGTACACGCGTACCTCTTCGCGCCTTGACCGCTTCCCCCGTGTCTCCAGTCACCCCACCCGACGTTCCAGCCCTCCTCGCCGGCCGCCGCCGCATCCTGGTGACCGGCGGCGCCGGCTTCATCGGTGGCGCCATGGTGCGGCGCCTGCTGACAGGCAGCGAGGCGCTGGTGTTCAACCTCGACAAGATGGGCTACGCCAGCGACCTCACCAGCATCGAGGCGCTGCCCCAGGCGGCTGAGCGCCACACCCTGCTGCGGGTGGACCTCACCGACGCGGAGGCCACCGCCGCCGCGGTGCGCCAGGCCGACCCTGACCTGGTGATGCACTTGGCGGCCGAGAGCCACGTGGACCGCTCGATCGAGGGGCCGGGGGCCTTCATCGACAGCAATGTGAGCGGCACCTTCCATCTCCTGCAGGCGGTGCGGGCCCACTGGGAGCAGTTGCCCGGCGAGCGGCAGGCGGGCTTCCGCTTCCACCACATCAGCACCGATGAGGTGTTCGGCTCCCTGGGCGAAACGGGCCGCTTCTCGGAAACCACTCCCTACGACCCGCGCAGCCCCTATTCGGCCAGCAAGGCCGCCAGCGACCACCTGGTGAACGCCTGGCACCACACCTACGGCCTGCCGGTGGTGCTCACCAACTGCTCCAACAACTACGGCCCCTGGCAGTTTCCTGAGAAGCTGATCCCGGTGGTGATCCTCAAGGCGGCGGCCGGTGAGCCGATCCCGCTCTATGGCGATGGCCAGAACGTGCGCGACTGGCTGTATGTGGAAGACCACGTGGATGCCCTGTTGCTGGCGGCCACCCAAGGCACCCACGGACGGGCTTACTGCGTGGGCGGCCATGGCGAGCGCACCAACAAGCAGGTGGTGGAGGCGATCTGCAGCGCCCTCGATGCCCTGCTTCCTGCTGGCGCTCCCCACAGCCGCCTGATCACGCCGGTGACGGATCGGCCTGGCCACGACCGCCGCTACGCGATCGATCCCAGCCGAATCAGCAGCGAGCTGGGCTGGGAGCCACGCCACAGCTTTGACGCGGGACTGGCGGCCACGGTGCGCTGGTATCTGGACCACCAGGATTGGTGCAATCAGGTGCGTCAGCTCAGCGGCTACCGCGGCGGACGGCTGGGGGTGCTGGCTGGAGCTTGAGGGCCCGCCAGCGCCTGGATCTCTCAGCGCTGAGCCCGATGGAGCTCAAGGCGGCATGAAAATCCTTCTCGCCGGCAGAGGCATGTTGCTCTTCAAGCTGGTGGGTTCGCCCTGGAGCATTCGGATCCCCTGTTTGTGCGCCTGAAGGCCCCGGCTGTCAACGAGCGCCTTAGCCTGAAGCAGTTGTTGCGCAGTAACGCCGCGCTGTTCAACCTGCTTGACGCGTGAGCATCACGGTTGACCTACCGGACTTGAATGTCTGGCTGGCGATGGCCAGACCTCAACCGCGATACAACTCAGTCATTACAGGGCTATTGAGCAGGTTCAATAGTCGCTGGAGCGTGCGGCGATTGCTGGCGGAGGGGTCGAGCTGGAAGGCAAGTCGGCCTCGATCAAGTCGATTTCGGAGTGCATCCAGCTGAGCAACGCGTTGTCTCTCTTCAGCTGCTCGATTTCTTTCTCGATCCGCTCGGTTTCGCTCCTCAGCTGCTTCGTTCTCCGCTCTGAGCGCTCGATCTGCATCTCTCTGGCGGGATCGCGCCGCCAGTTGAGCATCCGCAAAAACGAGCGGAAGGGAGAGAGCGATGAGCCAGACGCCCCATTGCTGCTGGAGAGGGAGCTAGCGGTGGGTGAGGGAGACGTGGTCATAGGAGGAGAAGAACGCGATCAGGCCAACAACAGTGCCAACAAAGGCTTCCAGCAGGGCTTTGCCGTCAAACCCCAGCCGCCACCAAGGCGGTGAGGCTTCCAAATCCCGAGAAAGTCCACCCACCCTAAACAGCCCGAGCTGACCACGATACTGTCAAGCATAGTACAAATGAACTGCTTAGCAATGGCCGCCCAGCGGTATCCAGCCAGGCCGCCTTGTACCCCTCACTGAAATACCCCTTGGCTGCTCCGCGTGAAAGTGTTTAGAGGGGGCAAGGGATGATGCGCACTAAGATGGGCACTGGACGGCCTGGATGTGATGCGTAAGACCCTGGAGCTTCCAGACCCCCTGTTTGCCCGCCTGAAGGCCCGGGCAGCCAGCGAGCATCTCACCCTCAAGCAGCTGCTGCGCAGCTACGTGGAGCAGGGCCTCAACGCCACGCCCGCGGGCTCCGGTTCGCAGCGGTCAGCAGGCACGCTGCCGCGCGTGGAGGGGCCCCTGGCCATCTCGGGCGAACACCTGAGCAATGCCGCGCTGTTCGAGTTGCTCGACGCGTGAACATCGCAGCCGACCTGCCGGATCTGAACGTGTGGCTGGCGCTGGCCTGCCCCGACCACAGCCATCACCGAAGGTGTTGTTCTGCACGTTCACCGCGCTCGCTCTGCTGGAGGCCTTCTGCCAGCAAGCGGGCGTGAGCATGGCATCAGCGGAGCCCCATGGCTGGGACGTGTTTCACCAGCTGCTGCGTAGCGGTGAGGTGCCGGCCCGTCTCTGCACCGATGCCTATCTGGCGGCTGTAGCGATGGCCAATGGCTGGCGCCTGGTGAGTTTCGATCGCGATTTTGAGCGGTTTGAAGGTTTGGAGCGGTTGGCTCTACCAGGGGCACTGGCGTGAAATGCATTGTGGAAGCTGGAGCTACCACCACCATCAGCGTTCCGCGCGGCTCTGGTGCAGGGCCTCGAGTAGCGCGGCATTGACGGCACGGCACGGCACTCAAGCGCGCTTGGCCAGCCGTTCAAGGCGCTCGGCCACGTCGTCGGGGACGTGGCGGATGTAGAGAGTGCGTGTCACAACTGCCGCCTGCTTGTTTGCTGGTAGCTAGCTAAGGACAGTCTTCTGCCTCGGCCTTTCTCCCTAAGCTGATGAAGTAGCTGCCCTGGTGTGATGGCACGCGCAGCACCGGCTGTTCCACGCGATCGCCCAGCTGAGAGCCTGGCGCCGCTGCTCCTGCCGCAGCACCTGCGGCTCACCGCCGACCAGTTCGCTGCCGTGTGCCAGGCCAATCCCGACGCGGTGTTGGAGCTGGATGCCAGCGGCCACGTGATTCAGATGAAACCCACGGGCAGTGAAACCGGCGCCCGCAACACCCGGTTGTTGGCTCGCTTGCAGAGCTGGGCCGATCGAGCTGGGGATTGGCTGGTCTTTGACAGTTCCAGCGGCTTTCGTCTCCCGGATGGATCCGTGCTCAGCCCGGATGCCTCGCTGCTGCGACAGGAGCGCTGGCAGGCCCTCAGTGCAGAGGAACGCCGCGGTTTTGCACCCCTCTGCCCCGATCTGGTGGTGGAGCTGGCCAGCCCCGGCAACGAGGGTCCCCGGGGCCTCACGGCCCTGCGCCGCAAGATGGAGCGCTACCAGGCCAACGGCGCCCAGCTGGGTTGGCTGCTGATTCCCGAGGAGCAGGCAGTGGAGGTGTGGCCGGCCAGCGGCATCCCCCTGCGCATCGAGGCGGCCACCCAGCTGGATGCCGGCGAGCTGTTCCCCGGACTGGTGATCGAGCTGCAGGACATCTGGCAGGTGTGAGGCTGGGGTGCCATGGAGGGGTGATGCGATGGCGGAAGACATTCGCTGGCAGCAGCGTTTCAGCAACTACCGCCGGGCTCTGGCTCAACTTGAGTCTTTCCTGGAGCCGCCAAGCCTGAACGAGCGGGAACAGCAGGGGCTCATCAAGGCCTTTGAGTACACCTTTGAGCTGGCCTGGAACACCCTGCGCGATCTGCTGCGCAGCCAGGGGGATTCCACCTTGCTGGGATTCCGCGACACCTTGCGCGAGGCCTTCCGCCTTGGGTTGATTGAGAACGGTGAAACCTGGATGCTGATGATTCAGGATCGCAATCTCACAAGCCACGCTTACAATCGACCAACCGCTGATGCCATTGCTGTGAACATCGTCGGCAGCTATCTGCCCTGCTTTCAGCAGCTTCGCAGCGCTTTGACGCAGCATTTGCAAGAGGAGCCACGGTGACACCCGGTTCACATGGCGTTCTGGCCATTCCCGGCATTTCTGCGTCTGCCCAGCAGCGCCTGATCCAGGTGCTGCAATCCCAGCCAGGCTTGCAGGCCGTGTGGTTGTTTGGCTCCCGGGCGATGGGGTGCCATCAAGAGGGTTCTGATATTGACCTCTGCCTTGAGGCTCCACAGCTGAGCCACAGCGATCGGCTGCGTCTGATGGCCGCCGTGGACGACTTGCTGCTGCCCTGGCGGGTGGATCTGGCCCTGCGCCAAGAACTGCCAGCCGATCTGGAGGCCCACGTGCAACGGGTGGGCCGCTGCCTCTGGAGGAAGGCCTGACGTTCCTGGCGAGGCGGCTGTCGCCTGGCGGATGGATCGGTGCTCCCCGAAGGATGTGTGAAACTGTCTACACGTTCCTGAGTCCCGATGAAGACCGCCTTGATCACCGGCATCACCGGCCAAGACGGGTCGTACTTGGCCGAACTGCTGCTGGAGAAGGGCTATGAAGTGCATGGGATCAAGCGCCGTGCCAGCAGCTTCAACACGGCGCGGATTGATCACCTGTATCAGGACCCCCACGAACTGGATCCGCTGCTGGTGCTGCACTACGGCGATCTCACCGACAGCACCAACCTGATCCGGATCATCCAGCAGGTGCAGCCGGATGAGATCTACAACCTGGGTGCCCAGAGCCATGTGGCGGTGAGCTTCGAGGCGCCTGAGTACACGGCCAACAGCGATGCCCTAGGCACCCTGCGCATCCTGGAAGCCGTGCGCATCCTTGGCCTGACCAGCAAAACGCGCATCTACCAGGCTAGCACCAGTGAGCTCTACGGGCTGGTGCAGGAGATCCCGCAGAAGGAGAGCACGCCCTTCTACCCACGCAGCCCCTATGGGGTGGCGAAGCTCTACGCGTACTGGATCACGGTGAACTACCGCGAGGCCTACGGCATGTATGCCTGCAACGGCATTCTGTTCAACCACGAATCGCCGCGGCGGGGGGAAACCTTTGTGACCCGCAAGATCACCCGCGGCCTGGCGCGGATCAACGAGGGGCTTGAGGATTGCCTCTACATGGGCAACCTCGATTCCCTGCGCGACTGGGGCCACGCCCGCGACTACGTGGAGATGCAGTGGCGGATGTTGCAGCAGGACACCCCGGAAGACTTCGTGATCGCCACCGGCCGGCAGGAATCGGTGCGCCGTTTCATCGAGCTCACCGCCGCCGAGCTCGGCTGGGGCGCGATCAGCTGGGAGGGCGAGGGTGTGAAGGAGATTGGTCGGCGCAGCACGGGCGAGGTGGTGGTTCGCATCGATCCGCGCTACTTCCGCCCGGCGGAAGTGGAAACGCTGCTGGGGGATCCCACCAAGGCCCGCGAGAGGCTGGGCTGGACGCCTACCACCACCCTGGAAGAGCTGGTGGCCGAAATGGTGGCGGCCGACCAGGAGGAAGCGCGCAAGGAGGCGATCCTGCGGCTGAAGGGCTTCAACGTGGTAGGCTCGATGGAGAGTCCACCCACCAACCCTGCCGCGGTGGCCCAGGCACACGGAACCCAGGGGGTATGACTTCCCGGCTCATCCGCCCAACTGACCGTATTTTTGTGGCCGGGCACCGCGGCATGGCCGGCAGTGCGATCTGCCGAGCGCTGCAGCGAGCCGGCTATGCCAACCCCGCCCTTAGCGGGCAGCTGCTCACTGCAACGAGGCAGGAGTTGGATCTACTCAACGCGCAGGCAGTGCACTGCTGGTTTGCCGAAAATAAGCCCACAGTGGTGGTGCTCGCCGCCGCCAAGGTCGGTGGCATCGCCGCCAACGCCTCCTACCCGGCCGACTTCCTGCTCGAGAACCTCAAGATCCAGACCCATGTGATCGAAACGGCCTGGCGCAGCGGCGTGCGGCGCTTGCTGTTTCTCGGCAGCAGCTGCATCTACCCCAAATACGCCGAGCAGCCGATCCGCGAGGAGGCCCTGCTCACCGGGCCCCTCGAGCCCACCAACGAGTGGTACGCCATCGCCAAGATCGCCGGCATCAAGCTCTGCCAGGCCCTGCGCAGCCAGCATGGCTTTGATGCCATCAGCCTGATGCCCACCAACCTCTACGGGCCCGGCGACAACTACCACCCCGAACACAGCCACGTGATGGCGGCCCTGATCCGCCGCTTCCACCAGGCCGCCCAGCGGCCCCACCACGGCGCCGGCACCAGTGTCACCTGCTGGGGCACGGGCACGCCACTGCGCGAATTCCTCCATGCCGACGACCTCGGCGAGGCCTGCGTCTTTGCCTTGCAGCACTGGGATCCAGCCAGCGCCGATGCCCCCCGCGCCTGCGGTCCCGATGGCGAGGACCTCGGACCCCTCCCCTTCCTCAATGTGGGCAGCGGCGTGGACCTCTCCATCGCCCAGCTGTCCCAGGCGGTGGCCAAGGCCAGCGGCTTTGCCGGCACCATCGAGTGGGACACCACAAGACCCGATGGAACCCCCAGAAAACTGCTGGATGTGAGCCGCCTCGCCTGCCTTGGCTGGCGCGCACGCATCCCGCTAAAAGTCGGGTTAAAGAAAACTGTGTACGATTACACGCTTGAAACCAGGCAAAGAGAAATTCCTGTCACCATGCTTAATTATTAGCTGCCCGAGCGCCTTCCTAAGCGCCCCCTTGCCTAAATAGTCCCAAATGGAATTATACCCTGACTTAGTTAATCACCACTAGTACTCCAATGCCCCACTGCCCTGAATGGTGCGTAATGGTACCCTTGACTGAGCCTGAGATTCCTCGGCTTTCATTGCTTTTCTATCTTTGGGCCTCCTACGCATCTTGTGCCAAGATGCACGGACGCGCTTTTCCCTATTCCCATATTCGCCTACTAATCACTTATCCATCGGGTTCATCCCGAGAATGCGCGAAAAAGATTAATCAGCGCGTCCGATCATTCGGCCTTCATAAACTTTTTGGAACTGTATCGGCCAAACCGGTTCCCATCCCAGCGAATGAAGATATTTATATCAGAGATTATTCATCGGTAAATACAAAGTCTATTCCGCGACTTGGTCTGAAATCCGGTCCCAATATCCAATTCTTTAGGTCAATGGAACTTGTTCCATCTTCCTGTCATTTTGTTCTTCTAAATGAATGTGATGCATATCCTTTAGTTAGCGACTGGCCTCAACAGATCGAGGCGGCATACGCTGCTTCTCAAGATTCAATTGTAATTGGAGCTAAATATACTGGCCGCCTGACACTATGCCCAACAATACAAAACCATATCAACGGCAATGCCATCTACTGTCTTAATCACCGTCTCTATAGTGACGGCTTGTTGCAACAATGGGAAAAAGGACTTGAGATGGCATGTCTAAGGTATCCAGATACTGCATACGACATTCTTTTTGAAAGAGTTCGCAATTGCGATGGTCTTAAAGCAATCAGCTCGCTCAGCATTACGCTTCAACAAGCTCTTAGTAAATTTACTATCTCCAATGTGATTTCTAACCGGTCTCTTCCATTAGAAAAGCCGAAAGTCGGCGCTCTCTCTCGGTTGGTCAATGAAGGGTGTGCCATTATTCACGGCAGTCAATTTAAAATGGCTGTCCTAGAAGAATGTATTAATTCTTGCGGCTCCGCCGATTACTCAGCTTGTGCTAGATCTCAGCTTTTTTTTGACAGCGATGCAGAAATAAGGGCTTTGCTTTTTAAGGGCATTTAATTCAATGCAGATCTAAAATGGTTTTGCAACAATTTCC
>Ga0194129_10006477_pt1 | contig 14338 bp, 15 predicted proteins | sample TA2KigCa35mmetaG_FD_150862 | JGI IMG/M metagenome (GOLD analysis project Ga0194129, IMG submission 150862) | Freshwater microbial communities from Lake Tanganyika, Tanzania - TA2015038 Kigoma Deep Cast 35m | ecosystem: Environmental > Aquatic > Freshwater > Lake | place: Tanzania: Lake... | reverse complement strand
TAATCGATGGTGGCATTTACCAAGGACGCTTTGTTGTTGAAGGGGGACAGGGATCCATTTCCCCTGAAGGGCATGAATACGCGCAGGGATTCTAAAAAAAGCCCGAAGCAATGCTTCTAATCCTTGGGTGGATCTTGGGTTCTGCCATAAAATTCCAGCGTAAAATGTTAAACTTCGATCAGGGATCCCCAGGCGGTTTTGTGTCTGAGGAAGAGCAAGACCCAAAAGAGACCGCAAACATTTTCCAAGAAGCGTTGTTTCAGGGGCTGCAACAGAAACACCGATCCAGAATTTTTTTCGAATACGATGCAGCAAAGAAAGAACGCGGTGGTTAAAAATATCTAAGAAGTCTCTAAGGGCTGTATCGCCCTTAAGATTTCGTTGAATAATATGGTTCGTATAGGGGTCTGGAAGAGGACCATTATTTCCAGCAATCCCTAAAAAATTTGTTGTCAAAAGAGGGGGGACTTTTTTGTCTTTTGGTATCAGAAGTTCGTGAATTTCTGTGCTGGGAAACTCTTGAGTTACACGGGCTTGAAGTCGGAGCGGCTCCACCAAAGGATCAATCCCTTCCCCAACGGGGGTGGCTTCTTTTTGGATATTTTCAAGCAATTTGACAATTGCGTGAAATTCAAATTGATCTGCCTCATTCGGGAGGACAGAAATTATAGAAGTTTTTGTGTGCCGTTGATGGGGGGCCATTTCTTCCATACTCCTTCCTTGTGGGCGTTTTTAATTGTTAATTCTGCAAAGGAATTAATGTGGGCATAAAGACCAAAAAAATGCGCAAGAACAGACATGAAAAGCAAAGCCCCAAAAGCTGGGGATCCATTGTCATCGATCGTTAGAGTAACAGATGTTCCCTTCACAAATCCCCGCCATCCTTCTTGTGTAATACGCCTTAAAACGGTTTCACAGTGCATGTCTTTCAGGCTGTTAATTTCTAGTTCTTGCCCCCCTTGCATATCTCCTGCATAAAGAACAAGCGCTTCCTTCAAGGCCTCCAAGCTTTCTTGCCCAGAGGAAAAAGAAAGATAATTCAGCGAAAGCTGGGAAACGAGTTTCCATTGCGTTGCCCCATCATCGGATGGGTAAACGGTGTTGGTGGGTTGTTCTAAGCATGTGATAGAATGAACAGGAGGATTCAGTTCTTCTGCCTGTAAAAGAGTTCCCGCACTAAGACTGCTTGCAAGATCACGGTTGGTGCACCAAATACGAGCGTAGGCAACATCAACAGGCGTTTGCGTTGGAGACATATCCATGTCTACAAAGGAAATCATCGTGTCGGTTCCCTCAATTTTTGGATTTGCGCTTGAGATTTGACGCGCGTGCCAGAAATAATTTTTACGACTATTTAAGTCATGATGGTTATAAGAAAAATAAGGGGAAATTTCTTTAACTTGTGTTTCATCAGTGCCAGAACTAAAAACGCGATCAATGCTATGGACTTCGGTTGTATTTTCACGGCGATGATCGGCAATTAAACGATATTCAATCTTTTGATGATTGAGGCGAATAGGCTCTGATGTTTTGGAAAAAAGGTTAATGATTGGCGTGCATCCTAAAAGAAAAGTCCGTTTGTTAATCACAATATTCTTGGCAGTTGTCCCGTGCAAAATGGGAATTAAAAGGTCAATCGATTTGGACGTCTCATCAAAACGTAAGTTATCAATATCAAAAAACATAAATTTTTTGGGGAACGAGAAATATTCTTGCAAAAGACCATAGGCCCTATGACCATTTTTAGGGGATGGAATGACTTCTTCGTCTCGGTCAAAACCAACAGGTTTAATAGATCCTGCGGGTAAAAGGGTTGGCGTGTTTTGATCCTCTCCCAAGATAACAACAGGCAAATCTTCTTCAAACAAAAGATGGTAGAGCGTATTGGCATCTGTTTTAGGGGCATTAATATAAAACCGGAGCTTTTTAGGATCCAGAGATCCCAAAGGCCTTTCTGAAGACAGAGAAATTTTAAGGGCATAGGCATACTGGGGTAAAAGACCCGTTGCAAAATCGTATTTTGCAAGCTTTGTCAATTCAACGTCTTTGACTTCAATTGGCCAAAGATCGACTGGATAGCACGTTTGAAATCGGCACCGATCACCTGTAGCGCTTTCGGAAAAGATCTTAGTATGTTTTGGAATGCTATAAACATCTGTGGATCCTCCTTTTGTATACGCATCAAAATGGGCGACGCTCATAGGGGGTGTCATCGTTCCAAGATGTGGATAAAGCGTTTTTAAAAGGGCTGATGAAACACGAGGGAATTGATCATCAATATCTTTTTGAAGGTAAGAGGTTAAATAGGCAAACGATTCAATCAAACGCTCTACATGAGGATCATTAGACTGATGCTCGTTGAAATTTAGGCGCTTGGCGATTTTTGGGTATTTGGCCGCAAAAAGACCACCCATTCGCCTTAGAAAAGACATTTCCTTTTGATAGTAGAGTAAATGCTTTTCGTGGTTATTGTTCATTATAATTTATTGTTCTTTGTATAACTCTATTTGTGGTCTTTTGGTATAAGAAGCACTCTCACGCTCTCCTTGTTCTTGGAAATCTTTGAGGGCGAGGGGGAATGAAAGGGGGGTTTTGATGTCTCCCACTATCAGTTCACCTTCTACCGCAAGATAAAGAGCTTGTTTTGATTCCTCATACTCTTGAATTGCCACTCTAACATTCTGAAGGCGTGGCTCAAAAATTTCAATAGCTTTTGCCATCGTTCTTTCAATTTGATGTTGGCCTTTTGAATCTTTTGGGTTTATATGGGCTCCGTCAGGAATACCAAAAAAAGCGGGAAATCGAAATTCCAAAGCCTCTGGTTCTAATTTTTCATATTCCTTTTGGGAAAGTTTACAGCGGGTATTTAAGATTCTTTTACATTCTCTTTGAATGGAGGTTCGAGCCTCTTCTTCGTTGTAGGTTACAAAAGGAGGGTTCTCCTCTTTCACAGAAAGGTCAAAATCTGTAAGGCGATTAAAAAGAGGGGCGAAGCCCCCTCGATTTTTTGAATTTGTCATAAGTTATTGTATACAATTTTAACTATGTTGAGGTCAACTCGCTGCAACTTGAACTTTATTAAGGTCAATTTTATTCGCTGTTGTCCCGTGCTCTTCTGCTGTTGTGCTTGCAGCGTTATAGGTTGTTGTGATCATACCCAAAGGGCTCAAAGAAAGAGCAACAACGTTTGTATCTGGTTTTAGAATCTTATCTTCTTCTGGAATAGTTTCAAAAAAAGATTCGTCCACGAAGGGAAGATCCCATTCCCCTGTTTTTTGGAAAGAATGCCATGGGCCTTCTTGGAACTGTTTTATCGTAGTATTTGTAAATTCAATCGTGAATGCGACCTTCCTCATATCCCCTAAGCTTCGAAATAAACGAAGCTGTAAGGAGAGTACTTTTTTATCAGCGCATGCTTGAAAAAGAGCGGTTGTCTTCATATCGCTGATTAATATTTTGCACTCATCAACATTAATGGTTCCGCTTGTTTGGAGAATTCCAGAAGCTCCTGGTTTGAAGTCTCGTCTAAATTCAATACGGTGTCTTAGGACAAGAAAACTTTTATCAACGCTAATATCCGTATAGGATACTGGTCCTTCAATAGCCGTTCCTGCGCTATCCGACACGGTTAAAAATTGTTGATGGTTCATTAGGCAGCTCCTTCTGTTCCTTTAACGCTATTAAATTCTGCGCTGACGTTTCCTGATGGTTTTAGATCATCGCCAAATTCTGTATGAGTTGCTTGTATTTTTACACAGCGGAATTTTATACCAATAAGACCGCCCGGAATATATCCTTCTGTTGTTCTAAAGCGCTCATCATAATACCACCCAGCTCCGGATAGGTAAGTTTCTTCTAAGACGAGAGAACGAAGCGGTTGTGGTTCAGCATCATTGCTTCGGACCACATCTACAATTGTGACCGTTCCAAGACAAAGTCCTTGGGCAAGTAAATTTAGCAATTGAGCGGCTGATTTATCATAGACAGCATAAACAGTTACTGTGTGAATTTTTACGTCATCTGCTCCGCGATGCATAGGTTGCGCTGTTGGGTTTTCAAAAACTTCCAGACCGTTTTCTGGCCAACGTATTGCAGGGAATGATTGGTTGATATCAAACCCTTTGCAAGATATTTTGACGCTTCCTAGGATTTTTGCGCTCTTAACATATACAGTAGTCATATGATCAATCCTTTTTTATACCCCTGTGATTTTTAACCTGCTGCTGGTGGGGGAAGTTCCGCCACAAGCCTTAGGGATGCTGTCAGTTCTTCAAGTTGGAAGTGAGGGCGTAGGAAAACTGTTGCCCGATATTTTCCAGGTTCTCCTGGCACATCAAACACATCCACCCGTGCTTCTCTTAAAGGATAGCGCGCTTTCAAACCTTGACCGGCATCGTCATTCAAAAGAACATACTCAGCAATCCAAGCTTGTAAGTACTTCTGCACATTGTCTTTGGTCATAAAGGATCCAATCTTGTCGCGCATAATCACCTTGATGTAATGGGCAAAGCGTGATGCTGCAAGAAGGTATGGGATTCTTGCTGATGTGTTCGCATTTGCGTTTGCTTGCGGTGTATTATATTTCTTTGGTTTTTGGGCTGTTTGCGCCCCAAAGAATGCTGCTTTATCACTTCCTTTGCAGTGACAAAGGGCAATAAATCCAAGATCGCTTAATTCTTTTTCGCGACGATCTGTGATCGCAATCTGTGTTGGACACTTCAATGCAATGTCGCCGTCCGTTGTTTTGAAAGTATAGGCTGGAAGCCCTTCCACAAGACCACCGCCTTCAACACCGCGGATCGCAGCTGTCCACCCATAAAGGGCAAAAGCATTGGTAATCCGTTGGGCAAACATATAGGCGGCATTTCCCCAAACGAACGTTTTTTGGGTTGTGCCGTCAACGCGTTCTTCATACATCAAACCATCGACAGGATTTGTTGTTGGTCCATAAGGAAGGCGCATCAATACGCGTGGCAAAACAAGAACAACATATCTGGAATCTTCTGTTTGTCTAAAAGATCGCCACCGCACTTTGTCCGTCCCCTCAAAAATCTTTGCAAGATCACGAGGTTTTCCAAGACTTGTGAAGTCATCCATATCTAACATGCCTGGTGCCGCTGCAGTCATCAAAGGCGCATGAGCGGCTGCTGCAATGTTTGATAGCTTTGTTAACAAAGACATATCAGGAGCAGAGGCATCGAATTCGAAGTCTGCAAGAAGCGCTGAATAGGGATTACCACCGAAGGTACCATATTCTTCTTCATAGATATGCTTGAAAAGCGTACTTTGATCAAACTCAACGGCTTTTTCGACATCGGCCTGCAATTCTTTGCGGGAAGCATTCAAAAGACGAAGCTTTAATTTTGTCCCTGTTTCCGTATTCATAACAAGGTAATTGAGCCCTCTCCAAGATGCTTCTACTTTCTTAAAGCTATCGTGATGGAGAATTTCATCTAATTGCTGGCTGAGCAATAAATCAATTTCTTCAACGCGCTTCGAGATAAAGGCGATGGTGTCATTGCTAACTGTATCCCCTGCTTGAAGAATTTGTTGGACGAATTCGTCAACCATACGATGAGCATAAGGAACTTGATCCTCGCTCCTGGCGAGTTTTCCTTTTTGTAGAACTTGTTCTAAAACAGAAAGGGTTCCTGTTTGTTCTTTTGCTGTATCGGGCGTTTTTTCTGCCATTATCTTCCTCCCTTATCCTATGTATCTAGGATTTATTTTTTGTTTGGCGTTGCGTCTGCATCACCATTATTTGTTGTTGCTTCACTAAGATTTTTGGTGAGCTCATCTCTAATTTCTGTGTTCTCCAGAACATTTCTAAGAAGCGCATCCAAATTATCATTCCCATCAAGTTTTCCGAGTAAGTCATTTAAGCGTGTGCGTGCTTCATACAACTTACGCATTGGTTCAACTTGCTTAATGATTTGAACAGGATCAAAATCATCCATGTGACGTAGATTCAGCAAAACATTAAGTTGTGACTCTTCTGAATTTTCTCCCCCGCCTAATTTATTGGGAACGCGGATTGCAACCCGAGGTGCAATGTCTACCATGATGTCATTGAAATTGTCACGGTCGATTTCGACAAATTTCCGTTCCTTAAGGGGTTTCATTTCGCGATCAGGGTCACGATCTCCTGATAAATCAGCTATAATACCCATGACAAAGGGTAATTCCTTCATCTCGATGGCATCACCAATTTCCACGTCATATGTAATCTGAACACGCGGAGGGCGTACACGATCTAACTTATGTTGGGTACTTTCGGACATAACTCTATTCTCCCTGTTCTGCCTGTATATATTTATTTATTAGATACAGAATGCCATTTTTTCAAAGAGCTGTAAATCCTAAATTTATTTTTAGTGTTATTTATGATGCTCGGGTGCTATGCTCTCGCGTAACGTATGCCTACTGAGGGATAGAATCACTTTATGCTATTGTATACTCTTAAACGTCTTTTGTTAATAATCCCAACACTGTTGGGCGTCCTATTGTTAAATTTTAGTCTTTTAAAAATGCTTCCTGGGACATCATCGGATTATTTAACGGCTAAAATGTATGGGTTAACAAAGCCTGGATTGAGTATTGCCAATATATCAATAGAGAATGATTTGCCCTCTGCGATGGTGTCTCTCGAATCTTCATCTTCGTCTTTATCTTTCTTTGAAGGCTTTTTTAATTTTATTCAACATTATGGTAGGTTTGATTTTGGTCAAAGCCTTTCAAAAGACGAGCCAGTGTTGAAGTTGATTAAAGAAAGAGTCCCTTTAACGTTTGCGCTTGGCTTTTTATCTTTAATCTTTTCCTATGCCCTTTCGCTTGTTATTGGCGCTCGAAAAGCGAGAAAGCCCGGTGATTTTTTTGATAAAATAACAACGGTTCTTTTTATAACACTCGATGCGATACCTTCTTTTCTTTTAAGCATTATTTTTATCATCTTTTTTGCAGGAGGGCTTTATTGGGAATGGTTTCCCCTAGGGGGAATTCCTTCTCTGGTGAATGTTCCTTGGTATGAACAAGTCTTGGTCTACTGCCGTCATTTATTTTTACCCTTCCTTATCCTTGTGATTCATGGGCTTGCACAAGGTGTTTTTTTTGTTAAAGGGGCGTTTTTAGAAGAAATGTCGAAACCTTATGTGCAAGGGTTTTATGTGCGCGGAGGAACAGAAAAACAAGCATTTTATAGTCAAATGCTGCCGCATGTTTTCTTTGCGTTGCTTTCTTACTTTCCGACGTCATTTATGGGTATTTTTTTCATGAAGGCTCTGGTTGTTGAAATGGTTTTTTCAATTGACGGACTTGGACTTCTGCTTTTGCAGGCGATTTTAGAGCGTGACTATCCTGTTATTCTTGGAAATCTTTATCTTTTTGTGTTTTTGGGACTTATTTTACAGCTTTTGGTCGATTTGATTTTTTTGAAACTTGATCCGCGCGTACGCTTTGATCGTTTGGGGTGGGGCAAATGATTCTCTGGAAAGACTTTTTACATAAAATCAACCAAGATACTTTAGGGCACTGGGTCGTCAGAATTTTTTTGGGTCTTGTGATTTTTTCTGTGACATTGCCACTTTTTGTTAATGAAAAGCCTCTTTTGGTTTATAAAGACCGGTTTTATGTTCCCCTATTCTTTACCTACACAGAAAAAGATTTTGGGGGAACATTAGAGTTGGATATGTCTTTTGAGGAAAATACTCTGAAAGACGCGATTGTGCTCTACCCTCTGGTTCCTTATGGACCTGATACGGTTGATTATAGTTTAAAAAAGGCTGGGCCCCAAAAACCGTCTTTGCGCCATCTTCTTGGAACCGATGAGCAGGGCCGTGATATGCTGGCTCGGCTTCTCTATGCTTTAAGGTTTTCGTTGCTTTTTGGTTTAATGGTGGCATTGGTTAGTGGTTTTATTGGTATTTATATTGGTCTTTTTCAAGGATATTACGGAGGGGGGGTCGATTTGCTTTTGCAGCGGATTTTTGAGCTGTGGTCTAATATCCCTGGGCTTTTTTTCCTGATGGTGCTTTCTGCCTTTTTTGGTTTAAATCAATGGCTTTTAATAGGGGCAGTTATTTTTATTAAGTCTCCAACCCTTATTCCGATGGTTCGAATGCTTTCGCTGAGAGCAAGGTCTTTGCCCTACGTAGAAGCTGCTTGTGTTATGGGTCAGAGCTCTTGGGTTGTTTGTCTGCGGCATATTTTGCCAAATATCATAGTTTTTCCTTTGGCTAAACTTCCCTTCATGATTGCCCATGCTGTTTCTATTATTACAACCCTTAGTTTTTTTGGGTTTTCTGTTCCACGAAGCTGCTTAACATTTGGTGAAATTTTGATTCAAGGGAAAAACCATCTTTATGCGCCCTGGATTGTTTTGGGGGGGATTGGATTTTTGGTTGGCCTTATGATGATTCTTTTGTTTTTAGGCGAAGCGCTGCAAAAGATTTTTGTTCAAAACATGCCGGATTCCTTATGAAGAAAATACCTCTACTCTCCATTCATCATTTAAAAATCATTGGAAAGGCGCCTCTGATTTCTAAGGCAAATTTGGCTATCTATCCTGGTGAAACAGTTGCCTTTCTTGGGGAAAACGGAGTTGGAAAGACAACGGTTGCGTTGAGCATCGTGGGGTTGCTGAATAAAAAGCAATGGGCTATCCATGGACAAGTGGACTTGAACGGTCACAACATGCTAGATCTTGGGCATAATCAATGGGCTAAAATTCGAGGAAAAGAAGTAGGCTTTGTGTTTCAAGACCCTTTGCGGTCTTTTAATCCTTTAAAAACCATTCAATCCCATTTTTTAGAGAGTATTGCTTTTCACGAAAACCTTAGAAAAAACCAGGCATTATCTAAGGCTAGGAAATTTTTAGAAATGGTTGGACTTTGTCCAGATACCTTCCTTTCTGTTTATCCTTTTCAATTATCGGGGGGTGAGGCTCAACGCACAGCAATTGCGCTTAGCCTTATCCATTCTCCCTCCCTTCTGATTTTGGATGAACCAACGGCTTCTCTTGATCAGAAAGCCTCTAATGAGATCATGGCGCTTTTGAAAAAAGTCCAACAAGAAAAAAACATGGCAATTCTTTTAATAAGCCATGACCCAAGTATTGTTGAACGCTATGCAGATCGTTTTCTGACAATTGATCAGACAGTTATTAAGGAGGTTTCAAAACCTGCAGCGGTTTTGCAAGAAATGCGCCCTGCAATGAGTAAAGTTCAGGGCCTTCCTTTTTTAAGGTTGAATGATTTTGGTATTTCGTTTCCAAAAAAAGTGGTGCTTTCTCAGGCAAATTTCACTCTAAGGAAACAAGAAATTATAGGAATTTTTGGGGATAATGGGGTTGGTAAAACGACATTTGCTAGGGCGTTGGTTGGTCTAATGCCCTTTACAGGGCAGGTGCTGTGGTATGAAAAGGATGCCCAGACGTTGTCTAAAGACCAAAAACGAGTCTACGCTAAAAGCATTCAAATGGTTTTCCAAAATCCTTTAAGTTCCTTTAACCCCAAGATGACCTTATCTGACTCAATTATGGAAGGGGTCAAACTTCATTTTCCTACGCTTTCTGAACAAGAGAGAGCGGCTAAAATAGACTCTGCTCTTCGGGAAGTATTTTTAGATCCTGTCTATGGGAAACGCTATCCAGAAACCCTATCAGGGGGGGAGATTCAGAAAGCAGCCATTGCTCGGGCACTTGTTATAGAGCCTGATCTTTTGATTTTAGATGAACCAACGGCATCTTTGGATCAAGAATCCGTTTTAGGATTAAGTAAGCTTATAAAGAAGCTGTATCAAAAGAAAAACATATCCTTTTTGATTATTAGTCACCAAAGGTCGTTTTTGGATAGCCTTTGTCATGAGGTTTTTGAATTGAAAGAGGGTGATTTTTATAAATCATCTGATTTTAGGATTTCTTGACATAATCTCTTGTTTTGTCTTATGCTTAAATAAGAGATTAAATCTGGGAGACTTTAATGACGATAACTACTCTAACGCGTGTTACCTTATGTGATGCTTTGCGAAAACGGCAAGGATTAACACGAGATGAAAGTGCGACTTTTATTGAAGGTGTTTTAGAAGAAATCTCAAAAACCTTATCTAAAGACCAAGAAGTTAAAATACCCCTTTTCGGGGTCTTTTTTTCTAGAAAAAAGAATGAGCGGATAGGGCGTAATCCAAAAACCTTGGAGGAAGCGGTGATCTCTTCTCGGCGTGTTATTAGCTTTCGTCCCTCAAGGTTCTTAAAAAGTACTGTGAATGAAGGATGTCGTTCATAAAATTTTTCTTTTAGATCGTCCTTTAAAATTCTTATCTTGTTTTTTTTCAGTGGAATGCTTTATAGTCACTCCCAAGGCCGGAGCGTAGCGCAGCCTGGTAGCGCACTACACTGGGGGTGTAGGGGTCGTGGGTTCAAATCCCGCCGTTCCGACCATTAAAAGTTGGGAGAATTTTATGTCGACAGTTTGCTTAGGCTACATGACATTTCCAGATGAAAAGACAGCAGAAGCTATTTGTCAAAAGCTGCTGGAAGATAAACTGATTGCATGTGCCAATATCATTCCAAAGAGTTTTTCTTTGTACGAATGGGAAGGTAGCTTAAAAAAAGCATCAGAAGTGGTAACTTTTATTAAAACAACTACTACCTGTACTGATAAAATAACAGAATCTCTCAAAAACAATCACCCTCATATGTGTCCTTGTTTTTTAACATTCTCTGTTCAAGGGGGAACCCCTGATTTTCTTGATTGGGTAAGGGAATCGACGACGGTATTATAATACCATCATTAAGTTTATTGACAATCGGGGAAAAACACTCTATATTTCCTACTTATTAAAAAAAGGTTTTAAAGACAATGAAGACATATTCGTTAAAAGCGTCCGATATTAAAAAGGACTGGTATGTTATTGATGCGGAAGGCTTGGTTTTAGGTCGGCTTGCTTCGATTATTTCCATGCGCCTTCGGGGGAAGCATAAGCCCGATTACACGCCGCATTTAGATTGCGGGGATAATATTGTTGTAGTGAACGCAGAAAAAGTGCGTTTGACAGGCAAGAAGATGGAAGACAAAGTTTTTTATTGGCACACTGGCCATCCTGGTGGGATCAAAGAAAGAACAATGAAAGAGACTTTAATGGGCAAAAAGCCCGAGCTTTTGGTTATTGATGCTGTGCGTCGTATGATTACGCGTGGGCCTTTGGGGCGAAAGCAAATGACTAATCTTTATGTTTATGCGGGACCCAATCATCCCCATGAAGCCCAGAAACCAAACTCTTTGGATATTGCATCCATGAACCCTAAGAATAAGAGGATCTCATAATGGCAGAGACAAAAATGGATCTAAGTCATCTTAAAAAAGAAGTTGTTGTAAAACCAGCAGCAGCTCAGAAAAGCACGCAACCAGAAGCTCCTGGGAAGCCAAAAATTGACAAGCAGGGCCGTGCCTATGCAACAGGTCGCCGGAAGGATTCTGTGGCGCGTATTTGGATTAAGCCTGGAAAAGGGCATGTTGTAATTAACGACTCTCCGTTAGAAGAATATTTTGGGCGTCCAACGCTTCGAATGATTCTGAATCAGCCTTTTGTTGCTGCAGGGCGTACTGGAAGTTACGATGTCGTTTGCACTGTAAAAGGTGGCGGTCTTTCTGGACAAGCAGGTGCTATTCGTTTTGGAATTAGCCGTGCTCTTATCAATTTTGAACCAGAGCTTCGTAAGGTTCTAAAGGTTGGCGGATTCTTAACGCGTGATAGCCGTGAAGTGGAACGGAAAAAATATGGTCGTGCCAAAGCACGTCGAAGCTTCCAATTCTCGAAGCGTTAAAAGCAAAAGTTTTATTTCAAAAGGCTGCCAATTGGCAGCTTTTTTTATATCCAAAATTTCTAATAGGTATGATATGGTTAAAGAAAAACAGGAAAAATTATGGATTTTTTTGAAAACTATTTAACCTATTTCTATAGAAATTATCCGTATCTTTTTTGGATTGGGGGCCTGCTGCTGGCAGTTCCTGTCGTTTTTGTTCTTTTTCATAAAGTTTTTTTTCCCTATGAAAAAAAATGGTTTCGCGCTTATTCCAATAAATGGTTTATAGCAATTGAAAAGTCTCGTATTTTTCGAGTATTGCCCCATATTATGAGTGGTATTATTGCACTCTTTAGCGCACAAGGCCTCCCTAAAAGCCTTATAAAACAAATACTCTTTCATTGCTTGCATGCCTATATTGGAATCGCGATCACTATTTTTCTTTATCGTATTATTAAAGTCATAGAATACCTTATGACGTCAGACGACGATGCTTATAGTATTTCCCTAAAAGGATGCTCTCAGTTTATTTCTTTGGGAATTATTATTGCCGGGCTTACGGTTTCTGCGTGTCTGCTTTTAGGAAAATCCCCGACCATTTTTTTAGGAAGCTTAGGAGCTGCAACAGCTATTTTAAGCGTGGTCTTTAAGGACACGCTGGTTTCTCTTGTGACCTCTATTCAAATTGCTCTTAACAAGCTCATTAAAAAAGAAGACTTTATTCGGGTAGAGAGTGCCAATATTGAAGGATATGTCTTGGACATAGGCCTTAGTTTTATTCGCATTCGACACTCTGATGAAACAATTACAATCCTTCCCACCCATAAATTGTTTGAAAATCCTGTTAGAAGTTGGAGCAATCTTGCGTTAGAAAAAACACGACAAATTAAAAAAGCGGTTTTAATTGATCAAACGACGATTTTTCCCCTGACGAATGGAAAACTTGAGGCCTATAGAAAAAACACACACTTAAAAGATTTAATAGATCCTAAAAAGTCTTATGAGAATAATTCAGAGCTTTTTAGAGATAGTGCGGAAGCGATGCTTAAAAAACATGAGAAAATTAGTAAAAAGAAACCGGTGATCTTAATGTTTCTGGACCCAACGTCCCATGGAATTCCTCTCGAGATCAGGGCTTTCACAACAGAATTTCTCTGGGAGCCGCACGAACGTATTCAAACGGAAATTCTGGAAAAAGTCCTTCTTCTGCTGTCTGTATGCGATTTAAAGGTTTACCAAGCAGACTGACTTCTTCTGACGACTTTTAAGAGTATTGCTTCTTGTAAGAGTAAGATGGTTTCGTATTGATCGTGACAAAAATCTTGTCTCGGCATTCAAAAAGCCAATCAATAAAATAGCGGGCAATCGGTGTTTTAAGGAATTCTTTGTTCGCTTTGACAAATACATCCATTTTCTCTCCCTTTGTTTTAGGGAAAAGATTTTCGACTTTTAGCTTTGAAAGTTTGATCATTTCTTCTGACGCAGCCATAATGCCCAGTCCTCGTTCGCATAAGAAGTCTAAGACACGAGCGCCTTGTATTTCGTATCCTTTCAGCGTGTTGTGGGGAAAAACTTGGGAGATGGGAACAGATGCAAAGAGCATACGCGGATCCTTTAAGTCTTTTCTTAACAAAACTCTATGATGAAACAAGTCATCCATTGTCTGTGGAGACCCAAAGCGTTCTATGTATTTCTTGCTTGCCCAGTATCGTTGAACAAACGAATGAAATGGGAAATAGGTGTATCCTTCTTCAATTTCTTGACAGCTTGTAATGCAAATTTCATTGGTGGCAGGGGTATAGTCTGCCCAATCGTCTTGCTGTTTAATCGAAACGTTTAATTGAGGGCTTTTGTTAACAAATTCAACAAAATAAGGACCCAAAACATATTCCATAATTGTTTGGGACGTTGTCAGGATAATTTGCCCTCCTGTTGTTTCAGATGACCAAGTCTTGTTTTCATCTTCAATAAGGTCTGCAGCGTTCGTAATTGTATTCATATAAGAGAGGATAAACTCAACGCCAGGGGCAATGGTTACTTCACCTGTTTTTTGTTTCCGCACAAAAAGAGCCCGATGAATTTTTTGTTCTACCCTGGAAATGCTTATATTAAGAGCATTCGGAGACACATCAAGCCTTTTGGCAGCTGAGGCTACATTGAGTGTTTTTTCGAGCATTGTAACAGCTCGAGCCTCATTAACAGAAAAATTTAATTTTTTCATTTTTCCTTATTGCTTTTGTGCTTTAGAGGGTATAGACATAAATATGTTGTTTTTATGATTGGGATGATATAGTAATATTTTAGATGGGTAAAGCAAATTTCTTTTTTTTAAGATTTTTAAACAAAATATCTTGCAAAAGAAAAAAAAGTTAGATATAACAACCTTTAATAAGAAAGAGAATAAAACAGATAAAAAATTTTGAAGATAAAAAAACCATCTATTGCAAAGAGGTGCAAGAAAATGGGAACCTGAAAAAACAAAAAAAGCGGATAGACCGCAAGATGTAAAGTAGGGAAAAAATAAAAGCGAGCTCTTGTGCG
>Ga0194129_10006475_pt1 | contig 14341 bp, 15 predicted proteins | sample TA2KigCa35mmetaG_FD_150862 | JGI IMG/M metagenome (GOLD analysis project Ga0194129, IMG submission 150862) | Freshwater microbial communities from Lake Tanganyika, Tanzania - TA2015038 Kigoma Deep Cast 35m | ecosystem: Environmental > Aquatic > Freshwater > Lake | place: Tanzania: Lake... | reverse complement strand
TAAAGCAATTGTTTCATCTAAAAGTGATAAACAGAAGGTCGATATTATTTATACTGAAATTACTCCTTATTTAATTACTCCTAATGATGCCTATTTTTTACCTAAATTGGAGGAATTAAAATTGATTGCTCCAAATAGTACTGGTGATATTACTAATATCAATAAGTATTATAATGAACTTAAAGAACTTTATAATAATGGTTTAGGTGTATCTTCACCAGAAACAACTAAAAAAAGGGATGATATAAATAAAATAATTCTTGATATCAGAAATAGGTCTGGTGATAAAAGTGATTTAGATAAATTAGATTTGATTTATTATGGTGAAGCTAAAAATAATTATGGTATAATAGTTCATTTAGATGAAATTGATGATAATCGTTTTAATACTCTTATCAATCAAATAAAAACAATAATTAATAATCTTACTGATACTGCAACAACACGAACTAGTATTGCTGATGAAATATTCATTCTTTTTTCTGAATTGAATGATTTATATAAAGATGTTTATATAAATAAGATAACTACATTTGATATTAAAAAAGAAGAAATTGAAAATAAAAATAGATTGATTTATAGTAAACTTCTTTTATTAGTTCCAGTTGATAAACTTCATAATACTGAAATTATATTAATATTAAATACTACACTTAAGAGATCATATGAAACTGGTAATATAACTGAAATTAATGGTATTGTTAATACTTTTAAGGAATTAGTGAGAGCTCTTATAAATCAGAGTGGAACAAGTGAAATTAAGAGTAATAATAAGAATGAAGTTAAGGGGGTTATTGAAAGTCGTTTAGGAATACCAATAGAAGAACAGGTATCACCTATGAAAATAACTAAAACAGTAATTAAGGATGATTTTAATAATATTTATAATTCATTTGATATAATGAATACAACTTTTAGAAATAATTATAATGGTATTATTAATTTCAATAATACTCAGAAAAAACAATTGGAAAGTTATCGAGCAATTATTAATGGTTCTTTAGATAATATTAGTAATTACTATCCTAAAAATGGAGATTATAAAAACAAAGTCATATCAGTTAAGAATGTTATAATTAAACCTATTATAGAAACAGAACTTCAAGAGAGTTATAGAAGAAAAGATGAAGTTCTTATTTCTAGTGTTAGAAATCGTTTCTATAAAGCCATTAATGAACTGAAGAATTTAATTATAAATAATTATGGTAAGTCAAGTACTCAAATTAATATTAATATTTGTCTTAATAATATTATGGAGGCAATATCAGCAAATAAATTTCCTGTTAAAGTTTCTAATGTAAATGGATGTCATAAATCTTTATTTGATAATAGAGATATCATAATTTCTCCTAAAATGTTTGTATCTGAAAACAATGGAATTATATGGAAACCTGCAACTGAACTAGATTCATTTAAAAAAACTGGTATCAATAATAATCCATATCTTTATAATTATGAATTGGCAAGTTCAAGTGATGATGGAATTAATTGGAGTATGATTAAATAAGAATTTCTTTTAAAGATTTTGTATCAACTCCTAATTTTCTCATAATTGATGTATATAGTTTTCTATTATATGCACTTTTCTTTGATTCAATATCACCAATAATCTTAACATCAATATTTAATTGTTTTGCTAAATCTGATTGTGTTAAATTCTTTGCTTTTCTTGCATCCTGCATTGCCATTATCATCTGAGGTGTATATTCAACTCTTTTTGGCATTTCCTCCTCACCTTGACTATAATCCACTTTTGGTTTTGGTTGATTTGAAATTTGAGCTTTTTTAAAGTTTCTATTATGAATAACTACTGGCTCCCAATCTTGATGAATTTCTCCAGTCATTTTATTTAAAATAATTATTTTTATTTTTTATATCTAATTCAATATAAAAATTGATATAAACATTTGATAACATTAATTAGATAAAATAATGGAACAAGTAATCAATGACTTCAAATCATCTCTAGACTATCAAAATACATATACTCTCAAAGATCTTCAGAAGCTTCTTGAAGTTTCTTATAAGAAATTTAATAAAACCAAGGGTTCATCAAAAAGCTCAAGTGATGTTAAAAAAGCACCAAGTCCATATAATCTTTTCATTAAGGAAGAGATTACTCGAATGAAAGAGGAGAAATTAGAGGGTGTAGAACCAAAGGATTATATGAAATTGGCAGCTCAAAGATGGCAACTTCATAAAAATAAGGGAGATGAGGTAAGTGTTGCAGGTGGTGATGAATAGGAATAATTTTTATTGTTTTTCTTTATATTTATATTTATAAGTATATATAAAAATAGAAATTGGAGCAATGGTTCAATTACATATGAAAACAGATAATAATAATAATATTACACTTGCTAAATTTGATACTAATTTTAGCCAAGCTTATATTGAATTCTCAAATATCAATAATAATCAAGTATTACTTGCAGGATTATCTAATAATAATCTTAAGTTTTTTAATTCTAATGTTAAAACGGATGAAGGACTTACATATAATAATAATCTTTTAAGTGTTAAAAATATAAATACTAAGTTTATTAAAAATAATGATAATACTATTTTTCCAAATTTAGAAACTATTAATTTATATGAAATTTATGGTTCTTCTCCTGCAAGTTCTCCAACAGACCATTCTCAATGTTTTGATATGAATGATGCAACTACATGGATTTCTCTTTCATCCTATCGTAGAGATAATTCTGGAGGTATTAATGAAGATACAGCCTTTGCAATTGAAGATGACAGTTTTCCATATTTTCAATTCAGTTCTACTGGAAAAGCTTATGGTAATTGGATTAAAGTTAAATTGCCATTTAAAGTTGTTCCAATTGGTTTCTCAGTTAATAGTAATACTAATGATAATGAACCTTGTGGATTTTCCATTTATGGTTCTGAAGATAATATTAATTGGATTTTGATTTCATATCTTTCAAATACCAGATATTCAAATACTACTACATTCTTTTTCAATAATATTAAATTTTTTCTTTATATAACAGTTGTAATTATAAGAATTAATATTAATCCTCTTTCTACTGCAACTAATCATTTCTTTGGTTTAAAAACTCTTCAATTAATAACTAAACCAGTTTTGAGTATTGATACTAAAATAAGAGTTTCTGATAATTCTATTTATGATATTGATACTATAAGTGCAAAAAACTTATTTATAAATAATTCTTCAATTTCTACTGGTAGTGATTTAACAGATGCAATTGCTGTATATGTATTAGAAAGATTTCAGCAACAATATTCTATCTATTGGAAAAATTTAAATCAGGTTGGTTATCCAGATCCTGCAATTATTAATAAGATTGCTGTGGGAAAATCAACTGCAATTGCTACACTTGATATTAATGGAACTATTAATTATAAAAATAGATATTTAAATACTAGTATTACTTTTACTAATATTCGATCTAGTGATGGTGGTTTTTTAACTAATATTAGTGAATATATATTTATTGGTGATGTTATTCTTGCTTCAACTGTTAATAGAGGTTATTTTAATATTAATCTCATTTCTTATGATATAAATAAATATTATTTTCAAACCATAAATATTCATGGATATACTTATATTGATGGAGCCAATTTTTTTAATTGTTTTTGGGAAACTTCTTATGATACTAATACACAATCTCAGAAATTTGTTGAAGTTTTTTATTATCTTGAAGCTACACTTGCAACTAATAAAATTAAATTTTATATTAAATTTAATGATAATCTTGATGTAGTTGGATTAAATCCATCTTTAACTAATAGAAATCTATTTACTAATGTTATTTATATTGATGGTTTCAATACTATTATAAATAATGAAATTTTGTTTTCACCTGCAACTGAATTGAGTTTCTTTAATAGAGCGATTGCTTCAAGTTTATATAAAGCAGTTAATATAAGAACAGTTATTTTAAATAATAATCAAATTAATTCTAGTTCAAATGTAATTAATTCTCTTACTGTTAAAGATATTACTATTAATAATAGTAATATTAGAACAAGTAATCTTCTTTTCTTAGATGCAAATTATAAATTAGTTGATAGTGGAATTACATCAAATATCATAAGTGGATTGAGAGAAGTTAATATGAGTATAAATAAATTAGTTGCAACAAATGACAATGGAGTTCTTACTGCTATTGATGTTAGTTCCAATCTTATGTTTAATATAAGTGATATTTCAAAAACAAGTAATTCTATTTTAATTTCAAGTAATGGTATATTTGAGAGTTTTGGTTTAAATAAAAGTAATCTTAGTGATTTAAATACGGTTAATAATAGTTCAAATTCAATTCTTATAATTGATGGCAATCGACAAATTAAAAATTCTGGAACAGTTAATATTAATAATATCAGTAATGTTCTTTATTTATGTGATTTTAATATTAGTAATACTAATAGATATGTCTTTTTTAATTCAAATGTAAATTCTGTGGATATTAAAGTTAATAGAAATTTATATATTGGTGATGTTCTTATTAATAGTAATAATAATAGACTTTTTGTTAATAATAGAGAAATAGCTGAAGATATTTATAAGACATGTATTAAATTTCCTCCAGTTAATCTTAATGGAACTCCTCAAAATAATAATATTCAAAGTATTGGAAATGTAGTTGCATATGATATTACTTATAGTGATATTTATTTTAATCTTATTGTTAAAGTTGATAATCTTGATAATAATACTGATATTAATAGACAAGTCTATAATCTTTTTTTGAGAAATAGAAGTAGTGCCTTTTTTTGGCAAACAAATGCAAATTTTAAAGATTACAGAAATTTAACTGGTAATAATGGAGTTTTTAAATTTCTTGAAGGTGATACTGATAATAGAACTAAATGTGGAGCTTATTTTATTTTTGAATTAACCCAGTTTTTCATTCTAACCTCATTTGCCCTATATACCAATTATACTGATTTAAAGACTACTGTAAGAGACTTTAAGATTTTTGGTTTTAATGGTTCTGTTTGGGATTTAATTGATAATGAAATTGGAATTGTTCTTAATAATAATCTTGTTGCAAATGTTTTTAATATTAATAAAAATAATTATAAAATTTATAAGAAGTTTGCATTTTGTATCATTAATACTCATAATGATGTTGAAAGTGCAAATATATGTATTTTACATCAAATTGATTTATATGGATACACTCCCTTAAATGATAAATATTATTCTTACAGTAATTTTACCTTTAATTCAACTAATTCTCAAAATTTACTTGGATTTAATAATGTAGGTATCAGTAATCTTAATCCTTATTCTCCTTTAAGTATTGGTATTGATTTAAATGATAATCCTAAAAATGGAGTTATTAATCTCAATCATCCTTCTCTTATTAATCTTGATTTATTTGAAAGACCAATAATAACCACTACAAGACCTTCTAATAATAATATTGGTGGTATTAAAGGTGTTCATTATCTTAATTCATGGAATAATAGTAATACCAATTATACCATTAAATTATCTCATAATAATTCTAGTAATGAAAGAGTTGTTCTTTCCTTAAATAGTGATGGAAAAATTGGAATAGGTAATTATCCTGATAGTAATCTTATTAATAATGGATTGAGTATTTTTAATAATGGACTTAGTTTTTATAATAGTTCCAATTATATTAATATTAATACCTCTTCTAATATCAATGAAAGTTATTCAATAGTTCTTCCAAATAAAAATGGAATAGTTGATGATACACTCATTATTGATAATATAAATAGTTCAAATAATACTCTCAATTTAAATTGGTATAATCCTCTTAATATAATCACTAAAAAACCATTTATTAAATTTGGTAATCAAAATTATCCAGATAGAAATGATAATGGAATTGTTTTTCAGGTTGCTGGTGGATGTCTTATTGGTGGTTCCAATATAACTCCTAATGATATAAGTGATGTTTATTTTAGAAATAATATTATGGTAGTTGCAGGTAGTATTTATGCAACTACTGATATAACAACTGATTCAGATATTTCATATAAATATGATATAAGGAAAATTGGAAATCCACTTGAAAAGATTAATAATATCAATGGATATACATTTAAAAGGAATGATATAATAGGAACTGATGAGACTCCTAATAATAGATATACTGGATTAATTGCTCAGGAGGTAATAAAAGTAATTCCGGAGGTTATAACAAAGAAACATGATGGAAAATTGAGAATTATATATGCAAATTTAGCAGGATTATTTGTGGAGGGAATAAAGAAACTAGATAGTGATAATAATTATATTAATTTTAAGATTAATTGTTGGATTATTCTCAGTAGTATTATGTTTGGATATTTATTTATGTCAAACAGAATCTCATAATATCTTTTGAATTAATTTCATTTTCCTTTTCAATTATATCTAATTTTAGATCAATTATTTCTTCTTTTTGTTTTTGAATGATATCTAATGATATAGTCAAAGTTTTATAGAAATCTTTTCTTAATTTAGAGATTTCATCATTTATATTCACAGAAGATGATAGTAATTGAGTGCTTAATATAGATGCCTTTAATTCCAAATTTTTAATTCGTTCATCCATTATAAAAAATGATTTTTTTATTTTTATTTTTTTATATCATTCATTAAAAATAAAGTCTTCATATAAAAATGGTAAAATTTATTTAATTAAATTTAAAAATAAAGATAGACATATCTATATTGGCAGTACTATTAAAAATTTAAATAATAGATTTTCTAATCATAAATCATCTCATTTATTTAAAAGAAATAGCACTTCTATCACCAAATACATCAAAGATAAATATAATAATGATTGGAGTAAATGTTATATAGAATTACTTATGAATTATCCTTGTAATAATAGAAAGGAATTGGAAAAAAAAGAATTTGAAATTCTGAAAAAATTTATAAAAAATAAAAAATTTATTATTATCAATAAAAATGGTATAAAGAAATGACGATAATAAAAAATGACTGTCATTTTTATTCATGAGGTTATCATGAATATTAATAAATATACGAAGAAAGAATTAATAGATATTATATTGATTTATTATTTGAAGGAGGGTAAGGTGGTTGAAACTAATTTAAATAAGTTAAATAAGAAAAAATTGGTGAATATTATAAATGAGAATGAAATATCTATTTATAATAATTATAAATTGATGGAGGAAACATTGGAAACTGAAAGATACACTACAAATTTAGAGATTATTTATTATAATTTCATGAAATATAAAAATATACCCATTTATATTATTAAGGAAATTCAGAGTAATTCTGATTTAAAATCAATTGACCTCGAAATGATTATAAATGTAAATAATTTAATTATTGAAAATGATATTAATGATATGATAAGATTCAATAAGATGATATTTAGTATTGCTGGAGCTATAAATGAATATAATAATTATAAACTTGAATATAAAACTTTACCTGATATTATAAATGTTCTTAATTATTATCAAAATTATTAATAGAAATGATGAATATATTTATTATTCTTTTATTTATTGTTATTATTACATTTATTCTTTCATTTTATGTTCTTTTTACTGACACTAATATTATTATTAAATTTTTGGCTTTAATTGTTATTTTTATCAGTATTTATGGTATATTTATTGAAAAATTATTATTACCTTTCTTAAATGTTGCAGCTTATCCTCCATCATTAATTCCTAATGAAATGCATCCACCAAATACTAATCATTCTATTGATATGAAATTTAATGTCATTGATGGAACTAAAATAATATATTGGGCTGCAAATGAAAATAAAAATAATCGCAATTTTATTTATAATAATCCTAAAGATGCATATGGTAATTATAATAATAGTGGAATTGCTATTGTTAATAATGGTTTAGCAAAAATAAGATTCAAATGCCCCAATAAATATAAGATTCCATCCGGAATGACATTAAATAAACATATTCATTATAGAATCGCTTATCCTAATAATCCCATCTTAAGTCCTGTAATGACTACTTATATTTCTTGTTAAGTTAAGTTTATTTCTATTTAAGTTTTTTGAATATTAATAATAATAATAATGATACAATTAATATCATTTGATATTGGTATTAAAAATATGGCTTATTGTTATTGTAATATTAATAATAATAATTTTAAAATAGAAAAATTAAATAAGATTGATTTAAATTTAAGTAAAAATAGTAATATTCAAAAAATTATAGATAATACAATTGACTTTCTTGAAATTACATTAAATAATGAAATTAATATTAATCAGAATGATAAATTAGTGGTTCTTATTGAATGTCAAATGACTTCTATTATGAGAACTATTCAAACCGTTATAAATACTTATTTTAAAATGATTGGTAAATATGAAGGTTATAATATAGAAACTATTTATTTATCTCCTAAACATAAATTGAATATTATTAATAAATATGGTGATAAAATTGCCTCCAATAGTTATAAACAAAATAAGACTGATGCAATTTATTTTGCAAAATACTTATTGGAAAATACATATAAAGATGAAAAGATTCTTGAAATTTATAATAATATGAAAAAAAAAGATGATATTAGTGATGCCTTATTAATGTGTATTTATTATTTTGAAACTAAAAATAATATCTCTTAAAGATATTAGAATAAAAATAATAATATTTAAAAATGGGTGATGATAATAAAACTGAAGCTAAATCAGAAGCTGTTTCTAAAGGTGCTGCTGCTTCATTCTCTGTTCTCGGTTTCTTAATAATTACTTTTATATGGGTATGGATAATTGCTGGTCTTTTGGGTTTCTTAGCATCAATTATATGTTTTGGTTTTAATGGAAGTGTTTCAGATAAATTCTTAGGTGTTCTAATTGTACTTATTGTTGGCCCATTTTATTGGCTCTATTTTATTTATAATAGTAATTATTGTACTCGCAGTCAATTAGAATGATTTTTGAATTAATGTAATTGATTTATCATTAATTTCTCTTATTTTATTTTCATTTATTATTTTTGTTAAAGATAACCAAAATTTATCTTTCTTATATTTCTTATTTTGTTTATTTATTTCAGCTGTCTTTAAATATAACCATTTATAATAATCGCATCTTTGTTTAGTTGTTTTTGGATCATATATTGGACTTAATTTTGATTGTTCTATTAATGATGAAAGAAATTTAAGAAATACCTTATTATTAATCTTATCAATCGGAATATAGTCCCAATAATTACAAAATGATTTATAATTATAAAGTTTACAATTGATTAAACGATGACTATTATCAATATATACATTACGATCATCAATTATTATTATTTCTGGATTAGGTACCTTAATTCTTTTCTTTATTTTTTCAATTGATTTTGTAAATGATAATTTATTATTTTCTACTATTGGATTACAATCATTTCTGGTAAATATTGGTCTATCAAATTTAATATTTAAATTCTTTTCTATCAATTTTATTTGAATTTCTGCCCATTTCTTTTCTGAAGCTGTATATACATAAAAATAAGAGTTTGGCATTGTTTCCCTCATTGTTTTTATAAAATTAATAAAATGAGGTCTTATTAATTTACTTTTATCTGTATAATGAGAATCTAATATATCATTTATTTTTATTTTATGTCCCAGTTTAGCCAATATTAATCCTATCTTATATATCTCACATTGAAATATACAATCTCCTATTATTGTTCCATCCAAATCAATAATAAAAACATTACTATTCATATCTAATTATAAATTCTTATTAAAATTTAAGAAAAGAATAAAAAAAATGACTATTTTTAATTTTTATATTTAATTACCGAAAAGAAAAATGACATCGGTTAGTGTATGTAATGATGATTGTATCTGTATCAATTCAGATTGTCTCTATTTACATCCTCTCGAATTATCAGAAAGAAAGGTTCTGTATAAGTTATACTGTAATCTCTCTAATCCCTCCAAAAAAGAAAACAATCCCGAAAAGAGGAAAAAAAACTGCAACTTTGGTAAGCTTTGTAATCGTGCTGACTGTGGCTTTCGTCATCGTCTTGTATTTTCTGACCGTCTTAAGCTCATCGATAATTACAAAAATTATCAGCTTAAGACTATAAAAGAAGTTATTGAGAAGCCAAAGAGAGAGGTTAAGCAATTCTCTATTTCCACTTCAAATCCATTTGATAATCTTACCGATTTTGAAGAAGTTATTGATGAAGTTATTGATGAAGTTCCTGTTGTTTTCATTAAGGAAAGTTCTATGAATTTTAGGGAAGCTCTTATTGAAGGTAAGAAAGAAGTTAAGGTTGAAGTTCCTATTGAAGTTCCGGTTGAAATTGTTCGTAAGGTTCCGGATAGTTGGGCTGATATGTGTGATAGCGATGATGATTTTTATATGAAGTTTTAAGTTAATGATAATTATAAAAAAAATACAAGTTTTTGTATTTATTATTTAATTTTTTTGAGATTTAATGGATATTTAGTGTTATCTATAAGTATTTCATATTTTGGTGTTATTGGTTGAAAGTTTATAGTTGTTGTATTTATTATTTTCATATCTTTTTCATTTTGATTAAATAATAAATTTTTTGATTTTAAAAATTCAAACCATTTGTTTTCTGTAAATTTATTTTTAATAAATTCTGATAATAAATATTCATCTTTTCCTGAATAATTCCATAATTTTTCTATTAAAAGTATTATGTCTTTTGGTATTTTTAATTTTGATTCATCTATATAACCATATTTACGATGATTATCAAGACGTCCTTTAACTATCTCTAATGGAAATTTTCTTTTAAACTCTTTTGTTATTAATTTTGGATTATCATATCTTAAAAATAAATTTATAAAATTATAATCATCTATATAATCATAATGTCTATATATAACTGAACTAACTCCAAAATCCCAAATTACCCATAAATATCCCATATTTGGAATATAATAATCATGTTCATTAATTTTATAATGAAAATAACCACCAGTTTCTTTTGTTTTCTTAAATAAAAAGTTTCCATAATGACTATCATTATGAATAAGACCTATTGAATGTAATGAGGCAATTGCCATATAAATTTGCTGAATTGCATTTAACCATAAATCATAATTATCTTTGGCAATATTATATAAATAATATTTTAAATCACCCTCCAATAATTCATTAAAAATTATTAAAAATCCCATTTTTTTCTTTTTATTGAAAAATTCAGGTAATTTTTCTTTATCTTCTATTTTATTTGAAGGACAAATTACACTATCATATATTAATGGAAAATGAAAATTATTTGAACGTTTCCTAATTATATTCAAAATTTTTAATATCTCAAATTCCTTTTTTGCCTCCTTTGTATTATATTGAATTTTTGAACAAAATTTATTATCCTTATTATCTATATATGTTGATATATAATTAATACCAAATGAACTTTCAGAACCAATCCTTTTTAATAATTTTACACTATTATTAACTATTATATTATCTTCATCTAAATATATACAAACATTATCCCTTTTCTTAGGAATCTCTTTTGAACTCTCTTTTGAACTCTCTTTTGAACTTAATTTTTTATATTTAGATAAGAAAAATCTTTGAATTTTAATTGCCTTTTCATTTATAATATTACAATTTTTATTTAAATTTTTATAAACTGCCCCCTTTTCTGTTATCAGTCTTCCTGTTATTGGATTTTTATTCTTATTTAATAACCATTTTATACAATCACTATTACTTATTTCCTTCTTTTCTTCTTTCTTTTCTTCTTTCTTTTCTTCTTTCTTTTTTGATAATAGTTCTAATCCTATTTTTCCTTTTTTAGATACACATCTATTTGTTTTAGGATTTCTTATTTCATTTTCATGACATTTTTTATATTTTTTTCCATTTATAATTTCATAAATCTCTTCCATTTCTATATATAGAAATTAAATAATAATAATTTTTTGAATTCTTTAAATAAATATGGAAAATAATAATAATAATAATAATATTTTTGTTTCTATTGCTAGTTATAGAGATAATGAATGTATTAATACATTGAATAATTTATATAAAAATGCAAAAAATCCTAAATCGGTCTTTGTTGGTATTTGTCAGCAAAATAATAATGATATTGATTATGATATCATTCATAATATTCAAACAACTAATTATTATACTCCTTATTTAAATAATATTAGAATCATTAGAATTCCTTATTATGATGCAAGAGGGCCTTATTATGCAAGGTATCTTTGTTCCTCATTAATTGATATTTATAATGAAAAGTTTTTTTTTCAAATTGATAGTCATACTAATTTTATTCAAAATTGGGATGCAGTTTTAATTGAAATGTATAATGAAATTATTACTTTGGGTTTATCTAATAAACCAATCATCAGTTATTATCCAAAAGATATTATTCATATGAATAAAGAAACTGATGATTTTAAAATAAAAGTTCCTGTTTTTACTGGTGTTATATGGAAAAAAGAAAAAGGAGTTTTTATATTAAAACCAGCACTCTATACTGATGTTAATAATACTTATATAAAGACTCCATATTCTGCAGCAGGTATGATTTTTAGTTCTTCATTATTAATAAAAGAGGTTCCATTTAATTCATGTCTTACTCATCTTTTTGATGGTGAAGAAATTTATAATTCCATCAGATTCTATTTAAATGATTATGATATATTCATTCCAAAATATAATATTATTTATCATGAATATTTAAGAGAAACAAAACCTAAATTTTGGGATGAACCTTTATGTAATTTTGATGATACTAAACCTATATCAATCGTAAATAAATTCATTTTTAATTTGAATCTAAAAGGAAAAACAAATAGAACAATTAAAGATTACTATAAATTCGCCGAAATTAACATATATGACTATTATTTCTATAATGTATATTATACTGAAATTTTAATAACAATAATTACTATCATTATTATAATCTTATTTTTATATTATTGTTATATCTCTAATATCAGACCCAAATTGAAATACCTCTCTTAATTCTCGCTTTGATAATATTAGCTGCAGCAATTCTTATATAAATATCAATTTCATTCTTTAAATAAGAATTAATATCACTAATCCTCTTTGTTTTAATATAAGCTTTTAAACGATTTGAAGCAGCAGTTTTAATATAAATATCTATCTTATTATTGATTTCAATATCCATGATTATAATTATTATGATAATTGTAATAATTATAATTATCATTATCAATTTTTTTTAAATAAAAGCAAAAAATAGAATAAATTAATAATAATGTTTAAACGTTTAGGATTTACAAAAAAAATAGAATAGTTTCTGAACCTTATCAACCAACTCCTTCTGCTCCTGATGAAAAAGATGAAAGACGTTTAAGAATATTACAATTAGGATAACAAATTGCAGAAATAGATGTTGAAGCTCAAACCATACATATAAGAAATGAAATATTTACAAGAAAACTTAAAACTTCAAATAGACATAATCGAGAATTATTACCAAGTTTTAGACCAACTATTACAAATTTTAGAAATAATATTAGACCAATACATCATTATATAGCAAAATGTTTACATTTATTTGGATTAGATATAAGTGAATATAGAGATGAAATTAGAATGATATATAAAAAATATGAAAATCGTGAAAAAATTGAAAAATTAAAAAAAACAGAAAAAAATATAAATACATTAATTGATTTAATTTTAAGTAATATTACTAAACCAGAAACATCATTAAGATATTTAACAATAGATGAAATTGCATTAATTATATTTTTTGTAAGAATATTTACACTAACGTTTATTACAAATGAAAGTATTGATGGTAAACCATATAGTTTTCAAACATTTAGTTATTATTTATTAAATAATTTTAATATTTCAAATGAAATAATTAATGAAATATTTTTACAATTAGCTTTATTAAAAGGAAAACCTGATGATATTATTTATTTAAATTTTTTTAATTATTTAATAATTATTTTATTATTTACACCTATTACTACTAAAACAATTGATTTATATATTAAACAAATGGCTTTTTTAAATTTATGTTTATTTTCATATAATTATAAAAATATGATAATTGCCTTTACTAATTTAACAGGTATATTACCAAATGAAGATCAAATTATTGGTGGAAAAAAATCTAAAAAAAAACTAAAAAAATATAATTAATATAAATAGAATTATAATGTCAAGACAAATTATAAGATGACACGACAATACAAATCCAAATTATATTAATACAGATCCAACTTTTATTAATCCAATAACCAATGAAAGACAAATTCATAAATCTTCATATGCAGTTGAAACAATCAATAGTAAAAGTAGTAGAAGTAAAAGTAGTAGTAAAAGTAAAAGTAAAAGTAAAAGTAAAAGTAAAAGTAAAAGTAAAAGTAAAAGTAAAAGTA
>Ga0194129_10006474_pt1 | contig 14343 bp, 10 predicted proteins | sample TA2KigCa35mmetaG_FD_150862 | JGI IMG/M metagenome (GOLD analysis project Ga0194129, IMG submission 150862) | Freshwater microbial communities from Lake Tanganyika, Tanzania - TA2015038 Kigoma Deep Cast 35m | ecosystem: Environmental > Aquatic > Freshwater > Lake | place: Tanzania: Lake... | reverse complement strand
CGGCTGAGCAGGGTCGGCTGAGCAGGGTCGGCTGAGCAGGGTCGGCTGAGCAGGGTCGGCTGAGCAAGCGCGGTCAGAGCGGCGTCACGTCAGGCGTCGGCCCCGGCGCGCGCGGCACGAGTGTCGCCCTGCGCCCCCGACGATGGCAAGGCCCCGTTCGGGCCGGAGACGTCGGGGGACGCCTCTCGGGACGCGGCTGCGGATGGTTCGTGCGGCCCCCCGTGCGGCCCCCCGTGCGGCCCCTCGTGCGGCCCCTCGTGCGGCCCCTCGTGCGGCAACCCGAGGCTCCGCCGGGTGTGTTGGACGGCCCGCTGCACCATGCGGTCGGGGTCGGCGGCCAGCTCGGCGCACCAGACGGCGAGGTCGTCGCAGTGCAGACGCGCCAGCGACCGCAGCGCCGTCTCGCGCACCACCGGCGCGTTGCTGCGCAGATGCGGCACGATCTGGTCCTTCAGCCCCGCGAGCCCCCGCTCGCCAGCCTCGTGCAGCGCGCAGACCACCAGCCAGGGCTCGTCACCCACGAGCAGATCGCGCAGACGCTCCTGCAGAGGCTTGCGCTCAAGCTTGTAGAACTGGGCACCGCGCTCGAGCAGCCGGTCGAGCGCCGCTGCACGCTCGCGCGCGCAGGTCCGCACATCGGCGCTGTCTTCGACGATCGGCAGCAGTCGCACCTTGTCGTCGCTGTCGAGCAGGTTGTCCAGCACCTCGACGGCGTTGCTGCGCGTGATGGGCGACGCGCTGGCGAGGTTCGCGTCGACGGTCTCGATGGCCTTCAGGGGATGGATGATGCCAAGCAGGCGGAAGACACCCTTCAGCGACTTGCGCTGCCGGGCCTCGAGCGCGTCGGTCAACAGGTCGCGCGCGGCGGCCCCCGACGTGCGTTCGGCGACGACGCCCAGGTCCTGCACGATGGCCAGCAGCTGATAGTGGCGGCCGATCTCCTGATCGATGAGCCGGTGGATGCGGGCCGCTTCCACGGTGACGCGCAGGCGATCGCGCAGCCGACTGGCGGCGCGCGCCACCTCCATGCGGGTGTCAGGGTCGCCCACCTCGATGGCGCCGAGCAGGGTGTCGAACGCCGCCGGAGTGCCGATGCGCTCGAGGATGCGCGGGATCGCGCGGCGCAGGTAGGGGTTCTCGCGCGGCTGCAGCAGCACGCGCCGTAGCGTGTCAATGACGTCCTCGCCGTAGACCGACAGCGCCATCGACGCGGCCCGCGCAGTCTCACGCTTGCGCAGCATGTAGATGAGGCTCGGCACCAGCTCGGTCACCTTCATGGCGCCAGCGGCGGCGATGGCGGCGTTGCGCACCCGGATGCTCTGGTCGCCGAGCAGCCGCTGCACCGGGCGGAAGAAGCTGCGGATCTGGATCTCCTTGAGCACCTGGGCGCTGGCGTAGCGCACGTCCTCGCGGTCCGACGTCAGCATCGCCTTCAGGTTGTCGGCAGCGTGCAGGATGCCCTCGAGGCCGCCGTAGCGGATGAGGCCGGCCACCGCCGCGCCCCGCACCGACGCCGACGGCGATGTCAGCTGCGGCTCGACCGCCTTGACGCTGGCCTCGCCGAGGATCGCGCAGTAGGCGCGGACCGCCGCGGCGCGCACCCGCTCGTCATCGTCACCGAATATCTTCTCGATGCGCTCGTGGTCGGCGGAGGCCTGCTTGTCGGCGACGATCTCCAGCGCCCGGGCCCGCAGGTCGGCGTCTTCGTGGTCGAAGAGCGGCTCGAGCGATGCTGTCAGGTCATGGCCCTGCACGCGCCGGCAGAGCTCGAGGGCGTCGCGCACCGCCGACGCGTCGGCGCTGCGCAGTCGCTCGCGCAGCAGGTCCACGGTCGGGCCATCGGTGATCACCAAGCTCTTGTCCGAGAACTCGAGCCGTCGGCGGCGCAGGGTCGCGAGCAGCTCGCGGACGTACTCGCGGCGGATGAGCAGGATGAGCGCGATCCACGCCGTCACGAGCACCACCGAGGCCACCGCCAGCGACTTCATTGGCAGCTTCAGCGGACCGACGAACAGCACCATCGCCGCGCCGGCCACGCCGCCAGCAACGGGCTTGATGATACCGTCGATAAAGGTCTTCGCCCGGCCGCGCACCTGCGTCGATACCGGCGTGTACAGCACCTGCATCGTCGCGTCGTAGATGCTGTAGCGGAACGCGTTCTCGGCGCCCTTCGTGAAGACCACGGCGACGAACGCCGAGACGAGGGATGCGATGTGGCCGACCAGCCCGGCCAGCAGCGTCACCGGCAGCAGCAGCAGCGCCGCCGCGACGCCGAAGCGCTCGAGCACGCGGCCGGTCAGGCCAAGCTGCGTCACCGCCGCGATGACTCCCGTGGCCGCCGAGAACAGGCCCATGAACGATGAGATCGCGTCGGTGTCGACGACGCCGCCCTGGGTGAAGTGCTCTTTGGCGAGCACCTTGAACTGATAGTCGATGAGCGGCACGGTGACGAACGTCGCCACCGTCATGCCGGCGATGATCTTCAGGTGCTTCGAGTGCAGCACGCTGGCGGCCTGTGACGACACCGCGAACGTCACCTTTCCGCCCGGCGCCGGACGCGCCTGCCCCTTGACCACGGCCTCGCAGATGCGCTTCCGCTCGGTGCGGCCGACCCAGGCGATCAGCAGGGCAGCGCCGACCAGACACCCCATCTGCAGGTACAGCAGGTCCTCGGTGCCGATGGCCCTCACCAGCCCCGAGATGACCGCGCCGATGACCATGCCAGCCACGACGCTGCCCGCCGACACGACGGGGAACAGGCGCTTGGCCTCGCGCGACGAGAAGAGGTCGCCGGCGAACGTCCAAAACTGTAAAATCAGAAATGTCCCGTAGACCTCAACGAAATTATACAGTACAACATAGACCCAGGGTCGCTTCGTCTCGAGCAAGACCCGCATGACCGCCATCGTGGCGATGGTCGCCAAGAGGGTGGCGACGAGCATCCGGTCGCGGCGGAAGCGGTCGGCGACGCGCCCGAAGAGATAGGCAGGCAGCGGCACCATGACCGCAACCGACATGTACATGTAGGCGAGGTCTTCTTTGGAAAACGCGCTCAGGAACAGCGAGTCGCGCTGGATCCGTCCGGTGATGAACGTCGAGACGGTGAACACGAGATAGCCAGCAAGGGCGAACACGCGGCGGGCCTCGCCGTCGCGGATCTTCAACGCCTCGAGCAGCCACGCGCGCACCGGGGGACCCTACAGCAACCGGAGGCCGTCGTGCGGCTCCGACCCCGCCGACCTCGCAGCGGCGGCCCGCGCCTTGCCTCGGCCTGCCGTCGGGAGCACGCTGCGCGCCATGGCTCTTCGTATGTCCTTCCTCGCCGGCCCCGCGCTGCTGCTGTCCGCGGCGTGCGCGACTGCTCCTGCGGCCCCGACGATCCCGGCGACCGCCGCGCCGACCGCGGTGACAGCGCCAGCGTCAGGCGCGACGACGGTTGAGGTGCTGGTGCTTCGTGAGCGGGTGGCGCGGCTCGAGAAGCGCCTGGCGGACGTCGACGCCCGGCTCGGCCTGCTGCTGGCGCGTGCCGACGGTCCGGCGCGGGCGCCGCTGCGCTTCGACGCCCCGCGGGGCGAGCAGCGCGCGATGGACCTGAGCGCCGTCGACGACGGCGCGCTGGCGAGCATCGACATCGAGCGTGGCAGCGGCGCCGGCGGCAGCGAGGCCCCGGCGGTCCCCGAGGTCGCCGACGATGACGGCCTCGCCGCCGGGCGCGACGACGACGAGCCCGTGGTGCTCCGGCTGCGTGGCGCCGCCGACGGGCCCGGCGCCGCCGGCGCCGGGCCCGTCGGCGCCGGCGACGACCCGCTGGCGTCGCTGACGTCGGCGACGGCGCTGTACGACTGGGCGCAGACCCGGCTGAAGGAGTCCCGGCACATCGAGGCCATCGCCGCGTTCGAGGACGTCGTCGGACGGTTCCCGAAGGACGCCCTGGCCGACAACGCTCAGTATTGGGCGGCCTTCTGCCATCAAGCCCGCGGCGATCACCGGCTCGCCGTCGATGCCTGGCAGAAGTTGCCGCTGCGCTTCCCGCGCAGCGACAAGATCCCCGACGCGCTGTTCGGCATGGCGGTGTCACACGAGGCCCTCGGCGAGCCCGCGCTGGCCGAGGCGCTCTACGACGAGGTCGTTCACTCGTACTCGAAGGCCGAGAAGGTCAAGGACGCCCGCAAGGCGTTGACGCGCCTGCGCCCGCCGCGTTGAGAGTCGGAGGGTCAACCGACCAACGACGAGAAGTCGGTGGTGACCGCGGTGACCATCACCTCGATGATCACGCAGGCGATCAGCGTCGACACCACGGCACGCAACGTCACCTGGGGGACGTCGGTGGGCGCCCGCCCTGACGACAGGCCGTGCTTCGCACAGTTGCCGGCGATGGCCCCACCGAGCAAGAGCGACTTCACCACCGACACGAGCACGTCACCCACCGCCATCGCCGCAAACAGCGTGCTCGCCAGACCGCCGAAGGTCAGCGTCGTGCGCGAGGCCGCCGCGAAGCCGAAGCCAGCGAGGAACGCGACGAGGTTGAAGACGACGGTGAGGCTCGCCACCGCCACCGCGACGCCGGTGACGCGTGGCAGCACCAGGTAGGCCAGCGGATCGACGCCGCTGCCGGCGAGGCCGTCGATCTCGCCGCGCACGGTCATCGTCGCCAGCTCGGCGGCGATCGCCGCGCCCGACCGCGCGGCGACGACGAACGCCACGAGGATGGGGCCGAGCTCCTTCAGGATGAAGAACACCAGCAGCTTGCACATCAACTCGGCCTGACCGAAGTCGGGCAGGCTCGCCGCCGACTGCACGATGACGAGCACGCCGACCACTGCGGCGATCAACGCGACGATCGGTACGGCCTCGATGCCGGTGAACAACACCTGCCGGGCCACGACGCGCCACAGCACCCGCCGCGCCGGTGCGCCAAGGCGCAGCGCCCCCCGCACCGCGGCGACGAGCAGGGCGACGGTCTGCAACATCAGCCGCCCCCGGCCCCGGTCGCCAAGGCGGCAGGCGCCATGGCTGGGGCGCCGACGACGTCGGCCAGCACGATGCCGCCGCCGCCGAGCAGCAGCGCCGCGCTCGCTGAGGCCACGGCGACGGCCACGAAGCCGCCGGTCTGCGTGAACGCCTCCAGCGCATCGTCACGCTCGGCGTCGGGCCGGTCGGGTCGGGTCAGCCCCTCGGCGAGCACGAAGCCCACCGTGCCCGCTGCGGCCAGCGCCGCGCCAGCCGCCGCCATGCCCACCCCCAGTGTCCGCCATGACGACGACGATGTCCCCACGGACGTCGTCGGCGCAGGCAGTGGCGAGGACGACGCGGAGGGAGTCGCCGCGACATCGGGCGGTGCGGTGGTTTCGGGGGCAGCCGACAGCGACGGCGGTCCGGCGGCGGGTGCTGCCGCGGGCGCAGCGTCGGCGGGTGGCGTCGGGGTCGCCGTCTCTGACGGCGTCGCCGCTAGCGCAGCGTCGGGACCCGACGGCGCGGGCGCTGCCGCCCCACCCCCCGTCGGCGGTGGCTCCGCGGCGGTGGAGGCGGCAGCGGCAGCGACGACATCAGACGACGCCAACAGCACGAGCACGAGCGAGCACGCTACGGTCGACATCGCGGCGACGATAGTCGCAGTGGCGGGCCGGCGCACAAGCCTTCCGTCACGGCTGCCCGGGATCGTGTTCGCCAGTGTTCGTGCCGCTGGCAGGCTGCTGAACAAGGCCCTTCACCGCCTGTTTGACCAGCTCGCTCGATCCAGGGCGCGCTCGTGCTCGACACGAGCGGGAAACACCGAGCGGGGCGCTGACGAATGCAAGGCGTTTTTCAGCGCCGTGCGAGCGCTCCGGAATACACTCACAGGGTGTCGTGTCACCGAGTCATCAAGGTCGCGGGATGGGCGTGCAGCCGGGGTCACGCGGCCAGCGCCGTGCTCATCGTGGGAACGCTGGCCACGGCGCTGGGCGTCGGCGCGGGCTGCGGCGACGCCAGCATCGGCGTGCGGCTGGTCTTCCCGTCAGAGCGCGCGTTCTTCGCGTCGGCGCTCGCCCGCATCGACGTCTACGATGGCGGTGGCTCCGGCGCCGCGCCCCCCGACGCCATCTGCCGCTCGCTGTCGGTGAATCCGCCGGCGCCCCCGGCAGGGGTGAAGCCCGTCGCTACCTCCGGGCTCGCCGACGCCTGCGACTTCGCCGACGCCTCGGTGCGCATCGATGGAGTCGGCGTCGGACGGCGCGTCTTCTTCGTCGAGACCGTCGACCACTCGTCGACCACCATCGTGCGCGGGTGCACGGTGGTCGACCTGGCAGCCGAGCCGTCGGCGTCGGCGGATGACGAGCTCGTCGCCGTCGTCAACGTCCAGCTGGCCACCCTGCCCACGTTTCCGACGGCGCCCCCGTCGTGCACCACCCTCGACGAGAAGTGCAAGGAGAAGGTCGAATGCAAGCCCGAGTCATGAACCGATCGCTGGTGACGAGCGTCATGGTTGGCGCTGCCGTCGCCGTCGCGCCCGGCGCCTGCAGCGGCCCCGAGTGCGCCGCGAACTTCGATTGTTCGTTGTCCGAGGTCTGCGAAGAGGGCGTCTGCGTGCCCGCCGACATCAGCCTGCCCGACGGCGGCGGGGGCGGCGGCGGCGGCGGCGGCGGCGGCGGCGGCGGCGGCGGTGGGGGTGGCGATGGGAACCAGGTCAAGCGTCTGCTGGCCGGTCACCAGGTGTCGATGCTGCAGGGCGGCGCGGGGCTCGCCGACGCGGTGGTTGGCTTCTATGACCCGGGGAACAAGGACATGCTGCACGCCTTCGACGCCGTGAACGGCACGGTGGGCGAGCAGCTGATCGACTTCCGGCAGACGTCGGTGGGCGCTGGCACGTGCAACATCGACGCCCTCAGCCGCGAGCGCGGCATCTCGATGAAGACGGCCGGCGACGACGAGCTGTGGTTTACCTGCAAGGACGCGGGCCTGTTCCAGGCGCAGGACGCCAGCGACCTGCTCGACTTCGTCGTGGCGCCGAGCGGCGTCGACGGCGCCGACCTGCTCGTGCGCCTGAACCGGCCCGACCGCCAGAATCCCGAGATCCTCGAGCGCCGCGTCTATACCCGGCGCGGTGGCGGCACGCTGGCGATCGAGCAGGTGCGTGAGCAGGGCACCGAGGCCGCTGGCAGCCAGCGCCAGCGCGACACCCTGCTCGGGCTGCGCTTCGGTGCCATCGCCGGCTTGACCCTCGTCAGCGAGACCAACGACGAGGACTACGGCGACATCGTGCTCGTCTTCGACCGCGAGTATCCCGGCGCCGACGACAAGCCCGCGCTTGTTCCCATCGAGCGACAGAACACCATCGGCGACTCGAGCGCGTGGGCGTTGGCCGCGGCGCCGTGGCGCGTGCTGCCGCTGCCCGACGAGACCCACGCCGTGCGAGTCGACGCCGCGCTCGTGGGCGATCCCGACCAGCTGACGCTCAGCGGCCTCGACGAAGAGGCCGTCAACCTGTGGGTGTTCCTGCCGACGCTCGGGCGCGTGGGCGTCGGCCGCCTCGAGCTCGAGCTGGCCCGCGGGGCCGTGTTCGACGCCGAGGCCACCGGCTTCAACCCGCTGGACTTCGAGACCACCGGCGACACTCCCACGACGGTGCCCGACGTCGAGGAACGCGTCCTGATGGTCGACGCCCCGGGTCTCGCCCGCACGGTGTTCTACGTGATGACCAACGGCGCCTGGGGATGGCGAATGACGCTACCGTCGACCACCGACGACGCCGGCGAGCTCGCCAACGGCGTGCTGCGCGCCGGATTCAACGACGAGTCCAGCGACCGACCCAGTGCGGCGCTGGCGATCCCCGGAGTCGGCGACGAGCTCTGGCTGTCGTTCACCAACCCCGCCAACGAGCTGCACCGCGTCTCGTTCGCGCTCGGCAACAACTAGACCGACGCGACCGGCGTGACCGACGCGACCGGCGTGACCGACGCGACCGACCTGACCGGCGCGGCTGCCTAACGGAAGATCAACAAGGCGGCCATCCGTCGGCCCCTCAGCGCGTCGCCGCAATCAGGATGCGGTCGACGACGTCGCGCAGGCCCACACCCGTCGACACGTCGACGAGCGCCGGCTCGTCGCCGTCGTCGACCAGCCATTGCGCCCCGCCGACCTGCACCCACAGGCGGGCCGGCCGCTGCCGCGGCGCCTCGCGCATCGCCGTCGGCGGCGGGCGCGGCGATAGCACCACCCGGCCGCGCAGGGGAGCCGTGGCGGGCTCGATCAGCGCGACGCGACGGTGGGCGACGTCGGCGCGCAGCGACGTCGCGAGCAGCGCGCGCTCCTCGTCGACCACCGCGGGGTCGTCGCCGCCGAGGGCGAACGCGGTCTGCAGCGCCGCAGCGCCGACGACGTCGGCAAGGTCGCGGTGGACGCGCAGGCAGACGGCCAACGCCAGCACGATGGTCTGCGCCGGCAACGCCGCCACCTTGTGCCGAAGGGTGTCTGTGTGCTCGACGATCAACGTCAAGGCGCGCCGCTGCTCGAACAGCGGGCTCTCGTCGCGGGTGTAGTAGAGCAACTCACCCTCGACGTAGCGCAGGTCGAACAGGTCGGGTCCCGTCGGGAGCCCGCGGGCGTCGGTGACGCGGCCCTCGCCGACGTAGGCGACCTCGCTGCGCACGAGGTTCTCGAACGTCCCTCTCGTGCTCATCGCGTCGAAGCCGCCGGCGGGAAAGACGTCAACGGTTGCCTCGTCGACGGCGACGTCGCGGGCGCGCCGGCGCAGCCGGGCGACGAGACCCGGCGTAGGCGGCGGCAGGCGCGCCATCGTCGCGTGCACGGTGCGCAGCGCGAGGCGCGCCCCCTCGCCGGGCAGGTCCTGCAGGTGAGCCAGCTCCCAGAGATCCTCCTCGAGGAACAAAGGCTGCCCGCCGAGCGCCCCGCGCACGCGCTCGAGCTGCTGGACGACAGCGGCGAGGGCGCGCGGGGTCGCGCGGCGGGCCAGCGTCACCGCGTCGGCGACGCGCTCCGGGCCGCTGCTGCGCTCGAGCGCCGCACGCAGCCGGGCAACGTTGCCGGCGCGGAGTCCGACGCCGACGACGACGCGCTCCAGCGCCAGCGTGAGGGCATGGGCGACGGCGCGGTCGCGCAGGGGCGCCGGCAGGCCAGCGACGATGACGTGGGCGGCGACGAACGACGGCTCGGCCAGCCAGGGGGCAACCACGCGATCCTCGTACGCGAGCCGGGCGGCCCGCAGCAGCGCTGCGTCGTCGTCGAACACCGCGAGCCCGGACACGGCGCGGCCGCCCTTGAAGCGCGCCGCGCGGCCCCGCAACAGCGCATAGCCGAGGTCGTGGATGAGCCACAGCGGCGCCGCGTCGAGGCCGGCGCCCCAGACGTCGACGCCCCAGCGCAGCGCGGTGACGACGCGGTCGTCGTCGGAGCCGCCGTCGACGACGGCGCAGGTGAGGGCGGCGGCGATGGCCTCGGGGCTCGTGGCGTCGAGCACGCCGGCGCCTTCGACGTCAGCGTCGTCGGCGTCGTCGGAGCCGACGGTCACGGTCACGACGCGGTGGCGAGCCCGAGCAGCGCGCCGACGCGGGCCTGCACGGCAGGGAGCTCATGGCGGCGGTTGCCGACGTAGGCCAGCAGCGCGAGGTCGGGGGTGTCGACGGCGCCGCCATGGAAGACGAAGGCGCGCGTGCGGATCAGCTTGTAGATCTTCACGAGCTTGCGGTCGGACACGAGCACCCGATCCTCGGTCTCCAGCGCCCGCACGATGCGCCGCAGCTCGGCGAACGCCGACGACGGAAACGACACCTCGCGCAGGCCGGGGTCGTCGCCCTCGCGGGCGAACTGCAGATCGAGCCAGCGCTTGGCCTTCTGGTAGTCCTCGAGGCTGGCGGTGCCGGACACCCACGGCTTGCGACCGATGGCGCGCAGCGCCTCGTTGCGCATGCCGGCGTCGATGAGCTCGGCGAAGTGCGTGTCCTTCACCGGCTTCGTCTCGACCTTCAGGATGAAGCGGTCGCTCATCGCGTCGAGCTCGCTCTGCTCGGGGATGTAGTTGGTGGCGCCGAACAGCACCTGCAGGGCGACGGGCTCGGGGGCGCCGTCCTGATAGAATTTTCGCTCGTTCAGGATGGTCAACAACAGATTCAAGATCGCCGAATTAGACTTGAAGATCTCATCCAGAAACGCCACGCGGCAGTCGGGCAGCTTGCCCTTCGTGCGCCGCACGAAGCGCCCCTGCTTGAGCAGGTCGATGTCGATGGGGCCGACCACCTCCGACGGCTCGGTGAACTTGGTGAGCATGTACTCGAAGTAGGCGTCGTCGCCGAGGCCGACGCTCTCGACCCACTTTACGACGAGGTCGCTCTTCGCGGTCCCCGGTGGCCCGACGAACAACAGCGGCTCCTGCGCCACCGCGCAGACCGTCATCAGGTCGATCTCGGCCGCCCGGTTGACGAAGTACGACGACAGCTCGCGCCGGTGCCGGTTGATGCGGGCACGCACGCCGTCGATCTGCGGCGCCAGCTCGTCGAAGGTCCAGGTCGGGGTCGGGGTCGGGGTCGCGGTCAACGAGGCCTCCGCACCCTCCCGGGCGACGAGGGTCGACGCGGGCTCACAGCAGGTTGGCGGCGATCTCGGCCAACTCGCTTCGCTCGCCCTTGGCGAGCACCACGTGGGCCGCGATCTTCTCGTTGCGGAAGCGGTTGACGACGTGGATCAGGCCGTTGTTGGTCTGGTCCACGTACGGATTGTCGATCTGGTACGGATCGCCCGTCAGGACGATCTTGGTGCCCTCGCCGGCGCGGCTGATGATCGTCTTGACCTCGTGGGGCGTCAGGTTTTGCGCCTCGTCGACAATCATGTATTGCTGCGGGATCGAGCGACCGCGGATATACGTCAAAGGCTCGATCTGCACGATACCCAGATCGATCAGCTCCTTGTGCGAGCGGCCGCGCTTCTTCTCTTTGGCCGTCAGCCCCATCAGGAACTCGACGTTGTCGAAGATCGGCTGCATCCACGGGTTCAGCTTCTCTTCGACGTCTCCGGGCAGGTACCCGATGTCGCGACCGAGCGGGAAGATCGGCCGCGACACGAGCATCCGCTGGAAGATGGCAGCGTCGGTGACCTTGGTGAGGCCGGCGGCGATCGCCAGCAGCGTCTTGCCCGAGCCAGCCTTTCCCACCAGCGTGACCAGCTTTATGTTGTCGTCGAGCAGGGCGTCGAGGGCGAAGTGCTGCTCGCGGTTCTTCGGACGGATGCCCCACACGCCGGTCTTGTACGGGTCGAGGGGCTGCAGCCGGCTGCAGTTGGCATCGGAGTCGAGCCGGGCGCGACCGATGGCGGTGCGCGCCGGGCGGTCACGATCCTTCAGGCAGATGTACTCGTTGGGCGCGTAGTACGGCTCGGGCAGCGTCAGCGTGCCCTCGGCGTAGAAGCGATCGATTTGCGGGCCGTCGACCTCGATCTCCTGCCAGCCCTTGTAAAGCTCGTCGATGACGACGCGCTCGGGCTCGAAGTCCTCGGTGTAGATGCCCACCGCGTCGGCGCGGATGCGCAGGTTCGTGTCCTTGGTGATGAACACCACCTTGCTGCTCTGCTTGCGCGTGGCCAGCGTCAGCTCGAGAGCCACCGCCATGATCTTGCTGTCCTGACCACGGTCGGTGCTGATGTCTTCGGGCAATTCCAGCGCCGTCGTCGCCACCCGCAGGGTGCCGCCGCGGTCGAGCTTGACGCCGGTGGCCAGCGAACCGTCCTCGCGCAGCTGGTCGAGGTAGCGCGACACCTGACGCGCGTTGCGGCCAAGCTCGCTCAGGTCCTTCTTGAAGGTGTCGATCTCTTCGACGACATAGATCGGGATGACGACGTCGTTGTCCTCGAAGCTGAAGATCGCGCGCGGATCGTGCAGCAGCACGTTGGTGTCGAGCACGAAGATCTTATGCGTGTGGTTGCGCGCGTCTTTGGTCGACGGCGACGACGCCTTCGTGGTCCTTGCGTTCGAATTGCGGGGCAGCTTCGACGACTTCTTGGTGGCCATGCAGCGGTGATCCCACGGTCCCGTCCGATGATGCAAGCGCAGCCGAGGCTCGTCGTCGATGGGACGCCTGTCCGTGCCGCGGCCTGTCTCACGCCAGTCGGACCACCGCGCCGCGCATCGGCCGCGCCCGCGGGTGATCGCGGCTCGTCACGTCGGCAGGCAGCGGGACCTCGACCACTGAGCGCACCCGCCGCCCGGCGAGCTGCGCGCCGCGCTCGGCCTCCTCGAGCACCCGCTGCACCGGGACGCTGCGGTCGTTGCACGACAGCAGCAGCAGCCCGCCGTCGCCGAGCGAGGCGCAGCCGTCGCGCGCCAGCTCGTGCAGGCTGTCGCGCAGCACGAAGCGCGAGCCGTCCTGACGCACCGCCTGCGTCGGCGGATCGCAGACGACGACCCCGGCGCCGCCCTTCTTCGCCCACCTGCCAAGGACCAACAGCGCGTCATCGACGAGGAAGCGGTGGCCACGAGGATCGACGCCGTTGAGCGCGAGGTTCGCCGCGGCCCACGGCGCGCACTTCTTCGCCATGTCGACGTGGTCGACGCGCGCGGCTCCACCGACGGCCGCAGCGACGCCGAATGCCCCGGCGTGGGCGAACAGGTTGACCACGACGCGCCCCCGCGCAGACGCGCGCACCAGCGCCCGGCCCTCGCGCTGGTCGACGAAGACCCCGGCGCCGACGGCGTCCTTGTCGGCGACGCGCACGAGGAAGCGCAGCCCCGCCTCGTGCACGACGTGGGCCGCGGGCACCGCGCCGCGCAGCACCCGCTGCTCGCTGCGCCCCGCCGCCGTGCGCAGCACCGCCACCACCGCGCGGACGCCGCCATCGTCCACGAGCGCCGTCGCGAGGTCATCGAGGTGCGCGGGCCACGCGCTCGCCCACAGCTCGAGGCGCGCGACGTCGGCGTAACGGTCGACGACGACGCCCGGCAGGCCATCACCGTCACCGTCGACGAGGCGACGCACATCGGTGCTCGAGGCGATCGGCAAGCCGCGTCGGCGCGCGAGCGCGCGCCGGACACCGTCGACCGCGAGCGTGACGAGCGAGGGCGCATCGGCCGCGGCCCGTGGGCCCTGCGTCCGCGGCACTGCTCAGGCCGCGCGCCGGTTTTCGCGCACCCGGAGGAGCAGCGCTTCGAGGAACGCGACGTCTTCGAACGTCGCTTGTGCCGAGGGCTCCGGCGTGAGCACCGCCGGGGCCGGCGACCAGGCCGTCGGCGCGGCGGGCACTGAGGCAGAGGCCGTGGCAGGAGCCGTGGCGGTAGCCGCAGCCCCGGCCCGCTGGCCCTCGGGTGCGGTCACCGGCAGGGACTCGAACTCCGCAGCGTCCGTACCCATGGACGCCCAGGCGGTGGCCACGTTTACCGGCGCGGACCCGTCGTCCCCCGGGAGCGACGCCTGAAGCGCGAACGCCTCGTCGGCCACGGCGGGCACCGCCGCGGCAGCCTCGTCCCCGGCGAACGCGAACAACGACGGCGCCAACGACGTGGGGGGCTCGAACTCCAGCGAGAATGACGGCAGGTCGTCGACCTGCGCGGGCGCCACCGCGGGGAGCTCGTCGGCGGGGAAGCTCTCGGTGGACGCGGGCGCGGCGGGCGCGGTGGCGGCCCACGAGGCGGGGAGGAACTCGGGCAGCTTCGCGTCGGGCAACGGCTCGAGTTCGTCCACGGGCTCGGTGCCCAGCTCGGGCAGCGCGTGCAGGCCAGCGAGCAGGTCGGGCAGCACCGAGGCCGCCGACGGCGCACCGCCCCACGCGTCCTGGGGCGGCGTCGAGACGATGGGCACCGGGCTCGACGCCCCGAAGTCGACGAACCCCGCCGCCGGGATCGCAGGCGCCGGCGCCGCGTCGCTCTCGGCCAGCGATGCGGCGACGTCGCCGAAGTCGTCTTCACCGCCCGTGACGCCTGGGGACGGCGACGGCGGCGTCGAGGCCTCGGCGGCGACGAAGTCGATGTCGATGTCGAGGCTCTCGAGGCCCACGGGCGAGTCGCCGGCCTGCATCGGCGGGGCCGCTGTCGCCGGGGCGTGCACGAGGGTGTCCTGCGCTTGGAGGTCGACGGCGGTGGACGCCAGCGCCGCCGCCAGCGTCTCGGCCGCCGCCGGCGCTGACGCCAGCGCGCTCGCCGTGGGCGGCGCGGCCGTCGGCGCTTTCCGCGACGTGAACCTGGACGACGCGAGGGCGGCCTCGAGTTCATCGAGCCCCGAAAGGATCGACGAGGCGCCGATCGACGGCGGCTCGGCCGCGTGGGACTCGCTGGCAACAGCAGCGGCGGCCTCGACGGCGGCGGCGGCCTCGGCAGCAGCAGCGGCTTCCGCGGCGGCGGCGGCCTCGGCAGCAGCGGCGGCCTCGGCG
>Ga0194129_10006472_pt1 | contig 14348 bp, 12 predicted proteins | sample TA2KigCa35mmetaG_FD_150862 | JGI IMG/M metagenome (GOLD analysis project Ga0194129, IMG submission 150862) | Freshwater microbial communities from Lake Tanganyika, Tanzania - TA2015038 Kigoma Deep Cast 35m | ecosystem: Environmental > Aquatic > Freshwater > Lake | place: Tanzania: Lake... | reverse complement strand
AACTTTTTCATTCTGAATCACTCATCCCGCCAGCCAATGCGCAAGGCATGGACTGGTGCATCTGAGCAATAGACCACCCCCTAGGGGGTGGTTTTTTGTTGTCTTTTCTCGGTTGTTGTCGGTTGGTGTGGTTTACGAGCGGTGCACGTGGACCTGCTTCCATTGCCCGAGGCGCTGCTGCCAGATCCGCGTTTCGCAGCAGCTGCTGGTGGTGAACTCGCCATTGCTGCAGCGTTGCACCAAGCGGGTGTAACTGAGCACCACGGCGTCATCACCGAGCCAACGCAGATGGGGTCGAGCCATGGTCACCTGGGACTGGGACAGGGGCTGGAGCTGCGTCTGTACGGCGCTGCTGGCTTCCGCTGCACCGGAGCCGGCCGCTGCCGCTGTCGCTGCCGGTGAGTCGAAATAGAAACGGTGGAACTCCAGCCCCTCCACCAGGATTCCGTTGGTTTCGGCCTCAAAGCAGCTCACGCTGGCATCGCAATGGGCTGCGTAGCCATCCCAGTCGCCCCGCAACACGCACTCCAGCATCGACTGGTTGAGTTGCAGGATGGTTTGATCGCGCTCGTCAGGCGTCACCGGCTGATCTGCAGGGTGCTGAATCCTTGAATTCTCTCAAAGCCGCCACTGTCACCTGTGGGGTTGCCGGGACGATCGCTGAACAGCACCTGCATCCCCGCTTGCTGGGCGGCCTGCAGCTCAGTCGTTGAATCACTGATGAACAACACCTGGGCTGGTTTGGCTGCCATCGCTGCAGCGATGGCCGTGTAGCTGGCGGGCTCCTGTTTGCTTCCGGTTCGCGTGTCGAACCAATGGCTGAACAGCCCTCGCAGGTCTCCGGCGCTGCTGTGGCCATACAGCAGCTGTTGGGCCGGCACGGACCCTGAGGAGTAGACGCCCAGTGTCAGGCCCTCGCGATGCCAGCGCCGCAGCGCCGGCGCCACATCCCCGAATAGCGGTCCGTTCAGTTCACCGGCTTGGTAGCCCTGTTGCCAGATCAGGCCCTGCAGGTTCTTGAGCGGGGTGAGCTTGCGATCCTCAGCGATCAGCCACTGCAGGTAGCCCACCACATCGGCATCGCTCTGCCACGCCAGACCCGCCTGTTGGGCGGCGGCATCGCTGCGCCAGGCCTGCTGGATCTCGCCGAGCATTTGCACCACCGCCGGGTCTTCGCGGTGCTGCTGCAGATGCTGCTCCAGCCGCGCAGCTGCGTAGGGAAACAGCACCTGGCTCACAAAACTCACCGGACAGGTGGTGCCCTCGATGTCGAGCAGCACATGGCTGACGCCCCCGACCCTGTGGGGCTGGAGCAGTTGGGGCTCCAGCAGCAACTGGCGCCAGCGCAGCTCCAGCAGAAATTCCAGGATTTCCACATGCCTCGTGGCCTCCAGCAGGTCATGGCCCCAGGCGTAGAGGCCATGGCCGGCGATCAGCAGGCCATGGGGTGCATCGGCCAGCAGCGGTCTGGCGACCTGGCTGAGGCGAGCCAGATCCTGATCGTTGGGCAGCACCGGCAGGGCTATGGCCGTGGCGTGGGTGCTCACCCCTGCCAGCCCCTTGAGCATCTCCAGGTCTTCGAGCAGCAGCTCGGCGGCTCGCAAACGACCGAGTCGCTGCGAGAGCAGGGTGGCGGCCAGGGAATGCGTGTGCAGCACCGCCCCGGCCCCTGTTTCGTGGACGATGGCCAGGTGCAGCAGGGTTTCGGCACTGGCCCGCCCTTCGCCGCGGGCGACCTGGCCCTCGGCATTCACCACGATCAGCTGCTCGGGGGGCACCGATCCTTTGGCTACCCCACTGGGGGCCATGAGCAGCTGCAGCGGTTGGCGTTCGAGCACGCAACTGAAGTTGCCACCGGTGCCATCGCACCAGCCGCGTCGGTGGAGCTCGGCCATGGTGCGGCTGAGCTGCTGACGGCTGGTGGCTTCAAACGACATCGCTCTGCTGCTGGCCGCATGCATGGGTGGGTTCAATGCTGGCAGCTGGGGCACCAGTGGCTGCTGCGCCCCCCCAGGGTGGTGCGCTCGATCGTGGTGCCGCAACGCCGGCAGGGCTGGCCGCCGCGCCGGTACACCCAGGCCATGCCGCCGTAGTGGCCATTGGTGCCGGTCAGGTCGCGGAAGTCGCTGAAGGTGGTGCCGCCGGCACCTATGCTCTGCTCGAGCACCTGCACCAGGGCGCTCTGGAGTTTGGCGAGCCGTTCACGGCTGAGTCGCCGGCTCGGTGTCTGGGGGCGGATGCCGGCGGCAAACAGCGATTCATCGGCGTAGATGTTGCCCACACCGGCCACCAAGGCCTGATCCAGCAGGGCCGATTTGATCGGTCGGCTCGAGGCCTTGAGCTTCTGTTTGAGGTAGGTGGCGTTGAAGGCCGCATCAAACGGTTCGGGCCCCAGGCGCTGCAGCCCGGTGATCACCGCCTCCAACGGCTGCTCGGGCGGAACCCACCACAGTTCGGCAAAGCTGCGGGTGTCGATGAAGCGCAGCTCCTGGCCGCTGCTGTTCCACAGCTGCACGCGGGTGTGGCGGCAGGGCGGATGGGCGGCGCTGCGGTCGGCTTCCAGCCAGAGAAACTGACCGGTCATGCGCAGGTGCACGCCCCAGTGCCCCTGATCCAGGGCGGCCACGAGGTATTTGCCGCGCCGCTGCCACTGCTGCACGCGGCGGCCTTCCAGGGCGCTGATGAAACCGGCGGGATCCTGGCGTGGGGCGGCGATCGCCCGGGCCCGATGCACCACCACGCGCGCAATCTGGAATCCCGTGGTCTGCTGCTCCAGCCCCCGCCGCACGGTTTCGACTTCGGGCAGTTCGGGCATCGCTGCGGTTCAGATCAGGGGGCGTGGCTAAGGCGCGGTGGGGAGCGACACCCCTGCCAACACAAAACCCCCGCAGCTGGATTTCGGCTGCGGGGGCAACAGCATGCCTGGGCAAGGCCCAGAAGAGCTCAGGGAAGGGCTGGGCCTCAGGCCTTCTCGAGCTCGGCCTCGGCGAAGTTGTTGGTGTTGATGCCGCCTTCGGAGCCGCTGAAGCCGTTGTAGTTGACCTTCTCGAAACGCACCACCACCGGGTAGCGGATGCCGCTGGTGTCGATCGAAGCGACCGTGCCGACTTCGTTGAACCAGTAAGACTCCGGGCGCTTGATGCGCACTTTGTCGCCGCGGGAAATGGCCATCGCTGGGCTGTGAATCGAGTGGCTGCCTCAGGGAAGATACCCGCGGCGGCCGCGCGCCAGGCCACCGGCGTCACGATTCGTCGCCTGAACCCCGCCGTGACATGGCACGATCGGCGCCATGACCGAGCTCGACCCGCCCGACTTTCGTTTGGATCTGCCGGATCCCGACAGCGACAGCATCAGCACGATGGAGTTTCTGGCCCGGCTCGAGGAGGCCTGGGCGGTGTGCGATCGCTTCGACCTGCAGACCGAGATCTGGCGTGGACGCATCCTGCGGGCCGTGCGCGACCGCGAGAAGCGCGGCGGTGAGGGGCGCGGCACCGGCTTTCTGCAGTGGCTCAGGGAGCGGGAGATCAGCAAGACCCGCGCCTACACCCTGATCCAGCTGGCTGAATCCGCTGATTCGATGCTGGGCGAGGGGGTGCTGGAGGAGACCAGCGTCAACAACTTCTCCAAGCGGGCCTTCCTCGAGACGGCCCAGGCCGACCCCGAGGTGCAGCTGATGATCGGCGAAGCGGCCAATGAGGGTCAGCAGATCACCCGCAAGCAGGTGCGGCGCCTGTCGGATGAGTTCATGGCAGCCACCAGCCCGTTGCTGCCCGAGGAGATCCGTCAGCGCACCGCCGAGAACCTGCTGCCGCCCAGGGCCGTGGCCCCCTTGGTGCGCGAGCTGGCCAAGTTGCCCGAAGACCAGCAGGACGACCTGCGGCGCGTGTTGCGCGATGAGCCCGAGCTGGAGCGGGTCAAGGATGTGACCTCCACGGCCCGTTGGCTCAGCAAGGCGGCGGAGGCGTCGCTGGCCGTGCGCGCCTTTCAGCAAGGGGAGCTGGATTTCGAGAAAGCGCTGCAGGAGGCCCAGCGGCTCGATGCCCTGGGGCTGCTGGCCGATGCGGTGGGTCAGGCCCAGGCGCTGGAATCGGCCGTGCTCAAGCTGCACACCAGCTGGCGCCGGCTGGGCGGGCTGCAGGAGCGCCTCTGGCTTGAAAGCGGCAGCAGCACCCCCCACCTGCGCGAGTTGTTGACGGCCCTGCAATCGCTCAGCGGCGCCACCCTGCGGGTGTCGCTCGGCGAGCTGGCCGGCGGCAAGCGGGTGCGGCTGCAGCTGGTTGAAGAGTCACCTGATCAGCTCGAGCCGCCGCCGCTGCCGGTCAGTGCCACGGCCGTGGGTCCCTAGGGCAGCAGCACGACCCGGTCCACATCTGGTGCACCAACTGCCCCGCTAAGCTGCGCCCGCACCAGGGATGGGGTCGGCCTTGGCCAGATCGCGCAAGCAGCGCTTGGCGTCGGTGGTCGATCCGCTGCAGCAGGCCCTGGGCGAACACTTCGGCTGGCCGGCGTTTCGCCCTGGTCAGCGCGAGGTGGTCGAGGCCCTGCTGGCTGGGCGCGATTGTCTGGCGGTGCTGCCCACCGGGGCTGGCAAGTCGCTTTGCTACCAGTTGCCGGCCCTGGTGCGCGAGGGGCTGGTGCTGGTCATCTCGCCGCTGGTGGCCCTGATGCAGGACCAGGTGGCCCAGCTGCAGCGCCGCGGCATCGCCGCGGCCTGCCTGCACCGCGATCTGGGGGGCGGCGAGCGCCAGGATCTGCAGCGGCGTCTGCGCGAGGGGCGTCTGCGCCTGCTGTATCTGGCGCCGGAGCGGCTGCAGCTGGAGAGCACCCAGCAGCTGCTCGATGACCTTCACGGCAGGGGCGGGCTCGTGGCCCTGGCGGTCGATGAGGCCCACTGCATCAGTGCCTGGGGCCACGACTTCCGCCCCGATTACCGGCGGCTGGGCCGCCTGCGGCAGCTCTGCCCGGGGGTGCCGGTGGTGGCCCTCAGCGCCACCGCCGCCCCGCAGGTGCGCGCCGATCTGATTCGCCTGCTGCAACTGAAGCGCCCCCTGGTTCAGGTGCATTCGGCCCGCCGCACCAACCTCGCCTACACCATGCAGCGGCGACCCGATGATCCGCTGCCGCAGGTGCTGGCGGCTCTCGAGCAGTCCCGCGGGGCGCGTCTGATCTATGCCCGCACCCGCCGGGCCGTGGAGAGCTGGGTGGCCAGGCTTAACGACGCCGGCCACGAGGCCATCGCCTACCATGCGGGTTTGGAGCCGGAGGCCCGCCAGCAGGCTCTGGAGCACTTTCAGCAGCACCGCCAGCCGGTGCTGGTGGCCACGATCGCCTTCGGCATGGGGGTCGACCGCTCCGATGTGGGCCTGGTGTTGCACCTGGCTTTGCCGGCCAGCGCCGAGGGCTATCTGCAGGAGTCGGGCCGGGCCGGCCGCGATGGCCTGCCGGCCCACTGCCTGCTGCTGTATTCGCCGGGGGATCGCATCAGCCTGGGCTGGGCGCTGGCCCAGGCCGGAGCGGATCCCGCTGATCGCCAGCGGGCCGAGCTGGCCCAGCAGCAGCTGCGCCGCATGGAGTCGATTGCCGAAGGCGAGGGGTGCCGCGAGCAGGCGCTGCTGCAGGCGGTTGGTGAGCTGGTGCCGCCTTGCGGCCGCTGCGACACGTGTCTTGCAGCCCCTTCACGCGTGCAGCGCGACTGGTCGCCCTCGGTGTTGCGTGTGTTGGCTGCCCTGGAGCAGCAGGACGGCCGCGAGTTGCGCGCCCTCACCCGCGAGCTGCAGGAGCTCGACCCTGCGGCCGAGGCCCGTTGGGGCTGGCTGGCCCGCCGCCTGGTGCAGGAACAGCTGATCGGCGAGAGCGACGACGGCGCCCAGCGCCTGTATCTGCGCGCCACCGGGCGCCACTACCTCAAGCGCCCCTGGCCCTTGACCTGGGCCGCCACGGCCTGAGAGAGGAGATCCCCGCGCGGATCAGCCTCCCTTGGTGGTGCAGAGGTCGCTCACCAGGCGCTGCTCATAGTCGTTCTGGGGGCTGTCCCAGGTGCGCCATTGGCCGCTCTGGCTGGTGGCATTGAGCTTGCGGGCGCCGCAGTTGATCGCCAGGTAATGGGGCTTGCCGTCGCGGCCCAGGCTGGGGGCCACAAAGCTGCCGCCCATGGCCCGCCAGTTGGCCCAGTCGACCTGCATCGGGCCGTAGGTGCGCCAGTCGGGGCCCACCGGTTTGCGCGCCACGGCAGCCGGTTTGTTGGCGGTCGCCGTGGTGGGGCGTGGCTTCACTGCGGGGGTCGCCGGTTGGGCGGTTGCAACAGCTGTGGCCGTGGTCGCGGTCTTGGAGGGAGTGGTCGAGGTGGTTGGTGAGGCCGTTGCGGGTGTGGTGGTGGCCGTCGCGGCCGCTGGGGTTGGGCTCGTTGCGCTGCTGGCGGTCACGGCCGGTGTCGCGGGTTTGGGCTCAGGCTTGGGCTGCGCTGCTGCGGGCGCGGTGGTCGCAGTGGTCGAGCTTGTCGCAGCAACTGCTGGGCCGCTCGCTGCCGCTTGGGCTTCGCTGCCGCTGGTGGCTGCTGCCACGGCGGTGCTGGTCGTTGGGGCGGTCGTGACAGCCAGCTTGGGGGCTGGCTTGAGGGCTGGCTTGCTGGCCACGACCGGCGTGGCTGCAGGTTTCGGTTTGGGTTTGCTGGCGACCAGCTTCGGTTTGGGCTTGGCCACCGGCGGTGGGGGCTGCAGCTGCAGGCGGGTGCCAGCCACCACCAGGTTGGGGTCGCTGATCCGGTTGAGACTGCTCAGCTTCTCGACCGGCAGGTTGTAGTTGTCGGCGATGTGGCTGAGGGTTTCTCCGGGCTGCACCACGTGCACCTTGGCGTTGCCGGCCTTGGCCAGGGCCGGTCGGGCCCGCATCGGCACACTCAGGCGGGTGCCGGCCACCACCAGGTTGGGGTTGCTGATGCCGTTCAGTTGCATCAGCCGATCCACGCTGGTGCCGTTGCGATCGGCGATCTCCGAGAGGGTTTCACCGCTCTTCACGGTGTAGAAGCCCGTCGGCGTTGGGGCGGGGCTGGCCACGGGCGCGCGGCGGGCTCCGGGGATCACGAGCCTTTGACCGGCCTGCAGCAGGGCGGGGTTCTTGATGCCGTTGGCCTGCATCAGGCGCTCCAGGCTCACGCCATTGCGCTCGGCGATCTCGGAGAGGGTCTCACCGCTGCGCACCGTGACGCTGCCGCCCCCCGTGGAGGCGGTGCGCGCCGCTGTCGGTCGGGCTGCACCGGGGATCACGAGCCTTTGGCCGGCCTGCAGCAGGGTGGGGTCCTTGATCCCATTGGCCTGCATCAGGCGCGTGAGGCTGACCCCATTGCGCTCGGCGATTTCGGAGAGGGTCTCGCCCTGTTTGACGATCACATCGGCGCGCGCGGCGGGAGCCAACAGCGCCCCGGCAGGCAACACCACCGCTAGGGCCAGGGCAGCAACAGAGCGACGCATGGGCACTACAGCTGGATGCGATCAACCTTAGGGGGCCTGCCTGCAATCGCCCAGCCCCTTGGCTGATCAGGTCTGCTGATCGACCCGGCATCACCCGCCCGCTCAGCCCAGAAACCGTTTCAGCAGTGGCAGTTTGCCCGCATAGGGGGGGTAGCGCAGGGGCACATCGCCCCACAGGCGTCGGTGCACCACCGTGCGCTGGTGGGAGAACGTGCGGAAACCCGCTTCGCCGTGGTAGCTGCCCATGCCGCTGCCGCCCACACCGCCGAAGGGCAGATGGGCGTCGCCGGCCTGCACGATCACGTCGTTGAAGCAGAGCGTGCCCGAGCTGCTGCCGAGCAGCGTCTGCTGCTGGGCCTCGGGGTTGCCGCTGAACAGATAGAGCGCCAGGGGTTTGGGGCGCTGCTGGACGAACTCCAGCGCATCCGTCAGGGTCTCGGTGCTCAGCAGCGGCAGGATCGGCCCGAAGATCTCGGCTTGCATGAGCGGATCGTCGCCATTGGCGACGGCTACCACGGTGGGCTCGATCCGCCGCCGGCCCGGGTCGCTGCGACCGCCCAGCAGGATCTGGTCGCGCTCGCGTGCCTGCTGTAGCAGTGCGTCGAGTCGGCTGAACTGCGCCTGGTTGACAATGCAGCCGAGGTCAGGGCTGCTGAGCGTATCGCTGCCATAGAGCCGCTCACGCTCGCGCTGCAGAGCCGCCACCAATCCCTGGCGCACCGACGTTTCCACCAGCAGGTAGTCAGGGGCCACGCAGGTCTGTCCGGCATTGAAGCCCTTGCCCCAGATCAGCCGCCTGGCGGTCACATCCAGCTGGGCATCGGCCAGCACGATCGCCGGACTCTTGCCCCCGAGTTCCAGGGTCACCGGAGTGAGATGCCGGGCCGCTGCGGTCATCACTAGCCGACCCACCCGCTCGCCCCCGGTGAAGAAGATGTGATCAAAGCGCTCTTCGAGCAGGGCGGCGGCGGCGCTGCCATCGCCTTCGACCACCTGCACCACGGCGGGGGGGAAGTGGGCAGCGATCAGCTCGGCCAGCAGGGCGCTGGTGGCGGGGGTGTGCTCGGAGGGCTTGAGCACCGCGGTATTGCCAGCAGCCAGGGCACTCACCAGGGGGTGCAGGCAGAGCTGGAAGGGATAGTTCCAGGGGCTGATGATCAACACGCAGCCCAGGGGCTCGCAGATCTGGCGCGCCTGCGCCGGTTGCAAAAACAGCGCCGTCGCCAGCCGGTGGGGTGCCATCCAGCGGCGCAGCTGTCGGCGCGTGAGCTGCAGCTCCTGGCGCACGGCCACCAGCTCCATGGTGGCCTCCAGGGGCGGCTTGCCCAGGTCTGAGGCCAGGGTGGCCAGTAGCCTGGGTTCACAGTGATCCAACAGGGCCGACAGCCGATCGAGCTGGTCCAGGCGCCAGCTCAGCGGCCGGCTCACCCCTTGGTTGACCAAGGCCCGCATGGAAGCGACGGAGTGGGCCATGGGGGCGGCGGGCAGCACGGCAGGCTGCACCAGGTTGGCAAAGCCGTTTCAGAGCGGGTGCAACAGTGCGCTGAGTCGGCGGATCAGGCCCGTGATGCTGGCGTGATCGCTGAGCGTGTCGAGCACCAGGGCGGAGATGCCTTGGTGCGGCGCGATCCTGATCGCCTGGATCGCACCGCCGCCTGCTGAGCGTGTTGGCAGCGCTGGCTGCACGACCAGGGCCAGGTCGAGCACCCGCCGCTGCAACAGGTCGATGCTGCGCTGCTCCTGCCGCCAGCTGCAGGCCAGGGGTTGCGGTGGTAGCAAGGCGGCCTTCGGCAGGGGCACATCGGCATGGTGCAGCCATTGCAGCCGCTCCACACCGGCAGCCAGGCGACGCAGCTGGGAAGCATGCCGCAGGCTGGCCAGCAGAGCCTGGTTGTTTTTGGCCTGGTAAGCCCCGTCGTCTTTGTTGAAGTGGAGATCAAGCTGCGCGCTCACCTTGCGGTAAGCCCTCGACACCGAGCTCTGGTCGCAGTTGATCCAGCGGGCGGTTGCGGCGGTGCTGCCGCTCACCTCAAGCGCATCGAGGATCGGCAAACCATCCAGAAACAGGTCGCGCATCGGCGCTGTACGCACTCATGCACCGTATGCATAACAGCAGGCCATCACAGCGTTTCTACCCAGAACTGGGTAGCTCGGAGAGCGGTTGGCCTGGGAGCGGCAGCAACACCAGCACCGAGGCGCCACCCAGGTCCTGGGAGCGGCCCAGCTCGATGCTGCCGTTGTGGTTGTTGAGTGTGGTCTGCACCACAAACAGGCCCAGGCCGGTGCCCTGCGCCCGTCCGCTTTCCAGGGGCTCCAGCGGGTTGCGATCAGCGGGCAGGCCTGGGCCGTTGTCGTCGATCTGCAGCGCCGCCAGGTCGCCCCGACGCTCCAGCCGCACCCGGATCCGGCGTGGGCCGCTGATCTGCTGCAGGGCCTCTGCGCTGTTGCGCAGCAGGTTGACGATCGCGATCTGCAGCTGCGCGCTGTCGCCCATCACGCCACAAGGGTGGCTCAGGCCCTGGCGCTCCACCTGCACAGCGGCCTTGGCCAGTGCCGGTTTTATGTAGAGCAACGCACTGTTCACCACGTGGGCCAGGTTCAGCGGCTGATGGCTGGTCTGCACGTTGCGCAGCAGGGTGCGCATCTGTTCGATTGTGACGACCACCTGATCGGCGGCGGCGGCGATCGCCTGCAGTTGGGCGCGGGTTTTGGGGTTGAGCTCTTGAGCCTTGGCATCGGTCTCGAGCAACAGTTGGCTGCCGAGCAGGATCTGGCTGAGGGGCAGCTTGATCTCGTGGGCGACGGCCGAGGCCTCAAGGCTGCTGCGCAGCTTTAGCTTCAGCAGCTGCAGGGCCTGGGCATCCTTGAGCCGTTCCCGGTTGGCCGCCGCGGCCAGGGCCTCCTGGCTGTGCTCGAGGCGCCGCACCAGCTCCCCAAAACTGAGGGCCATGCTGCCCAACTCTGGCGGTGCCCCTTCGGGAAGGGTCGCATCAAAGCGGGTTGGGGGATTGGCCGTTGCCTGGGCTGCGCGCTGCCGCAGCAGCTCCATCGGCTCCAGCAGCCAGGTGAGTAGACGCCGGTTCAGCAGCACCGCGCCCAGGAGGCCAAGCACGCCCAGCACAGCGGCACCGGTGCTCTGTTGCTGGCTGCGTTGCACACCCTGGTCCTGGTCGATGGCGGTGATCAACAACCAGTTGAGCCCTTCGGCCCGCCCCCAGGGCCAGGCCTCGAGGCTGTAGATCTGCCCGTTGATCGTGGCCATGGGCAGGGATGGGCCGCCCCGTCGGGCAATGGCGGCGCGATGCACGCGCAGCCCTGGCTTGGTGGCCCTGCCGTCGCCGGGTATGGGGAGAAAAAAGGAGCGGGCAGCACTGCGGGCCAGGGGGTCGCTCAGCTGATCCAGCCGGGCACGCACGGGAGTGTCGCCGCGGCGGATCAGGGTCAGATCGGGTCTGGAGCTGGCCACCACCAGACCCGAGGGTTCCACGATCAGGGCCAGGCCCCGCTGGCCGCTCCACAGCTGCTGCAGCCAGGTGCTCAGCTGGCTGAGCACAAAGTCGACGCCGATCACCCCCATCAGGGTGCCGTGGTGATCGCGCACCGGTTCGTTGTACGAGATGGAGAAGACGTGTGGCTTGTCTTCCCACTGGTAGATCGAGCTCCAGCTGGCCTTGTCCGCCCTGATCGTGTCGGCGTACCAGGCCTCGTTGTGGAAGGTGTCCATGCCGGGGACCACCTCCAGCAGGGGGCCGCGTTCGCCATGGGGTCCCAGGGCGTAGACGCCCAGCTTTCCGCGCCCCAGCGGCTGTTCACTGTCTTCGTTGAGCACCAGGCGTCCACTGTCGAGGCGCTCGATTCCGAGGAAGCTCCCCGCGGCGCTGCCCCAGTTGATGTAGCCCACGGGGTTGAGCTGCATCTGGCGCCAGAAGCGCCGTGCCAGCTGATCAAAGTTGTTGAGCTGAATGGCCCCCTGACGGATCGCCAGGATGTTTTCGCGGTTGATGGTTTGCGGGTCCCGCAACCGCATCGACAGCGCCGCAGACAGGGCGTTGAGCTGGTTTCGCTGCCGCTCCTGGGCCAGCTGCTGCAGCCCCTCACGCCGGCCGGTGGCATAGCCCAGCAACCCCAGCGCCACGCCCACCAGCACCAGCTGCAGGGCGCTGCTGAGCAGCAGCCGTGCCGACAGTTGTGCGGGAAGCCAGCGTTTCAAGGCGCGCCTGCGAGCGCCGCCTGGCGCACCAGTTCGGCGCCGCTGAGCCCCAGCCGCTGGGCGATGGCCTTGCGGTGCGTCTCCACGGTCGCCGGCGAGAGCTCCAGCGCCTGGGCGATCTGCTTGTTGCTCAATCCCTGGCCGATCAGCTGATAGATCTCCTGTTGGCGGGGGGTGAGCGCTGCCGGGCTGGTGCCGGGTTCGGGGTTGGGCAGCAGCTCAGCGATCACGCTGATCAGCGTGTCGAAGGTGGCGCTCTTGTCGACCACACCCAGCAGCAGGGGCTGTAGCGCTTCTGGGCACACGAATCCGGCGGCCTGGGCTGAGAGCACCACGGCCCGTGCCCCCGGGCACCATTGGGCCAGGCTGGCCAGCACCGGCAGGCCATTGCCATCGCTCAGGCTGAGATCGAGGATCAGCAGGTCGGGTCGGTGCAGCCGGCACGCCGCACGACCCCCCGCGGCCGTGCTGGCGGTGGCGATCACCTCCAGCCCTACGCGATTGTTGAGCAGCCGTTGCAGCAGCTCCAGAAACATCACCTGGTCTTCAACGATCAGGCAGCGCAACGTTCGACCCATCAAGCCGGCAGATAGAAGCGCACCAGGGTGAACACCCGGTTGTGGTGCTCATCGAGGGCCATACGCATATTGATGCCGCGCTGGTTGAGCAGCAAGCTGTCGAAGCGGTAGCGCGGAATCGCCATCGGCATCACGATCGTCTGGGTCTGGTCGGGATGCTCGCGCTCAAAACCCTTCACGAAATCGACGAACGGGGTCACCAGAGAGGCAAACGGGCTGTCGAGAATGCGCAGTTCCAGGCCAGGGTCTGAACCCACCAGCTGCGTCCAGCGCTGCTGAATCAGCTCCCGGTCGTCCTCTTCCGCCAGCACCCAGACAGCCACCACCCGATCCGACACAGTCGCGGCATAGCGCAGGGCTTCCAGACTCGGCCGGCTGAACGAGACCAGCCACACCACGCTGATGTTGCCGATCGGTGGGCTGTGGCGCGTCAGGGTGATCGGTTGGATCTCGCCCGGTTGCAGGGCGATCGCCTTGTACACACGCCGGTAGCGCCCGCGGATGCGGGCCAACAAGACCACCAGCAGCGGGATGGCGATCACCACGGTCCAGGCCCCTTCGGCAAACTTGCTGACCACGATCACCAGCAGCACCACGGCTGTGGTGACAGCGCCGAGGGCATTGAGGGCAGCCTTGCCGTGCCAACCCTGGTTCCGCAGCTGCCACCAGCGCACCACCATGCCTGCCTGGGAGAGGGTGAAGGCCATGAACACCCCGAGGGCGTAAAGATTTACCGCCACGGTGGTGTCGCCCTGGCACACCAGCACGATCAGAGCGGTGGCGGTCACCAGCACGGCGATGCCGTTCTGAAACACCAACCGGTCGCCGATCCAGCCCATCTGCCGCGGCAGAAACTGGTCTTTGGCCAGCATCGCCGCCAGCCGCGGGAAGCCGGCAAAGGCGGTGTTGGCCGCCAGGGTGAGGATCATCAAGGTGGTGATCTGCAGCGCCCAGAACAGGGGGCTGCCCTCTCCGAAGACGCGGATGCCGATCTGAGCCAGCACGGTGCGGTCGGGATTGGGGGCGACGCCGTACAGCCAGGCCAGACCGCTCACCGCCAGAAACAGGCCCGCCAGCATGCTGCCCATCACCAGCATCGTGGCTCGGGCGCGCTGGGCGGCCGGTTCGCGGAACACCTTGACCCCGTTGGCGATCGCTTCAATTCCGGTCATCGCCGAGCAACCCGAGCTGAAGGCCCGCAAAATCAGGAACAGCCCCAAGGGCTGGGCCGCTTTGATCGGGGGCGGTGGATCGGGGCTGAAACCGTGCACCATCGCCAGGTTCTGCAGGCCGAACAGGGCCAGCAGCACCACCATCACCACAAAGGCATATGTGGGTAGCGCAAAGGCACGGCCAGCCTCTTTGGTGCCGCGCAGGTTGGCCCAGCCCACCAACAACAGCAGCAGCAGCGACAGGTGCACCTCGTAGGGCAGCAGGGCCGGCAGCAGCGACGAGAGCGCCTGGGTGCCGGCCATCAGGCTGACGGCCGCCGTCAGGGTGTAATCGATCAGCAGCGAGGCCGCGGCGATCCGGCTGGCGGCGGTGCCCAGGTTCTCGCGGGCCACCACATAGGAACCGCCGCCCTGGGGGTAGGCCTCGATTGCCTGGCGGTAGGAGAGCACCACCACGGCGATCAAGACAATGATCGCCAGGGTGATCGGCAGCGACAGCCTGAGGGCGCCGCTGCCCGCCAGGATCAGCACCCCCAAGGCCGCCTCGGTGGCGTAGGCCACCGAGGAGAGCGCATCCGAAGACAGGATCGGCAGGGCTTCGAGGCTGGGCAGCTTTTCGTTCTCGGCCTGGGCGCGTGGCAGCGGTTTGCCGAAGACGCGCTGGATCAGGGCAACGGTCAAGGTGGGACAGTTGATTGGCCCTCAGGATGCATCGGGGCAGCGGCAGCTGCAGCCCACTGTCACGCAGGGCGTGACTCTGCAGGTTGGGCTCCGGCGGCTCCCGGCCCTGAGGCGCTGCCCTCGCAAAGCCCTTGACGAGACTTGAACTCGTGACCTCTCCCTTACCAAGGGAGTGCTCTACCGCTGAGCTACAAGGGCATGTGGAAGGTGGGCCGGGTTGGATTTGAACCAACGTAGGCAG
>Ga0194129_10006471_pt1 | contig 14349 bp, 10 predicted proteins | sample TA2KigCa35mmetaG_FD_150862 | JGI IMG/M metagenome (GOLD analysis project Ga0194129, IMG submission 150862) | Freshwater microbial communities from Lake Tanganyika, Tanzania - TA2015038 Kigoma Deep Cast 35m | ecosystem: Environmental > Aquatic > Freshwater > Lake | place: Tanzania: Lake... | reverse complement strand
AGACGGAGACAGAGAACATGGGATCGCCCAACCGACGACCCTGACGGTAGGCGTTTTCGAAATCGACTTTGCGCAACACCCGACGAGTCGCCGGGAAGCCCAACCGCGGCGGTGAGGTGTCAGCGGCGCAGATCAGGGGATCAGCTTCTTGCGGCCCTTGGCGCGACGACGGGCCAGAACCTTGTGGCCGTTGGCAGTCGCCATGCGAGCGCGGAACCCGTGGGTACGGGCGCGGCGAACCTTGCTAGGCTGATAGGTGCGTTTCATGGGGGCGTCACCGAAAAAAGGTCGCAGAGGGTAAGCAGGGAGTCTGCCGAAGTCAAGCTGGGGCTAAAGATATCCACAGGCTGCCGAGCCGGTATATTCTCCCCATCCCCTTCGACAACCCTACCACCTGAGGCACTAGGGAGGCAGGCAGCTGCGTGGACGTTTCGCTTTGGAATCGCTGTGCTCAGGCGCTTGCCGCTGAGTTGCCGGACGCCCAGTTCAACACTTGGGTTCGACCGCTGCAGGCCATCGAGACCGCGGCGGAACTGCGTCTGCTGGCGCCCAACCGCTTCGTCGTCGATTGGATCAGTGCGCACTTGTTGCAGCGCATCAAAGATTGGCTGCGGCTACACGTGCCTGATTCGTCGTTGCAGGTCACGATCGAAGTCGGTGAAAAACCCGAAGTCTCGGCGCCGGTCACCACAGAGACCCCGGCGCCACGTGAAACGTTTCGCAGCACGCGGCGCAGCAGTGTCGAAATAGTCGGCGGCAGACTCAATCCGGACTCGACCTTCGATACCTTCGTGGTTGGCAAAAGCAATCAGCTCGCCAAGGCCGCTGCGCAGCAAGTGGCTGAAAATCCAGGTAAAGCGTACAACCCGCTGTTCATTTATGGTGGTGTCGGACTCGGTAAAACGCATCTCATGCATGCGGTGGGGCACACCATTCTCGAGCGCAACCCGCAAGCCAGAATTGCCTATGTGCACTCCGAGCGCTTCGTCAGCGACATGGTGAAAGCGCTGCAGCACAACCAGATGAATGATTTCAAAGCGGCATATCGCTCGCTCGATGCACTGCTGATCGACGACATACAGTTTTTTGCGGGCAAGGAGCGTTCGCAGGAAGAGTTTTTCCACACCTTCAATGCGCTGCTCGAAGGACAACAACAAGTCATCCTCACCTGCGATCGCTACCCGAAGGAAGTCGACGGACTCGAGGAGCGGTTGAAGTCGCGCTTCGGTTGGGGTTTGACGGTCGCCATCGAGCCGCCCGAGCTCGAAACCTGTGCGGCAATTCTGATCAGCAAAGGTGAGGCGGCGGGCGTACGTTTGAGTCAGGCCGTGGCTTTGTTCATCGCCAAGCGAATCCGCTCGAATGTCCGCGAGCTCGAGGGCGCTCTGCGGCGCGTGATCGCCAACTCGCGGTTTACCGGCCAGCCAATTACCCTGGATTTCACGAAAGAAGCGCTGCGTGACCTGTTGTCTTTGCAAGCGCGGCTCATCACCATCGAAAACATCCAGAAAACCGTCGCCGACTATTACAAAGTCCGGGTGGCAGAGTTGCTCAGTGAGCGCCGCAGCCGCTCCGTCACCAGGCCGCGTCAAATCGCCATGGCGCTGTCGAAGGAGTTGACGAGCCATAGTCTTCCGGAAATCGGCGATGCTTTCGGCGGCCGCGATCACACCACGGTGCTGCACGCTTGCCGACGGATAAAAGCGTTGCGCGACACTGAGCAACGGATCGCCGAGGATTACACCAACTTGTTGAGAACCCTGACGGGTTGATGTTCACAAGCTGTGGATGTTTTAGCGCGCTAAAATCATTCACAATCGGCGCACAGGGTACGCGCGGGATGTTCGACTGATCGTGCACTGGGCAGATATCGACAACTTGCTGAAAACATGGTGTTTTTCTGGGTTTTCCAGATATCCACGCGCTCTATAGTCATAACAACTCTTATTCATATCTAAATACCTTCATATCTAAATACCAAGACTTATGAAACTCACAGCGACTCGCGAAGAGATCCTTGGTCCGGTGCAACACGTGATTGGTGTTGTCGATCGTCGGCAGACCATGCCGGTGTTATCGAACGTACTGCTGAGTGCGCGCGACGGCCGGCTGAGCGTCACGGGCACCGATCTCGAAGTGGAGTTGGTGAGTTCGGTGTCGCTAAAGATGCAATCACCTGGCGACATCACCGTACCGGGTCGAAAGCTCCTCGATATCTTGCGGGCGCTCGCCGAAGGTGTGCTGGTGGCACTGTCAACCGAGGCTGATCGCCTCGTTGTCCGCGCCGGCCGCAGCCGTTTCGCGTTATCGACACTACCCGCCGCCGAGTTCCCGGTCGTCGAAGAGATCAACGCTCAGCAAGTCCTTCGGTTGCCGCAAATCGAGTTCCGCAAGTTGATCGACAAAGTGCATTTCTCGATGGCGCAGCAAGACGTGCGGTATTACCTCAACGGCATGTTGATCGAGTCCGAGGGCGGCACGGTGCGCGCCGTGGCGACCGATGGCCATCGACTGGCGCTCTGCGAAAGCAGCCTGTTAGAGCGCGTGACCGGCAAACAGCAAGTCATATTGCCGCGGAAAGGCGTCCTCGAACTACAGCGGATGCTCGGCACCGAGGGTGAGGTCTCGTTGGCGGTCGGTACGAATCACGTTCGCTGCGAGATCGGCGACGTTCGCTTCACTTCGAAGCTGATAGACGGCAGGTTCCCCGAGTATAGTCGGGTCATTCCTGCGAACGCCACCCGCACGATCGACGCAGATCGCAGAATTTTGCGACAAAGTTTGCAAAGAACGGCGATTTTGTCAAACGAGAAGTACCGCGGCATCCGCCTCAACATCAAACCCAACTTGCTGACGCTGCAGGCGCACAACCCCGAGCAAGAAGAAGCTGAGGACCAGATCGAGGTGAACTACACCAACGAGGAAATCGAAATCGGTTTCAACGTAACGTATTTGCTCGATGCTTTGTCGGCGATCGAAACCGATCGTGTGAATATCTCGCTGACGGATGCGAACAGCAGCTGCCTCATCACATCCGCCGATGCTGACGGCACCAAGTATGTCGTCATGCCCATGAGGCTCTGAGACCACGGATGTCCCTCGCGGAGCTGACACTCGAAAATCTCCGCTGTATCGAAAAAGCCGAACTGTCGTTCGGTCCAGGGACCACCCTGATTTTCGGGGCAAACGGCGCCGGCAAAACCAGCATCCTCGAGGCGGCGTACTTGCTGGGCCGCGGCCGATCGTTCCGCACTCGACTCAACGAGCGTCTGATCCGGCACGGCCAAACCTTCGCGCGCGTTGTGGGACGGGTTTGCGTTGATCCTGTCGACCGAAAGCTGGGCGTCCAGGTCCAGCGGGGCAGGGAAAGAAAAGGGGGTACGATCGGGCGGCTCGACGGGGCCGATGTCCGCAGTTTTGCCGAGCTGGCCACCGCCTTCCCAGTGCAAGCGATGGATCCCGATGCCCACAAACTCATCGAGGACAGTTCAACCCGACGCCGGCGATGGTTGGACTGGGCAGTGTTCCACGTGGAACAAGGGTTCGCCGGGAGTTGGGCTCGGTATCAACGCGCGGTGGCGCAGCGAAACGCCGCGCTGCGGGCGGGGAAAACGGAGTTCGATATCTGGGATCACGAGCTGGCGCGAGAAGGGGAGGCCATGGCGATGGCCCGGCAGCGAGTACTTGCCGCGCTGCATCCCTACTGGATGGAGATCACTGCGGAACTGACCGACCTACCGATAAGCCTCGATTTGCAGGCCGGCTGGGACCAGAGCGCGGGGTTAGGTGATGCCCTGGCGGCGGTGGCACAGCGGGATCGCGACCGACGAACCACCAGCGTTGGACCGCATCGGGCGGATCTCAGTTTGAAGATCCGCGGCAGGCTGGCCCGCGAGGTCTTGTCGCGCGGCCAGCAGAAACTTGCTGCCGTCGCTCTCAATCTCTGCCAACTCGAATACCTTAAACGAGAACATGGACTGCACCCGACGCTCCTGCTCGACGATCCTTCCGCGGAGCTTGACCGAGAGCGACTGTCGCGATTTATCGGTCGGGTCACCGGTTTGGAATGCCAAGTGATCGTCGCCACGCTCGATCGGGATACTGTGCTATTTGGGACTCCAGAAACGGTGTTTCACGTGGAACAAGGACGGGTATTTCAGGTATGATTTCGCATCTCTCCGCTGGGCCCAAGCATGCCTGAAGCAGACGCCTACGATTCCAGTAAAATCAAGGTCTTAAAGGGTCTCGACGCGGTCCGAAAGCGGCCCGGAATGTACATCGGCGATACCGACGACGGCACCGGTCTGCACCACATGGTTTTCGAGGTCGTCGACAACTCGATCGACGAGGCGCTGGCCGGCCATTGTGACCGCATCGTGGTCACGATTCACGCTGACGAGTCCGTCACCGTCGAAGACAACGGCCGCGGCATCCCGGTCGATATTCACGCCGAAGAAGGCCGTTCTGCCGCCGAAGTCATCATGACTGTGTTGCACGCCGGCGGAAAATTCGACGATAGCTCCTACAAAGTCTCTGGCGGCTTGCACGGCGTCGGCGTCTCGGTAGTCAACGCGCTTTCCGACGTGCTGCAGCTCACCATCCATCGCGACGGCAAATTGCACACGCAGGAGTATCACCTCGGCGACCCGGTCGCACCCCTCGCCGCGGTGGGAACCGCCGAACGCACCGGCACGATGGTGCGCTTCAAGCCCAGCCCGTCGATCTTCACCAACATCCAGTTCGATTACGACACGCTCGCCAAACGTTTGCGCGAATTGTCGTTCCTCAACTCGGGTGTGCGCATCGATTTGGTCGATGAACGCGAAGACAAGCGCGACGTTTTCCAACATGAGGGTGGTTTGCAGGCTTTCGTCAAACACCTCAATCGATCGAAGCAATCGATACACGATCACGTGTTTTGGTTCCGGACCCAGGAAGGGCCGATCGGTGTCGAGGTGGCGATGCAGTGGAACGACTCTTATCAGGAGTCAATGTTCTGCTACACCAACAATATCCCGCAGAAAGATGGCGGCACGCATCTGGCCGGCTTTCGCGCAGCGTTGACCCGGACGCTCAATGATTACATCGAAAAAGAAGGCGTCGCCAAGCGCGAGAAAGTCCCGACCACCGGTGACGATGCGCGCGAAGGGCTGACTGCGATTTTGTCGGTCAAGCTTCCCGATCCGAAGTTTTCGTCACAGACCAAAGACAAACTCGTCTCCTCCGAAGTCAAGGGCGTCGTCGAGATTGCCGTGGCGCAAAAATTCTCCGAGTTCCTGTTGGAAAAACCGCAGGAAGCGAAGGCCATCGCCGGCAAAATCATTGAAGCGGCGCGCGCTCGTGAGGCGGCGCGCAAAGCCCGCGAATTGACGCGCCGCAAGGGCGCGCTCGATATCGCCGGCTTGCCTGGCAAGCTCGCCGACTGTCAGGAAAAAGATCCGGCGCTCTCCGAACTGTTCATCGTCGAGGGAGATTCGGCAGGCGGTTCTGCCAAACAGGGACGCGATCGTCGCACTCAAGCGATCTTGCCGCTCAAGGGCAAGATTCTGAACGTCGAAAAAGCTCGATTCGACAAGATGCTGTCGTCGGCCGAAGTCGGCACCCTCATCACCGCGCTCGGCTGCGGCATCGGGCGCGACGAATTCGACATCGAGAAACTGCGCTACCACCGCATCATCATCATGACCGACGCGGACGTCGACGGCAGTCACATCCGTACGTTGTTGCTGACCTTCTTTTATCGACAACTGCCGTTGCTCATCGAGCGCGGTCACATCTACATCGCGCAGCCGCCGCTCTACAAAGTAAAGCGGGGCAAGCAGGAGATGTACGTCAAAGACGACAACGAACTCAACGCCATGCTGCTGAATTCAGCTCTCGAAGATGCCGAGCTGCATCTCAATTCGGCAGCGCCGCCATTGCGGGGTGCTGGCCTCGAAACTTTGGCGCGGCAATATGTCGAAGTGCAGCAAATCATCGTGCGCTGGGCGCGGCGCTACGATGCGCGTCTACTCGAACAACTGCTCTACGCGCCGGTGGTTTCGCGCGGCGATTTCGATCGAGCGGACTGGCTCGCAGCTTGGACGACCGAGCTGACCGCGCGCCTGAATGCCGCGGCCGATGGCAACGCCAACTACCGACTGGATGTGCAGGCCGCCGCAGCCGGGCAGGGCGTCCCGCGCATCCAGGTCATCAAGGAAGAGCACGGCAGTCGCTTCGACAAGTACCTGACCCGCGATTTCTTTGACTCGTCCGAGTATCAACGCATCGCCAATTTGTCGCGTACCTTGGCGGGTTTGATCGGCGAGGGCGCTTACGTACGGCGCGGTGAATCGCGGCGCGATATCGCGTCGTTCAAGCAAGCCATCGATTGGTTGTTCGAACTCGCCAAACGCGGCCAGTCGATCCAGCGCTACAAGGGTCTTGGCGAAATGAATCCCGAGCAGTTGTGGGATACGACCATCAATCCGGAAAGCCGGCGCCTGATGCAGGTGCGGATCGAAGACGCCGTCGCCGCCGACGAAGTCTTTACCACGCTGATGGGCGATGAGGTGGAGCCGCGACGCGAGTTCATCGAAAAGAACGCCTTGGCGGTATCGAACCTCGATGTTTGATTACGCGTCGTAGCCTGGCGATTCGCGGTCGAGCTTGCGCAGCAGACCCGGCCAGGCGAGTTTGCTGGCCATCGGGCCCATCATCGCCATTTGTGTTTTGACCTCGTCGCGTGCCGCGGCGGGCGCGTGCCGCACACCCTGTGCGCCCGCGGACAAGGCCATCACTTGTTGCTGGCAGGCGCGCTCCAGCATGAACAAACCCAAGAACGCATCGCAGGCTGTGGGACCGAGCGCCAAAGTTCCATGGTTGCGCAGCAGCAGCAGCGACTTATCGCCCAGATCGGCGACGATGCGTTGGCGCTCATCGAGATTGAGGGCGATGCCTTCGTAGTCGTGGTATGCGAGTGCGGGCAGCACGATCAGTGCATGTTGGGTGATCGGCAGCAGGCCGGCCTCTTGCGCCGACACCGCAACGCCCGCGTCGGTGTGCACGTGCACGACGAACTGTGCATCGGCCCGGGCCGCGTGGATCGCCGAATGGATGGTAAAGCCCGCAGGGTTGATGGGCTGCGGGTTATCGTCGACCTTATTGCCCTGCAGATCGACTTTGACCAGACACGATGCGGTGATTTCGCCGAAAAACCAGCCGTAAGGATTGATGAGAAAGTGGTGCTCAGGTCCCGGCACACGTGCCGAGATGTGCGTGAAAATCATGTCGTCCCAACCATGCAGCGCCACCAGCCGATAGAGCGCCGCGAGCGCAACCCGCGCCTGCCATTCCTCGGTCGAAATCTTTGACGAAAGCGGGCTGGCGGCGGTTTGGCTGGCGGGGGTGTCGGGATTTGCGTTCATCGGCGGGTTTCCTCAGGCGTACATCGGCAAGATTACTGCCGCGCGATATCATCGTCCCATGATTAGCCAAATTTCCACCCAGGTTAGCGACGAGGCGGGTGAATGAGCGCCACGATACTGCAGCAACTGCCGATCGGCGAACGCGTGGGCATCGCGTTCTCGGGCGGTCTCGACACCAGCGCGGCCGTGCATTGGATGCGCGCGCGCGGCGCACTGCCCTGTGCGTATACCGCGCATCTCGGGCAGCCGGACGAGAGCGATTACGAGGGTATTCCGCAACGCGCGCTCGCACTGGGAGCAGTCCATGCGCGCTTGGTCGATTGTCGAGCACAGCTCGTTGCCGAGGGCATCGCGGCGATCCAGAGCGGCGCGTTTCACATTTCGACTGCGGGCATCACCTATTTCAATACCACGCCGCTCGGCCGCGCCGTCACCGGGACAGCCTTGGTACTCGCCATGCGCGACGACGGCGTCGACATCTGGGGCGACGGCAGCACGCACAAAGGCAACGATATCGAACGTTTCTATCGCTATGGTTTGCTGGCGAACCCTGCGCTGCGCATCTACAAGCCGTGGCTGGACGAGCACTTCATCGCCGAACTCGGGGGTCGGCGCGAGATGTCCGTATACCTCGCCGCTGCTGGCCTCGACTACCGCATGAGCACCGAGAAGGCTTACTCCACCGATTCCAATCTGCTCGGTGCCACGCACGAAGCCAAAGATCTTGAATTTTTGAACCGCGGCATCAGCATCGTGCAGCCGATCATGGGGGTTGCCTTTTGGCGTGACGAGGTCGCGATCCCTCACGAGACGGTCAGTGTCCGTTTCGAGGCCGGGCGCCCGGTCGCCCTCAATGGCCAAAGTTTTGCTGACGAACTCGCGCTATTCGAAGCAGCCAATCGCATCGGTGGTCGCCACGGCTTAGGTATGAGCGATCAGATCGAGAACCGCATCATCGAAGCCAAAAGCCGCGGTATCTATGAGGCACCGGGGATGGCGCTGCTGTTCATCGCCTACGAGCGACTGCTCACCGCCATCCACAATGAAGACACGATCGAGCAATATCGCAACAACGGTCGGCGTATCGGCCGTTTGCTGTATCAGGGTCGTTGGTTCGATCCGCAATGCCTAATGTTGCGCGAAAGTGCCCAGCGCTGGGTTGCACGCGCGATTACCGGCGAGGTGACGCTGGAACTGCGCCGTGGCAACGATTGGTCGATTCTCGATACGCAGGGCCCGCAACTCAGCTATCACCCCGAGCGCCTGACCATGGAAAAAGGCGAGGGCATGTTTACTCCGGCCGATCGCCTTGGTCAGCTTACTTTGCGCAACATGGATATCGCCGACACACGCGAGAAGTTGCAAGTTTATAGCGAGACCGGCTTGCTCGAGCACGAGGGCCCGCCGCGACTGCGCTGAGCGCCAGTCGCCGAGGGTTGCGACAGACGCTGTTGTCAGGGACGCAGCGCCTCGGCCAATCTTTGTTGCAATGCGGGCACCGACAGTCCCACAAGATCGCGTGGCAACTCGCGAACTACGCGTTGCAGTGCGGACTTGGGCAGGTGGCCACGCAGCTCCGCGAGGAAGCGCGGTGCCGCGACCAAGACCACCCCACCACCATTGTGGTTGTTCGCTGCCGTGGTCACGCGATCGGCGATCTGGCGTGCAAATTGACTGACGGCATGCTGCTTGTGGCTGCGTCGCCCTTGCAGTGCCGTGCGTCGTATACCCGCACCACGGCCGCTTTGTCCGCTTCGGGTCATGACCGTCCCCGGCGCATCGGCGCCGAGATCGCGGTCATGACGCGCCGTGAACGGGTTGTCGATGGTTTCCAACGAGCGGGGTAAGGCACCAGGCTCACTCAATTCGAATACTTTGGCCTGCCGCGAGTCGGCAACGAATACGGTGATGCCCATGGCTGACAAACTGCTCATCGATGCCGGTTTCCTGCTGGTCGATGGTTCATCGTCCCGCAGTCGGTATCGATCTTCGGCGCGGTGGCGCACTCTCCGGCGAGTGGCCTTGACGAGTCAGCGGCGGGCGAACTTCGAAGGCACGCGCAGTCTGCCTTCCCGTTCGAACCTGGCGGCGATGCGCAGCAGACGATCTTCCGCATACCGCGGTGCCACCACCGTCATGCCAACTGGCATTTCTTTGACGACGCCGATCGGCAGAGTGATGCTCGGATAGCCGGCAATCGCCGCCGCCGAGCCTAGCGTCGAACCCCCGGTGTCGTTGCGATCGCCGAGTATCGTGTCGATGAGACCCGCAGGCCCGGTGCCTGGTGCCACCAGCACATCGACGCGCAAGTTGCGGAACAGGGCGTCGAGGCCTTCGAACTCCACGAGTTTGCGCAGGTTGGCTACTGCATCGAGATAAGGTTTTTCGCTGAGCGGGCCTTTGGTGACGGCCATCTCCAGAATTTCCTGACCGAAGCGCGGCATTTCCCGATCGGCATTGCGACGGTTGAAGTCGATCAGCGCCTCCAGCGTTCTGACTTCGGTCTGCTGCGCGTTCAGTGCACCCAGATAATCGTCGAGGGCGGCTTTGAATTCGTACAACAACGCGGTGAATTCGTCGGACTGTGCGTCGCGAAAATTGCGCGGCAGCGGCGCGTCGATGATCTCGGCGCCGGCACTGCGCCACACTTCGATCGCCCGTTTGTAGAGGGCCGCGACACCAGGCCGCATCGAATCGGGTGCCGGCGCAATACCGACCCGCAGCGAATCGGGTTTGTTGCTGATCGTGGTTTCGAGCGCCTCTTTTCGCCGTGGCCGCTCATAAATGATGCCGGCGAGTAAAGCGGCATCGTCGACACTGCGGGTCATCGGCCCAGCAACATCCTGACGCGGCGAGATCGGCACGATGCCGCGGCCGCTCACCGCTCCGAGCGAGGGCTTGAAGCCGACCAGCCCGTTCACGGCCGATGGCGAGAGGATGGACCCATCGGTTTCGGTGCCGATCGCAGCCGCGCACAAGCTGAGCGCAATTGCGGTTGCCGATCCTGAACTCGAACCCGACGGTGTACGCAACGGATCGTAGGCGTTACCCGTTTGCCCGCCGACCGCGCTCCAACCGCTGTTGGATTGTGTCGAACGGAAGTTGGCCCACTCGCTGAGATTGGTTTTGCCGAGGATCACGGCGCCCGCGGCACGCAGCCTCGCGACCAGCGGTGCGTCGGCAACGTGAAACGCCTTGGCCAAAGCAAGCGAGCCCGCCGTCGTCGGCAGCGGATCGAGCGACGCGATATTATCTTTGATCAGCAGCGGTATGCCGTGCAATGGGCCGCGTACGGTGCCCGCGCGACGTTCGGCATCGAGCGCTCGAGCGGCTTGCAAGGCCTGCGGATTGACCGCGAGAACCGAACGGAATTTAGGTCCGGCCTGGTCGATTTTGGCAATGCGATCGAGGTACGCCGTGACCAGTGCCGCGGCTGACAAACCCTGCTCCAGCCGCGCCTTGAGTGCCGCGAGCCCCTGCTCGACAGGATCAAAATTTGCCGCCCGCGCGCGTTCATCGGCGTTCGCCAGATCCAGTTGCAGCGCTAGCGCGGAGCCCAGCGGCAGCGCGCTGAGGGAAGTCAAGAATCGCCGACGTTTCATGAAGATGTCCTCGAGAGCTTTTGCTCGCGGATGAGCCTGATGGTGTTTTCGATCCAAGCTTGGGCTTCGTCATTGATTTCGCGTGGTTCGCGACCCGCCGTTTCGATGGGCGGACCGATGATCACGCGGATGTGGCCCGGGTTTTTCAGCAGGCCGCGGCGCGGCCAGTAATAACCCGCATCGTGGGCAACGGGCACCACCTTGCAGCCGACGCGGCTCGCGAGCAGGGCGCCGCTGACGCCGTAGCGTCGAGTTTCACCGGCCGCAACACGCGTGCCTTCGGGGAATATCAGGATCGACAGACCTTCGGTAAGGCGATCGCGGCCTTGTTGCACGACTTGATTGACCGCGGAGGCGCCTGCGCCACGCCTGACGGCGATCGAACGCAGCAATTGCAGGCCCCAACCAAAAAAAGGGATGTACATGAGCTCATGCTTGAGCACGATCACCTTGGCGGGACCAACGAGGAATTGACCGAAGGTCTCCCAGGCGGAGGAGTGTTTCCAGTAAGCGATATGCGGTTCCGGCGGAAGGTTTTCGCAGCCCTCGACCGAATAGCTGAGCCCGCAGGTTACCCGCAATACGTCAAAGATTCGCGCAGCATACCATTCGATCAGCGCGAAGCGTTTGGGATGCGGAAAAAAACCGCCCACCAGCACGAAGAACATCGCGTAGCCGAGGGTCCACGCGAACAGGAAGGTGGTGAAGATCAGCGAGCGCAGAAGCTGCACGTCGCGCCTCGCGTCAACCGGGGAGTCGAGAGAGATCGGCCACGCCTGCGAACAAGCTGCGGACTCGTGCCACCAGTGCAAGGCGGTTGGTGCGCAGCGCGGGATCAGGATCGTTGACCATGACGTCAGTGAAAAAAGCGTCGATCGCCGGCCGCAGCTCCGCCAGAGTCTCGAGAGCGGCGTCATAGCGCCGCGCGGCCAAGGCCGATTCGACCTTGCCGGCTACCGCTTCGATCGCCTCGTGTAGCGCACGTTCGGCTGCCGCCGTCAGCAAACTTGCATTGACCTCGGCGATGACAGCTTGCCCGGCCGACTCGCCCCCCGCAGATTTTTTGAGAATGTTAGCGATGCGTTTGTTGGCCGCCGCAAGACTTTCGGCTTCGGGTCGTTTACGGAAGCTGGCGAGCGCTTGCATGCGCGCCTCGAAATCGAGCGGTCGGCTGCCACCCGTGGCGAGTACTGCATCGAAGGATTCAGCGGGGAAGCCGGCGTCGAGGTAGTGCGCGCGCATGCGTTCCTGAATGTAGGCCAACACTTCGCTTGCAGTCTCTGCAGTTTTGACCGGCTGCGCAGCGACTGCCGCCGTGACCAGTTTGGCCAGATCAAGATCGAGACGACCTTCGAGAGCGATGCGAAACACGCCGATAGCGGCCCGGCGCAGTGCGAAGGGATCTTTGGTGCCACTCGGTTTTTGCCCGATGCCAAAGATTCCAGCGAGTGTGTCGAGTTTGTCGGCGAGCGCGACCGCGGCGCTGACCGGGTCTGCAGGCAGCGCATCGCCCGCGCCACGCGGCTGGTAATGCTCGCGAATCGCCGCTGCGACTCGAGGATTTTCGCCGTCGGCGACCGCGTAGTACGCACCCATGGTGCCTTGCAGTTCAGGGAATTCGCCCACCATCGCCGATAGCAGATCGCATTTGCAGAGATCGGCTGCACGCGCTGCGAGCTCGGGGTCTGCGGCGATCTGCGGAGCGATCGTGCGCGCAAGGGTGACGATTCGCCGCACCTTGTCGCCGATCGAGCCAAGTTTTGCCTGAAAGGTGACTTTGTCGAGTCCGTCGCGCCAAGCCGCGAGCGACTGCCGTCGGTCTTGTTGCTGGAAGAACGCCGCATCGGAAAATCGTGGGCGAACCACGCGTTCGTTGCCTTCGCGCACGCGCGTGGGCTCGCGGCTGTCGATATTGCTGATGGTGATGAAGCGGTTGGTGAGGACCCCCGCTGCATTTTCGACAGCGAAATACCGCTGGTGTTCTTGCAGCGTGGAGATCAACACTTCGCGCGGCAGCACGAGGAAACGCTCATCGAAGCGGCCTTCCACGGCGACTGGCCATTCGACCAGCGCAGTCACTTCATCGAGCAGTTCGTCATCGAGCACGGCGCGCCCACCTTGCGCCTGCGCACAGGCCAGCACCTGCTCATGGATGCGTGCTCTGCGTTCGGCAAAGCTCGCGATCACGTGCCCTTGTGAGCGCAAAACCGCTGCATAGTCGGCAGGTGCTGTGATGGCCAGCTCGCCCGGTGCATGAAAACGATGACCGCGCGTGCTCGAACCGGCAGCGGTATCCAGCAGTCGCACGGGCAGCACTTCGGCGCCGAAGCGCATCACCACCCAGTGCACGGGCCGCACGAACTCGGCATCGCTCGCGCCCCAACGCATGCGTTTCGGGATCGGCAGCGCATCGAGTGCCGCCTGCACGATACCCGGCAGCAACGAGACCGTCGTTGCACCCGGCTTACTGCCTTCGAACCAAAGAAATTCGCCCTTGCCCTCGGTCACTCGACCGAGCGCACCTACCGCGACATCGCAGCTTTCCGCAAAGGCGGTCGCTGCGCGCGTTGGCTGCCCTGCTTTGTCGAAGGCCGCATTGACCGGAGGTCCGCGACGTTTGAGTAGCTGCTCGGGCTGCATCTCGGCAAGCGCGTGTACCAGCACCGCCAAGCGCCGTGGTGCCGCGTAGGACACGAGTTCGCCATGCTGCAATCCCGCGGCTGCCAGACCACTGCGGATCCCTGCAGCGAGTGCACGCTCGAGCTCAGGCAAGGCAAGTGGGGGCAATTCTTCGGTGCCGAGCTCGAACAGGAAGTCGCGCATGGCATTCACCGCGTCTTCTCCTGCGCCGCGACGGCTGGCGCCGGTGCGATGGGTGCTGCGGTCTGCAGCATCGGAAAGCCGAGCGCTTCGCGAGCGTCGTAATAGGCCTGGGCGACGCCACGCGCCAGCGTGCGTACCCGCAGGATAAATCTTTGCCGCTCCGTCACCGAGATGGCGCGTCGCGCATCGAGCAGATTGAAGGTGTGCGAGGCTTTCAGCATCTGCTCATAGGCCGGCAAGCCGAGCTTGGTCTCGAGCAATTTTTGACAGGTGGCCTCGTATTCGCCGAAGTGTCTGAACAGCACCGCGGTGTCGGCATGCTCGAAGTTGTACTTCGACTGCTCGACCTCGTTCTGGTGATAGACGTCGCGATAAGTGATCTTGCCGCGCGGTCCGTCGGTCCAGACTATGTCGTACACGCTGTCGACGCCCTGCAGATACATGGCGAGGCGCTCGAGCCCGTAGGTGATCTCGCCGGTCACCGGCTTGCAGTCGATACCGCCCACTTGCTGGAAGTA
>Ga0194129_10006468_pt1 | contig 14354 bp, 9 predicted proteins | sample TA2KigCa35mmetaG_FD_150862 | JGI IMG/M metagenome (GOLD analysis project Ga0194129, IMG submission 150862) | Freshwater microbial communities from Lake Tanganyika, Tanzania - TA2015038 Kigoma Deep Cast 35m | ecosystem: Environmental > Aquatic > Freshwater > Lake | place: Tanzania: Lake... | reverse complement strand
AGGCAAGGGCCGCATCTCCCACGCCGGTTGAATCCAGTCGAAGGGATTCCAGCACCACAAACCCCTTCAGGCCGGCCACGCCATCGCCGGTGACCCCGGAACGCGCCAAGTTCAGGTTGACGATCGCGCCCGCGGCAGGCTGCAGCATCGCCAGATCCGCATCGGTGAAGGGCGGCGTTGCCAGGCTCGCGTTGATGTCCAGCCGCGGGTCATCCTGTGCCAAGGGCTGCGCAATCACGCCGCGGGCCCGAAGTGCCTGCGCCACCTCGGCTGCGCGGCGCGCCAGGTCGGCCTCGAGCGACGGCGTCGCGCCCTTCACGGCACCAGGTGCCGCAGCCACCCCAGCTGCAACTGCCTCCATTACGCCACCTTCCTTGATCCAGGTCCTGATCAGATCGCGCTCGGCCTCGGTCAGGCGCTCACCGTCAGGCGGCATCGAGTCCGGGTCGCTTGCGGGCAGATTGATGCGCTGCACGATCAAGCTCGAGTCGGGGTCACCTGCCTTCACCGCCACGCCATCATCATCGACCTTGGTCATCGATGCGGCAGAGTCCATGGCCAGCCCGCCCTTGCGCTTGCCGTTGCCGTGGCACTCGAAGCAACGGGACTCGAAAATCGGACGAACCTGCGTGACAAAGTCAACGCTGCCAGCCTTGGCTGCACGGGAGACAACCGCCACGGCTCCAGCCGCAGGGCGCACGCTGGCGTCGACCGCAGTGGCTGGCGGTAACGCCTCATCTCCAGAGCCATCGACACCGAGAGCAGCGAACAGGGCCTTTTCCACGTAGCGATCGCCGTACACGAGCTCACCGCCGAAGTGGCCAACAAGACCCACGCCGAGGGCGCTCACCATGGTCAGCACTCGAGCAGGCATCAAGCGTGTCTCGGCCGCTGCCGGCGACTCGACCAAACGGCGCGTCTTCCAAGCGACGGCCAGCAGCACCACGGCCATGGATGTTCCCATCCAGCTGTGCAGGTCCAGCGTGCGCGATGCTTCCTCGCCCTCTTGCCACGCGTTGATCCAACCAGTCGCCACCGCGCCGATGGCCGAGATCCCCGCAAGGAACATGGCCACGCTGGTGAACTCGGCGAGTCCCCGCTCGCGCCGGGTCCAGCGCCACGCCTCGACGGCAGCGGCGGCCAGCACCAGGCCGATCGGGAAGTGCACCAAGACCGGGTGCAGGCGCCCAAGCAGGCGGAACCAGGGATCCAAGCTTGCTTGCTCCGGGAGCTCGCCCCCTGCCGCAACGACCAGTCCCAGACTCATCACGACGAAGAGGGCTCCGTGGTGCACCATGTCCGGACTCTACACAGTCGGCCCCCTCGAGACCAGAAGGCCACCAGTCGCACGAAGTTCGTGTCGCCTGCTCGGGGGTGACTCCGCCTGATTGCGGTCACACCGGTGGCGGCGGCTCGCGACCAGCCACACCGCCCCGGCGCACCGCCTCGGCACCGAATCGTTCTGCAATGCGATCCGTGGCTGCATCGAGTGCGCGCTGTCGCTCGTCCTGGACGTCAGGGAACAGCCCATCCTCATCGCGATCACGCTCGAGGTTCGAGCACTGCACACCGACCAGCCGCACGGGCTGGAACCCTGCCGCTGCCCACGCTCGCAGGAGTTCGCGGGCCACCTCCCACAGGATGTCCGTGCGGTCAGTCGAGGCATCGAGTGAATGCGAGCGCGTGACGGTGGTGAAGTCCCGTACACGGATCTTGAGCGTGATCGTTGCGGCGCGCATGCCATGGCGCCGCAGCCTGCGTGCGGTGTCCTCAAGCAGCGGCAACAGCCGTTGCGCCACCTCGGCCTCGCTCGACAGGTCGCTCTCGAAGGTCTCCTCGTGGCCGATCGACCGCGCCTCTCGACCGGACACGACCTCGCGCGCATCCAGTCCACGCGCAAGGGCCCACCAGTGCGCACCTGCATCGCCGAGCCGCCGTCTGGCTTCGGACGCATCGATCGCTTGCAGGTCGGCAAAGGTCCTGACTCCGGCAGCGTGCACGCGCGGCACCGTGCGCGGCCCCACGCCCCACATCCGCTCGATCGGCAGTGGCGCAAGCACCTCGATCGTGCGCTCGGGCTCGATGACCGTCAAGCCGTCGGGCTTCTCAAGGTCGCTGGCGATCTTCGCCACGAACTTCGACGCCGCCACGCCAACGCTCACCGTCAGCCCAAGTTCCGAACGCGTCCACGCGCGAACAAGCCCTGCCATCCGTGCACCGCTGCCGTGCAGGCGCTGCGATCCGGTGGCATCGACGAAGGCCTCGTCAACCGAGAGCGGCTCAACCTCGGGACCGATGCGGCCGAGGATCGCCATGAAGGCCGTGCTGATCTCGCGGTAGCGTGAACCGCGCGGCGGCGCCACGACCGCACTCGGACAGAGCCGAAGCGCCTGCGCCATCGGCATGGCGCTCCGGCAGCCGTGGCGCCTGGCTTCGTAACTGGCGGCCGCCACCACCGATCGCGGCCCCCGGCCACCCACGAGCACGGGTCGGCCGCGCCACTCAGGATGATCGAGCTGCTCGACGCTGGCGAAGAACGCATCGAGGTCGGCGTGCAGGATCACGCGCGGCCACGCCGCATCGCTTGCGCGGAGATCCGGAGAGGCTCCATCGCCGGCCACCTGCATGGATCATTCCACCGGCGGATAGCAGAGCGCGCCCCAGTCATCGGCGTAGCCATGCTCCATCATCACATGCAGCGCGACCATCGTGAACTGTCGCAGCAGCACCGAGCAACGCTTCACCGCGCGGCGATTGTGGCGACCGCCGTAGCTCGAGCCGCCGTGCACCAGCTGGCACCTGACGAAATGGATGCGCGCCAGGAGCCGCGACACCACCAGCGCGTGCTTGCCCTGCGCGAGCAGGCTCCGCGCATCGAAGACTGCATGGTCGATGCGCTGGCCATCGACCGGCTCGTCCCAGAAGAGCCGGTTGACGTAGCGATCCGCGAAGACCTGCATCACGAGATCCTTCTGGCGATGAAGGAATCCCGCGAGGATTCCATCCTCGTCGCTGGCCACGAGCTGGTCGACGAAGAGCGCGAGCGCGCGGCCATCCGCCACGGGCTCGCGCCGCTGCGGATCCCACCGGCCGTAGAGCGCGTTCAGTGCGACCCACTGCTCGATGAGCTGCGTGTCCAGTTCGCTCGCGCCTCGGGCTTCGCTGGCTTCGAGCCAGGTCAGCGCACGATGGATGCGGATGCGCACCTGCTCGTAGAGCCCCGCTGCGGCGTACGCATCTCGTCGCGGTCGCCACTGGCCGCGCAGCACGCGCGGCGTGATCGGGGCGTCGAAGAAGGGATGGTTCGCTCCGGAAGGCAGGCTCATGCTGCGCAGTATCGCGCGCGGACCCATCGACGCGCCAGCAGGAATCCCAGCGCGCACACGAAACATCCGACGATCCCGTGCACGGCCAGATCGACCGCTGCGGTGGTGGCGTGCCCAGCGCTCCAGAGCACCGCTGCATCATCGGACAGTGCACTGAGCGTGGTCAGGCCGCCGCAGAAGCCGCCCACCGCAATCACTTCCTGCCGCCACCGATCGCCACGCCACCGCCAGCCCGACCCATGGCGCTCCATCCACAGCCCTGCCAGCACCCCGCACAGCGCCGCACCCAGGAGATTCGCGAACACGGTGCCGGTCCACGCAGGCATGCCGGCCGCGTACACGCCATGGCCGATCGTGCATCGAACGGCCGCACCCACGGCACCGCCAACGGCTGCAAGCATGATGCTCATCGCGCTCATGATCCAGCTCCCCGAAGCACCGCAAGACACAGCAGCGGACAGCCCACGAGCGTTCCGAGCACGATCGTGACGGTCCGCCACCATCGGCGTTCGTCGATGGCAATCACCGCATCAAGCGCGAAGCCGCTGAAGGTCGTGAAGCCACCGAGGACCCCTGGCACCAGCAGCATGCGCACCATGGGCGCGTCCACCAGCGGCGCTGCCAGCACGCCGATGAGGATCGACCCAAGTGCATTCACGCCGAGCGTCACGCGCCATGTGCCATGCATCTTCCGCGCTGCGATCGATCGCAGCCAGACTCGGAGACCGGCTCCGACGCCACCGCCCAGTCCGGCCAGCAGGAGTTCAGTGGGCAGCCCCCCCACCACCTTGAGCCATGCTGGATCCGCCGACGCCGCTCGGCCGATCGCGACTGCGTCCGTCGCCTCGAAGGGGTTTGCCATACCGTAGACGACACATGAGAGGAAAGCCCAGCTTGCAGCCATCGACGGAAGCATCGACCGATGCTACGGCCGTGCGCTGGATCCCCCGCGCGTGGCATGCGTGGCTGGATGCGAACCCGCGCGCGGCGCTTGCGGCGTGCGGCGCGTGGTGGGGCTTGCTCTGGGCCACCATCTGGTTCGGCTCGGCCTGGCTGTCGTCATTCTGGACGCACCGCATCGAGTTCGCGCTGCCGTTTGAGCGCACGGTCGATCCGATGCACTGGATGATCCCCATCTACGCGAGCTACGACCTCGCCGCTGCGTTCCTTCCGCTCTTCTGCCGTGGATGGCGTGACTACGCAGTCGTGGGGCGCGCCATCCTGCTGCAGACGGCCGTCTCGTGCACGATCTACATCATTCTCCCGCAACAACTGGCCTTCTCGACGACCCGCACCGGCGCGGTCTGGGACTGGCTGTCCGGGCTCACTGGCCTGCCGCATCCGGGCCTCTACTCATACGCACCGAGCATGCATGTTGCAGGCGTCATCGCGATCGGGATGTTCTTCGCGCCGCGTCTGGGTCGCGCTGGCGCCACGGCACTGTGGGCCTGGTGCATCGGAGTCATCGCCAGCACCTGGATGGTCCAGGAGCACCACCTCGCGGACATCGCCTCGGGCATCGTGCTCGCGCTTGTGATCCGGCCCAGAACGGTTGCCTCGGCCTCGGTTGGTCCTACCATGTCTTCGTGAGGACGATCGCAGCTGTTGCCGCCGCCGCGCTTGCCTGCACCCCTTGCCCCGCGCGCGAGACGGAGTCGACTCCAGCCAAGGGCGTGAAGCCGGGCGACAACCATGCTGACGAGGCGCATACCGCTCCGCGCGCGATCGACATGGAGAAGGCCCGGGCATGGTGGTCCTACCGGCCCATCGCCGATGCAGCCCCGCCGGCCGTGCGTGACACCGCATGGATCCGCAACGACATCGACCGCTTCATCCTGGCCCGGCTCGAAGCAGATGGCCTGGTGCCGGCATCCGAAGCCGACCGCGTCGCCCTCATCCGGCGCGCGACCTACGACCTGACCGGGCTGCCGCCGTCACCCGCCGAGATCGATGCGTTTCTTGCCGACACCCATCCTCAGGCGTGGGAGCACGTGATCGAGCGGCTGCTCGCGAGCCCGCACTACGGCGAACGATGGGGCCGCCACTGGCTCGACCTGGTGCGCTACGCGGATACCAACGGCTTCGAGCGTGACGGCGACAAGCCGAGCACCTGGCGCTACCGCGACTGGGTCATCGACGCGATGAACCAGGACAAGCCCTACGACCGCTTCATCACCGAGCAACTGGCCGGCGATGAATTGCCCGACCGCGACTTTTCCACGATGGTCGCCACGGGCTACTACCGACTCGGCATGTGGGATGATGAAGTTCCCGACCTCAAGCAGGCGCTCGCCGACGACATGGATGGCATCGTCGACATCACGGCACGCACGATGCTCGGCGTCGGGCTCGGCTGCGCTCGCTGCCACGACCACAAGGGCGATCCGATCCCGCAGCGCGACTACTACGCCTTCAGCGCCTTTTTCGCAGGGGTGCGCCCATACAAGTCGCATGCCGGCAACAGCATCGAAGCCGGCAACGTCACGCGCTCGATCGACCCGGAGTTCGGCCGCCGCGACCTCGAAGCAGAACGCATCGCCTACCGCGAGCGCCGCACATCGCTCGTCGAGTCGCTGCTGGCGATCGAAGCCGCCACGGGCCTCTTGCCGCCAGCGAACGGTTCATCGGGCACTGCGCCGGATCGCGCCCCGTCCGATGGCCTCGTGGCGCACTACGCCTTCGAGACCGACGCCGCCGCACCGGAGGCTGATCGCGCCGCGCTCCGCTCGACCGTGCCAGGACCCGTGGCGAAGGTCAAGGACCTGCGCTGGGGTGAGCGAGGTCGCTTCGGACTGGGGGGCTCGTTCGATGGCGGCGACGATCGCCTGCTGCTCAAGCGTCCGGTTGCGGACGACTTCACGATCTCCGCGTGGTTCCGGACCGATCGCGTCGCTGCAGGCGATGGCGGCGACCCGCGCTGGTTCCTCGGCTCTGGCATCGTCGATGGCGAGGTCCCGGGCATCGTCGATGACTTCGGCATCTCGATGATCGGCAACGGCATCGTCGCTGCGGGCGTGGGCAATCCCGAGACCTTCCTCAACAGCGCGCCGGGCCACAACGACGGTCAGTGGCATCACGTGGCACTCTCGCGCGAGCGTGCGAGTGGCACGGTCATCCTGTACCTCGATGGCGTCGAGGTCGATCGAGCGACTGGCAGCACGCGCCGACTCGACAGCCCAGAGCAGCTTGTGATCGGCGGCATGCTTCCAGGCGGCGGGCCATTCAGCGGCCAGATCGACGAGGTCCGGTTCTACCGACGCGTCCAAGCGCCCGACGAGGTGCTCTGCGCAGCCACCGGAATCGGCCCGGCGAACACTGGTGATTCCATCGCCTCGGCGGGGCGCGCCGACTCGGCCCAGCGGTGGACGACGGCTCGCACGGAACTCCTTGCACTGCGGCCACCCTCCCAGCGTGGCGAAGTCGTGCTCTCGGTCTCTGAGACGGGCCTTGAGCCTGCGCCAGTCCATGTGCTCACGCGGGGAAGTCCGCATGCACCGGCTGAGCAGGTCGGACCGGGTGTGCCCAGCGTGCTGGCGACCTTCGAACCGCCGGCAGCATCGGCTGCGCATGGCGAGTCGACCGGACGCCGCACGGCGCTTGCCGCGTGGATCACCGATCCGCGCAATCGCCTCGCATCGCGCGTCATGGCGAACAGGCTGTGGCAGCATCACTTCGGTGTGGGCATCGTGCCCAGCAGCAATGACTTCGGCCGGCTCGGCGACAAGCCAACGCATCCGGAACTGCTCGATTGGCTTGCACGACGGCTGATGGCCGATGGCTGGAGCATCAAGTCGATGCACCGATTGATGATGACGAGCGCGACCTATCGCATGGCGAGCGTGCCGAGCGAGGCCGCGCTCGCCGCCGATCCCGGCAACGAACGGCTCTCGCGATTCCGCCTGCGCCGCCTCTCGGCCGAGGAACTCCGCGACAGCCTGCTCTCCGCCAACGGCACCATCAACCTCGAACTCGGCGGCCCGGGCGTCCGTCCGCCGCTTCCCGAGGCCGTGCTGGCGACCAGCAGCCGCCCCCATGAAGTCTGGCCGCTCACGCCCGAGCCGAGCTGGACGCGCCGAAGCGTGTACATGCACCAGAAGCGCTCGATCCAGGACCCGCTGCTGGCGGTCTTCGATCAGGCTGACATCGACAATCCGTGCCCGGTGCGCTTCGCGACGGTGCAGCCAACGCAAAGCCTGATCCTCTTCAACGGGGAGTTCGCCAACCACCAGGCGCGGCGACTGGCCGATCGCGCGCGCGATGCCGCACCCGGCAGCGGTCGCGACCGCGCCGCCGCCGCGATCCGCTTCGCGTACGGCCGCACAGCGACCGTGACAGAGCTCGACGCCGCCGAACGCTTCATGGCCCGCCTCACCGATGACGGCGTGCCCGATGCCGATCGCGCGCTCGACCTCTTCGCGCTCATGCTGGTGAACAGCAACGAGTTCCTCCACATCGACTGACGAGCCATGCATCACCCGCACCATGCAGCGAGCTTCTGCCGACGCACCCGACGCGAGTTCATGTGGCAGGCCGGCGGTGCGTTCACCAGCGTGGCGCTGGCTGATCTGCTCGCGCGCGATGGATTCCTGCAGCGCCAGGCCATGGCCTTCGACGGCTTGACGCCGCTGCCTGCGGGGCCGCTCGCGACGAAGGCTCCGCCCCTGCCCGGCCGGGCCAAGAGCGTGATCTTCCTCTTCATGTACGGCGGCCCGAGCCATGTCGACACCTTCGACTACAAGCCCGAGCTCTACAAGTACGACGGCAAGACGATCAAGGTGAAGACCAAGGGTCGCGGCGGCGATCGCAACGAAGGGCGCATCGTCGGGCCGAAGTGGAACTTCCGCCAGCATGGGCAGTGCGGTGCGTGGGTGAGCGACCTCTTCCCCCACTTGGCGACCTGCGTCGATGACATCGCCTTCATCAAGAGCATGTATGCCGAGAGCCCGATCCACGGCAGCGCGATGCTGATGATGAATTCAGGCAAGCTGCTCGGCGGCGCACCCTGCATGGGCTCGTGGGTCAACTATGGACTCGGCACCGTCAACCAGAACCTTCCCGGCTTCGTGGTCATGCTCGATTCGACGGGCGGCCCGATCTCGGGCGCGAAGAACTGGTCGAGCGGCTACATGCCGGCGAGCTACCAAGGCTGCGTGCTGCGCGGGCAGGGCGATCCGATCCTCGACCTTGCCACCCCCGAAGACCGCACGCAGCGCGTGCAGCGCGCCGTGCTCGATGAGCTCAAGGACTGGAACTCGCGACACGCGCTCCTGCGCAGCGGCAACCCTGATCTTGAGAGCCGCATCGAGGGCTACGAGCTCGCGTACCGCATGCAGGCGACAGCACCCGAGGCCGTCGAACTCGCGCAGGAGACCAAGGACACCCAGGAGCTCTACGGCATCGACGATCCGCGCACCGAGGAATTCGGGCGCAAGTGCCTGCTTGCACGGCGGCTGGTCGAGCGCGGCGTGCGCTTCGTGCAGATCTACTCAGGCGGCTCCCACAACGATGACAACTGGGATGCCCATGACGACCTCAAGAAGAACCACGATTACCACGCTGGTCGCACCGACAAGCCGGTCGCGGGGCTGCTCAAGGACCTCAAGCGCCGCGGCCTGCTCGATGAGACCCTCGTGATCTGGGGCGGCGAGTTCGGCCGTCAGCCCACCGCCGAGTACGCCATGGGCACGGGCCGCGACCACAACTCCTTCGGGTTCACCATGTGGATGGCCGGCGGCGGCATCAAGAGCGGCGTCACCGTGGGCCAGACCGATGAGCTTGGTTCCATCGGCGTTGGAGAGCGCTTCCATGTGAAGCACCTGCACGCCACGGTGCTTGATCGGCTTGGTGTCGACCCGAACGCCTTGACCTATTTCTACGGCGGCCTTGAACAGAAGCTCGTCGGCGTTGAAGGTGCCGACCCGATCAAGCAGCTGCTGGCGTGACCGGCCGTGCCGCCGCAGTCCAGTCTGCCCGTAACGGCCCAGTCGGGGATCACCCCGGCAAGAGCACGCGCCACTCGGTTCAGACCGCGAAGTACTTCGCCTGCGGGTGATGCACGACGATCGCGCTCGTCGACTGCTCCGGATCGATCTGCCAGTTCTCGGTGAGCACGCAGCCGATGCGCTGGGGCTCGATCAGGCGGAAGAGCTTCTCCTGGTCGCTCATGTCAGGGCATGCGGGGTAGCCGAAGCTGTAGCGGCTGCCGCGATAGTGCTGCGTGAAGAGCCGGCGGACCTCCGGATCATCGTCATGCCCGATCCCGAGCTCGGCACGGATTCGCTTGTGCCAGAGTTCCGCAAGCGCCTCGGCGCACTCCACCCCGAAGCCGTGCAGGAAGAGATAGTCGGTGTACTGGTTGCGCTCGAAGAGCTGTTTCGCGCGGTGGCTCGCCTCGCTGCCCATCGTCACGCAGTGCAGGGCCAGCACATCGCGCGCGCCACCTGACATCGGTCGGAAGAAATCGCTGATGCAGAGCCGCTCGCGCCCTTCCTGCCGGGGGAAGCGGAAGCGCTCGATCTCGCGATCCTGGTCGACCGCATCGAAGACCACGAGCTCATCGCCATCGGCGTTGCACGGGTAGTAGCCCCACACGACCGCCGGCCGCAGGATCTTCTCGTCGCGGCACTCGGCCTTCAGCCGTTCGAGCACCGGGTACGCATGCTCCTCGAGGAACGCCTCGTAGCGCACATCATCGAGGTCACCCTTCTTGAAGCCCCACTGTCCGCGGAAGAGCGCAACCAGGTTCAGGTACGGATAGATCTGCTCAAGCGGAAGCCCTTCGACCAGGCGGTGGCCCCAGAACGGAGGTGCCGGGACCTCGACATCCTGCCGGACATGGCTGCGCTCGGAGAGTTGCTGCCCGCTAGCAGCCTGCTGGCGAATGGTGCGGCTGGCGACCACGCGATCGGCTGCCTCGCGCTTGGCCAGCCGTTCCTCGACCTGGCGATCGATCGCCTCCAGCGTGTGCGTGGCGAGCGCGTCGCACACCTGCAGTCCCTCGAACGCATCGCGGCCGTAGTACAGGGATCCCTTGTAGATCGAGCGGAGATGCCCTTCGGCATAGTGGCGCGTGAGCGCCGCGCCGCCCAGCATGACCGGGACCGTGATCCCCTGCCGGTTCATCTCGTGCAGGTTCTCTTCCATGACCGCCACGCTCTTCACCAGCAGGCCGCTCATGCCGATCGCATCCGCCCCGGTCGATCGCAGTGCCTCGACGATCTGCGTCAGGGACTGCTTGATGCCGATGTTGTGGACCGTGAAGCCGTTGTTGGTCAGGATGATGTCGACGAGGTTCTTGCCGATGTCATGCACGTCGCCGGCCACGGTCGCCAGCACGATGCTCGCCTTCGACGGTCCGCCGGTGCCATGGCGCTCCATGTGCGGCTGCAGGTGCGCGACGGCCTTCTTCATGACAGCCGCGCTCTGGAGCACGAACGGCAGCTGCATGCGGCCGGCGCCAAAGAGCTCGCCCACGACCTTCATGCCGGCGAGCAGGTCGTTGTTGATGATGTCCAGCGGTGCGTACTGCTGCAGGGCCTCGTCAAGCGATCCATCGAGGTCCTTGTCCTCGCCGTCGATGATGTGACGCTGCAGGCGCTCCTTCACCGGCAGGTCGGCCAGGCTCGTCTTCTCCGCGATCGCTTCCTCTCCCTCGGGGAAGAGCCCGATGAAGTGGAGCAACGGATCGAAGTCAGCTGGTTTGCCCTCCGGGCGGGACTCGCCGCGGCGGTCGTAGACGAGCCACTGCGCCGCTTCCCACCGCTCGGGAGCGATGCGGTCCTGCGGGAGGATCTTGCTCGCGTGCACGATGGCCGCACTCAGTCCGCGCAGGCGCGCTTCGTGGAGGAAGACGCTGTTGAGCACCGCCCGTGCAGCGGGCTTCAGCCCGAAGCTGATGTTTGAGAGGCCCAGGATCGTCCCGCACCTCGGGAAGCGCTTCGCGATGAGTTCGATCCCGTCGAGCGTCTCGAGGCCGAGGCGACGGTCGTCATCATTGCCGGTGGCGATGGTGAAGGTGAGCGGATCGAAGAAGAGGTCCTCTTCGGGCAACTCCCAGCGGCCGGTGTAGAGCGAATGGATTCGCTCCGCGATCTCGATCTTCCGGGCCGCGGTCTTGGCCATGCCTGCCTGCGGGTCCTCGTCGATCGTCAGGGCCACGCACGCCGCGCCGTAGCGGCGCAGCATCGGGCAGACGCGCGCCATGCGCTCCTCGCCGTCCTCGAGGTTGATCGAGTTCACGATGCAACGACCGCCGGAACGCTGCAGGCCCGCCTCGAGCACGTTGGCATCGGTCGAGTCGAGCATGAGCGGCGCGTTGACCTGGCGCACATACCGGCTCACGACTTCGCCCATGTCGCGCACGCCGTCGCGGCCCACGAAGTCCACGCACAGGTCGAGCACCTGGCCGCCGTCGCGCACTTCCTCGCGGGCCATGCTGACGAGACCATCCCAGTGCTCCTCGTCGAGCAGGCGCTTGAACTTGCGGCTGCCGTTGGCGTTGGTTCGCTCGGCGACGATGAGGAACGAGTTCTCCTGCTCGAACTCGGTGTAGCCGTAGAGGCTGCTGCAGCCGGGTGCCTGCGGCTCCTTGGGCGTGCGCACCGGCTCGCGGTCCTTGAGGGCCGTCGCGAGCGCACCGATGTGCTCGGTGGTGGTGCCGCAGCAACCGCCAAGCGCATCCACGCGGTGCTCCTCCATGAAGCGGCGCATTGCTTCGACGAAGCCTGCCGGCTGCAATGGATAAACGGTCTTGCCGTCCTGCAGGATGGGCAGCCCGGCGTTGGGCACCACGCTGACGCGACGATCCCAGTGCTTGGCCAGGTATGCCACGTGCGGCGTCATCTCCACGGGGCCGGTCGCGCAGTTCAAGCCAAGGCTCTCGACCGGGAACGACCGCAGTGCATTGACGACTGCAGCGATCTCGCTGCCCAGCAGCATGGTGCCGGTCGTTTCCATCGTCACGCTGACGAAGATCGGGCAATCCTTCACGCTCCGGCGCACGGATTCGAGTGCATCAAGGCACGCGTTGATCGCGCACTTCACCTGCAGCAGGTCCTGGCAGGTCTCGATCATGAAGCAATCGACGCCTCCATCGAGGAGCCCGCGGGCCTGCTCGCGGTAGCTCGCCAGCATGAGGTCCCAGCTTGTCTGGCCCAGCGAGATGAGCTTTGTGCCCGGCCCGATCGAGCCAGCGACGAAGCGCGGTCGCCCCGGCGACGCATGGCGGTCGCAGGCAGCTCGTGCGATGCGAGCAGCCTGCTCGTTGAGTGAGTGCACCCAACCGACCATCTCCTCGTCGAACTCCGCGGCGACCAGCCGGTTGGAGCCGAAGGTGTCAGTCTCCACGATGTCGGCGCCGGCGGCGAGCATCGACTCATGGATGCGCTGGATCAGGTCCGGGCGGCTGCGGACGAGGATATCGGTGCAGTTGTCCCGGCCGAGCCAGTCCTGCGGACGGCAGTCCTCGCAGGAGTGGATCGACGTTCCCATCGCGCCGTCGAAGAGCACGGTGCGGCGGTCCATGATGCCCAGGAGGCTGCTGGTCATGACCTAAAGGTAGTCCGCCGGGGCCGTTCTTTCAACCGTTCACCCGGATGGACGGATGGACTACCGCGTACCGGAGCTGCATGGGCCTCACGAAGGCATGCCTCCGAGCGCAAGCACATAACGCTCCTGCCCAGCGGCGGCGGGGCGCCGTCCGCTGCAGCCGGCTGTTCTGCCGCTCAGTCTTCTCCTCAAAGCAGCTTTGCAAGAAGGTTTCCCCTCCTAGCAAGGTGATTTGTGTGAGTGCATGTCTCGTCTCTCTTGGGATCGTGGGTTCGCCTCAATCTGCTTGTGTGATCTCGAAGCTCCAGTCTCCCGCTAAACAGCGTCCTAAATTTGCCAAGCAGTCGGTTGCTTCTGTCTCTCAGTGCTTGGTCTGCCATCGTGTCTTCCCCCCATTTGCCGCCGGTTGGTTCATCAGACCTTCATGTGGCGACTTCCATGCAGGCCTAACTATGATTTCACCCGCATGAACAATCGTTCCATTCTCCGGATTGTCTTCATCACTGGCGTCCTATGGAACGCCGGGTGCGATAGACGCGAGATCCCTACAGGCGAGGCTTCCGAACCGCCACTCTTCCAACCGCTTTCACTACCCGACGGCTCGGACAAGGTTCGGCTGCTCTTGACAAAGTGCCTTGACTTTGTCCAAGGAGATCACCCGAGTGACATCTCAAGCCTGCGCTTTCGAGTGCGCGTGAGCGTCGATGGGGCCTCCTCGGTCGTGCAAGTTCTCGCGCGAAGCGATGGATCGCTGCGCATGACTCGCTACGTAGAGGGCTCGTCCATCCCGATCGAGTTCGGCACAGACGGCGTGGCGGGGTGGGCGCTTGATCCCGGAGCATCGCGTCCTCGTCTGGTCGATCCACCCGTCGTTCAAGCTGAAGCCCGCATTTACAGTCCCTTGACCGTGCTGGAACCAGTTTTCGGCGGGCGATGGCTTTTTATCGAGGAGCTCCCAGTACGACCAATCGGGTCTCGGAACATCAGCACAGTTCGCTTTCACGGAGTCGCAGGATCATATTGCGATCTCCTGATTGACCCGTCGTCAGGTGAACCACTGGGCACATCATCGTCGGAACTACGCGACTCCAAACGATTGGTGACCCAAACGCGGTGGCTTCAGTGGCGTTCATACGGATCACATCGATATCCCTCGATCATCCAGGCACAGATTGATGCTCTCTCCATTGGCTACATCGTCGAGGACCTGAAGTTTGATTGTGTTTCGAAGTCTGAGACCGCCATACCACCTGAAGTCATTGCAATCGCGCAGGAACCTGAACAGCGTGAAAGCCCGGCTGTGAACCTGGCCCCTGAGGGTCAACCTAGCCCTGGCCTATCCCCCGCGCTCGACAGCCCGGCGGACCGACCGTGAGCACCTTGATGACTGTTGACATTGCGTCAACGATCGACAACGTTGACAGCCCTGCTTCGCGCCGCGGGTTCCGGCCATGAACGCTTCCGTCGTGCTGCAAGGGGTTC
>Ga0194129_10006464_pt1 | contig 14365 bp, 17 predicted proteins | sample TA2KigCa35mmetaG_FD_150862 | JGI IMG/M metagenome (GOLD analysis project Ga0194129, IMG submission 150862) | Freshwater microbial communities from Lake Tanganyika, Tanzania - TA2015038 Kigoma Deep Cast 35m | ecosystem: Environmental > Aquatic > Freshwater > Lake | place: Tanzania: Lake... | reverse complement strand
ATGTAAAATTATTTAATAAATAATTTTGCTATAATGCGGCGATTATTCGGGGAATTTTTATTACATACCAATTTCCCAATCATTGCCAATATTGGCAACCTAAGGCGCCGCTCTTGCAGCCCCGCAATTGCCGGATTGTGGCAAAAATACTAATAAAATTATTTAATAAATAATTTTGCTATAATTCGGCGATTATTCGGGGAATTTTTATTACATACCAATTTCCCAATCATTGCCAATATTGGCAACCTAAGGCGCCGCTCTTGCAGCCCCGCAATTGCCGGATTGTGGCAAAAATACTAATAAAATTATTTAATAAATAATTTTGCTATAATTCGGCGATTATTCGGGGAATTTTTATTACATATCAATTTCCCAATCATTGCCAATATTGTCAATTTTCTAAATAAGCATGGGGCTGCAGCAGCATGGGGGGGTAAGGGGGGACCGGCATTCCCCCCCTTTACATGGAATTTTTAGGCACTGGTTGTTTTACTTGATATCCTGGGTTATATTCCTCATTTGGCTCAAAAGGAGATGCATAATTATTCTGACCCAAACCATATGTATTAGTGGGTATACAAAGTCCAAATTGCTTATTATATACACATGTAGCTTCATTTGGAACATTTGTTACATTCCCATTTTTACATGATTCACAACCATTCTTCAAATTATTGTATTTGTCATTCGTTTCAATAATATTCAGCCCATTGCTTATTAAAAATTGACGATATGAATATGAATCATAAACTTTATTCTCAATGCGGATCAAATCATTTACATATGAACTAGGACGATAGTCCGTAAATATACGTCCATCACTCATTAATGCAGGACAATCAAAATATTTATTATTTGATGTCTTATAACAATTATTCGCCATTATAAATATATATTACAAAATTTATTTTTAAAAAATATTATTCATTTCTTTCAATATACTCAGCCAATAAGTTTCCATTTCTTTGAATTACCATTTCCAATAACTTCATACATATTTCCATCATTTTCTGATTTTAAACGGTGTCCAGTCTTAAATAATTTCGCCATTTGATTTGGAACTTTTTTACCCCTCTTAACTTCAAATTCTTTGGAATTTTTGATTTCACTCGATTCCTCTACTAGAGTATTATCAACCTTTGTATCTTCTTTTAGAACTTCTTTAACAGGATCATTTTTTACTTGTGGTTCCTCTATAGGTTTATTTTTTTCTGAATCATCTGATAATTCATCTTTAATACCTAATTCTTTTTTTAAGAGTGCATCCAATTCTTCTTCATCCTCTTCTTCATCCTCTTCTTCATCCTCTTCTTCATCCTCTTCTTCATCTTCATCCTCTTCTTCATCCTCTTCTTCATCTTCATCCTCTTCTTCATCTTCATCTTCATCCTCGTCTTCATCATCATCTTCGTCTTCGTCTTCATCACCATCTTCAATTGAAACAGTTGATTCTTCATTTTCTGGTATTTCATCATCTTCTTCATCAGAGCTTTCCAAAGTTTCATCTTCTGATTCATCCTCCATTACTTGCATTTTTTGATTTTGAAAATATTGTGACTGCTGCTGCTGTTGCTGTTGCTGCATCATCTTCAATATTTCAGCTTCTTGAAATTGATTAGATTGACTAATATTAAATTCTTCACCATTAGTGACTCCATCAGAAAGCATTTTATTTAATAGACCTCTTAATGCTTCAATATCATATTTGTTTTTATTATTTTCTATCTCTAAATTCAAAATTCTTCGCCATCCAAAATAAATTACTCCAATTAATAAGACAACTAAAACTCCTAAGAGTATAAGAATATATGATTGCATTATTTAATGTTAGGTATTTGTTTTTAAATCTAAACGACTCTAAAGATATTTTATGCAATTCTTCAAAAATACATCATCACAATGCTTTTGCTTCATTAAACGTAATGCTATAAATTGCTTACTATAACCCTTCTCTAATTTATAAGGAAATTCAATTTCATCTTTATCATTAAAAATAACTGAAAACCGAACATTTCTAAATCCCATATTTTTCTCTTTCACAATCTTATACAATTTTGTAAAATGAGTCGCCACAATATGTAAACTATTCTTCATTTCTCCTATTGTCTTACATAATCCATAGCTCGCTGCAAAACCCTCTTGATAATTCGTCGATGTAAATACTTCATCCAATATTGAAAATGTAAACCCTTTCTTTTTTATCGACTCCAAGTAATCACGTATTTTATGAACTTCAGCCTCAAACAAAGATTCCCTACCTTGGCTATCCTGATTTCTAATTCCTGTTAATAAATATGAGAATGGTGTGTAAACCATCTTATCACTATTACATATTCCAATTGTTTGTGCTAAATAAATATTCATAAAAACAGATTTAATAAATGTGGATTTACCCGCAGCATTGGGACCCGTTAAAATATAATTCCTCTTCTTTTTATCGAAAAATATAGAATTTTTCACAATCTTTTTTTTCTCAACTGCAGGATGCCATAATCCCTCTATTTCCATCTTGGGATATTCTAATTGTAATAATTGAGGAATACTATAATATTTTTTCTCTATAAGTTTTTCAGTTATGCCAATATAACAATCAATGAAGCCAATATTATTAACCACTTTTAAAAACTCAGTCTTATTTTCAATAAATTCGTAAAAATCTTTCAAAATGCGCCCCTTATTGGATAAAAGACTGGTAGTCCCATTATAAATTTCTCCATCTTCTATTCTCTGGAATTTCTTAGGATTCGGCTGAATATAATTTGCATAATTTTCCACTAATTTATTATTCAAGCCCAATATTTCTCTGATATTCTCTAATTTTTTCTGAAAAAAATTTACTATTCCAAGAGTTGTCTTACTTGTATTATATGAACTAAAAATGTTCTGAAAATATAAAAATATTGACAAACCCTTAGAAAACCATTTCACTAATGTTGCAAGAAAAGGATTGCGAATAAAAGGAAGGCTAATAAATCCTGATTGATCCCACATCATTTTAATAAAAAATCGAATTGGAATTTTAATACTCATAATTCGTAAAATAACAAATGGAATTAAAACATACATTAATGGGCTTATAACAGATATAATTGGACTAATAATAATTTTATATGCATTAGAAATTGTTAGGAATGGCTCTGTTTTATTCAAAAATTTAAAGTAACTTTTATTGTAATATATCATATTGTAAACATAATCACTATGTTCATTAATTGGCTTAAAAAACCACAGACAGTCCTCTATATTTTTACTAATCTTCTTAAATTCTTCTATTGTTTTTGGATCATACTTACTTGCAAAATATTGGATTGTTTTTTGGCGGAGATTTAGAATTTCCATATTAGAACAAGGATTCGCTAAAATCATATCGAAATATATTTTACCTATTTGTGTCTTGCAGACACAAATTTCATTATGAATATTAGGGGAATATAATTCCAATTCATTCGTAATATGTTTTGTAGGATAATCCTGATTTGCAAAATAAATTTTATTGAAAAATGTAGGATAATATTTCGGCAAGCAAACAATCTGTTTCAAATCCTCATCTGAAAATTCATGAGAATTAGAGAAATGTTCTACATGTTCATTCAAACTAAAATTTTTCTTTTCCTGGAATAGCATTACAATTTCCAATTTTTTTATCTTTAAAAAAGAACGAAATATAAAATATTATTATCTTTACTATATATATAATGAAACTACCAAATGTTCCTATCGAAGAATATGCACCAGCAAAACTAGAAACTTCAACTCCACATTCTTGGTTTAATAGATATGGTGGATATATTATTGAAACTCGCTGGAATCCTGCTAAGAAAACTTACGAAGAGATTTATCATAGTTATGATATGCCCAATCTTAGTCGTATGCCTACTGAATAAAAAAATGAAATTAAAAAGAATTGAATATATAGACTAATATAAAATGAATGCATCCGGATTCCAGGTATTTAAAATAAAAAGGTATGAACAAGAATCATACGATGACTATATGGAAAGATTCTTCTTTATTTTGAATAATATGAGGACTGGAAAATATACTTTTGATCTTTTAGTGGATAAATCCTATTTTTTTTACTGTATTCAAAAATTAGGTTGCAAGTATAATGCGACAATAATGGAAGAAATAGGAAATTTGGCAATTTACGCTGGTTTGGAATTGAATAAATAAAAAAATAAATAATATTATTGGATAATATATGTATATACTACTTATATTATTTGTTTTTATTCTTTTTGCAATTTTATGTCATGATTCACACCGAAATCGCGAATATCTTGATTTTGTTAATAAAACAAAAACAGATGATTCTAATAAAGAAATTCCCAATTATAAAAATAAATTGTTTATTAATCCAGAAGAATACCAGCAACTTTCCAGTGATAGACTCGATCGCAAACAAAATGCATATGAAGGCGTACAACCAGAAGATATATATTTTGATATATTTAATGTAAATTGCACAGAATCAAAAGGAAGACCATGGAATTGTCTACTTGTTAAGGGAAATACAGTTAATAATATTCCTAGGTTTAATTGTAAGACGATATGCCCCGAGAAATTTAAGAAAAAAATAATTGAAAAAGATTATCTAGTTGAAAATTTTAAAAATATGGAGATTCCACCAACTCCTTCACATTACTATTGCTATAGTTCTTGTAAACAAGGATGTACAAAACATAAATATAATCCACTGGAACCACATAAAAATTCATGTGGTCAAAATGGAATGAGTCAAGTGCCTTTAGACGTCTATTTGAGTGAAGATGAATGCATGAAAAAAAGCTTTCCCTGTCAAAAATTATCGAAAGATGAGTGTCTGGGTAAACCTGAATGTGGCTGGTGCACTAATGGAATTGGAGAAGGTCAGTGTTTTCAAAGCACACCAGATGGTCCACTTAACCTAAAAATTCCATGCACACCCAGTAGACAAGAACCCACTAATTCATTTAAACCGGGGCGACTAAATCCATTTGAAGGAGTCGGACAAATATTTTAGTCTGGGCTTAAAAAATAAAATAAAAAAATATGCATTATTATGAGTCCAGCATTTAAATTTGGTATATTTGTTTTACTCGCAATCGTTTTTCTTGTGATTAATACATACTATAATGGAATAATTATTCGCGCCTATAATTGGATAACTGGGATGCCAAAAATGCTCCTAGTTTTTATTACACTAACCTTAATATTTGCCCCATTCCTATTAAAAAATAATAAAGCCGTTGATTTATGTAAGGATTTCCTACCAGATAGTATTTCAAAGCGGATTGATGTGATTAATGCGACAAATTCTGTAAATTCTTTTAAACAATTACACCCACCAAATACACCTACATCTAAAATAAGGAAAGTATCTGATCAATTAAAGAAGATTGTTGCTTCGCAACAGCGCTGGAATTGCAAAAAATGTAAAAATATTTTAGATGCTACTTATGAAGTCGACCATATTATTGCTCTGGAAGATGGTGGAAGTAATGATATATTGAATTTACAGGCACTCTGCAGAAATTGTCATGGAAAGAAAACAATGGAGGACAATATTAAGAGGAGGTATCCGAATGGAAAATTGTAATAAAAAATATCTTTATTTATCATAGATATGTCAGGTTATCAAATGTCAGAATATGAAATGGGGGGAGTAAATAATAATAGTAATGCAAATCTCGAAGACCTTGTTGACTGGATATACAGGCATAAATTTTTAGTTATTGCGGTATTATCAATAATTCCTATATTAGTTTTTATAATTATTGGATTTCACAATAATCATTATATTTTAGGGTCTATTGGAATATCATTTGCAATTACATTATTTATATTATTATATGCATTAGCATATAAATCAGGGAAAACATCACATTATTTCTTACTATTTTTCCTATTAGCAGTCCAATTTGGATTTATTATACATTTCCTATTACAAATTAAAAAGAGTGTGACAAATGATATGTATTTGAATTTTTATAATAGAGTAACATTCGCTAAAAAAGAAGGTGTTCCTCTTTCATATTATGGGATAGATCGCAATAATAATGATTCAACATTGGAAATTATGAAAGGAACAAGTTATAGCTTTGCTCTAAAAGAAGATATGCCAATAGATTTAGGAACTGAGGGAACATATAGTTTTTGGCTAAAAGTATGTCCTGATAATTTCAACAAAGGAAATCAAATATGGAGAACTGTATGGTATCGTGGTGATACTCAAACGGATAGTATGTATCAAAAGAAGACACCAGGAGTATATTTAGCGCCCAATATAAATAAAATGATTATATCTGTTTCATGTGATGCAGGGATTGATGAAGCGAATGCAATTACTATGGATGATATACCGCTTAATATTTGGTTCTGTGTAACAATTGTGATAGAAGGACGATCACTAGAATGTTATATAAATGGATTATTAGAGAAATCAATAAGTCTGACTGGATCCCCTCTTATGATGAACAGTAATTTAATAAAAGGTAAAAATGGATTTAATGGATTAATTGCATTTTTTCGATACAATAGTGCAGCATTGAATTCAAATGAAATTATGACTTTGTTTGAGCGTGAAAAGGCAACATTAGAAAGAACAAATTATGATTTAGAGACATGTTTTGAAGTAAAATAAAAATCTTATAAAAAATATGTCTAGTAATAATTCAGTGTTTGGAAGAAACCTCTCAAATTCAGGAAGTTCTGGGAATAGAAGTTCTGGTCTAATGAATTCTGTTAATAACTTATCTACAAATAATAGCTTTTTGTATATTCTACTTGGGTTTTTATTACTTATTGTTTTAATTGTTGTTATTGTTGTATTAGTTCAAAGAGCTAAAAAAAATAAGGATAATGTTAGTGTTTTATTGGGTGCCCCAACAGATGCATTCGATCTAAAAGATAAATCCTTCCCAGTTAAAAATAGTGATGAAGGTTTAGAATTTTCATACTCTGTCTGGATTTATATTCAGGATTGGACCGGAGGATGGAAGAATATTTTTGTTAAGGGAGACAAAACTCAAAATGCAGGATCAAGTAGTGCAAGAGCCCCTGGTCTATGGCTCTATCCTGACACTAATGCTTTACATGCTCGAATCAATACATTTGCTTCCCCGAATGAAGGATGTGATATTAAGAATATACCCCTTCAGAAATGGGTGCATATTGCGTATGTTCTTAACAACCGAACTGTTGATATGTACATTGATGGTAAATTAGAGAGAAGTTGTGTATTAAGAGGTGTTCCAAAATTAAATGATGATCCGGTCCATGTTTGTGATAATAATGGCTTTTATGGAAAAATAAGTAATTTAGTGTATTTTCGTTATGGATTGAAGCCAGATGAAGTCTACAAAATATATGCCAGTGGACCTTATTAAATTCTAAAATAAATAATCTTCATTATTAATAATAATAATGAGTTCTACTTTTCCAAATATGTCTTCATCATCTATGGCTGAGGGTGCACAATCATTTTTTAGTTCGAATAAATTAATGACTATTTTATTGATTGTTGTAATCCTATTATTATTGATTTACTTATTTGTTAGGCTAGGATATAGTATCAATAATTATCAAAATGAGGCGCCATATATAATAGAAGAAACTATTCAAGGCACTAACACAAAGAGCTTCCCAGGTTCTCTATTACTACGATCTTCGGACCAGAAATTTGGTCTTGAATTTAGCTATTCATTCTGGCTATATATCAATGATACTACTTTCAACAACACTTCGAAAATGCACCATATTTTCCACAAAGGGAATAGCTCTAGTGTGCCACTTCAGGCTCCAGGTGTGTGGATTTATCCAAATGAGAATAAATTGGCGATTTATATGAATACCTATAATAATGTTGCTAGTAAGTGCGATGTAGGAAATATACCTATGAATAAGTGGGTATTTATGACTATTGTTGTGGTTGGAAAAAATATGGATGTGTATGTCAATGCAAAACTAAAGAAGAGGACTGATTTGGGCGGAATTCCTAAACAGAACTACGGTGATTTATATATGAATAAATGGGGCGGTTTCAGTGGGTTCATATCTCGCTTCCGATATTACAGCTATGCTATGCAATTCTTCCACATTGAAGAGGCATATAAGAATGGTCCAAGTGATGCACCTTGTGTGGACACTGGAGCTAGACCACCTACTCTTGCACCCAATTGGTGGATGACAACCGGCTTTCCAAATACACAGATAAATTTGTAATTTATCCCCAAGTTTTGCTGCGAGTCTTTTTAAGGTTTCATAACTTATTTAGATTTCTAATATCTAAGATATTAGAAATAGATACACTATTAATTTAAAAATATCTTCGATATTTTTAAATTGATACCGGCAACCCGTTTCGATCGAGTGACCTCGGAGTTATGAGCCCCGCGCGCTGCCTCTGCGCCATGCCGGTTTCAATTTATAGTGAGATTTTATTTTTTCAAAAAAAACGAATAATAATTTCCAATTGCATTCTTTTTATAAAAATACTTTATTCGACGGAGCCCTAAAGCTTCCAATTTTTTCGTCATTTCTCTCTCACTAAAGTATTCGGCGTAATACTCCGGAATAAATTTCGGATTTTGAACTTTTTTATAAACTAATTCAAACAATGCATGGTAAATATCGATCAAATAAGCCAAGTCCCAGGATGTGCAATTATGCTCTTTGACAATAAGCACACCATCTTTCTTCATTATTCGCACAACCTCCCGTAGCATGTCATCTAAATGCGTCATATGATGAAGAACGTGATTGCATAAAATAACGTCTACACTATTACTTTCTATACTTATGCTATGTCCATTTGTAATAATCAACCCAATATTTTTATTCTTATTTTTATATGTGTTGAACCAATTTTCCACGTCGACACATATACTTTCGCCAAATTTGAATAATTTTGCTAATTCTTTTGTAATGCTGCCATCACCGCACCCAATATCGACAAACTTGCTGCGGTGAAAAAGGCTAATTTCTTTCGGGACTATTTTATAAATTGTGTATGCATTGTTTCTAGCGCGCTTTATTTTGTCGGGCTCTTTTTTATTCGTAGCCCAATATATTTCGTGCAATTTTTTATATATTTCATCGTCTTTCTTCAAGCCCTGAATAGAATTTGCTGACCCAATAATTTCAAGAAGTTGGCTATATAATTGCTTATTCTTTTCTAAAGAAGCAAATAAATTATTATTTTTTATACTTGATTGGAATGGCATTCTATAAGTTAAAATAATAATAAAAAATTATAGACAATTTATATTATAAAACGCAAAAATCATTTGGGGATTTTTGAATATTAATAATTTCTTCAATGTTATTGGATCCATAATTTTCTAAATCTATTTTTTTAAATACATGATTTTCTAAAAATATTATGTAATTATTTTTATAGGTTAGCTGGGATATTGGTTGTTCATTATTTTCATAAATAATTCTTGTATTTTCTCCATCTTGCATAATAATTTTATAACCATCAACCAAATAAATTATTTTGCGATTTACTCGGACATAATCGAAAACTTGTCGCCGCCCATTATATAAAATTTTTTGATTTTCTTTCATGTAAAATGTATTATTTGACATTCCCATTTTTAAAATATAGTAATAACTCATACCTTTTCCCAAACATTCAAAATCACCATTTTCCAATATTCTAAAAGGTAGATAATAAATATAAATAAAATTTTCTATGTATTCAATACCAAAATTCATAATAAATGGAAATTCTACTCTTTCAAAATTAGTATATTCAAGTTCATTACCGTCAATTGTCTCATTATATTTCCACAAATAAACACTATAAATTTGATAGTTTTTATGCCGTATTAGTAGAACATATGGTAAAGTTGGATGAAATACAATCTCTATTAAAAATTCGGGTTCATATGCTAAAAGAGTCTGATTAAAATCAATTCCGTTATTTTTCAAAAGAAGAGATTGGAATTCTATTCCCAAATTTTCGCGAATTATACTTAAAACCATTCTTGATTCGCTTGGATGAAATTCTATATTTTGGATCTCATTATCAATTTCTATGCAATCAATGTATTTGTGCTTTTTGGAATCCCAAAAAATTATTTTTCCTTTTTTCTCTACTGATACAAAATAACCATTACTCATTACTTTAACAAAAATAATATCATTAGACACATCGTCATCTATTTTTATTATTATTCTATTATTTTCAATATGAAGAAACAAACAATTTTCGAAAGAATACAAAATTTTAGTTTGGATTGATTCCATATGAGTATCAAAAGTATTTCTGATATAATTTTGTATTGTTCTTGGAAAAGACTTGAATAATTTTGTGCATTCTTTCACATTTTTAATTTCAATAATAATTTTTTCCCAAATTTCGCATGGAAGCTCCATTATTAGGAATATAAAAATAATTTTATATTCAAAATAAATGAATTATCTTTTATTATTGCATTGTTTCCTATTTGTCATAACACTTTCAGAGTATCTGATTTGTATGAAATATATAAATAATAAATATAATTATAAGAATGAATGGTTCAATATGTTGCTCAGTGCATTTTTCACCCCATTTTATTGCTTTTTATTCATTAATGATATTAACCGAAAAAAATTAAGATCATATTTTTTACCTGAAAACCGCAGTAAATTATTATTTCCAATTGGAACCAGTATTTTATACACTATTGAAACATTTTTGCTATTTTATGCACTTAATACTATTACTCTTAGCTATTATACAGTCTTACGGTCCGGATTTATCTTATTTAATATTCCTTGGTTTAAATTTCTGCTTTTCAAGAAAATTACAAATATTTATCTTGTAAGTTGCGTATTTCTTATTGGATCTCATGCACTAATTATTTCTAATTATTTATCGATTAACCCAGATGACCCTAATGTTTTAAGGAATACGATTATTATTCTATTTTCTTGTTTCATAAATGCGTCATACAATAATATTATTGAATTCTCCGTTAAGAAATACAGAATTCCCAATATTGATTTTCAAATAATCTTTCAAATTACTTATTTTGCTTTGATAATAGTTGGTTCAATATACTATACAACAAAAAACTTACCTCCAATCGATGCAAAAACAATTTTTATTTATTTTTTAATTGCCTTAGGTTTACAGATGTATATGTTTAATAAAATTTATATTCTTAATAATCGAAATGATTATATCCCGGCGAATATTTTACTAAGTAGTTTGGACTTATTGCGCCGAATTATTCAATTAGTTTTCTCATTCTTATTTTTTAATGAACCATTTGATATTTCAATCGTTTTATCATTGATCTGTCTAGGGATTTCTAGTTTATTATTGTTATATGAATATTTAAAGGACCACTTTATGAAAAAAATTGAACATGTAGAATTAGTTGAAATTATCGAAAGTAAGTAAAATTTAGGAAAAATATTTTCTGATTTTATAATATGTTAGGCTTTGATAGTGTTAAGCGATCTGTTATAAGATCTGGTGTAAATGCTGCTCTGAATAATTCCGGTGTTATGCGCCATGGATTAAATGCGAATTATTACGCCAATCATAATCGTCCTGGGATGGCAATACGAGAAGGTGCTGCCGCCGTTTACGATGCAATTACAGGAAGTCGAAAATAATGTAAAACTAAACTAACAATAAAAATTGATTTTTATTCTTAGTATTCCTAACAATTATAAATGGATATCATACTAAAACTACCGGATGATATTATTGTCCTTATATACACAAAAATACTCAAAAGATATAGGTTACAAGACGGGAAATTTATTAAACGGATCGATTTTGAAAAATACAAATTCCTAGAGAAATTCATCTATCGAAAAATTGTTAATGTATTCTATCAAAATTATTTAAATAATGATGACATAACAACAATTGAAATGAAATATAATTTGAATAATTTGAATCAATTACCTGATAGAAAAGATTTATTGATTGATGATGATATGATGTATGTTTATGTAACTTTTAAGGAAAACACTATTAAATATTATATACAACGATTCCGACTAAAAAAAGTGGAAGATATTGATAGAAAAATACAATCAATATATCATAGAGGAGATTACAAAGACTATGATTGGGAAGTTTTTAGTTATGCTTATGAAATATGAGTTTGTTATCAAAATAAAAATTATAAAACATGAACATGATGTTCATTACATTTTCCAATAAAAAAAGTTTTAAATTTTATATTATAATCAATAATATCTTTTTGTGTATATTCTTTTCTTTTAATAATATCATTTTTATTAAAATCTTTAATAATATGTTTTATATCATCAATAATAGATGGTTCTTCTTTATATAATTTCGCCATTTTTTTGAATCCTGTTATATACCCATATTTATGTTTTTTATATATTGGGTCAGTAATATTTTTATATTCATTTGTTAATCTACTTATATTTTCATTAATAGTATTATTATACCAAAATGTCATAAAATCTGTAACACCTTCTGACCAACATGAATTATTTTTTACAGATGGAATAAAAAAATGGAGCATTTCATGAGTAAGTATATATCCAAAGAATTTGTTAAGAATTGAAAATGTTATATCATTTTTATAGTATCCAAATAATTGTAAATTCAGTCTAAAAATAATATCAGTTTTTCTATCATAATCTGTACAACCACCATAACAATGTTTTTTCTTAGGATCAATTTCAATAGTTACTATAAATTTTTTAGGTGACCATGAAATATTAAAACATTTTTTTAAATTATTATATAAATTTTCTACATAATTTTCAAATATATTTTTTGATATAAGACAATCAAATTTACCAATATATCTAAATTTAAACATTAGTATATATTATTACTATAAATAAAAATAAAAAGAATAGTCAATTCTAATAAAATCTCTTAAATAATACCTTCACTGGGTACTCTATGCGCCGGTCTTTATATTTTTTATTATAATTTTTCCTTTCATCCGGTTTAATATGCCATCCATAGTATTGCATATACGCATCCTTTTTCAAATCAAAATCTTCAACAGGTTGCATTACATTTCCATGCATAAAATATACGTATTTTTCTCCAACTGCGTATGGATATGGGACCACATTATTCCCAACTGGCGAGTAATATTTTTTAATAACATCTCCATTTTTAGTCGTGAATGAACGTATCCCATCGCCAATATACACATATTTATTTTTGCCCGTTTGCAGAAGTATAGTATTTCCTCTCCCTTCACCTTTTTTCAAATCGTATTCCTTGAATTTTAAATCATTATCACCTACAAAAATGTTGATATATTTTGCCTGCATTATTCTGCCTTGTATTTCATAATGGTTCGATGATTCATTATATTTTTGATTATAAACATCTACATGATCACCATAATCAAATACCAAAAATGGTGTCGAACGATTATCTAAAATCTCGTAAATATGTTTTGGCTTATTTTTAGTGTCTTTTATTATTCCGGGTGGCAAACATTTTAGGAATTTTGAGATAATAACTGGTGCAAATAATGACTTTTTATAGCCGAACTTGTAAAATGGCGGTGAATTTCGGTGTAAATCTTTTACACATGTTGATTCAGATTTTCCAGCTATTTTCACCCATTTGTAAATCCCATTTTTGTCGGCTTTTGATATATATTGTTGACCATCATTCCCAAGTAGTGTCGCGCCTTTGCAATCCATTGCGGAATAAGGTGGAGAATCCCTGGTTTTGTATTTTTTAGTCTCCAATTTAACGCATTTGCTCATAATATTTATATATATAATATTCGTGAACTTATATTGGATTAATTATTCAATATTTCTTTAACAATTTTAGATTATTCAAATAATAATCAAGAGCACTTGTAAATTCGCGATTTTCTGGAATTTTTTTATTTTTTTTTGTAATCAAATATACACCAGATTTAGTAATTATTGCCGAATAAGGTACCCAATTCCCATCAACATCAAATAATACTATTTCAATTGGCTCTTCTATATGGTATTTTTGATTCACCATTAGATTTATGTATTTATTACCTTTTCCTATTACGATTGCAAATGTGTGCCTATATGAACCTAGGTCTTTACTATAATATATTTTATCATAATTATAAATTTTTGTTTTTTGTATTTTTATATTATTGATAATCTTTTCATAATCTTTCTTTGTAATTTGTCCAGTGATACGGTCGTTTTCATCTTGAACATCTTTTAATATTTCTTGAATAACTTTATTTTCAGTAGGATATACTTTATAAATATATTGTTTGTGACCTAATCCATCATAGTAAGAATAAATTTTAAATTTTGATTCAGATTTTGATTCAGATTTTCCAGCTATTTTCACCCATTTGTAAATCCCATTTTTGTCGGCTTTTGATATATATTGTTGACCATCATTCCCAAGTAGTGTCGCGCC
>Ga0194129_10006462_pt1 | contig 14371 bp, 14 predicted proteins | sample TA2KigCa35mmetaG_FD_150862 | JGI IMG/M metagenome (GOLD analysis project Ga0194129, IMG submission 150862) | Freshwater microbial communities from Lake Tanganyika, Tanzania - TA2015038 Kigoma Deep Cast 35m | ecosystem: Environmental > Aquatic > Freshwater > Lake | place: Tanzania: Lake... | reverse complement strand
ATGAAAAAATTAAATTACCATCTGAAAAAAGAGATTATAGTGTAGAAAGATTATGTGATTTAAAAAAATGTTACTATAGAAGTATTATTGAAAAAAAAACATCTATTTTGGTTTTAGAAAATTGTCCAACTACTATAGGAGAACAAATTGTAAATATTCTAAAATCTAAAGATAAAGCCAATTTATATAAAAATTTAATTAAAACAATAAGAAGAGTTATTTTTCAAACTATATTTACACTAACTATTATTCAAGAGGCTTATCCAGATTTTATACATAATGATTTATTTTTAAGAAATATTTTAGCAGTAAATGAAATATCATATGATCAAGACGATTATGTTCAATATAATTATAAAAATAAAAATTATTATTTACCTGCAAATGGTATTTATGTTAAAATAAATGATTTTAGATACAGTTTAAATATTGCTAAAAATTCAACTTTAGTAGATGAAATCAATATTAACATAAATCCTTTATTTGAATTAAAAAATCCAAAAAGAGATATTTATACTTTTTTACGAGATTTATATGATGGACCTGGTCATGGTTCAAAGTCTATAATATCATTATTAGATTTACATGTTAAAAATAAAATGAAACGAAAAAAATTATTGAAATTAGTCAGAAAAGAAATTGGTAATTATTTTGATTATAAAACAATTGATAAGTTAGATAAAAATACTTTAGATTGGACTTGGAATATAGGAGAATCAAAAATATTAATGAATTCAGTTAAAAAACCAAATGAATATTTTAAAAATGATTCATTTGATAATTATAATAAACTACCAAATAATGGTAGAGTTGTTAAAATTTATAATTAAAGCTTTTTAATTTTTAAGGGACCTAATTGAAAATTTCCTAATGAAAAATAAACAATATCATTAATATTAATTTTATTTCTGGGTCCAATATAATGAGACACTTCTAATTTATTTTTATGAATTTTCACTAATAAATATTCATAAATTTGGTTATTTTTAATGTATGTTAAATTTTCTTCATAATCTAATTTAATATTCTGTGTTGTTAAAAGTTCGTATAAATAATAATGCTGAGAATAATAATCATTAGAAGCTGTTGCTACTAAATTATACTCGTTATTATCATATTGATATGTTTTTGGTGGACCAGATAATTTTTCTTGTTTAATTTTTGTTTCTTGAACTACTTTTTTAGTAGTTTGTTCTTCAGGGTTAGATTTAAGAAAATGTATTTTATTTTCATCTTCATAATTATATATATCTGAAAATCCTTTTGATTTTATTACCCAGTACTTTTCTGAATAAATATCATTTGAATTTGTATCATATCCAGGTACTAATTCTGAATTACCTTCTATTAAAATGGGTTTGATTTTATTTGTTTTTAAAACGTTATATGGACTTTGTGCTGTAATATTATTAATTTTTGTATTAGTAAATTTTTCATTTAAACATTTAGAATGAGAATTAATATATAATAATAACATAGCAAACAATACAATATAAATATATTTTTTCATATAATATGGATTAGAAAATATAAATTAATTTATTTTATAGAGATTTAATAATTTCTAAATTTTGCTTATTTTCTTTATCTTTTCCTAAATGTAAATTCAAAGTTAGATCATTAGAGGGTATGTTAATAATTGCTTTCTTAGTTTGAATTTTAACTTTTCCCATTTCGATTCCTTTACTTTCTATAATCCAATCACTAGTTTCATTATCATAATTAATAATCCATTTTTTATTTTGAATAATATCTACTAATCTTACAATTATTGGTAAAATCTTTTTATCATGATATTTATCCATTATTAACTGATAATTATTTTTATTATTTTCAATTGATGTATTCATTGTTTCAGTTATTTTACTAATTATTTCTTTAATCTTTATTTCAATATCATATTGATAATCTCTTAAAATTATGTGATAATTAGATAAAGATTTTTGAACATCTCTTTCCATATTATAATATGAATCTCTTAAAAAATAATTTTTTAGAACTATTTGATTTAACTCATTTAAACTCTGACTAATGTCTTTTATAACCCATGGAAATTGGGGTAAATCATTCATTGTTAAAATTAATTTTCTTATAATTTGAAGCCCTAAATCTAATTTATGAATATCTGCACTCAGATTTGATATCATTATTATAAAATATGTTTCATTATTATGATTAAATGTATGTAAGTCTAATTCACGCATTCCTTGAATCGATGAATTAAAACTTGCTAATATTCCCCATTTTATATGATGGTTAATCATATCAGATTGTAATTTATTTATTTCATCTTTGTTAACAGTTGTTGAATAATTTTTACTTTCTAACATAATTAGTTTACCATCTGGTAAATATAACCAAGCATCACCTGAATGTGCTACTTGACTTTTTCTATCAAATTGAATATCACCATATCTTTTACTAAAAATTTCTTCTAAAACATTTTCTCCAAAATTACCTTTCTTACATGAATTAGATGATAACCCTATTAATTTAGTTAAACTACTTTCTAATGAATTTATCTTATCTCCTATTTCAGAATTATTAATTTGATCTTTTAATTCTTCTTTTATCGTTTCAATTCTTTCCAATAATTCATTATGTTCAAGTTGTTGTTCGATTTTATCATTTGAAGGGAAATGTATTTGGTAGCCAGTTTTGAATATTTTTAACAAGTATTTGTCAAGTTCTTTCTTTTTAAAATTATTTAACATTGGATATTCTTTTTCATCTAATTTTAGAGTAAATTCAATTAATCCCATTATTAATATTAAATTAATTGAATTTATTTATATATCAATTTTTTTATTTTAATTGTAAAATGAATTCATATAATAAATTAATACCATATGATAATGGTTTTTTATCAACAAAAACACCGACTCCTAAATCTAAATGTACCCATGGTAATTTTTTATCTATAAAAAAATCTAAAAATGTACCTGCTATTACACAATCAGCTTTAATTTCTTTATTAATATTGACAATATCTGCTACTGGTGATTTTAATGAATCTAAATATTCTTCTCTTATTTTTAAAAAATCTACATATTCACCAATATTTTCTCCTATTTTTATTAACTCATCAATATATAATAATCCTTTACTGTTACACATTGTTAAGCTTGAAAAACCAGATGTTATATGATCTGTATTTCCAGTTAAGGTAGCTACATCCATCATAAAACATTTAGACAAATCTAAATTAGGTAATAATATTCGATGAACATAATCTATTGCATCAACTAAACATAATCTTCCTTCTCCATCAGTATTTACTATTTCAACTAACTTACCACCTGATGATTTAATTACTGAACCTGGTTTAACTGCTTTATTACCTATCATGTTTTCAGCAATTGGTATTAATATATGGATATTAAATTTTTTATCTTGTTTATTAAAATTTAATAATTTTAACACAGATATTAATATTGCTGAACCAATCATATCAACTTTCATTTCTTCCATGTCACGTAATTTAATATTTAAACCACCTGAATCATAGGTTATTGCTTTTCCAATTAGAAAAATATTTTTATTATTTAAATTAATATTTTTTGGACTTATATGTACAAAATATGAAGAATATGATGATCCAGAACCAACAGCTTTAGTTAATGGAAATTCATTTGTTTCATTTATGTTAAATACTTTAAAATTATAATCATTTGGTGTATTTACTTTAATATATTCTAAATAAGTATCTGGTGTTTTCATAGGATTCATTGTTATATCTTTATATTTAACAACTTCTGTCATATAATTAGTAGCGTTTGAATCAACATTATACATCTTAATTTCTTTAGTAGTTGGGTAATAGGAATATATAACATCATTCAATTTTGCCAATATTGTTTTAACATATAAGGATTCTATTTTTTTGTCAAAAATAATATTTAATCTTTTTATTTTAGTGGTAATTGTTTCATTTATTGATATTAATCCTCTAATTCTATTTAATTCTTTAATTAAATTGTATACTGATAAATTAAATACATTTATGGCTAATTTCACTGAATTATTAGTATTTTCAATTAAAGGATAAGTTTTTTGATTTTTTGAATCATATATAAAATATATATCAAATCTTTTCATATTAATATATATTATATTATTTTTTATAAAGTAGTACTAATTATTAAACTGGTAACTAAATAAGGATCACAATTAGATGCTGGTCTTCTATCTTCAAAATAACCTTTTGATTCCTCTAAAACATTATTTGGTATTCTTACAGATGCTCCTCTATTTGCTCTACCACATGTAAAAACATCATATGATGATGTTTCATGTAATCCACTCATTCTTTCTCTATTATGTTCACCATATGATTCCATGTGTAATTTGTGATTTAGTGATAACTTTTCTATTGCTTGATTTATAAATTCAATTCCATTTTCATTTCGCATATCTTTAGTAGAAAAGTTTGTATGACAACCTGAACCATTCCAATCTGAATTAACTCCTAATGGTTTTGGATGATAATTAATTAAAAATCCAAAAGCTTCTGTCACACGATTTAATATATATCTAGAAACCCATAAATGATCACCAGCTTCTATTCCAACACATGGACCAATTTGATATTCCCATTGATCTGGTGCAACTTCGGCATTAATACCACAAATTTTTATTCCAGCATATAAACAATATTCCATATGATTTTCTGGAATTTCTCTCAAAAATATGCTATTAATACCAACTCCACAATAATATTTACCTTGAGGTTCAGGTATTTGCCCATTACTAAAACATACTGGTAACTTAGTTTTTGGATCTACAATAAAATATTCTTGTTCAATTCCAAACCATGGTTCTTGATCAATATGTTTATCAAATATTTCTTGTGCTTTTATTCTATGAGAATTATTTAATGGATTTTTATTTTTATCATAACAAGTACACCAAACTAAAAATGCATTATGATTCCTTCTAAATGGATCTTTAAATAAAGCTACAGGATATAAAAATATTTCAGAATCAGTTCCAGATGCTTGACCTGTTGATGATCCATCATAGTTCCAAATAGGTAAATTTTCTAATTTAGGTGTTTCGTTTGAATAAATTATTTTTGTCTTGGATCTGAATTCATTATCAGAATCTAACCAAATATATTCATAAATATTTACTTGTTCCATTAACATAAAAATTGAATAAGTTTTTAAGTTTATATTAAATATAAAACTACTTAAACAAGTATATTTTAATAATATCAAGTAATGGAAAATCAAGCAACAAATAAAATTATTTGTAGAAAATGTGGTGGTCCTCATTTTACTATAAAATGTGGTAAAGAAAAAAAAGAAGAAATTATTGAAGTTGAAAAAAATATTACATATAAAACTGAAAAATATAATACTTTTGAAAAGAAAGATAGAAAACAATATTTTAAAACAACTTATAGAATTAAAATATCTGATTTACCTGTAGATATGACAGAAGAAGAAATGATGGAATTAACATCAGAATGGGGACACATTGTAAGATTAAAAGTTTTAAATTATAATGAATCAAGTGTTGCATATGTAGATTTTGGCTATGAAGATGAAGCTGACTATTTTATTAAAGCAATAGATAAGACTCCATTTGAATTAATTTTAATTTCAGCTACTCGTGTAGATTCTCATAATCCAACATAATAAGAAGTTAATTTAGGAATATTTTTTTGAATAATATTAATATTTAATTGTTTTTTTAATTTTAATTGATTTTTATATTGTTGAATAAATCTATTTTCATCAAATGGTTTATTTAAATTATTTATTTTTCTTACTATCACATACAATAGTAAAATAGATAATAAAATAACCCAAATATTATTAAATTTTTGTAACATTATAATTAAGTTGAAAAAAATTTTTTATTTTATTTTAGTGACATACTAATACGTTTTACTAAATCATTTAAAGTTAGTCTTTCAGTAAATAATAAATCCATTATAATAGGTAAAACTACATCAGGTGAGAATCTTGAAAATTGATTATATAAGTCAAAAATAAATTGATAAGGCGCTTCTAAATTAAATCGATAACCACATATTATCATTCTGTCAATATAAGTTACTACCATATTATGATTCATAGAAAAAATTTGACATTGAGCTAATACATCTGATAATATAGGTACATTTCCTATATTTACTGATGATATAGGATAAATATTACCTTCAGAATCCCTAGCTTGTTTAGGTATATTAGTATATACTAAAGTAGGTACCATATCTATAAATAAATGACATGGTTGTCTAGCTAAATCTGTTAACATTAACCGATTAAATTCATGGCTAACTTTACATTCAAATCTCGTATCATCTGCTTCCGATGCCTCTGAATTTTGATAAGATTCAATATCACTAATTGTTCTATGTGGATCATAATGTACAACTTCCATACCATGTGTTTGTGGTAATATTGATAAACAGTTTCGCCTTAAATGATTTCGCCATCTTGCTCTAACACTATTATCAGTACATAATGTATGTACTACTAATTTAGGTCTTTGACTTTGTAATGTACGAACTGCTCCTTTACCATTTGGATTATTACATACAGCACAAAATTCCTTATTTGATAAATTTACAAAAGTACATGTCAAACATGTCCATCCCTTATTTTTACAGTGAGGACATTCTGTTGCATCGTCAGATATTAAATTTTTACATATATAACATTTTTTTGCTCCTCCAATTTGATTAAGTAAATTTAAATATTTATTTTTATATTTTAAATATTTTTCTAAATAAGACATTGTATATATATATATATATATATAGAAAAAATTGATTTTTATTATATATAATATTTATTCTATTTCCTAATGCAATTAAACGATCTTGTTTTTGGTAATATCATTTTTAATACAATCAGTAAAATAAACACAGGTTATGTAATTATAGATAGCCTGTTTTTATTTTTTGTAGTTTTATATTTTTCAGGATCTTCAATAAATGATAAAATTATAAATTTTGTTTGTAAATACATTAAAAAATATGATAAAACATACAAACTGAAGTTTTCTACATCTGAAAAAGAAGCTAGTAGAAATTTTAAAGCTATAATGCATTGGGTTTCAAAAAATAATGACCCATCAGTTAAAACATTAATGGAACCAGAAGGATTTAGGAAATACAATCGAAAAACTGATTGTTATGAAGAGTCTAAAATAGCTGATTATCGAGTTGATCAAGTTAGAGAATTTGATGTTGATAAAAATATTAAAGGAAAAGTCTATTACAAACAAAAAGAATCTAGATATATGGATAAAAAAGAATACACAGATATTACTTTTCTTGAAATTTACAGCACTAAATTAAGTTCATTAGATTTACAAAATTGGGTAGAAAATAAGTGCGATGAATATGAAACATATTTAAGAAATAAAACATGCAGTCAACAATTATTAGTAGAAATTAGTTGGGATCCCAAAGAAAAAGATCAAAATGTATATTTCAATCCATGGAAATCAAATGTTACTTTTGATAATAGATTTTTTACTAAGAAAGAAGACATATTAGACAAAATTAATTTCTTTCTTAAAAATCCGGAATGGTATGAACGTCGAGGTGTTCCATATACTCTTGGAATTCTATTATGGGGTGAACCTGGTTGTGGTAAGACTGGTTTCATTAAAGCATTGATGAATTTAACAGGAAGACATGGAGTATCTATCAAATTAAATAATCGTTTTAATATGAATAAACTAAGAGATATTATGTATGACGAAGAATTAAATGATGAAATAATTATTCCTCAACAAAATAGAATTTTAATTTTTGAAGATATTGATTGTATGGGTGATATCATCCAAGACAGAAATATCAAAGAAAAGAAAAAACAAGAAATTGAACAAGAAAAAAAAGAGAAAAGTAACAAGAAAAATTCAGATTCAGAAGATGATATGGCTAAATTAATAGCAGAGTGTGACAACAATTATAACAATAATTTGAGTTATTTTTTGAATATATTGGATGGACTTCAAGAGTCTCCTGGTAGAATAATAGTAATGACAACTAATAAACCAGAAGCGCTAGATAAAGCATTTATTCGACCAGGAAGAATAGATTTCAATATATGTTTTAATAAAGCTACTACTGAAGATATTAAAAACATACTTAAATTTTTTTGGGAAAAACCCGTAGATGATTTAACAGATGAATTAAATTATGTTTATTCTCATGCTGAAATAACTAATTTTTGCCGAATTTCAGAATCATTAGAAGAAACTATTCAAAAGATAATTTCTAAAAAGTAATATAATGCCAGAAGGACCTGAAGTTAGATTGGTTACTGATCAACTTAGAAAAAAATTAGCTAATAATAAAATCTTTAATTTTGAAATATTAGGAGGAAGATATAAAAATCACGATCCACCAAAAAACTTTAAAAAATTTATTAATTTATTACCTTTACAAGTTAAGTCAGTTAATTCATATGGTAAATTTATATGGTTTGAATTTAACAACACAGATATTACCATGTGGAATACATTAGGAATGAGTGGATGGTGGCAAATAAAAGAAGAACCACATAATAATATAAAAATAAGTTATTTTAATAAAAATAAGAAAAAGATAATATATTTTAATGATCCAAGAAATTTTGGAACATTTATTTTTGAGACAAAAAATAATTTAATAAAAAAACTTGAAAAATTTGGACCAGAAATATTTTCTAATAATCAAGAGTCATTAGATAGATTTATTAATTTAGTTCAGAAAAAGAAAATACCAATTTGTGAAATATTATTAGATCAAAAGGTTTCATCTGGCTGTGGTAATTATTTAAGAGCTGAGGCTTTGTATTTAGCTGAAATAAATCCATTTACAATCGGTAAAGATATATTTCCAGAAAAAATAAAAGAATTATGGAATATTTTGAATCAATTAGCTTGGTATTATTATGATAAACAACAAGGAATAAAATTAAAAATTATAACTAAAAATTATAAATTTGCTGATTTACATAATAGAATATTTTTAATATACAGTCAAAAAATAGATCCACTTGGAAACAAAATAAAAAAAGATAAAGTTAAATCAAGAACAATACATTGGGTTGAAGCTATTCAAATCTACTAAAAATAATATCTAAGGATAATTATATGGATTCAGAAACTATTGCAATAGCTATTGGTATAACAGCTTTTTTACATTGGTATTTTAATATTAAGTCAAAATCTAAATGTATTCAATTAAATCAAAAATGTAACAGCATTAAATGTCTAAAACAAAAAAATATTTAACATTTATAATAATTTTCTGCTATTATTATAAATGAAAATAGATTCAGATTTCATTAAAAAAATCTTCAGTTTAAAAATAAAAATTAAAAATAAAGAAGATAAAATTAAATTATCAAAATATGAAGAATTAATACCAATGTATGATATTTATAGTCAAAAAATCTATCCAATAAACAAACAAAATATACATTATAGATTAATTGATTCTCATTATCGTTTTATAAATAATGAAATTTATCAATGGATTAAAAATTTATATGATAAATATTCAAATGATGAAAATCTAAGTAACCGTTTCAAGTATAATATTGATGTAATTAATAATTATGATATTGATACTTTAATTGAAACATCTTACAAAACTTTATATAAATATTCACCATTATTAGGTTTGTTAGTAAGTATTTGTAAAAGAAATAGTTTTCATCCATTTATACAACATTTAAAACCATATTATACTAAAACAGAATTAATTAAACTTGGACAAAATATGGATTTAATAAAAGCTGATATTGATCCGGAATATTTAATTGATCAAGAATCACATTATAAAATATGTAAAGTAGTTTCAAAAAATGATGTTTCTTTTGATGAAATTAAAAAACACCATGAATATATTTTAAAATCAGGTATCATAAGTTGGATTTGTTTTTATAGTTGGACAGGTTCTTTTTTATTTAATAAATATCTAAGAAGTTTATCAAATAATGAAAAGAAAAACAGACAAATTATCACTAATTCTATTGACCCAAATTATTTAAATGGTCTTATTAAAATAGTAAAATCAATTGAGCAGGCACCAGAATTAAACAATAATTATGATATTTATAGATTTATTTGGGATGACAGTTTTTTAACAGAATTAAAAGAAGGGGAAATATTTATAGATAAGGGATTTTTGTCAACAACAAGAGATCCGTTTTATAGTCCTGGACTTAATGGTAATTTTGGATTAGTATTAATCAAAATAACTATACCAAAAAACAAGAAAGGTGTTGGATTATTTATAGAAAACTTTTCTTTATTTCCAAAAGAAGAAGAATTTTTATTACCCCCTTATGCAAAACTAAAATTAATCTCTAAAAATAATAAATTTAAATATTATCATACTAATCTAGAATTTGAAAAACTAATTAATAGAAAATACGAATTTGAACTAATTGACATTGATTATTTTTCATTTTATAAAGAAAACTCTCAAATATTATCTAATAAAAATATTTTTTATCCAGTCGAAAAAATAAGTATAAATGGTACTGATAGATTTGATATTATTAAAAAATTTATTCAATTACATAGTTCAAATAATAAAATTAATTTATCAATAAATACAAATAATTATTCATTAAATTATCAATGGTTTGATTCATCTGATTCTAGTTCTTATAATAAATTCTACTGGAATAAAATTAAAGATGGTTTATTATTATCAATTTTTGATACCAATGGATATCCTTATTTAAATATAGAATTAGGAAAAGAATTAGTTATAAATTTTATTAATCAACTTTATTTTGGTGAATCACAAACAAAGTTAAAGCCAGCAAGTTCAAAAAATATAATTACTCAATCAATATTAGATTTAATATATCATATTGGTAGAATATTTTATTATAAATCAGCTATAATAACGCATAATTATCAAAATTTTAATATATTTGATATAAATTATAATGATCAACAAAAAATATTTTTATCTATGAAATTATTTAATGAAACAATATATCAATATTTAAAAAATGGTAAAAAATATTTAGATTTCGATTCATTTATTAACTATGAATTAGGATATTGGTATCTAGATGAATTTTTTAGTAAAAATATTTCTAAAGATATAGAAGATAAAATACCATTTGATATAAATGAAATTAAAACCAATAAAGATTTATATATCGAATGTATTGAAAAAAACTTTAATTACTTGGAAAAATTAAATGAATTTATTGATAAAAATATAATTAAAAATAATTATGTTAAATATAATATTTATGAAAGATTAGTTGTAGAAGGCATAAGTGATAGTTTTAGATTAGATTTAGAATATAATGATGAAAATTTATTAGATAACACATATAAATTAATATTTAGACAACCTATAAGAAGACTTTAAAATTTAATAAATTGTAATACTATTTTAGCAAGAATTATACCTCCGAAAACATCTGATGGATAATGTACCCCAAGATAAATACGACTTAATCCAACTAAAAATGGAAAAAATTTTAGATCAATATTAAAATTTTTCTTAATTATAGTACTCAAAATAAAAGCACTAAATGTATGTCCAGATGGAAAAGAATATTTATCAAAATTCATATTTTCTAATAATTTAATATTTTTATTACACTTAAATGGTCTTTTCCTTTTTATAATATATTTAATTGTAAATAATATAAATTGACTTGTACCAAGAAATAAAACCTGTAAAAGTGATATTTTTTTAAGATGAAATAAAACTAAAATTATAATCATAAAAACTTTATGATGTACTGATAAAGAAAGTAATCTCATGATCTTAGTAACAAATGATTTATATTTTCCAGGTAATGCTTGAATATCTTTTATAATATTTATTTCTGCATCTTCCCTCATATGATTAGTTATTAATAAATAGAAATTTTTTATAACTAATCGAATATAATATAATAAATTTAATTTAATTATTTTCTAAATTATTTAAATAGAATGTTGCAATTAATTTTCCTAACAATAATTTTATATATTATTATTCAACACTGTATGGAAGAAACTGAAGACATTAAAAAAACTAAAACAGTTATAAAAAAAAATATTGAAATTAAAAAAAAAGAATCTATTAAAGATCCTGTTCCAGTGAATATATTTCCATCTTCTATTAATGCAGATAACCCAAATAATAATTCAGGAACAGTTACTATTAATCAACAACCAAAAATTTTATCAGAAGGTAAAATTAAAAATAAGGAAAACTTTAGTCAAACAAAAAAAAAATCTCAAACAAAAGAATTTGTTTTTGATAAACCAAATCCCTGGAATAAAATAATATTTGATTCTTCAAAAGAATACCCATACTTTTTTTATATTAAAGTTAAAATACCTTCTCTTAATGATTTTCAAAATTGGAAATTGGTAGTTCCAAATTTAGAATTTGATCCAAGAACTGGTGAATTAATAATTCCTAGTCAAGATGAACCAAGTGCTATAGCTTTAGCTAATTTGATTGTAATTAATTTTTCAGGACAAATTTCTTTAAAAGATATTTTAGATAAAAATCTTATTGGGGTTTCTGTTTCTAAAGCAAAATCATTTGAACATGTTTTAAATAAATTAAGAGAACAAATTATGGAAAATTTACATGGAAAACAATTTAATATTTCTCAAACTAATTTTGAAAAAGATTTAGCCAAAAAACCAGAATCTTTTATAGATACTACTACTGATGCAAATCAAATAGATTTTCAAAGTGAAAAATTTACTGATACTTTTGAACAATTTACTGATAATAATCTAGAAGAAGGAATAGAAGCTTGGGATGGTAATGATTTTTCTTATTTATAAATAAATTAATATAAATAATAATTTATATTAAATTATAATGAAAAAAAATAATGGTAGAAAAATACCTTCAAAATTTGAAAATCCAATAGATGATAAAATTATTGATTTATGTGATTTATTAGTTGAACCATGTTTTAAAAATAATATTACACCTAATATTATTACAGTTGTTAGAATAATTATTAGTTTTTTTTCTTTGTATTATTTGTTTTTTACACGTGATTATATTATACCTATTTTAGGAACTGCTATTTTCTATTTTATGGATTGTTTAGATGGACATTTAGCAAGATCAACTGATCAGGTTACTGTACTTGGAGATTATTTAGATCATGGTGCTGATAGTTTTTATAGTTTAGCTATTTTAGTATATTTAATTACTAAAAAATATAATTATAAAATTTTTATTATTTCTGGTTTCCTAATATTAACATATTTACTACTAGTCCATTTTGGTCTACAACAAAAAAATTATAAAATTATTAGTAAAAAGAAAAATCCAAACATTGAATTAGAAGAAGAAACACTAGATAAATTAAATTATTTACATAATTTGTCACCTAAAAATATTACATGGACAAAATATTTTGGTTGTGGTACCTTTTATTTATTTATTTTAATATTTATATATTATATTCAATCAAATTTTTGAATAATAAACCATCTATACATATTTACAAGTTGATGTTTTGAATTATTATTTTGATCTTTCAAAATTCTCCAACCATATTTTCCTAGTGTTTCCTTTATCTTTGAAAGATCAATGTAAGGTTCAGTTTTTACTTGATCGTGTGTCCATTCAAATTTATAATTTGTAACTCCATCAACAACTTCTAAAAATGAATCAGAATCTTGCCATTTTGTATTTGAAGTTACATTTACGATATTGAATAAAAATTTTGTTTCTTCGTGAACTATTTCTTTTAATTGACTCCAAAAATCTTCTGTAAAAAAGTGCATAATTGAAAAATTTGCTACTATATAATCATACTTAATATTTGTATTTAATGATTGCCATTTAAAAGTTGTTTCATTCCACTTATTTGCTAAATTTAATGGACTAAATTGATATGCATTTTGATTTTCATCATGATATTTTAAAGCCCGAATCAACTGTTTAATATCAGCATCAACACCCAAATATTTTTTTGGATTGAATTTTTTAATTATTGGTATTAATTTGCCTTTTCCACATCCAAGATCCAACCAATTTTTATTAACCGATGGTTCCATTTCATTAATTTTTTGTTGTAATAAATCATTTTGTATATTCATCATTTCAATTAACTTTCTAGAACTTATTTTCTTATTGATACCATAGTAGAACGTTTCAAGAATTTCTAAATCTTTTGTCCAATCATGCTTGATGATGTTAATTATGTTATCTACTATATGATTTGGATTTGGATTTTTCTTATCATATCTAAATTCACCAATACTAAATTTCAAATTTGGTAATGAATTAATTTCAGGATAACATCTGTAAATTTTTCCATCTTTCTTGGGTTTAACTGATTTTGTTATAAAACTAGACCAATCATTTAGTTCACGATCTAACCATCTATTGTTACTTAAGCACAAATCAATTGTC
>Ga0194129_10006459_pt1 | contig 14375 bp, 15 predicted proteins | sample TA2KigCa35mmetaG_FD_150862 | JGI IMG/M metagenome (GOLD analysis project Ga0194129, IMG submission 150862) | Freshwater microbial communities from Lake Tanganyika, Tanzania - TA2015038 Kigoma Deep Cast 35m | ecosystem: Environmental > Aquatic > Freshwater > Lake | place: Tanzania: Lake... | reverse complement strand
TCACGGTCATGCTGGTGACGCACGACCTTCGCGAAGCGACTTTTCTGGCCGATACCGTCTACGTATTTTCGCCCCGTCCTGGCCGGATCATTCTTCGGCATGAGGTTGATCTTCCCCGCCCACGCGACCTCAGCATCACCTACAGCGCCGCCTTTACCGAAACCGTTCAGCTGCTGCGCAGCTATATTCATCACTGATCGGCAGGAGACGCCTCATGAACCGCCTTCCGACCTATGTTGTCTGGCCAGCGCTTTTCACGCTGTCTCTCTTCGCCATATGGGAGATCGCCTGTGTAAGTTTTGCAATTCCACCCTCGTTTTTGCCGGCTCCAAGCACCATTGCAGAAGCAGGATGGAATTTCAGATCGACCCTGATCGACAACTCCGCCGTCACGCTTTGGACCACGTTGGTCGGATTTGGAATCGCGACGTTCGTCGGGCTGCTTCTGGGCGCGATCATCGGTGCAAGTCGAGGTCTTTATGAAGCGCTTTACCCGGTAATGATCGGCTTTAACTCGATCCCCAAAGTTGCAATCGTCCCAGTCCTGATCCTATGGTTCGGGGTTGGCAGCCTGCCAGCCGTCCTTACCGCATTTCTGATCTCGTTTTTTCCAATCGTCGTTAACGTCGCAACCGGCCTCGCAACCACCGAGCCTGAGCTTCGCGATGTGCTTCGGGCGCTCGGCGCGACCCGCTGGGAAATCATCCGCAAGATTGGCCTGCCGCGCTCCATGCCGTATTTCTTCAGCTCGCTCAAGGTCGCGATCACCCTGGCTTTCGTGGGGTCGGTAATGGCGGAAACCGTAGGCTCGAATAAGGGCGTCGGGCATCTGATGCTGAGTGCGCAGGCCGCCTTCCAAGTCCCGCTCGTTTTCGCAGGCCTTCTGGCGCTCGCAATCCTCGGAATCGTGCTCTACGCAGCCATGGTCATCGTAGAGCGACGCTTCACGGGCTGGGCATACCGCTGAGAGTTACGATGTCTGGTGATCCAAACTTCACCGGCCGCTGGCAGGTCGGGCAACGTCTTCGGGTACGACCCATCTCAAGACCTGGCCACAGTCGCACGCCAGGCTTCATCGAGGGCCGTGTCGGAGAGGTTATCCGCGACTGGGGCGACTTCCCGAACCCAGAGGACTTAGCGCGGGGTAACCGAGACGCGCCCTGGGTCGGCGTCTACCTGCTGGCATTCGACCCCAATGACCTCTGGCCCCATAGCGCATCCGTCACGACCCACCGCGTCCTGGTCGATGTATTCAGCCCGTATCTGGAACCAGTCTGAGTCCGCAACCGGTTCAGTCTGCCCGATCTATGTTTGGAGCTTCCCATGCCACACCCATCCGGCGCTCTGCCCTCTGGGCTTGAAGCACTCCGCGAGCGCGTCAACTTCGATCTCGAGTGCCTGAACTATCCCGCACGTCCCTGGGTCCGCACCGAACCCGGCGACGAAGATGTGTTGGACTGCGCAATCGTGGGCGGAGGCCAATACGGGCAGAGTCTGGCGTTCGGTCTGCTGCGCGAGCGCGTCCAGCGTGTGGTGGTATTCGATGCAAACCCGCCGGGACTTGCAGGTCCTTGGCTCACCTTCGCCCGCATGATCATGCTGCGCACACCCAAGGACCTCACAGGCCCCGATATGGGCATAGGTAGCCTCAGCTTCCGCGCCTGGTACGAAGCACAGCACGGGCGCGATGGATGGGAGAAGCTGTTCCGAATCTCGCGACCGGACTGGCAGGGATATCTCAACTGGCATCGCGACGTCACGGGAATCGACGTCCGCCCGGAACGACGTGTCACGCGAGTTACCCCGGTAAGCGCAAACAGGTTTGAGCTGGAGGTGCAGTGCGCAGACGGAACGATTGAACGCTTTCGGTCTCGAACGGTCGTGTTGGCAACTGGCGCCGAGGGAAGTGGCGCGCGCGTGAAGCCACCGATTTTCGACGGTCTTCCGAAGTCTCTCCATGCGCACACCAACGATCTGATTGACTTCACGGCGCTGCGAGGCGCGCGGATTGGCATTCTGGGTGCAGGCGCATCGAGCTTTGACAATGCCAGCGCAGCGCTTGAAGCCGGCGCGCGTTCAGCGGAGCTTTGCTTTCGCAGGCCGCAGCTGCCGCTGGCGAACCCACGGCGGTGGATGGAGTTTGCAGGGTACCTTGCCCACTATCCCGAACTTCCCGATGCCGAGCGCTGGCACTACATGAAGCGCCTCTACGACATCAGCCAACCCCCGCCCGAACCTACTTTCAAAAAAGCCACTTCGCTTCCTGGCTTCCGGCTACGGCCCGGCACGCCATGGTTGTCGGTACGTGAGAAGAATGGTGCCGTGGCAGTGGAAACACCCCAGGGATCTCTGGAGTTCGATTTCGTGATTGCCGGAACGGGCATCACGGTGGATCTATCCCAGCGGCAAGAACTCGCTTCGGTGACCCCGCACATCGCGCTCTGGGGTGACCGCTTCACACCGGCGGCCGACCAGGAAGATACCCGGCTCGCCAGATTCCCCTACCTGGACAGGTTCGGCGCGTTCACCGAAAAGGTGCCAGGCACCGCGCCATGGGCCAGTCGAATTTTTGCGATCTTCCGAGGCGCAACGCTTAGCCTTGGACCAAGTTCTGCTTCGAACAGCAATATCCGATACACCGCTCCGCGCATCGTCTCGGGAATCACCCGTGCCCTGTTTCTTGAGGGCGCGGAGGCAACACGGACCGAGTTCGATTCTCAATCGCACCATGAACTGGCGCCGGATACGGTGTCGGCCGTTGTAGCGAAATAGACCGCTCGAGCGATAAACAAGCGCCGTCTGTTAATCAGACGGCGCGTGCCTCATGGTTACTTGAACCACTTCGCATCCAGCTTTTCCAGGAACCCATCCTTCTTCAAATCAGCCAGAATCCTGTTGATCTCGGCCATGAATTCGGTATCACCGAGCCGCGTGTTGATACCGACTTCTCGGGAATCAAACGGCTCCGACAGAACCAGCTTACCGCCCCGCCTCGAGGCGTTGTACTTCAGTACCGGAAGCGTGTTGACCACGACGTCGGATCGGCCAGACTCGACATCAGCAAAAGCCAGGGGGAACTCGTTGAAAGTCTTGATCTGCTTGACCTTGCTGCCATAGTTGTCGCGAACAAATCGCTCGCCGGCAGTTCCCACCTGCACCGCCACGATTTTTCCAACCAAATCCTCGGCGGTTTTCACGACGGCGTTTGCGCGTGAAGCCGCAGCAATACCGGAGTTGTAGTACGAGGTGGAAAACGCGATTCGCTCGGCGCGCTCATTGGTTTTGGTCATTGCGGTAATGAGCACATCGACCCGTCGGGAAGTGAGCGCCGCGATCAGCCCGGAAAAATCTATCTTCTCCCATTGGGCTTTGACCCCAAGTCTTCGGCAGATTTCGTTACCTAAGTCGATATCGAATCCGACAAGTTGCCCATTCTCGATGAACTCAAAAGGCGGGAAGGCACCGCCGTTGCCGATCGTCATCACGCCTTTTGAGCGGATCGACTCCAGCGTATTGCTCTGGGCGCCAACCAGGCCCGGCACTGCGACCCCAAGGGTCACCATGCTTGCAAAACGCCGCCGTGCAAAGGAAATATGATCTTTAGGCATTTCTGACTCCGTCTCGATGGGGGTAAGGGATCGGATCAACCACGTGCATCCGGGCTTGGGTGCGCGCTGGTGAACCGTGCAAGAAACGATTGCGTTCTGGGCTCACGAGGCGCAAGAAAAATCTGATCCGGCGCGCCCTGCTCAACGATGAGTCCTGCGTCCATAAACACCACGCGGTCCGCTGCCTCGCGGGCAAAACCCATTTCATGGGTGACGACCAGCATGGTCATGCCGTCGTCTCTAAGCTGCTTCATGACTGCGAGCACCTCGCCCACCAGTTCCGGATCCAGAGCAGAGGTCACTTCATCAAATAGCATCAGCTTGGGTTTCATCATCAGGCAGCGGGCGATGGCCACCCGCTGCTGCTGACCGCCCGACAGCTCACCTGGAAACGCCGTCGCCTTATCAGACAGGCCCACTTTTTCCAGGCAGGTCAATGCCTCACGACGTGCCTGATCGGGCGCTTGTTTGAGCACATGAATCGGCGCCTCAACCAGATTTCCAATCACATCTCGGTGAGGAAACAAATTGAACTGCTGAAAGACGATTCCGATTCCCCGCCTCAGTCGGTCGAGTTCGCGATCGGTTTGTCGCACGCGCATCCCGTCCGCGCCCGTGCTCCACCCAACAGGCTCCCCATCGACGCGCACTTCGCCCTGCTCGAACGGCTCGAGAAAATTGACACACGACAGAAGGGTGCTTTTCCCGGATCCCGATGGACCTATCAGCACCACAACCTCACCCCGGGCAACGGTCAGGTCGATACCTTTCAGGACATCGTGCTGCCCATATCGTTTATGAAGGTTTCGGATGATCAGCATGGGTCAGTGAATCCGGTATCGCCGCTCGAGCCAACCCGTCAGCGCCAACAGGGGAAGGGTCAGTGCCAGATAGAAAAGCCCGACCCCTGCGAAAGGGCTGAAGGTATTGGCCTTCCAGGTCATCGCATCAACACCTGCCCGTAGCAGGTCCGATATGGCAATCACGGAAACCAGTGCAGTGTTCTTGATCAGCGTGATCGATTCGTTGGTGAGCGGAGCGAGCACCCGGCGCATTGCCTGCGGAAGAATGATTCGCCGCATCGCCATCGGGTAAGACATGCCAAGTGATCGCGCAGCCCGCATCTGCCCGCGGTCTATGGATTCGATCCCGCTGCGGACAATCTCGGTGACGTAAGCGCCGTTGGTCAGCGCCAGCGCAAGAATTGCCACTGCGATGGCGGGCAGCAAAACCCCAAGCGAGGGGAGGCCGTAGTAAAGAAACAGGAGGATTACGAGAAGCGGTAACCCACGAACGACGGTGACGTAAAACCCAGCCGCCCTGCGCAGTAACGGTTTACTTGAGACGCGTGCTAGACCGCCCAGCACGCCGATTGCCAATCCCAGCACCGCCGAAGCCAAGGCAAGCTGTGCGGTTACCAGCGCACCGCGCGCAAGCGACGGTAGCGTGTCAACAAAAATTGTCCATTCAAAATCCATCGTCAGCCCGTCCCCGGCAGTTCTTCGCGTCGCACCCGATCAAGCAAGGGCTCAATCAACGTATCCAGCCTTGCACCGCTCTGCTCGAGCAACGGCCAGATCTGCCGCTGCCAACGCTCGCCTGCCTCACGCGCCTCATCGAGCAGTTGGTCTTCATTGAATGCAGTGATCCGACCGCAGCGCATCAGGATCGACCCGCGCACGATCACGCTGTCAACCAGATCAGCTCCGCCGGCAAGCGCCCACTGGGCGACGGTGTCGTGATGCGGAACAAGCGCGCGGTGACGAGCATTAAGAAGCACGAGATCAGCGGGAGCACCTGGCGCCAGACTTCCCCATCCGTCTTCCAATCCCATGCTGCCCGCACCGGCCTGCGTCGCCATCTGCCAGGCATCATGCGGACCCAGCCATTCGCTGGCTGGCGAGTCTGGATCTCGATGCAGAAGGCTCGCGGCGCGCAACACCGCCGACATGCACGCGGTATCACCGGTTGCAGGACCATCGGACCCGAGCGCTACGCGGACCCCTGCAGCCAGCAGGCGCCTGACAGGCGAAGTACCGCTCCCAAGTCGCTGATTACTGAGCGGGTTATGGGTGACGAACGCGCCCGAATCGGCAATGGCCTGGATGTCCGATTGATCGACCCAGACAGCATGATTGATCGTGAGGCTGGGGCTCAGGAGCCCAGACTGGGCCAGCCGGTGTATAAACCCTCCGCCTGGCTGGGTGAGTGAGGCAGCCCTTTGTAATCGAGTCTCCAGCACGTGCATATGCACCGCACAGCCGTGGTCTCGACTCAGCCTGGCAACATCATGCAGCAGGGAGTCGCTGCAGCGTTGCGGCCCGCGCGGCCCCAGCATGATCGCGATCCGGCCTGAAGAACTGCCGTTCCAGCGACGATGCGCTTCGACAAAGAAGGCCGACTGCTCGGCAACAGGAAGCGACGACCGCGAATCGAGTTCGCGGGCAAGCGACAGCTCGCAGGACGCCCGGGCGTGCGGCAGACCGTCGAGATAGGCGCGGTCGGATAAGGTCGTGGCAACTGACACACGAAGCCCGCTGTCAGACCACGCCTCAACCACGTGATCGAGCGCGGCGTGGTCGCAACCCGGATTCAGAAAATCGTCCTGCAGCGCCACGGTACCCGATCGAATCGCATCGCAGGCGACTAGCATTGCGCGCAGGTAGTGCCAGCGCGCCGGAACGTCGGGCCCACCCAGCGGTGGGTAGCTTCGCGCCAGCCAGCGCTCGAGCGGCAGCGATGGATAAAGCCCTCGCTCAAATGCTTCATTCGAATGAACATGCGCGTTGACCAACCCAGGCATGACAATCAAATCGGACGCATCAATCCGGCGTTCAATCTGCGGCAGAAGCGCGCTTACCGCTGAATCGGCCTCGCTAACCGAGACGATGGTTCCGCGATCGATCAAGACGTCGATTCGACGGGGCGGGTGCCCGTTTTCGACGGCACACTGGACGTTGCGAATGAGAAGCGGATTGGACTGCACGGCACGGCGCTGCGGGAAGGCTCGGAAGGGAAACCAGCCGCTTTCGACGCGGCGACGTAAGTACCCAGCAAGGTGCGTGCCGAGCGCCGGTTGGCCTAACCCGCCAAATTCCGCCTACGAAAACGCACCATTGCGGGCACTACGCACCGCCAGTGCGCATCGCGCCCTGTTGCCGGGCGGTGACGGGCAAGCGGTGCGCAAAGGGTTACCCGACCATCGCCAAAACGCATCGCTGTCCCCACCAACGGGGCAACGCACGCGCCGAGTTAGACAGGGGGCCCACCTGACGCAGCCTTGCATTGAGCGGCGTGATAGACAAAATGACGTACAGCCGCGCAGTGCCCTGTTGTTCGCTGCCTTGCATCGGCTCGAGATTGACTCGAAACACACGACCGCGTTGAAGGTCCATCGTGCCGCTGGCTTAGAGATTTTCCAGACCGTCGCTTACTGTGACGTCCCAGAGTTTTACGTCTTCGCGGCAGTTAGCGAACGCCGGGTCGGTCATGTAGACCTCTGCCGTGCGCTCCAATTCTGCTTCTCGTTCAGCGAGCGCCTGCTTCATAAGGTTCTCCATGACGCGGCTACGCTCGCCATGCGGCACAACAGCGTTGAACCGCTGCAAGATCGGCGCGGCGATCGTGTAAGACGCCCGGAGCGTGGTGGCAGCCATGTGTGATTCCCAGCAAGCAGACCAGTATTACTGCATATCGAGTATGCTACCCGAAGCGCGATCGGTTGATCAAGCCAAAGTCTCCCGCCCTAAACCTGCGCGGCGGCAAGCAGTGGGTACGCTCAGAATTACCCGAGCATCGCTAAAACCCCCTCAAGCGTCTCGCAACTGTGCGCAGGCCGCTCGCCGATTGTTTCAAACGGCAGAGCCTGCCGATTGACCCAGCAGGTGCGAAACCCAAACCAGGTTGCGCCCATCGCGTCCCAGCCGTTTGAAGAGACGAACACAAGAGACTCGGCTGGCGCCTGCAGCACCTTGGTCGCCAGCGCATAGCTGAGCGGGCTGGTTTTGAATTGCCTGATGGGATCAACCGAAATGATGTGATCAAGAACCGGCGCAAGACCTGAACTGTCAGCGGCGATCCTCAACATGTCTGGCGACCCGTTGGAAAGAATGGCGGTCGCGAGCCCTTGCGCCCTGACAGCCTTCAACACCGCGGCACATTCCGGATACGGCTCAAGTCGCGCGTAGCCACTCATGAGGTCATCGATATCGCTGGGCTGATGCTGCAGGCTCAGCCTTTGCAGGCTATAGATCAGCGCCGCGCGGGTCAGGTCCCAGAAGTTCTGGTAGTAGCGGCTGCCCGCGGCGGACGGATCAGAAAGCGTGACCAGGCGCGAATACTCGATCTGCTTGTCCCGCCAGACAACCGATAGCGCGGTACCCATGCCCGGGAAACGCTGCTCGGCGCGCTTGGCAATGGAATACACATCGAACAGCGTGCCGTAGGCATCGAACACCACACCCCGCAAAGCAGCCATCGGTTTCCCTCCAGAGATCGGTTATGAAGCCGAGCAAATCGCCTCATCCGGCTAGAGCAGCCTGCGCGGAATCAGCATCCGCTCTGCAATCAGCCGGACCGGTGCATCCGCATGGGCCATCCCCACGGAGCGCAGATCACGCAACAGCGCACCAACCGCTGTTTGTCGATAGAACCACTGCTCAAGCTCTGCGGGCGGAAGGGGTGCGGGCTGCGCCGCTGCGGCCTCTTCGTAGTAGGTTCGCAAATCATCCACCGCCAGTTTCACGCGCTGCCAGTCCGATGCGGTGGTTGTGGAAGCCGCAGCGAGCGTGACCAGCGTATTGGCCAGTGCCGATGGCGCCAACCCGCTGAGGCCAAACGCGCTCGCACCCCGACGTCGTGCAGCAAGCGCCTGCCAGGGCGCGAGCGCAGCGATCTCGGCCTGCAACTGTGCAGCGGTTGACGCGTTCGACAACGACGTTTGTGAACCAAAGAACACGGGACAGGCCTCGCCCTGAGCGTGATCGGCTTCATTCAAGACATCCGCGGGCGCATCCTCAGGAAAGTCTTCTAGAACCGGACCCGATGCCCGTTCGAACAGGCTGAGCAGCGCCCTCAGAACGCGACGCTGAAAGTCGGCGTGATGCGCCACCCCAAGCGGACGCCCCAGCGGGAACGGTACCCACAGCGCACGCGGAGGTTGCATCACCTCGGTGTGCTCGCGAACCAGGCTGATCGCTGCGGTGGCAATGCCCTCTGATTCCAGGTAATGACCGATGGCGCTCACGGCGCACGTGCAGTTCGGTCAGACGGGCATCAGAACAGCGGCATCCACTCGGTCGCATCGCAGCAGGCCAGCAATCTCGCGTGCTTTCGATTCAAACCGGGTGGGCGGAAACGGCGCGCCCATGAATGAATAATGGAAGTCCGCCACCGATCCGATGTGCCCGGCCTGGGCCAGTTCGCGAAGCCTGGCAAGCGGAAACACCACCTCGGAATCACGCCGGAAGCCGCTGCGATCAAAGTTGACCGAGATGTGGCTCATCATCAGGGTGGCAGGATTGACATCCCCCGGTATCACCCGGTAGCCAGTAGCACCCTCGCCTGGCGCAAACGCAGGGTCGTCGGCCTGATGCAGGCCCGCCGTGCTGATGATCGCTACCCGCGCCTCAGATAACGGCCCGGGCCGCACAAAGGCTTTCGGTTCGAGCCGCGGCGCCTGGTCGCGCATGCTGAGCAAGTGATCGCGCTCGTGCTCGGTCAGTTCGGATAGTCGTGCCATTCGGGTACCTTAATGGTGATGGAGACTGCGTCGTGTTTCACAACTGCGACCGATCGCGAATCCGATGCGTCGCCTGAACATCGATCACCCAGACCAGACCGTCCCCAACGGTTCCCGTGCTGCAGTTCTCAAAGATCGCGTCTCGAATCGCATCGACCATTGAGGCCTCGCACAGCACGCACACCAGCGCCTTGGGTGAAAAATCGGTCAGTTCATCGCGCACGGTTCGCTTGGTGACCGAGGCAGGCGCAGTGAATCCCTCCGCCGGCCAGACCGTGACCCCAGGAAAATTGGGAATCGCACGGAGCGCGTCTCGCAGGCGCCCCACGCGGGTTGGTCTGATAATGGCGCGGACTTCCTTCATGTCCATCGTGATGCCCTTCAATCAATCGTTCATGTGAAGCGCGCGGCGCCACCCACCGGCTCAGTCGGTGACCACCACACAGTGCTCGGGCGGAAGCGACATCACCACCTGCCGCCCAGCCTCGAAGATTTCGCGGGAAGTTCCCTGAACGCGCACAAGCCGGTCACCCGCCCGGATGATGTACTCGACGATCCGTCCGGAGAACACCAGCCGCTCGATCACGCCCGCCACTTCGTTCAGCCCATTTTCTGGGCTTGCCCGCAACTCAATATGCTCGGGTCGGATCAGCAGGCTGGTTTTACTGGCGCCTGCCTCGGCGTCGCTGCAATCGGCAGTGCGCAAGCGTCCCAACGGGGTGTCAACGATCCAGGCATTGCCCTCGGAGCCTACCCGTGTGCAGTCCAGCAGGTCAGCTTGCCCGACGAACTGCGCGGCAAACCGGGTACGCGGGCGCAGATACAGCGCGCGTGGCGGAGCCAGTTCTACGATACGCCCCTCGTTCATCACCGCCACACGATCGGACAGACTCATCGCCTCTTCCTGATCGTGCGTCACGTAAATGGCGGTGGTGCCTACACGGCGCTGCAGATCGCGGAGTTCAACGCGCATCTGTTCGCGCAGCTTCGCATCCAGATTCGAGAGCGGCTCATCGAGCAGCAGCACCCGCGCCTCTTTGACAAAAGCGCGCGCCAACGCCACACGCTGCTGCTGTCCGCCCGAAAGCATGGGCGCTGGTCGGTCGCGAAACGCGGCGAGCCCCACCATTTCGAGTGCACGTTCAATTCGTCGCGCCGCCTCAGCGGTCGGCACCCCCATCGCCTCGAGCGGAAACGCAACGTTCTGCCCCACGGTCATGTGCGGCCAGATCGCATAGCTTTGAAAGACCATCGCGATATTGCGCCGGTTCACAGGAACCGCGATGCCCCGGACCGATGAAAACACCGTGTCTTCACCAATCCTGATCTCGCCTTCATCGGGCATCTCAAGGCCGGCAATCGAGCGAAGGGTGGTCGTCTTGCCGCAGCCCGAGGGTCCAAGCAGTGTAAAGAATTCGCCTGGCTTCACATTGAACGACACCTCCTGTACAGCGAAGGCTTTCGCGTCAGTTCGGTCGTAGCGTTTGCGAAGCTGATCAACTTGAAGCATGGCGGTTAATCGATAAGAGGTCGTCAGGAGGTGCGGCTTGCGCTTCGCGTGGACAGCGCATGCCACAGCGCGAGAAACAGCGCCAGCGCCAAGACCAGCCAAACGCCCACGGTGGCGGCCCGAGTCGGCTCGCCGCCCGTCCAGTAATCCCAGAGCAGTGTGGGCAATACCGTGTTGTTACGACTGGCCAGCATCAGTGCCGTGGAGAGTTCCCGCATTGCGTGAGCAACCACCCAAATCCAGATGGCCGCCACCGCTGGCCACACCAGCGGCGCCGTGATGCGCGCAAGCACGCGAAAGCCTCCCGCTCCCGATGCACGCGCCGCCTCCTCAAGCTCGGGGTGAATCTGCACCATGACGCCGTTGGCAAGGCGACTGCCAAACGAAATGTAATGCGTCACGTAGGCAATCACCAGAATCCAGATCGTGCCGTACACAGGGAACACCTGATCGAGCGACAGATACACATAAATGACCGCAACACCCAGCATGACCCCGGGAATGGCAATCGGCGCAAAAGCAAGGTTATCGATCAGCGTCGCGCCCGCAGGACGCTGCCTGACCACCAGCCACGATACGATCAGGGACAGCGCAGCGACCAGCGTGGCGGACACGATCGCGATGGTGAGCGAATTGAGTGTGGCGGTGATCAGCCGCGCATTGCGCAGGAAATCCATATGGTTATCGAGCGTGGCAAGCGACAGCGAAGCTAGATTGGGTCGGGTCTGATAGGGCATCAGGCTTGCCCAGATCAAGATCCCCAGCGGTGCCACCACTGCCAGCAAAAAATAAACCGATACCGCGCCAAAGGCAGGCCAACGCCACACGCCAAGTGAAGCCTGGCGCGGGCGAAACCCTTTTCCGCTGATGGTCCGGTATCGCTGACTTTCTCGAGTGAAACGGAAGTAGGCAACCCCCAGCACGGCGAGAATCAGGAGGAAGAACGAGCCCAGCGCGCTGACCTGCCCATACAGCGGCACACCGGTCGGACTGTCAGCGGTCAGGTAAAAAATTCTTGTGCTTAGCACATAGATGCGTGCCGGCATTCCAAGCGTGCCTGGAATATCAAACACCACGAAACACACGATCAGCAGGAACACGGCACAGGCAGCCAGTGCAGGCCATAACAGCGGTAACAGAACCTTGCGAATCAGCCGCCAGGTGGAGGCACCACTGGCAATGGCCGCCTCTTCGAGGCTGGGGTCCATGTTGCGAAAGGCAGGCGCCAGAAACAGAAACGCGGTGGGTACCAGCGCCAGCGCCTCCACGAAGATCATGCCGGGCACCGAGTACACGTTGAACGGCGCTGCGCTCAGTCCCAGCCCGTCTTTCAGCAGCAGATTGAACAGCCCGGTGCGCGGCGACAACAGCATCGCCCAACCGATGGCAAGCAGCACCGGCGGCGTTGCCATCGGAAGAATGACCAGCACGCGAAACACATTGCGACCTGGCAGGTCGGTGCGCTCAACCAGCCAGGCGAGCGCGACTCCCAGCGCCATCGCGAGCGCTGTTGAACCTAACGCGAACAGTACGGTGGTCTGCAGCAGGCGGCCGAAATCACCCGCCAGGAACACCTTGCTGAAGTTGCTGAGCGTAAACCCCGGCTCGAGCGGGAAGCCGGTCGGTCGGATGCTGCTGATGCCCAATAGCACCAGCGGCACGATCACCAGATAGACGAGCAGCAGTGCAACCGCTGCCGCGCTGAGGCGCGCGCCCCACCCGCTTGAGCCCGATGGGGAAGACCACGCGCCCGATTGCGGCGCCGCGCTCACTTGACAGCTTGGCCGCCGGCAGCGATGGACTTGTTGAAGCGCTCGAACATGTCGAGGTTGTCAGGCACCTTATCCGGCGAAAACTCGGTGAGCTTTCGCCCCGCCAGAAGTTTCTGAACCTCGGTGCCATCAACGCCCGCATGGCCGCGACCGGTGGCGGCCTCATACACTTTGGCGCCTTCGGGGGTAGCCAGCCACAACGCGAGCAGCAGACCGCCTTCACGGTTTTTGCCCGCTGCGATGACAGCACTATGCAACGTGGTGGTGGGCACCGGATCGGGGAAGTGGAAGCGGATCGGCGCACCACGCTGAATGGGAACCATGGCTGCGTGGTACAGCCCCAGCCCCACGGGCACTTCGCCCGCGCCAACCTGCTGTGCCAGCGGGAACGTGCTCTTGAAAACAAAGGGTTTCTGGCGGTTGACCGATTCAATGAACGCCGCGGTTTTCTGCTCGCCCCAGGTTGCCGCCAGCGACAATTGCGGTTCGGCGCGAATCCAGAGACCGACCTTGCCCGACCACTTCGGGTTGAGCAGGTCATCCCAGTTCTTGGGCGCCTCGGCATCCGACACCTGTTGCTTGTTGCTGAGCAACACGTATACCGCCGTGGTGCTGGCAATCGTGAACGGCGAGGTGCCAACCGTGGCGGGCACGCCCATCGCCTTCCAGTCCTGCTTGACGACCATGTCGCGGTTAACCAGCTGCCAGATGACCGATGCGCTGCCCGTGAGCAGATCGGCCGTGCGCGCATTGCCCTGCACTTCCTGGATGACCCTGGCGCCTATCCCGGCACCGCCCGCATCGCGGGTGTGTTGCAGAGTAACGCCAGGAAAACGCTTGGCAAATGCGGCCGCGATCTTGTCTGCCTGATCGGTGGGCGAGCTTTCATACCAGATCACCGGGCCCTTGCCGCGGGCCTGCCCGGCCAGCTGATCGAGCGAGGCAGCGGGAATCTGCGAATAGGCGACGGAAGCGGTGAGCGCGGCGGCCGCGCCGGCCAGGGTTGCGCGAATGAGGGAACGTGGTCTCAAGGTTGTCTCCGGTGAATGATTTTTGGTTTGAGAAACTGGTTTGAACAGCGCGGATCAGTGTGCAGCCTTGCGGCCCTCAACCCCCACCATATGATGGTGTGAGCCTTGTTGGTTACGAATCAGCCGCTGGGGGCCCAACGATCCAATGACCATGCCCACCGCGGCCATCGCGAAGCCCGCCAGCTGCGGGGGGAAGACCTCGCCCAGCCCAGCCAAATTCAGGATGCCCCAGGTGGACAGGCCCAGAACAATGGCAAACACCGCTCCCTGAGTGGTTGCCCGCGGCCAGAACAGCCCCGCCACCAGAGGCACAAATGCACCCACGAGCGTAACCTGATACGCCCCGGACACCATCTCATAGATCGGCGTGCCCTCCAACGCAATGGCATAGCTGCAGACACAGCAGGCGAATATCAGCACAGCGATCCGCATGGTGCGCAACTCCTGACGGTCGCTCATACGGGGCTTGAACTGCCGCCAGATGTTCTCAACAAACGTTACAGACGGCGCCAGCAGCGTCGCCGCGGCAACGCTTTGCAATGCAGCCAGCAGCGCGCCAAAGAACAGCACCTGCATGATCAGCGGCATCTTTTCGAGAACCAGCGTGGGCAACACTTTCTGCGGATCGTCCGCAATCAGTTCGGCCGCCTTCTCCGGCATGATCACCAATGCGCTGGTAACCAGAAACATTGGAACCGACGCAAACAGGATGTA
>Ga0194129_10006453_pt1 | contig 14388 bp, 8 predicted proteins | sample TA2KigCa35mmetaG_FD_150862 | JGI IMG/M metagenome (GOLD analysis project Ga0194129, IMG submission 150862) | Freshwater microbial communities from Lake Tanganyika, Tanzania - TA2015038 Kigoma Deep Cast 35m | ecosystem: Environmental > Aquatic > Freshwater > Lake | place: Tanzania: Lake... | reverse complement strand
GCTGCATTGATATTGTTGTGTGCTTGTAGCCAGCATTAAATTTTGGAGTATTTTTCTGTCTAAGTGCGCCCTCTCCCATACTGCTTACCTTAAACTGAGTTTGAACATCTATATTTATTGGAGGCACATAAAAATTGGCGGCACCTATACGAAGATGAAATATGTCTGGAGCTGCTGGCGGTATATTCTGCCTAAATGGAAATTCTGATAAAGCTTTTTCTATTCTTTGACCGGTGTTAATTAGGTCCCAAGCGCCTTCAAAAACATTTTGACCATTAACTTGACCAAACGCAGTTAAAAGATCGTTAAAAATTTCTTGCGGATCATTCAATCTATCTTCTGATCCACCACCCTTGCCATCATTGGAGTAATCCGCTGTTAACGCCAAACTGTTTAAGAAAAATAAAGTAAGATCCGGAAAATATCGATACAAAAGTGCTAATAAAATTGGATCTCTAGTTAAATTTGCTAGAACTTTACTCAAAGCACTCAACCATGCGGTATCTCTTGCTCCGTCAAGGACATTGGCTGACGCTGCGCTTCGCCTTACGCTATTGACGTTTTGAAATCTTCTCCTACCGTAAGAGCGTATTAGGTCTGCGTATGCTGCTAGTTCAAACAGGCCAGAGGCGTCAATCTTATCAAAGAGATTCTTTTGATTTTTTGTATCTAATTTTGCTACTTCTGCAGTAGGTGCAACAATTGCTCTAAATAATTGAAAATTTGGGTCATCTAAATATTGACCAGTTTTAATTTTATTTCTTTCTCCTATAACTCCTTGTTTTTCAAGATAAGAGCCATAAAATATTTCTGAGTTTAAAGTAACGTTATAGTCATATTGAACTGAAACTATCTGTTGAAGAAAGTCCTCTAGTGCTTCTAATCTTTCTAAATCTAGATTTACATCTTCATTTATTTTTGTTGGATCAGTTGGTTTTGGTTGGGGATTCGGCTCTTTTTCGGGAGTATCAGATGTTGCGCCTTTGTTGTCAAGATACCATCGTAGTCTGCGCATTACCGAATTTGCAAAAGCTTGAGTAGAGTCAAGAACGTGAAAACAACCCTGTGGACTTGGTAGATCTGTCGCCAACTGCCCAGCTTTAAACCAAGCCTGCCAAGCGTTTTCTAAAACTTGATCAGATAAACTAACATTATCAGGTATATCTGGATCAAAATTTCTTAAATATTTTATAATTGCAGGATCACCCGCAGGAAGTGTCCTCCTAATCCATTCAACTCTCTCCCCCTTCCAAAACTCGTCAGCGGGATCTGGTCGTAATATTTCTACACCAGATGGTAGTTTTTTTTTGCTCCAAACTCCAAATTGACCCTTAACGCCACTGCCACCAGTTAATATCTTAACAAGTATTCTATGATAGAATTCTAATGGATCTCCGCCGAGGGGCTATTTGTAGTCCAGATTGATTTTCTGCCGAAGTTGAATAATACCCTAAATCTTTTTCATAGTCGTCAATAGATTGTTTGTCTGGAAATGTTTGTTTAATATACTCTAAAGATTCTTTATTGATACCCATAAGTTATTTAAACATTCTTTCTACTTTATTCATTTCGACTATTCTTGCACCAGACGTATTTTTTTTCAATGCTTTTGAGTAATTATTCATTATACCAGAACTATTGTTTTTATTAAAAGAATTTGATAATGATTTAATATTTTGGATATGTGTATCATTCCTGCCAGATATATTTTTTAATTGTCTAGCTTGTTGATTTTTAGGATTGTCGTAACCAGTGCCACCCATCTGTATATAGGCTGGGGCACTTCTCATATATCCCTCATATGAGCCTTTCATCGGATCAGATGGGGGGACGGTTGATTGATCTGTTTGTGTAGTTTGCCTTTTCTCTTCTTGAACAACACTAGGCTTTCCGCTTGAGGGCATGTGGCTTACCTGGGCAGACAGCTCCACTGACCTACCAACCCTAGGCCTCGTATCTGGTCTAGCGCTGGCAGCGTCTTTTAATTTTTTATTGTGATCAGCATTTACTAAATTCATATTTTTTAAAATGACCCAGCTATATCATCATAGGAATTACTGCCAAGATCGGGCAGCGTATCATGCATAGTACCCTGTATCTGCCCGTTTGACAAGGATCCAGCCCTTGCCATAAACTCGTCTATTTCTTCCTGGCTGGCATTAAAAGATATATTATACGAAGTGCCCTGACCTTTTGCGCTAGGACTAAAGTCTGGTAGCTGCGTGTTTGCGCCTGCTAACCTTTCATATGGATTTCCACCAGGAAGTAGCGGTGGTCCAGAAATGCTCTCTGGTGTTGTATCTTTTCTAGACTTCATGGCAATGACGGCAAGACCAGCCGCCGCAGCTCCAGCTATGAACTTTCCCTTATTTGCAGAAAGTGTTGCTGATGTCTTAGATCCCGCTCCACGCATATACCTTTTAAACATTTCTCCAATAGGAGTAAACTTTCCAGTAGCACGAGGGCCAGCACCTGCTGCATCAAATGCTGCCGACTCAGCTTCGGTTACGTCCCCTAATACACCTCGCATTAAGTCCTCTAGTGATGTAATTGGGCCAGTGACACTGTCTTCAACGGCTCCAGCTGCATCATCTATTAATCCACTGGATGCATCTAGCTCGTCTATAAATGAAGTTGTAACTGACTCGCTCAATGCGGGATCGACTACTGTTGTGCCTACTCCAGTAGGAATTTTGACTTCATCAAGTGCAAATCTACTACTCGCTACTGCATGATTAGCCCTCTGAAGAGCTTTCATTCTTCGCAGCTTATTTATATATTGTGTAGATAGTTGATTTAATTCGTTTGGACTAAGTTCTGGTTCCGAGATTGCTCGTCGTGCAGCCTGAACTCTTTCCTGAAAACCTCCCTTAACAACATTTTCTACTTCTTCTAGGTCTTCTACTGAAATAGCAGCTAAATCTTCTAGAAAATTAGCATCAATGTCGACAAGGTTAGAGCCACCAAATCGAGGAAGATGGAGATTCATTTGTTCAGGAATAATTTTTATTTTAGTTCTTGGTGTTGCGACTCTTATTACTCCATCATCTACTGGCATTAAGGCATCTATTGCTTCTTCAGGGGTGTTGCCAAACAATCGTGGAACAGAACCAAGTTCTCCCGTTTCTTTTAATGCAAGATTTTTACCAAGAGTATATCCTAATTTTTCATCTAAAAACTGCTTTCCAAGTACATCTGTTTCATCTGTCACTCCACCATAGGTTTTTAAAAAATTCATAACTCCATTAAATATTTCTTTTTCTTGCGAGCCCATTGAGTCTCTTAATGCTGCTTGTATGGATTTATTTCTAGCCAATGAAACAAGCTGTTCTAAAGACACATCTGCTCCCTTAAAGCGTAGCAAACCACCCTGTTGATCCAATGTATTTTGTATGATATCTCCGAGGGCTTGGGCCGAAAGCATGTCCGCGTCTTTTGTAGCTCCTGTTGACGTAGCTAAAATTTGTTTTGTTTTTGCATCAAGAAGTTGCAGTCTTGTCACTAGGGCGTTTGCGTCACCGGAATCGGCAACGGCCTGAAGATCTTCTACAATCCTTTTTCCAACCTGGCCTCTTGTGGCTGCAATATCTGCTCTTAGGGTGTCCATAGCGGTTTGGTACTCATAAGCAGGGGTTATTTTGACCTTGCCTTCGTCGGGGAAATAGTTTATACCAGTGAGGTCATTAATTTGTTTAACAGTATTTGACTCTTTCATGGAGTTTAATGATGCTCCAGCTTTTCTCTCCAGTTGATCTAGTAATTCTCTTTTCTGTTGTTGAGGAACAAGTAAATCCTGAATGGATATTTCTTGGCCTCTAATCATTACATTTTGTTTTGATAAATTATCTATATATGCTTTAATTTCTTTTGATCCCTCTAAGCTTATCGCTCCAAAAGCATCATCTGCAAATTTAACGACCGCTTCTGTTTCTCGCGCTCTACCCCTTTTTATGGCTTCCTTAATTAGTTCTTGCATTTTTCCAGTATCTTCAATCATTGCCCCATATTTTTCTAATCCAAAACTTTCTAGTAACTGTTGTCTATACTCTACGAATGCACTTGTTCTATTGAACTTTTGCACGTTTTGAATTGTTGCTGCTGTTTCATTTAGTTTTTTAATTGAACTCAATACACCCTGTATTTCATCGGCAGTGCCTAGGGTCTTACCTAAGGCTGTCAGCTCCATAGTATTTTCGTCAATTACTCCAGCGGCGTGAAGAGATTTTATTACTCTTGCAGAAAAAGCGTCTCCGGCTAAAAGTATATCGCTTGTAACTTCGCGAGTACCGGAAACAGTGTCACTAAAGGCAATTACAGAACCTTTCATTAAGGTAGAAAATCTGTCAAATCCAACTCTTTTATTTCTTTCAATCCCAAGCAAAAGCTGTGATGCAAAAGTTTCGCCCTGCTCTTCTGCAGTTTGAATAATCGCACGAACGCCCACCGAGTCCGTTCCAAAATTAAGAAATTTAGTTGCGGTTGCAGAAAGAGTTTCATCACCGAGAGTTTATCAATGCACGAACCACAGCACCCACACTATCATCGCCTGCAGACAGCATATTTCTATCTTTTAGCATCTGCTTTGTAGCTTCAAACAATGCTCGTGTGCCCTCATCGAAGTCTTCTGTTGGAGCTGTAACTGCAAGGCCACTCAAGGCTTTTGCAACTGCCTGTCTAGCAGAAACACTGCCTGCTTCTGTTCCGAGCAGAACTTATGTATGCCCTAATGGCTCTTATTAGCTCTTCCGGAGATGCGCCAGATCTTAAAATACCACCAGCTCCTGAAATGGCTGGGTCAATAGCTGCTTCTGGACTGTATATAGCTATTGAGGGAGTTTTTAAAGCGTTTAATCTTGATCTTATTTTATTTATTACATCAGGAGGCAGGTCGCTTCCTTTTTCCAGCATGCTTTCCATTTCTTGAATTGCGGAAAATTTTTGGTTATCCATTGAAGCAGCAAAACCAAGTCTGTTAACGTAGATTCCTAATCTGTCATCTCCGGCAAAAGAACTGAACTGTTGCCTATTTAGCAAATTGGCCATAGACGATCTAGTACCTAAAACCAAATCATCTGAGGAGGTCGGTGAGTTCAAAAATCTACCAGCTATTCTGTAAGCTATTTCTGTAGAATTAACAGGTCTACCTGCAGCTTTTTCCGATACTCTTTGAGTTATTGTTGTAAACATATCATCAACAGTTGTGGAAGAATCAAAACCCAAAACTGCTTGATTTCCTGCCATTAATTTTTTAACGTCATCGACAAAAGCAAGGTCTTCTCCTACAGACATTTTTGATTCAAACAATCTAATAAAACCACTTTGTCTATATTGAGCCGCAAAAGAAGGATCTGCCGCTGCCATTTGCGATATTTCAGCTGGACTCAGATTAAGCATTGTGCCGGCCGCGCCTTGCCCTGCCCTTCTTTGAATTACCTTATTTAACTCATTTATTCTAATTGAATCAAACTCTGGATTAAAGCCTGCTCGAGCAAGTCGTTCTTCAACTATTCGTTGATCAATTCCCAACATTCTTCCGCAGTTCGTCAGTCTGTCCTATGTCTGTAATTGTAAAAATTGCTTTTTCAACGTCATCAAAAAAAGATTGTTTATTAAAGTCCGCCATACCCTCAACATATCTTTTTGCTTGATTTCTGTTTCCCGTTGCCATTAGAGAAACATATTTAATAATTTTTTCTTCCCTTGTCAGCTTATCTAATTCCATTGCAGTTATCCCAACCTTAGCTGTGGGTATTCTGTGTAGCTTGTGTTCACTCACTAAGTCAGAAGCAGCTCCTGCCAATACTTGAAACCTTTCTGCAAAATCTGTATCTGATCCAAGCAGTCGCGTAAGTGTTCCTTCGTCTAACTTTGGAAACATAATTGCAAACTCTTGTGGGCCAGTTGGTTGACGCCAAACAAAAGAAGCTAGTCTTCTTGCACCGCTTGAGTCTCTAATAAAGTGTAGATCAGATATAACTTTATCGTCAAGGTCAAAACCACCAAATGCTTGGTACAATCTTTCCGCAGCTTCGTTTGGAACTATTTGCTTGTGACCAGCTAGTCGATAATTATATCCTTGAATTTTCGTACCATCTTCTAGCATTATGTTTTTCATTGCAGGAGATTCCGGAGTTCCAATTTTCATTTCTCCAGTCTCCATGCCCACTCTAGCTTCTGTATCTATAGAATTTCTTTGAGCAAAAGGCAGGCGTGGAGTAAATCTTTTTTGTTCTACTGGCTCAGGGTACACCAGTCCAAATTTCGGGTGCATTCTTGTAGGATTTCCACTAGACGCTTGGACTGTTTTGCGAGTATCTGTAAGGTATTGTTTTTGTAGAAATTTGACTAGTCTTTCGTTAAGACCTTTGACATTTGAGGGATTTTGATTGCCCAATATAATATCGGCTTGAAGCGTGGTTGCCTCATCGATATATCTTTGAAGACCTTCTCTTGTGCTAAAACCAATTTGATCAAAGTCATCGGCTGAAAGATTGGCCGCTCTGTCAATTTTTTGCTGTAATCGTGCAGTGATTCTTCCTGATGTAAGATCATTTAATTCTCTCTGTAGTCTACCAGCTTGTTGTTGTACATTTTGTTGATATGCGTCGTCGTAAAGATCTGAATGAAATATAAGTCCTTGTATATCTGCAAAAACATTATCAGTACCACCCCCCTTGTTGAGCTGCATCGTAATGCCCTCTATCGGTTTTCTACCGGGAATTCTAGAACCAGCTCCAAAAGATACTTCTTTTTTCAGAAGCTCTTCAGAACCAGCGCCCACGTATCCAAGATTATGTAAAGCTTCTGCGATTCTGCTTTTACTTCTAGAAATAATATCCGCTTGAGATTTTGCTTGTCCGTCTTTTAAAGAAAATTCTTGCAGTTTGATTATCTAATTCTCTTATTGAAATATTCTCCACAATGTTTCCAGCGTCGTCTAAAGCCGGACTGTCTGCAACATTAGAAAATCTTTTTTTAAATTCACCTAAGTTTGCCTTAAGTCTTTTTAGCTGTGCTTCTTGCTCAGAAGAAAGAGGTCCTGTTTTTTTAGCGTCATTAATTCTATCAATATTTTTTTGCATTTGGTAAATTGATTTCTGCAGCGTTTTTGCCTCAACTTCTCCAACGAAATCTGTTACAAATTGAGATCCATCCATCATTTTTTTTAACGAAGACATTGACTCTACAACAATTTTTTTTGCTCCTTCGTCTAAATCGGTTGATGCCGTAATCGCTGCTGTAAAATCATCAAATGTAAATTTTACATTTCCTGTTCCGGTTCTGATTGCTTTAATTTTTTCATTAGCTGTTGTTGTCATTATTTTTTTAACTTGAGCAACAATGCCATCTGCCGTAGCATCGTCGTATGCGCCACCAGAAGCAATTAAATTCTTGAGCATGTTGGGCTCAGTCGTTTCGGTTAGATGCTCTGTAACAAGTCTTATTCCAGATCTTTGTCTGTATATAGAAGCTCGTGCTGCCTCGTCGGTAGCCCCTTCTAAAAGAGCATAGGTGTACTCATCTTGCAGTCCTATGGTTTTTAACATAGATTCAAAGGAATTATTAATATGCAAAAATACGTCATCAAGCGATTTAATTTGCTGAGATGCCAAAGGTCTGCCTTTCATGTCACCTCTAATTAAATCTAACATATTTTGTACAACTTCGCTAGATTGATTAAAATTTCTTTCTGAAAGCTGCGCCTTTTGTCTTTTTGCGACTTTGCTAAACTGACTACCTACCTGAACCATCACATCATCAGCGGCGTCATCTGCCACATTTAGTGTAGACGCTAACTTTACTGGATCTAACTCTTCTGAACCAGTATAAACTAATAGTTTATTTATTTGATCCGTTGTTAAGTATTTATCGCCGACCTTAAAGCGCAACATTGTGCCAGTTCCGCTTACCCTGAATATTTAATAGGCCAACGTCAGAACCTTTGGGCCTTGCAAGATCGGTAAACGTATCGCCGACTAATTGATTTCTTACAAACATCTCATCAGCTATATCATTCATCTTTACATGAATTTGTGGGATACCGGCTTTATTCAAACCACCTAACTCACTGGAGTCAAGGAACGAAAGTCTTTCGATACTTAAATTCCCCGAAAGATCTCCTATGCCGGCATGTTGTCTAGCGGCAGCGGCAAAGTCACTTGTTGAGCCAAAAACTGCCTCATTTAAATTCCTTGTTATATCTTCCAGTCTTTGATATTGGGATACTGAAGCCTTTCCACTAACTACATCATCTAAAGATGCTCCAAATATTGGGGTAAACTCCGACACGCCGTACCTATTTGCTTCACTTATTACTACGGCGAATGATTGTTCTGAAGCGTCCCCAAGTAGGTATTCATGACCACTAATAGTTTCCACTACACCCTTAACCACACCACCTTCTTCTACGATTCTCAAAAGTCCTTTGGCGAAAGTTTCGGTTGCTTCAATTTCCTGCCTGCCATAGACTGCAGTTGATCCAAGGTTTGCCAACGTAGATGGGAGTCTTCTTGGTGATGTCATATTATCTTACTCCAGCCATGATATTAATTTGATTTGAATTTGCATTGTTGTTAGCTGAAGTTATATTTCCATTAATTCCCATATCAAACATAAGCCTTTGAAGTTGATCTCTTACTGCTCCTTGAGACATATTGGATTTTCCAAATTCTGGATAAGATGAATTCACTAAGTTGGCCTCTTTTATCTGTTGAGGATAAAAACCCATTTGAGACATTTCAATGCCCATCGACTGACCCATTTTAATCTTTACATGTTCCATATTTGTGTTTGGATGCCAGCCTTCCCAATTCATATCTGGCAGTTCGTGTCTAGTAAAATATTCTACTAAATCTGGCCTTCTTTCTACTGGCATTCCCCAAGCAGCCTGATACATTCTTCTTTCTAATCTTGGAGCAGTTGACAGTATTCTTCCCCTCTCTGATTCGGGAGCTTCTATCATTGCCCTAAAGTAATCGCGCTTTCTTTTTGGCACCGCTAAAGATAGTTGACTTACGGATTTTACATCTAGATCAGCACCATACATAGTGCGCTTTGATAAATTAATAAATTGTTTTGCTGATTCAAAATCTCCAACTTGTTGTGCTCTTGCAGCTGCGGTTTTATTTTTTACATAACTTAAAATATCAGTATATTCTTCTAGAGCCAGTTGCTTTTTTCTCTCCTGTGGGATATATCTTTCTTCTTTTGCTCCTTGAACTGCAGAAAAGCCACCAACAGATAACGCTCCAAATGTAGAAAGAATAATTCGCATTCTTTTACTATTAGGACTAGCCATTAACCCAAAACCAATAGCGCCAACCGCTGCTGCTGTGATCGGATTTCTTTGACTGCCCTTATAATAAATCGGCTGTATAAAACTTTCTACTGGCCTTTGCCATTCTGGAAAAGTTGTACCGTAAACATGTCTTCTTTCGTAATCTTCTGTAGCTGTTTTTTCACCGATAAATTTATTTGTGATGATGTTATCAGTATGCTTAAGTTTATATGCAGCTGTTTGTATAGGATTAGCTGCTGCATTTAGAATACCTGATTTTTCTCTATATGGTCCAAACCCAACTCTGCTTCTTTCAATTGAATTAATTTGTGCTCTTATCTGTCCAACTTTTGCTCTTTCATCTTCGGAAAGACCCATCCTATCTATCCTAGATTCTAGTGCTCTATATTCTTTTGAATATGGGGCTACGTCAGCCAATATATCTAACTGATTAACTGCACCGTACCTTCCATTTTTATCTGGATATAATCTATTAAATCTTTCATAACCAACCCCAGGAAGGCGCATTTCTCCTTCTTTTACTTTAACAAAAGGATCACCAGTGGTAAAGTCAATAAAATTATCTTTTCCAGGAAGAAAGTCATACTGTTTACCCATTGTATTGGCAATGGGATTAATGTAATCTATATTATTTCTTTCTTTTGGAACAAATCTTCTTACGATTTCTGAAAACTCAATATTACCTAACGCACCCTCTGCTTGAAGTGGAACGTCACCAAGACCACCAAGATTAAGATCCCAAAATGCCCTAGTTGAACCATAAGCTTTTGAGGCGGACTGAAGAACAGATCTATCCGGTTCAAAATCAAATGCACCAAAGCCTAGTGATTTTCTTATATTTCCAGCAGCGAAGCCGTAAATACCAAACGTTTCTTGAAGTCTATATCCCGCTTCGCCACCTATAACATCGCGACTTGTGGTTCTCCCCGGCAAGCCAGAAGAAACAATATCTGCCGGTGATATATTTCTTCCAGTTGGAACACCATAGATCGGCTCATTTATTGAACCAGCATTAATCGCTGAGACACCGGTAGTAAGACTTGGTTGTATAGTTCCGTATGAAAGGGTTTGACCACTGACGGAATTTTGATTAGCAGCAGAACCCAAAAATGCATTGTATCCACCTAGTTGTTTTTGTGTTCTAGCAGCTGCTAATTGCTGTGGTCCCGCCGCAGATGCTACTTGTTGGTTAGATGCAGATATTAGATTTGTTGTGACTGATTTAGCTAAACCGTAGTTTTCCTCCTCCAATATAATTTGAAATATTAAGATTAGGAGAAATATGATTTAAAGGTTTTGGATCTCTGCCAATAACTGGTGCGGCTGAAAAGGTATAGTCTGGATATACCAATCTAATGGCAGGATCTGTATTGTATGGAGTTCTTGGATCAACCTTTATAGCATCAGTGGTTGGTATATATGCTCCAGATTCCCCGACTGGTTGATAACTGGCAAGACCTCGATCAAGTTCCTCTTTATGCATTACCTTTTGGGGCTTAAGTATTCTGCCTATAGTTGAATTTAGTATTGGTACTGCGGCTCCATAAGGACCAGAAAAATACTCACCAGTTACAGGGTAGGGTCTATCTTTGTAGTGCTTTTTTTCAAATCTATAAGGATCAATCGGTCTTAATGGAGAAAAGTCGTTGTAGTAAAGAAATTTTTCCATCGGACTTCCATACGTGTCCGATGTATACATTGCTCCACCCTGAAGCCTTCTATACCATGATGGTCTATAATATTCAATCTTTCCGCCTTTAAATGGAGTATTCCCCAGGGGCCAAAATCTTCCTTTTCGTATGGGCACTTCGCCATGAAGAAGTTGCTCTCTTTTTTGACCATAGCCCATTCCTCCAGGTGTTAATCCGCTAACAGCAGCTTGCGCTTCAACACCCACCCTGGCGGCAGCGCCAATGAAAAGCGGAGAATAAACCCTTTCGCCTCTTTGGTCTTTTTCTTGAGTATAACCACCTATAGTTCTATCTGCGGTTAAGGCAGTTGCGCCAACAATTGTAGCGGGTAAGACTCTTTCTCCAACCATGCCCCTGAAATAGAGATCTAAAGGACCATAAAAATTACTTTCTTTTAGACCAGATCCAACGGTGCCAAAATATCTATTTAATCTTTGAAAACCAACAGACATTGGGACAGAAGTTAACGAGAATCCTTCTTGGTTTCCATAAGTGTGTACGCCAGTGGCACTCATTATTGTTGCTTTTGCATTTTGGTTTAACGCCGTGCCAAACGTTGGAGCAAAAGTAAATGCATTACCCCTTGCATCCTTGGAAAGTCCGCTAAATGCAGTGGCGTTTTGACTGCCTTGATATTTGCCCATGCCAAAATTTTTCTTAAATGTTGGCTTAACAGCCCTTAGTGGATTGAGACGACCCATACCAGCGGACTCAATTTGTCCAGTTATTACTGGATCTAACAAGGGACTATCTGAAAGACTTGTTCTTGTTGCCTTAAACCTTTCAAGGGTGTTTATTAAATTGCCAGCGGAATTACTACCAGTTGAAGTGAGTACATTTTCAAGACCGCTAGGATCATACATGTATGTTTTAAATGCATCTATATTAAGTCTGGTAGAAAGCGTAGCCAACTGCGCCTCTGCGTGTTGCGATTTAGAGATTACACCTTTTGATAAAAGATCGTCTAATACGCTTGATGCAGTTTTTGTTGTATTGGCGCCTGTTTTAAATGCATTACGCATCATTAGGTATCGAACTGTTTCAAATCCCGCTTCATCGCTAACTGTTGCCATTGATTGAGACGCATCATACATTCTCGACTGTGCAGAAAAGTCAGTTATAGACTCATATTTAATTAGTCTGCTACGAGCTTTAGCTATATTTTGATAGTCATCTACGGTTATGCCGCCATCTTTACCTATTATCGTCCTTAAGAATGCAAGGTCTTTATCAATAGTTTGACTGATTTGAGCAAAATCAGACGCAGTTCTTGGATTTACTATAGTTTCTCTAGGGATACTTGAATCAAAAAGGTCTCCAACTATATCTCTTCTCTTAAGAAGCTCTAATGATACTTTTCTATTTTGTCCATAACCCAACATATTATTGGCAAAATTGGTGAATGACTCCATTAATTGCGCATGAGATGCAACAATTGAATCATCTGCGGCGTTTCTTAGTTCATAACCCAGTGTTTCGCCGGTGTCGCTTACTTGTTTTTTAAGTACAACTCTTTTTTGTCGACCAAATCCACCGATAGTAAATTCTTCATCTAGATTGCCCTTTATCAGTCTTGCCATAACAGCCGGATTGTTTACGTCCGACTGTCTATCCAGTAATCTGCCAAAAAATCTAAATAGTGAATTTTGTTGTTCTGGATCAAAATCTAGTTTTTCTTTTGCTTTTCCAACAAGATCTGTGGCTTCAGCTGTCCTTGCAGTTCTTCCAGTGGCAGCGAGTTCGGCTGTTCTGCTAAACATTCCTGGAGCGGTGGTTGCAATAGGCCTAAATGTTCCGGCTATATCAATGGATTTACCCTGCTGTACAGCGGCGCCTTTTGTTTTTTCAAAACTATGAACTCTTAGTTTACCCTTAGTTCCAAATAATCCACCAGTGCTGTGCCAGGTATACATATCTGCAGCGATGTCAGCGTCGCTAGCAACTGGGATAAATGGATGAGGTCCTCTAGCAGAGGATACCTGAAATCTTCCAGCTCTGGACATGGCTGAAAAATCTTTGATTCCCACCATTTGAAGTGGATTAATTCCAATAATTGGAATTCTGACTTCTTGCGAAATCACCTCTGTTGCTTTTCTAATCCCGGCTGCTATTGGATTAAAGTTTACTACTTCATCACCAATTTGATAAAATCCTCTAACTTCAGAAATTGGCGCACTTGTTCTCGCTGCTGTCTCACCTATGCCAGCTATAATTTGTCTTATTGGATTTGTTTCGCCTGCGCCCCTGCCTGGAGTATTTTCAATAAAAGCAATATTTCTTGTATTTACCGTACTACCACTTGAGTTAACCAAGTTTGCTTCCACTAAGTCACGATAAAGAGCCTGCTCTCTTCCTAAAAATGTTTTTGAACTTGTCTCAATTCCGCCTGGTTTACCTAACTGTAATCCAGTTGCTCCAAAAAATTGTGCTATTCCCCCAAATTGGCTGTGACGCATTGCGCGATTTCTTAAAAGAAATACCTGCATTTCTGTTAAATTATTTGGATCTATGCCAGCAGATTTTATCAAAGAATTTAGGTCAATATTTTTATTCAAAAGTACTTCATCGCTATAACCTAATACTCTGGCAATAGCGCTCTTAAGTTGCTGTTGAGCAGTGAAATACTCTGCACTAACAGTAGAAATGGAACCCCTTTTAACCCCAGCAACTATGGCATCTATATTTGCTTCTTCAAGTTTTCTAGGTCTTAAAACGCTTCTAGCTGCGTCTCTTTCAAATCCCTCTGCTATTTGATCCGCTGCCTTATTCAGGTTAACGCCATATATTCTTTCCGGTATTCCCGCCCTAAACGCAGGTCTATAGGCTTTGTCTACTGCTGATATTGTCTTCTTTAATTGATCTGCGTTTATGCCAATCTTGTAAGCCTCATGCGCAGGTGAGTCGTTAAATCTATTTATGAGCGTTTGAAAAAAATCTGATTCTGGTCTACTACCACCAATATTAATTCTTTCTTCTGGTACGACGTAAAGAAGTTCGGTGTCACCGTCTAGTTTTTCAAATGTCGTAAAGGGCTTCTCATCAAACTCCATTGAGTCCGCAAAACGTCTTGCAGTAGCTTTATCTACTCCATGTGTTTTTTCTAGTTCTGTTGCTACTCTTTTCTTATACTCTCCATCAAAAACCTGTTTTCTAAACTGACGAGAAGTCCTGTTTCCATCACGATAACCCTGCACAGGGCCTCTACCCCTAAGCGAAACACCTACCTGTTCTTCAAATTGTTTAGCTAACTGTATTAGAGGTGAGGTTCTTTTACGATTAAGATCATCTACGGCCCTCATCAAATGAGGATTAATTTGGGCATCTGTTGGATCTGGGCCTAGCTTGTGAACTTCGGAAATAATTGCTTGAGCTTGTCTAAGCTTAGTTCTATCGCCAAGA
>Ga0194129_10006452_pt1 | contig 14391 bp, 9 predicted proteins | sample TA2KigCa35mmetaG_FD_150862 | JGI IMG/M metagenome (GOLD analysis project Ga0194129, IMG submission 150862) | Freshwater microbial communities from Lake Tanganyika, Tanzania - TA2015038 Kigoma Deep Cast 35m | ecosystem: Environmental > Aquatic > Freshwater > Lake | place: Tanzania: Lake... | reverse complement strand
CCTGCTCCCACCCGCAGACGGACGCCTCGAAGCGCTCGGACTCCATGTTCGCGCCCTTGACGAGGCGAACCGTGATCGGCGCCCCTCCCTTTGCGGTGCGGCGCTTCGCCCAGCGCAGGAGTCGCTGCTGAACGAGGTAGGAATCGGGGATGTACGCCTGCAGGGCGATGCCCGCGTTGACCCCCTCGAGGCCCGGTCGCTCGAGCGTGCGCATGAACGCCTCGGCGGTGACGCCGAGATCGCGGTACTCCTCCATGTCGAGGTAGACGAACTTCGGGACGACGGTGCCGTCGTGACGCTGAAAGCGCGCCTTCGCCGCAGCCCGATAGAGCAGCTCGAGGCGGTCGGTGAGCACCTTGACCGAGTACCGTCGCGAGAGCGGCGTGATCTGCGAGTAGATGGTCGACACCTTGACCGAAATCACCTCGATCTCGGGAAGCTGCAGCGCCGCCAGGTACGACTTCAGCCGGTTCTGGGCCTCCTCCTCGCCGAGCAGCGCCTCGCCGAGGTAGTTCACGTTCATGCGCACGCCCTGGGCGCGACGCTCCCGCAAGTGCTCCCCGAGGACCTCCTGCTCCGCCGGGAGGATCACGTTCGCCGTCTCGGCGCGCATGCGGTCCTTCACCATCGGCATGCTAACGCCGGGCAGGTAGCTGCCGAACGACTGGAAGCCCTTCAGCATGGCGCGCTCGACCGGGCTGAAGAAACGCGGCACGCCCTGCACGTCGAGGATGTGCACGAGCTGCTCGGCGGCGCGGCCCGGGTCCTTCGCGCGGAAGGCTTGGTCGGTGATCTGCGTGAGCGTCACCTTGTCGCTCGGGTTCTGCATCATGCGCTCGAGCTCGGCCTGCTGCTTGCGCTCCTCCGCGGTCTGCAGCTCGCTCCCACGGCGCTGCAGATGACGCGCGAGCCCGAGCGTCCGCTGAAGCGTCGGAGACCGCGGCGAGCTCGGATCGACGGCGACGCCAGCGAGGATCGCGGCGAGGTTCGCTTCGGGCAACATGCGCCAAAGCGTCTATCGATTCTCGGCTCGCCCGCAAGGGGAACTGGGCCTATGATGGCATGCAAGATGCTTTCCTCCTTTGCGCGCAAGGCCGCCGCCGCGGTGATGCTCGTGTTCGGCTTGGCTCTGGGTTTTGCGTCGTGCAGCCGGACCATCGAGCTCGGGGACCCTCCGGAGCCGTTTGTGCCGCCGAGCTGCGGCGACGGCGCCTGCGACAAGGACAGCGAGAGCTGCGAGAGCTGCCAGCCCGACTGCGGGTTCTGCGAGACCTGCGGCGACGGCACCTGCGACGAGGCCACCGAGAACTGCGGCAACTGCGTCCCCGACTGCGGCATCTGCGAGACGTGCGGCAACACGACCTGCGACGCGGACAAGGGCGAGAACTGCGCGAGCTGCCCGCTCGACTGCGGCAAGTGCTCGAGCTGCGGCAACGACCTCTGCGAGGACGGCTTCGAGGACTGCACGAGCTGCCCGCTCGACTGCGGCATCTGCGAGAGCTGCGGTGACAAGAACTGCACCGCCGCGGAGAGCTGCGCGAGCTGCCCCCAGGACTGCGGCTCTTGCGAGACGTGCGGCGACGGGTTCTGCAACGGCTCCGAGGACTGCTTGAGCTGCGCTCCCGACTGCGGCGTGTGCGAGAGCTGCGGCGACGGCACCTGCAACAACACCACCGAGAGCTGCTTCACCTGCCCGGGCGATTGCGGAAAATGCGAGGGTTGCGGCAACGGGGTGTGCTCGGGCGGCGAGAACTGCTCGTCATGCCAGAAGGACTGCGGCGTGTGCTCGGTCTGCGGCAACAACGTCTGTGAAGGCCCCTACGAGACCTGCTCGAACTGCCAGACGGACTGCGGGCCCTGCGAGACGATTGGCTGCCTCGAGATCGTCAACTGCGCTCTCGGCTGCATCAACCTCGGGGGCGGCGGGATCCCGCAGTTTAGCTTCAGCTGCATCGCCAACTGTCAGTCCAAGGGTTGCGCCGACGTGCAGTATTTCGTGGACGAGTTCATCAACTGCGCGATCGCGAACATCGGCGACTGCATCGGCGGTGGCGGCGTCATCGGGTGCATCCAGAAGAAGTGCGACGCCGAGCTCGCGGCCTGCATCGGCGCGAAGTGCTAGTGTTTTTGGGGCTCTTCGCCTGATGGCTCATCGCGGGCGTGGTTGGCTCTTCGCCTGATGGCTCATCGCTCCGTCATTTGGCTCTTCGCCTGATGGCTCATCGCTCCGTCATTTGGCTCTTCGCCTGATGGCTCATCGCTCCGTCATTTGGCTCTTCGCCTGATGGCTCATCGCGGGCGTGGTTGGCTCTTCGCCTGATGGCTCATCGCTCCGTCATTTGGCTCTTCGCCTGATGGCTCATCGCGGGCGTGGTTGGCTCTTCGCGTCGGGACTTGATCCGGGCTCAGGCGCCGCCGATGCCACCGGCTCCGCCCGCCGCCGCAGCGCCACCCGCGCCGCCGATGCCACCGGCGCCGCCCGACGCCGCAGCGCCACCGGCTCCGCTGACCCCACCGACTCCGCTGACTCCACCGGCTCCGCCCGACGCCGCATCGCCACCCGCGCCACCGGCTCCACCCGCGCCACCGGCTCCGGTCGTCGCTGGCTCCCCCGAGTCGAGCGGAAACGCCAGCGCACAGCTCGTCTCGTCGCCGCCGTTCAGGACACACTTCCGATCGAGCTCGAGGCACCTGCCGCCAAAGGGCGTGACGACACACGCGTACTCGGGACCGAAGTTCGCGGCCGCGCAGTCCGCCGTCGTTGCGCAGTCACTCGCCGTGAAGCAATAGCCGTGGGCCACAAAATCGTTCGCGAAGCACCACCAGGCTGGATTGCCGCAGTCGCCATGCTTGGAGCAAGCGCGCGTGCACCGCCCGAAATCTCCGGCGCCGTGCGTGCTCGGACGGAAAACACAGAGACCGGCGTCGAGGCCGCCGCAGTCGTTCGTGTCGAAGAAGTCACCGTCACCGAGGGTGCACGGCGAGGTGCAGAGCCCTTCGGAAGTGCCGGTGAACTTCTGGCAGAGGCCCGCGCACTCGGAAGGCGCAGCCTCCGGATCGCACGGCGCACCGAGCGGCTTGCCATCGGCGACCGCGTCAACGCAGAAGCCGCTACGCGGGTCGCACTTCCGGCCGGCACACTGCGCGTCACGCCCGCAGACGGGCAGACACACGGTCCCCCCCGTGAGCTGCGAACAGCGAAGGTCGTCGCGACCGTGGCACTTCTTCGGGGGGAGCGGATCGTCGAGGTGCTCGAGCGCAGGCCCGATCTTGCAGCCGAGGAAGCACTCCCCCGGTCCGCCCTCGAAGGCCTTGAGGCACGCGCTCCCCTTGCCCGGACAGTCGGAGTCCTCGTCGCAGTCCTTCGTACAGTAGCCGTCGACCGCGCCGCCACCGAGGACCGGCGACGTCGCGAGCGCCGTCAAGCACCGCAGCCCCGCGCCGCAGTCCGCATCGACCTTGCATGGCAGCGCGAGCAAGGTCCCGGAAGGTTTGCCGGAGGCCGACGAGCTCGCCACCGAGGATGAGGCCGGCATCCCGCCTCCCACGCCCGCCGCTCCGCCCGCCCCGTCGTCCGAGCGCTTGCAGCCTCCGAAGGAGGCGAGCAGCGCGCTGCCACAGGCGAGGAGCGTCCAGGGCACGGCGCGCGAGTTCATGCCGTCACCGCCCTGTCCGACGTGCGAAACGTGGCGCCACGAGGCATGCGCCGAGGACGCGCGACCAAGGGGAACGCATGCGGGATCCTCACGTTGGCGCGCGCAAGAGCGGACTCTGGATCACCCGGTTTCGGCCGCTTCGCTTCGCCTCGTAGAGCGCCTCGTCGGCCGCTTGGATGAACTGCGTCGGCTCGGCGAGGTGCGGCTGCCAGAGCGCGACGCCGAGGCTCAGCGTGGCCGGAACGAGCGAATGGCCCACGAGGAACGGTGCGGCCTGCACCTGCGCGCGGAGCCGCTCGGCGAGCTGGCCGCCCTGATCGAGCGTGATGGAGCGCGCGAGGATGCAGAACTCCTCGCCGCCGAAGCGGGCGAAGATGTCCTCCGTGCGGATCACGCTGTGAGCCAGCTTTCCGAGCTGGGCGAGCACGTGGTCACCGACGATGTGCCCGTGTGTGTCGTTGATCCGCTTGAAGTGATCGATGTCAAGCATCAAGAGGGCGAGGTTCGTCCCGTGACGCGACGCGAAGCGCACCTCCTTGGTGAGCGCTTCGAGGAAGTAGCGCTTGTTGTAGGCGCCGGTCAGCGCATCGCGCAGCGCCGCGTCGTAGAGCTGTTGCTGGAAGCGCGCGTCGAGATCCCCCTGGCCGAATCGAAAGATCGTCGACTCGCCGACGCGCACCTTGTCTCCGTCCTTGAGCCGCGCGTGCCCGATCGGCTCCTCGTTGAGGTGGGTGCCGTTGGAGCTCTCGAGATCCTCGATCGTGTAGTCGTTGCCGCTGCGGCGGATGCGGCAGTGGGCGCGCGAGATGCTGTCGTCATCGACGCGGATCGTCGACTGCGGCGAGCGCCCGACGACGAACTGGACACCGTCGAGGCGGTAGACGCGACCGACCTCCGGACCGACGAGCATGACGAGGTGTGCGCAGGATGTCCGCGCGTGCTCGGCGTCGAGATCGGGGCGTGCCGTGATCTTGGTCTTGCCGAACTCGTCTTCGTCGTCAAAGCCGTCGAATGACCCAGGCATGTTGCTCTTTGGAGCATAGCGCCATCGCCTCCGACTGTCGCCGGTGACGCGCTCTGAGGCTCGCCAAAGGGCGGCAGCTTGACAGCCGGCACGAAGCCGCTCAGAATTGGCCAGCTGGCCGGTTTTGACACGACAGCCATTTCCACACCGGAGACGCTCGATGAAAATCCTCCAGGAATCTTCGAGAATCAGGCTCGCCCGATGGCTGCTTGTGACAGGCTCGCTGGCCGGCTGCAACATGATCACCGGGGCCGACTCGATCGTCCTCGAGCGCCGACGTGGCGACTCGACGGCAAGCGCCGGCGGCGAGGCGACGAGCGGCGAAACGGTCGGACCTGCGACCGTGGGCGGCTTCGACGACGACGGCGCGAGCGGGACGTCCGGGAGCGGGGCGAGCGGACCGGGGTCGGGCCCCGGCACCGCGGTCACCTCCGCGTCGTCGGTCTCGGTCGCGGTGTCGTCGTCCATGGCGGCGACCACCGGCGGCGGAGCCGACGACCCGCCGCCTCCGCCACCCCCTCCACCCGGACCGCCAGCAGTGACGAATGCGGCGGACGGCGTGGCGGTCGTCGACGTGAAGCTCTACCAGGCCGTCGAGGTCCCGCTGACGAAGGCGAGCGACATCCCGATCGTCGCGGGCAAAGACGCGCTCGTGCGCGTGTTCTACCAGGTTCAGTCTGGCTACGACGGCAAGCCGGTGACGGCCCGCTTCATGGCGGGCGATGGCTACGCCGAGTCGACGCAGGTGCTGTCGGGAAGCTCCACGCAAGGTGTGCTCGGGAGCACCGCCAACATCAAGGTTCCTGGCTCGCTGCTGAAGGTCGGCGGCACCTTCCGGGTCGATCTCGTCCAGGCGAACGGAAGCGGCACCAACTCGGCCGCCGGCTACCCGCAGGGGACGGGCCAGACCCCGCACAACGCGAAGTCCGCGGGCACCAAGCTGCGCGTCGTCCTCGTCCCGGTCATGAACGGCGGCTCACTCCCCGACACGACGCCCGCGCAGGTGAAGAAGTACACCGACTTCATTCGCTGGCAGTACCCGATCCCCGAGGTCGAGGTGACCGTTCGCGCTCAGCATTACACCTACAACGGCAGCCTCTGGGGCTACGGCGGCTGGTCCGATCTCCTCCAGGAGATCTCCGACCTGCGGGACGGCGACAACGTCGATCCGGAGGTCTATTACTACGGCATCCACAACGCTCAATCGAGCGGACTGCTCGGGCTCGGCTGGGTCGCGGGGTCGAAGGACGTGTGGTCGCGCGCGGCGATCGGCGTCGGATGGACCGGTGATACGGCGCCCGAGACGGCGGTGCACGAGCTCGGCCACAACCACGGTCGCAGCCACTCGCCGTGCGGGGTCGACGGAGACTGGAACTACCCGCACCCTGGCGCGAAGATCGGGGTGTGGGGTTACCACCCCGGAAAAGACAAGCTGCTCGATCCGAGCAAGCACGTCGACTTCATGAGCTACTGCGATCCGCCGTGGGTCAGCGACCACACCTACAAGGCGCTCTACACGCGGCTAAAGTCCGTGAACGGGGCGAAGGTGATCTACCCCGCGGAGCTGATGAACCGCACCTGGGAGCGGGTGAAGGTCCTCGAGGGCGTCGCGACCTTCGTCGACTCGATCACCCTCGCGTACCCGCCCTCGGGAGAGGCGAAGAAGGTGACGGTGACCTCGTCGAACGGGACCGAGGAGATCGAGGGGCAGTACCTCGCGTACAACCACCTCGAAGGCGGACTCCTCTACGTCTTGCGTCCGAAGTTCGTCGAGAGCGATGCATCGCCCTTGACCGTGGCCTTCGACGTCGGCGGGAAGAGCGTCGCGATCGCCCGCTGAGAGCCCGCTCCTCGCGCTGACGCGAGGCCCCTGCCCGCCTCACATCGGCTGGGTGTGACCCACGCCGGCCGGCGCCATCGAAACGGGCGGGATCGACGAACGGGAGCGAGAGTTCGAGAGCAGCGACGTGCCACGCACGAGACGCGGGATCGGCGCCGAGGTGTGCGCTGCAGCGCTCCACGCGGACACCCAGGCGTCCCACTGGATGGCCTGCTCCCGGAAGAGCAGGTTGCGTGCGTCGAGCACCCGCGCCGGCGCATCCGGAGACTCCCCGTGCACCTCGGGCGAGAGCGTGGGCGTGGGACGATGGAGCCGATAGACGAGCTCGGTTCGGTAGTCGGCGGTCGGCCAGACGACGAGCGCGCCATCGGCGATGTCGTAGGCCACCGAAGAGCCGACCTCGGCCTCGAGCTGCTCGCGAACGAGCTCCACCTCGGCACGCTGGTAGAGTCCCGCGAGGGCGTTTTCGAAGAGCACCGCCCCCTCGGGCGAACGCTCGACGAGCAGGGAAACGAAGCCGGGCTCGGCGATGCTGGCGACGATCATCCCGGACTGCTCCTCGAAGCGCAGCTCGCACACGTCACCTCCGAGCGGCGGACAACGAAGCCGCAATCGGATGCGGTTGGAGCTCAGCTCGACGCCCTCGACCAGCACCTCGCCGAACGTCCAGCGCAGCGCACCCGACAGCAGCGCGACGAGCTCCCGCTCCACGAAGCGAGCGAGTCCTTGCTCGACCTCGTGGAGCCCCTCACGGAACGCCCCGAGCGGTACGAGGTTCGCGCTCCTCAGCTTTTTTCCTCGCAGAAGCGCCGCATCGTCCTCGCGCTGCGCCGCGCGACGGAGGCGCTCGTAGAGCTTCGGCAGCGTCCCGGAGTGCATGCCGGTGACGAGCAAACCTCGCATCGTCTCGCCGTGCTTGCCAATCAAAGCCGGCTGGAGCCCATCCGGTCGCGTCGCGCGGTAGAGCTTGTAGTTCTCCTTCAACTCCCACGCGAGGAATCCAAAGATGCTCGGCGAGAGGAACATCGTCATCCAGGCGAGAAAGCCTCCGAGGATCGTCCCGAGCGGCGCGAACATCACGGTCGTGATGGCGAGGATGCGCGGCATGGTGGCGAGCATCAGCTTGTCGGCGACGACGACGACCGGGAAGTGCTTCAGCGGGTTGACGAAGGGCTCGATGAGGAGCGTGACGTAGATGCGCAACACGTACGCGACGACCGCCCACACGACACCGACGAGACCCTTCGTCCAGAGCATCGCCGCGGACTGGCCTTCCCGGAAACGCAACGCCTCGTCGACTCGGTAAATCACGCGATCGACGACATCGAGGACCTTCGCGAAGAACCGCTCGATCGACCGGAAGAGGCGCGGTAGCCACTGACGGCTCACGGCCTGAAACCCCGGCGCGAGCTGGTCGAAGAGCACGTCCTCGAGCACGACGCCGAGCCGCGTATCGAACAGCACGCTCGAGGCGAGGAACGTCGCGAGCCCGACCGCAGCACCGAGCCAGGGATCCTGAACTCGCACGGGTAGGAAGTACCACACGGCGCCGGCGACGAGCGCAGGCACGAGGACGCGGCGCACCGCGAAGCGCACCTCGGGGAGCGCGAACCATCGTCGAACGCTGGGTCGCAGAAAGACGGCGCGGGGCACCTGAACGAAGACGAATGAAAGCACCACCCCGAGCCACTCGACGAACTGGAGGGCCGCCCGCCGGATCAGCGCGGAGTGGATCAGCCCGAACACGAGGCCCGCCGTGAGGATGAGCGACACGGGCGTCAGCGCTTCGACCGCAGAGCCGAACAGCGAGAGGAGCTGCTCGAGCGCGGCGAGGAGGATCGCGGCGAGCCCGAACGGCAGTGCGAAAAACAGCGTGATGCGTCGCCCGATCTCGGTGCCGAACGGGAGGCTCGAGAGCTTCTGGAAGGCGCGCAGGTAGATCTCGCTCGGCTGGTAAGCGCCATCGAGCTCGGTCGCGAGGATGCGATCGGCGCGAAGCAGCGTGTCTCCGGACCACAGCTCTTCCGCGCTCGCGAGGTCGGGGAGCTTCAGCTGATTGCGCGAGAGGGCGTCGCGCACCTCGCCGAACGACAGGTAGCCATGCTCGATCGCCCCATCGAGGAGCTCCTCGACGAGCTTCTCGCGCGCGAGGCGCTCGGGATCGCTCGACGCTGCGAGCCCGACCCGGTCGAGCATGGCGAGGAGGCGCGGACGCAGGGAGAGCCGGACATTCTCCTCGGCGTGCGAGCACGCGAGATCGACGAGCTTTGCGAGCAGCTTGCGATCGGCGGCGGCGATGCGCGTGTGTCGAACGAGCTTCGCGGCGACGGCGAACTGCGTCGCGATGCGCAGCTCTCGCGTCGCCGGCAGCGGTCGCGCCATCGGTCGCCTCCGACCCGAGACGAGGTGCCCCCAGAGGTCGATCGCGCTCTGCGGGCGCTCGTGCGCGAGGACCGCGAGCTGCAGCGCGTAGAGCAAGCGAGCCTCGACCGAGAAGCGCGTCGCCCGCTCGGCCGCGGCGCAGTCGCTGAGAATGACGAGGAGCGGCGCCCAGCTTGGGTCGGAACGGCGCCCCTCTCCCGCGCCTGCCGGAGGCCGCAACGCCGCCGTCAGCCGCGTGCCGAGTCCCGAAAGCGCATCGCGAGCCGCACGCTCGGCCCCCTTGCGAAGCTCGGGGTCATCGACGCTCGAGGCGCGCGAAGCGGCGAGCGCCGCGCCGACGTCGTTGCCGGAGTGCCGGTCCTGGGCGGCCCGCTCGAGGAGCTTCGTCGCCGTTCGCCGCGAGACCGGTGCCAGCAGAGCGGCGTCGGAGATGCCGAGGGCCGCGTGGGTCGAGTGGGAGACGACGGTCGTGTGCGAGATCGGCATCATCGTGGGGCGCTCGACTTCGGGTGGCCGGCCGTCATCGAGCAGCGCACCGATGTCGAGGTCGGCGGCGAACATGGCGTCAAGCTCGTCGAACCGCGCGATCCCCGGGAAGGTGACCACGAGCAAGCCGGGCGCGAAGAAGCGGAGCTCGAGGTAGAGCGCGGCAAACTCGATGTAGACCTCGCGGTCGTCGTAGGGCGGCAGCACGAGGTCGTCGTGGCGGAGGAGCGCGCGGATCTCGTCGAACTCGATCTGCCCGATCCGGTCGATCCGCTGGCGAATCGCCGCCGCGTCGAGCAAGCCACTCGCCGACTTGGCCTCGAGCGCGAGGTGGATCCGCGCGTGGACGATCGCGCGGAAGTACCGCGTGAGGACGACGGCATCGGCCGCCTCGTCGCGGAACTGCCGAGGCACTCGCGACACGAGGATCACCGGATCCGGCAGCACGTCGAACCGGACGCCGAGCTCATTCGCCAGACCGGCCGAGAGGAGCTCGCTGCGCGAGATGGCGTAACACCGCGGGTGAGGCACCATCCCCGAAGCGCCGCGGTGCCCCTTCACCACCCGGCGCACGAGCGGGGGCTCGACGACGAGCGCCCCGGCTCCACGGAGGAGAGCCTCTTCGAGCTTGTCGGAAATCAAGCAATGCTCCGGTGCTCGAAGCCGTGACCGACGCTCACCCCGCCTGCTTGGCGACGGCCTCGGCCGCGCGCGCCGCGGCGTCCGCGTCACCGAGGTAACGCGACGAGACCGCACGCAAGTCGGCGTCGAGCTCGTAGATCCGCGGGATCCCGGTCGGGATGTTCAGCTCGGCGATGGCGTCGTCGGCGATCCCGTCCAGGTGCTTGACGAGCGCGCGCAGGCTGTTGCCGTGGGCTGCGACGAGCACGACCTTGCCCGCGCGGAGGTCCGGCACGATCGCGTCGTACCAATACGGCAACATCCGCACGACCACGTCCTTCAGGCATTCGGTCGGTGGCAAGGCGTCGGGCGCGAGCTCCGCATAACGCGCGTCGCGTCGCGGGTGCCGGTCGTCCGCGGCCTCGAGCGCCGGTGGCGGGACGTCGTAGCTGCGGCGCCACACGAAGACCTGGTCCTTGCCATGGCGGTCGGTCGTCTGCTTTTTGTCGAGGCCCTGCAGCGCACCGTAGTGCCGCTCGTTCAGCCGCCACGATCGACGCACGGGGATCCACGAGCGTCCGGCGGCCTCGAGGGCAAGGTTCGCGGTGTGGATCGCTCGAACGAGGAGCGACGTGTGGAGCACGTCGGGCAAGACGCCCGCGTCGGCGAGCATGCGGCCCGCCTCGCGCGCCTCGGTGAGACCCTTCGCGGAGAGCGGGACGTCGGTCCAGCCGGTGAAGAGATTCAGCGCGTTCCACTCACTCTCGCCGTGCCGCAACAAGATCAACGTGCTCATCGCCGCGACCATCGCGCGACACCCGCGCGCGCGTCAACCGTTCAGCTTCGGTATAGGATGCCTCGCATGCTTGCTCTCGGCGGAAGCGCCCGCGCCCTCGGAGCGGTCGCGCTCGGTCTGACGCTCGTCACGTGCCAGGCGAAGGGCGACGGGAGCGCGACCCTCGCGAGCGCAGTCACCACGGCGGCAGGCGCGGAGCCCTCCGGCTTTCGGATCGACGGGGAGCCGTTCACCCCCGCTGCCCTGCTCGCCGTCGGCACCGAGGGCGAGAGCTCGTGGCGGATCACGGTCGCGCGCGGGCCGCTCGATTGCGAGGGCGTCGTCGCGGCATATCCGGAGCACCCCGCGGGCGCGGGCAACATCGACCTGTGGTTCTCGGCACCGCTCGGGACCGACGGCCAGGCGACCGAGTGGAGCTACCGCAGCGGCTTCGAGCTCGGCGACGGCGGGACCAGCGGCCGCGGCCTCGTGGCGCGCGGCGCGATGCTGAAGGAGGTGGTCGACGAGGGCGACGCGGTGCTGGTGCGAGGCCTCGAGGTCTCGCTCCAGTCGCGAGGACCGAACGGGCACCTGGTTCAATTTGACGGTGAGCTGCGAGCGAAACGCTGCGGTCGCGTGGCACTCAAGGAGGCGCCTCGACCGCAGCCGGGGTTGAAGCTCACGATCGGCGGTCAGCCGGTCGCGATCGGCGGTGCCACGCTGCGGAGCGAGGGCGCCCGGCGCTACCTGAGGCTCACGCGCGCGCCGCATCGCTGCGACAGCGCATTCACCGAGGGCTACGACTTTTATGTCGATCTCGCGCTCGGCGGTGAGCCGCTCGCGGTGGTGCTGGTCGCGCTGCTCGGCGACGCGTTTCCGGAGAGCGCGACGGGCTCACGCGGCAAGGAGAGCTTCGTCGTGAGGGCCCCTACCCTCGCCGACGAAAAGCGCGACGTACGCATCGCGCTGAAGGGAAGCCTGGACGCCGGCGGGTACGCGGTCACCTTCGACGGCGACGTGGACGCGCTCCGGTGCACGACCCCACCGTCGCCGACCGGCGCATCCTCCGGGGCGCCTCCGGTGGCCCCACCGCGCTCGGGCCCGTGACGTCCGGCGGGCTTCCTCGATCGGCGATGCTATCATCCCGCCGATGTTTCGTCTCTTCGTCGAGCCGCTGAAGCTTCGCATCCCCGACAGCACCGAGGCGCTCCCGGGTCGCACCGAGGCCCTCCGTGTGCCTGAGCAACACTTCGTCCTCGGGACCCCACTCGTCGGAACGCCACCGGGTCACGAGCGCGCCGTCTTCGGGATGGGATGCTTCTGGGGCGCGGAGCGGAAGTTCTGGCAGCTCGAAGGCGTGCACGCGACGGCCGTGGGCTACGCCGGTGGCCACACGCCGAACCCGACCTACGAGGAGGTATGCAGCGGGCGGACCGGGCACACCGAGGTCGTGCTCGTCGTCTTCGACCCGACGCGGATCACGTTCGACGCCTTGCTCCGCGTCTTTTGGGAAAATCACGATCCGACTCAGGGGATGCGGCAGGGCAACGACATCGGGACGCAGTACCGGTCGGCCATCTACGCTCACGGCCAGGCTCAGCTCGAGGCCGCCGAGCGCTCACGTGCAGGGTACGAGGCCGCGCTAGCGCGGGCGGGTCTCGACGCCATCACGACGGAGCTACGCGAAGCGCCCACCTTTTACTTCGCCGAGGCCTATCACCAGCAGTACCTCGGGAAGAATCCCGACGGGTACTGCGGCCTAGCCGGCACCGGAGTCTCGTGCCCCGTCGGCGTGGGCGTATGACGTCGCCGGCGACGGCGAGTCGAAGGCTTAACGCGCCACCGCGGCCCGCCCCAAGTTGAAGTCGTGGGTCACGGCCACGCGCACCATCACGGCCACGAGCACGACGACGGGGGAGAACCCGGCGAAGATCGGGAGCGTTCCCGCGCGCAGCGCCGTCGTCGCATGACGCTCGCCCTCCTGCTCACCAGCGGGTACATGGTCGCCGAGGCGATCGGAGGCTTCGTCTCCGGCTCGCTTGCGCTGCTCGCGGACGCGGGCCACATGCTCTCCGATGCGGTCGGCCTCGCCCTCGCGGTGTTCGCGATGTGGATGGCGGGGAGGCGCGCGACCGCACAGCGAACGTACGGGTTTCATCGAACCGAGATCATTGCGGCGCTCGCGAACGCGACGACGCTCATCGCCATCGCCATCTCGATCCTCGTCGAGGCAGCCCTGCGCTTGCGCACGCCCGCCGCGCTCGAGCCTCGGCTGATGATGACGATCGCCGCGGGCGGACTCGTCGTGAACCTCGCGTGCCTTGGGATCCTCCACACGGGTCGCGACGAGAGCCTGAACCAGCAAGGGGCATGGCTTCACGTCCTCTCCGATGCGCTCGGGAGCGTGGGCGCTCTCGCTTCGGGCGCGGCCGCGGCGTTCTGGGGCGTGACGTGGGCCGATCCCGTCGCCTCCGCGCTGATCGCGCTCCTGGTCCTGCGCTCCTCTTGGTCGTTGCTCACCGAGACCGTCGCGGTGCTGATGGAGAATGCGCCCGCGCACGTCGAGGTGACGAAGCTACGCGAGGCGATGCTCGCGCAGTCGAAGGTCGACGACGTGCATGACCTTCACGTCTGGACGATCACGAGCGGCCTCGTCTGCCTGTCGGCCCACGTCGTCACGACCGGCGGCGCGGACGAGCAGCAAGCGGCCCTCTCGTCCTGCTGACGCGCCTCGCGCGCGAGAGCTTTGGCATCGACCACGTGACGATCCAGCTCGAGCAGGCGAGCTACCCCGAAGACGTGTGCACCGCGTGCGAGTGAGTCGGCGACGGGCTGCATGCGAGCCCCGCGCCGCTCACTTGCAGAAGTCGGTCGGCTCGGGCGCTGCGGGCGCGACGGTCCCGAGGCCAACCTTGCGCAGCGTGAAGCCCATCCCGACGCTGATCGCGTTGCAGGTCTTCGCGGGATCTTGCGTACCGTCGTCGAGGATGTCGGATGCCCGACGCAGCTGATCGGAGAGCGAGGTGTCGAACAGGGTGCACGCGCTCGCGTTGATCGCCCCCGCGAAGCCACGCAGCGTCGTCACGAATTCCTCGGTCTTGACGTACCCGCCGAGCTGCCCCAGCGCGCCACCTTCGTGAGTCGGCGCGAGGGTCACCTTGAGGCGTGCGCCGTAAAGCTTGATGGGGATCGATTGACCGAGGACGTTGAGCGTGAGCACGAGTTCCTGCGTGCCCTCCGAGGTCCAGATGTTGTTCGCGAGCTTGGCGGTCGCGAACGTCGTCTTCGCGCTGCCGATGTCCTTCGGATCCGCGAGGGTCTCGTGGAGGACCGGCCAGCAGTCGCTGCCGTCCCACGCGGGCGATTTACCGAGCGACGACGCGCCGTAGAGCTTCGTGAGCACGGGCTCCTTGTCGCCCTCGGGTCCCAGCTTCTCGAAGGTGAAGATCTGGGTGAACTGACCGGCGGTGATCGCGTCGTTGGCCTGACCATCGAGCGGCGGGACGAGCGCGTTGATGAGCGGCAACACGGTCTTGCCGAACGCGTTGTCGCGCCCCGACGGGCCATCGACGAAGGCGTCCGTCGTGCCGCCGGCCGCAGGCTTGCA
>Ga0194129_10006451_pt1 | contig 14393 bp, 19 predicted proteins | sample TA2KigCa35mmetaG_FD_150862 | JGI IMG/M metagenome (GOLD analysis project Ga0194129, IMG submission 150862) | Freshwater microbial communities from Lake Tanganyika, Tanzania - TA2015038 Kigoma Deep Cast 35m | ecosystem: Environmental > Aquatic > Freshwater > Lake | place: Tanzania: Lake... | reverse complement strand
CGACAACTATAACTGATTAGTTTTTAATCCTTATTATTATATAAGCATAAATGTTTTTATAACGTAATACCTATATTAAGGGAGTAAATCATTATAGAACTTATAACTATTCATTACTAATAACTTAGATTATTATTTCTTTAAATGGTTTTATTTTTGTCTCATTTTAAATCTTCAAGGGTGTAAATCTATAAAATATATGACAACGATATAAAAATATATATGAAAAATATCAGGAGCTATATTAAAAGTTTAAATATTAACAAAAATATATTAAACTATGATGAATTAATAAAAAAAGGTATTAATAGTAATATTATTTTTATAAAAAAAATAGTAGAAACTACGCCAAATATATTTGATATGATAAATAATATATATACAATAAATGCAACCTATAAAATAATTTTTTTTCAATATATTGTTTTTTTTGAAAAAAAAATTATTTTATAGGTTGCATTTATTGAATATATATATATAAAAACAAATTTTACTAAATCAAAAGACACAAATATTGTTAATTTTATTTTAAATTATTACACCTTTCGACATTTAAAATGCCGATTTTTTAATATTTCAATATCAAAAAAATCTATAATTTTATTAAAAAAAACCTAAAGGAATACTGCTACTATTTATTAGTAATGAATAGTAAGAAATCTATAATGATTTACTCGAGGTATGAATTATTAATGGTTTAAATCCATAATTGTGATAATAATTCAGTTATAGACCTTTTAAAATTTCATTCCCATTATACGATAGGATATAACCAAATTTTTATACCTTTGCTGATGTCGTCAGTTTTAATAACTTATAAAATCGGCATTTTAAATGTCAAAAGGCGTAAAATTTATAGTAATGTATATTTGCTTTATAAAAAATGTAATTTTTTAAATATTTTTATTTAGATAATATATAGACTTAATATATATTATGAATAATTCTGATTATCTCGACATATCTAATAATAATCAAGTAATTGAAGAATTTAAAGGTGGTGTTGGAGCAGTAGGAGGAGGTAGTCATGCCGGTTCTGGTAGTTTTGGTAGTCAACGTGGCTCATCTTCTTTATCTGCTAGAACTAATTCTGTCGGCGGTGGTAAACAATATGGCTCTTTTGGACATGCTTCAGTATCCCCTGTTACTGGTGCTATGTCTGGTTTGGCAAATGTTCAACCTGGTAGTAATTCAAGTTTAGGAGTTGTAAAAGGCGGTGCTAAAACTGGAACTTTTACTGGTGGTTCTTTTGGAGGTCGAGGCAAATATGTAGTTGGATTTCCTGGTATACGCCCTGGTTCTACTCTTCCAGCAAGTTCAATGCCTTCTATGTATGTAAAACCTAAACCAAAAGAAGTAAAATCAACAATTACAACTGGGCCTGTTATTAAACCAAGTGTAACTAAACCATATGGACATATTGATAAACATATTACTCATGGTATACCTGGACCTAGACTAGGAAATTACAGAGATAATGTAAATCATAATCATGCCACAAAAATTAGAGGTCCTAAATATCCTTATGGTTTTGATTTGAGAGATAAAAATTTAACTGGATATTATGGATATCAAGGTTTTGGTTATGGATTTGATCCTTGGTATTGGGGTTATGGTCCTTTTTGGCCTGTAAATAACATTTATGTTGATTATCCCGATATTCCATACAATTACGAAGATTTAATGCAAAAAGAAATAGATGCCGACAATTTAGTTAATACTATTCAGGATCAAATAGCTACACAACTCATGGAACAAGAAGCTGTTCCTGAAGAACAAGAAGCAGAACAAGAAGTTAAAGGAGAAAAAGTAGAAAAAAAGGAAGATAAAAAGAAAGAAAGCTTCCAAAATAGCGAACAAGAAAATAAACAATGTAATAAAAATAATATTTTAGTAATTTTAGTTGTTGTTTTGATAATTTATTTATTAGTAAATCTTCCCTTAAGTGATGCTGAAAAAGGATTTTCATTATAAAAAAATTACAATTCTAAATAATCCTTCAGTAAAACACCATCTACAACAGGAGTATTATAATCTCTATAAAACCAAAAAATAACTGGAAAATCATTTGGTATATTTTCTTTAATTCTAATTTCTTCAACAGATTTTTGTTTAAAATCTAATAAAGAAGATTTGTTAAACATTTTTCCTAAAAATATATTTTCTAAATTATATTTTTTTGCAATTTCTAGTATTTTCAATATATTTTCTCTATTGGCATAACAACAAAAACTTCCTATATTAGAATCAAATGCATAAAATTTCTTATTATAATCATAATTTTTGTTTTCATTGTCAAATAATTTATATCTTGGAAAACAAAAATCTGTATTGTAAAGTTCTTCTTGCATTTGTATTTCTTGTTGCATTATGTACTTTTTTAAATAATATTTAAATCTAAATTCATATATTTATTTAAAATCAATTTTTTTGTTTAAAGTTAAGAATTTATATAATAATAAAAAATGCGTTACGGCTGTGTATGTGGAAAGTATAAAGGTTTAACAATTAAAACTTATGAAACTGAAAATGAACAAAATATTGATAAAGAAAGTATAAAAGATGACGATTATAACACTAAAAATTTTCAAAATTTAAATGAAGAAAGTATCAAAAATATTGATGGTGAAACAGCAAATAAAGTTTGTTCAATACTAAATTTACCTTATGAACATTTAGTTGATGATACTAAAATAGAATTGTATACACGTTTTCAAAATACAAGTCAAATAGTTGCAATAACTAATGAAAAATTAAAAGTTGACAACGAAGGTTTTTTACTTGAACCAGAAAAAATTTCAAATAAATTTGCCTTATTCCAAAATTTAGAAGAATTTGCTATTTTTGATAAGGATAATTTAGTTTTTGGACTTAATTATACTTATACTTATCAAGAATGCGCACTTTTTTTTGATGGTGATTGTAAAATAAAAAAATATGTAGATATACCACAAAATATTTTTAAGATAAATATAATACCAATGAATAACAACATGCGCAAAAGTTGCGTCGATGATATTTGTGATTATGATTTCTTACCTTCACATATTGAATATATTCATTTTACAGGAAATTTTATGCGAAATAATTATACCCAAACTAATTTACCAATTAGTTTAAAAACCATAAAATTTTCTTTAGGATACGATAATCGCAATTGTGGTGATATATTTGTAAATATATTTAACAATAAATCTAAAATACCATTTAGTTGTAAAATTGAGTATAATCGTTACTATTAAATTGATTTAATTATAAAAAAGTCCGTCAAGGTTTGGGGTGATTTAATACTAAATGCAGAAGCACTTTTATGACCACCTCCACCAAATGTACTAGCTACTTGCGATAAATCTGGTGAATCTTTATGACCTCTTAACGAAATCCACCATTCATTTGCTTTTGGTTCATAAATCCAAGTTGCAGAAAAATCTGGTAAATCTCCCGAACTTAGTGGTTTATTAGCTAACAAATTACCCAATTCTGATCTATCGCCATAAGTTGTTCCTAGCCAAATATTATATGTAGATTCGTTAACTTTAATTGTTGCTTCAAAAGATCTATAAATTGCAGTATCCATTTGTTTTTTTTGAACTTTTAATAATATTATTCCTTCTTTAACAATATCATTAATTTGCTCTTCAGTATAATCTAATAATTTTGTAATATTATCTAAATAATAAGCATCGAACATATTATTGTCAAAAAAAACTTGATTTATTTCTTTAGAATTTGGTAGTTTCCAAAGCCATAAATCTCTATCTCCTACATAATCAATAAACCATGGTCTTTTACAACCTGGAAAAAAATAATCCCATGTTATTTGACAGCCTGATTTTGTCATATCTAAAACCAAATATAAATTTTCGGGTCTTTTTTCTTGATTTATTTGAAATGCATCAATTGTTGTTTTATGGTGATCTAAAATTACTACATTATTTGCTGTTTTACATATTTCAAATAAATAATCTAATTTAGGACATAAATCAACAAAAATTATATTTTTATTTAATACATCTATTTGAGGATTTATTCCTGCTTTACAAGGGACTTTTTCTGGTATGTCTTTATTATGATTAGCAGCCCATAGAGATGCTACTCCATCGTTACAAGGATAATGATATACTATTGTATCAAAAAACATATATTATTATTTTATTATTATTATACTTACATATATATACTTTTTTTCAACTTTTCTAGTATTAAAAAAATTGATAAATATTTTTAATTTAAAAAAAAATATATATAACTTAATATATTACTATGGAGGAAAATAATAATGAAGAAAAAATATTAACATATGATGAAATTCATTTGTATAAACAAGCAAGAGGGAGAAATACTGATACTGTTATTGTTGGACTAAAATTTAATACAAAAGAGAATTCTAAAACTTTTTTATCCTCAATAAAACGTAAATTTGGAATTAATGGTTGTCAAAAAATAATGGAAGAAATGGATAAGGAAAATCCAGTATATGTTTTTACAGGTGATTTAAGAGATAAAAATTATAAAGTTCTTGTAGATGTTTATAAGTGTAATGCTGGAGCTTTTAAAAAGTTTGGTTAAATGTTACAAAAATTAATTTTTATATTATAATTATTTAAAATATAAAAAAGTATATATTGTAGTAATGCATTCTATATTTAGAACCATAAATAACAAACAAATTATTAAACATCAAAATCCCAAAATAAAAATATATGAAATGTTTATGAGAGATGGTTTACAATCACTAAACAAAATATATAATTTGGATACAAAAATAGAATTTATGAATTTATTAAATCAATGTAATTTTGATTGTATTGAATTTGGTTCTACTACATCTCCTAAACTTTTACCTCAAATGGCAAATTCTTTTGAACTATTTGAAACAATAAAAAAAAAGAAAAAAACAAAATATACGATGTTAGTTCCTGGAATAAATCAATTACAAAAAGTTATTGATAAAAAAATAGACTCATTTGGTCTTGTCTGTTCTGTCTCAAATATATTTGCACAAAAAAATCTTAAAAAAACATCAATAGAAACATTTGATGAGGTTATAAAACAATTAGATATTGTTACCGAAATAAATAATGTTCATACAAGAATTTATCTATTTTGTTCATTTGGTTCTCCTTGGGAAGATTTTGATAGAAATTATCTTTCTATTTTAGAAAATTACATCAATAAACTAATAGATTATTCCAAAAATAAAAGATTAACAAGTGATAATTTAGATATAGTTATTTCTGATACTGTAGGGTTGAGTTCAGAAAATAGAACTAGAGAAATTATAACTATGTTAAACAAAAATCTTAATATTGCTAACAAAAAATATTTAGCAATGCATATTCATTCATCGGAAAATAAATTTACAAAACCAGTAAATATATGTATAGATAATGATATTTACAAGTTTGATTCAAGTATGTTAGGAATAGGAGGTTGTCCTTTTGCAGAAGATAAAGCACTTGGTAATATTTCAACTGTTGAATTAATATCATTTTTAAAATGTTTAGGTTATTGTAAGGAATATGATTTATTAAAATTAAAATATATTGAACAAGATATCAAAAATATATTAAATTATAATAACTAATTATAAATTAATTTTTTTATGACTTATTTTATATATTAAATAATTTAATAATGGGTAATTCTCCTATTTTCAAAACTGGCGATATAATAACATTAAAAAGTGATAATGGTAAATATTTAGGTAGATGTAATGGTTGTATTACAGGTATTACAGATGCTGCTTCTGTAGAGGCTACTGATATGAATATACAAACGCAATGGATAGTTCAGGTTATTAAAGATAATGTAATTGCCTTAAAGTCAGTAGCATCGGGAAATTATTTAGGTTATTGTGATGGATGTGCAAATTACTTGTCTGGTGGTGTGGAAAATGCTGTTGCCAAAGTTGATGATAATTCTGCTTCTGGAAATTGGGATCAATGGGCAGTTGAAATCATAGATGATAATAAAATTTTATTAAAATCCTTGAATAATGGAAAATATTTAGCTCGTTGTTATAATTGTGTACAATCTCCAGTATCTTCCAGGGGACAGAATTTTGCTTTTGTACATACAACAGATAATACAGCTTCTTATGCTCAATGGACAGTTAATTTTATTTCTAAAGTATCAGGTGGAATTAAAACAGAAAACGGAAATTACATATTTACTGATTACGGAGCATTATCTCCAAAAGAAGGATTTGGATTTTCTAGTAGTTATGGTAATTACATAGTTTTGGCTATTGCTATTTTGTTAATACTTTTTATTGTTTATAAAAAAAATAATACAAGTTCTGGTAAACAATAAATAATATCTAATTATAAATTTATTTTTTTGTGGTTTATTTATATATTAAAATTATTATATAAATGGGTTTTCATTCATCTTCGCCTTTTATACCACCTGTTCCTGTAGAATATGGTCCAGGTATTATTAAAACTTTTTCTGTTGCTGGTCCTCCAACTTCATATATACAGATTGATGAAAATAATCTTAAAACTTGTTTACAATACACAAATGACCAAAATACTATTAATCAATGTATAAGTAATAATATTTATGTTCCTTCAGTTAATGGATCAGTATCAAAAGTAAATTTATGGTCAGGGGAACAATTACCACCTAATCCATCTTGCAATTTTGTTTTCAAAAAAGACGCAACACCTCAAAAAAGTATTGTATTTGCAGGTATGGGACCAGGAAAAATAACATCTGGTAATATTAATAATTTTCAAAATTTGGAAATGTCATTAAATAATAATAATTTAGCACTTATTATAGTTATTGTGGTAACCTTACTCATAGTATTTTTTAATTAAATAATATATAAATACAATTTAATTTTTTATAAATAAAAAAATTGAAAAAAAATTTTATAAGAACCTTAGCAAATAATAATATTATATACAAATTTAATAGTCGAACAATGAGTTCCTCCAGCGATGTTCTAAATACTTTTTTTTGGGTATGATTCGTTCTGCTATTCCTATCAAGGAGTTGAGTAATACATATACAAGGATAATTTTAGATAGTCCTTGTCTTTCAACTACCTTTTCTTGGAATGAGGATGATGAAGATTTTCCTTCAGAATGGTTTCCGTCCAAGAATGTATCAATGAATTCAGTCTTTAGTCTTTCTTTGTGGAAGGCAATGAAGCAGTATATTGTCAGATGTTCGGTTAATTGGAATGTTAGATTGCCAGAACCTGAAACTACCCATTGTGGTGGCGAGAAGTGTCGCAGAAAGTTTGATGTGTCATTTGATCAATGGTGTCTTGATTGTCATCCATCACCTGATAGAATGAAGATTGACAATGTCGTCAGATTGTATGTGACAGATTCGACATGCGAAAAATGCCTTCACAATGAGGCAAATTGGCAAGTACATTGTCAATATTGATATTCTTTCAATTGAAGAAATTGGTGTTCCAAACATAATGGAACGTATCGAGGAAATCGTAATTACTACTGATGGCATCAACACTGAAATTGAAAAGTTGAAGACAATGCTCGACAATCTCCATACTCATTTTGGATTTTCAACCAAGGAAGAGATGGAAGACTTGACAACCTAAAAGTTGGCAAAATTAGACATGATAGTCGTGCAATTTTTTTAAAGTTCAAAAACTAACAATATTACTAATAGTTTTTAGATTAAATAATATATAAGATTTATATTATTTACTTTATTTTTTTATCATTTATTTATATAAATTATATGGGTCAACAATGGGGAACACCTGGTTATAATACCACATCAGCCACTACTATAACTACATATGGAATGTATAAATTACCATACATTTCCACTGCTATTAATGTAAATACAGAAAATTTACAAAAATGTTTACAAAATTCTACAACAACAAATGGTAATAAATTATGTATTCAAGATTTTGTATTTTCAGCTGTCAAAAATCCATCAGAATATTCTAAATTGAATGTGAGTTATTTCGGTCCTGGAAGAACTAACACAGAAAATATAACTAATGTCACACAGAATCAATACTCAAAAAATCCTGGTGAAGTAGTATCAAAATCTATATCCGATTCAGTACAATTAGCTCCTGACTATCCAACTTCAAGTTGTTATGATAACTTTCAAAATTACGATGGAGAAAATGTTGACTATGATACAACAATCGAATCAAACAAAATATTTTGTTTCAATGGAACTTTTACAATTTTGACTGTTTTTGTATTGATAATGTTGTTAATTTTTATAAATGTAAATTCAAAATAATAAATCAAAATATAAAAGAATTTTTTTATAAAGACATTTTCTAATTATTTTTTTATAATTATTTTATATCTATAATTATATAATAATTATAATGGCTTCAAATGATGCATCTATTTTAGTTTTACTTGGTCTTTTAGTATTATCTTATTTTTTAATTCACAGAACCTCTAGTAGTTCTGAAGCAATGACTATGTTAAGATACAGACCATTTATGACTGGTCAACCTGCTTCTATTGATTATGATGATAATATTGCTGGTATTCCAAATCCTAACTCTTATGATGTTTTACCTAATGTTAACCAATATGCTAATAATTTAGCTTTTAATCAAAATAACCAAAACTCAGCAAATTACATGGTCAATGGACGTTCTGTTTTAAATCCTCCTGCCTATCAATATTTAGGAGATCGTGATAGTCAAGTCTCTGGAAGAAATAATTAAGTTCTTCTAAATTAATTTTTACTAATTTATATTTATATATTTTACTATAATATATAAACATAATTTTTATGAATAGTTCAGACCATATAGTTTTAGTATTAGTCGCTATCTTAACTTGTTTTGTTTTTAATTCTTATAAAAATTCTAATGAGCATTTTACAACTTATTCTCCTACTGATTCCGTTTATGCACCTATAGGAGTTAATGGCATTGATAATCCAGAACCATCTATACCACTAAATCAATATGCTAATCAAGTAGCATATGATTTACAAAATCCATTTCCTAATAGTAAAACTGGAGGTAATAGTCGTGTTCCTTGGAATCCGGCTAGTTATAGAGAAGTTCAAGAACCTGATGGACAATTTGTTGGAATAATATCACCTAATTAAATAAACTTTTTTTTATATAATATATATTCTAAATAATATATATTATGGATTCAATTATAATATTATTACTTGCATTAATAGTAATAGTTTACTTTATACCATGTACTCCAATTACTATTTCTGAAAATTTTAGAGGTGGTGGCGGAGGTGGACATGGAGGTGGATTTGGAGGCGGTGGTCGCTTGGGAGGTTATGGTGGAAACGGAGGCATGGGTTCTTATGGCGGTCATAGCTTGACAGGAGGTTATGGTAGAATGGCAGGTCCAGGTAGAAATGTGGGTTATGGAAGAGGTTATAGAGGTGCTTATCCTGGCAGATATGGAGGTTATGGAAATTATGTAGGTACTGGTTTCTGGGGATCAAATTGGCTGAACGCTGTTTCTGATGGTGGTGATTATGTTGACGAAGACACCGTAGATGTTGATGTTAACCAAAATTCTGATTATAGTAATAATTATTACCAAAATGATTTTGATTCTGATTATATATCTCCACAACAAAGATTGTTATTATCAGGTGGTTCATCTGAACAAGAAAAAAATTAATATATGTCAATAATTAAAAAGTATTTATGCTTAAAATAATTTTGTTTTTATAATTATTTTAAGCATAAATACTTTTTAATTATTGACATATATTAATTTTTTTTGAAATGATTTTTAATATTGCAAATATTGGATTTTTATATTTTTTTAACCACTCGGGTATCTTTGTTATTTTATTGTTATACAAATACAATCCTTGAAGATTAGTAAGAGAAGCAATGCTATCTGGTATCTCCGTTATTTTATTATAAGACAACCACAATTTTTTAAGATTAGTAAGAGAAGCAATGCTATTTGGTATCTCTGTTATTTTATTATTATCCAAATGCAATATTTGAAGATTAGTGAGAGAGGCATTGCTATCTGGTATCTCTGTTATTTTATTATTATGCAAATACAATGTTTGAAGATTAGTAAGAAAAGCAATGCTATCTGGTATTTTAGTAATTTGATTATTAGACAAATACAATGTTTGAAGATTAGTAAGAGAAGCAATGCTATCTGGTATCTCTGTTATTTGATTACAAAATAAATCCAATCTTTGAAGATTAGTAAGAGAAGCAATGCTATCTGGTATCAATGTTATTTGATTATTTTCCAAATACAATTCTTGGAGATTAGTAAGAGAATTAATGCTATCTGGTATCTCTGTTATTTTATTATCATTCAAATGCAATGTTTGAAGATTAGTAAGAGAAGCAATGCCATCCGGTATCTTGGTAATTTGATTGTAAGACAAAGACAATATTTGAAGATTAGTAAGAGAAGCAATGCTATTTGGTATCTCCGTCATTTTATTATTAACTAAATACAATTTTTTAAGATTAGTAAGAGAAGCAATGCTATTCGGTATCTCCGTTATTTGATTGCGAGAAAAAGACAATATTTGAAGATTAGTAAGAGAAGCAATGCTATCTGGTATTTCTGTTATTTGATTATTATACAAATGCAATACCTGGAGATTAGTAAGAGAAGCAATGCTATCTGGTATTACTGTTATTTGATTACAATATAAATGCAAAAATTGAAGATTAGCCAAATCAAAAATAATTATGGGAAATTGTTTAAGTTTACAACAAGTCAACATAATTTCTGTTATATCTAAATAATCTTCTTCTTGTATCTTATTAAATGTTTCCATATTTTCAATTTTAATATTTTCAATAATTAACTCGCAACCATAGGGTATTTTGTGTTCTCGCCTAAATACATTAAGCTGATTTTTAATAGTAATCTTATTAACTATTATAGGAAGATTATTTAATGGATATATTAGTTCGTCGATTATAATTTCTTCGACACCATTGTCAATAGTGGTCTTTTCAGTATATTGTTTAATGGAAAGCATAGTGGTCTTTTCAGTATATTGTTTAATGGAAAGCATAGTTATAAATAAAGTTATACTGACAGTGTATTGTTTTTTCAATTTTTTTTGAAATGATTTTTAATATTGCAAATATTGGATTTTTATATCTTTTAACCACTCGGGTATCTCTGTTATTTTATTGTTATACAAATACAATCCTTGAAGATTAGTAAGAGAAGCAATGCTGTCCGGTATCTCTGTTATTTGATTATGATACAACCATAGTTTTTGGAGATTAGTAAGAGAACCAATGCTATCAGGTATTTCTGTTATTTGATTATTAGACAAATTTAATGTTTGAAGATTAGCAAGAGAAGCAATGCTATCTGGTATCTCTGTTATTTTATTATTAGACAAATTTAATGTTTGAAGATTAGTAAGAGAAGCAATGCTATTTGGTATTTCTGTTATTTGATTATGAGACAAATACAATTCTTGAAGATTAGTAAGAAAAGCAATGCTATCTGATATTTCTATTATTTTATTATTAGACAAATTCAATATTTGAAGATTAGTAAGAAAAGCAATGTTTGAAGATTAGTAAGAGAAGCAATGCTATTCGGTATCTTAGTAATTTGATTATAAGACAAAGACAATATTTGAAGATTAGTAAGAGGGGCAATGCTATCTGGTATCTCTGTTATTTGATTATTAACTAAATACAATTTTTTAAGATTAGTAAGAGAAGCAATGCTATCTAGTATCTCAGTAATTTGATTATTAACTAAATACAATTCTTGAATATTAGTAAGAGAAGTAATGCTATCTGGTATCTCTGTTATTTGATTATCAGATAAATCCAATTCTTGAAGATTAGTAAGAAAACCAATGCAATCTGGTATCTTTCTTATTTTATTACTGCACAAAAACAATTCTCGAAGATTAGTAAGAGAGACAATGCTATTTGGTATCTCTGTTATTTTATTATTATACAAAGACAATATTTGAAGATTAGTAAGAGAAGCAATGCTGTCCGGTATCTTTGTTATTTTATTATTATACAAAGACAATTCTTGAAGATTAGTAAGAGAAGCAATGCTATCTGGCATCTCTGTTATTTGATTATAATCCAAATACAATTCTTGAAGATTAGTAAGAGAAGCAATACTATCTGGTATCTCCGTTATTTTATTATTATACAAATGCAATATTTGAAGATTAGTAAGAGAAGCAATGCTATCTGGTATTTCCGTTATTTTATTATTAACTAAATACAATTCTTGAAGATTAGTAAGAAAACTAATGCTATCCGGTATCTTGGTAATTTGATTGCAAGACAAAGACAATCTTCGAAGATTAGTAAGAGAAGTAATGCTATCTGGCATCTCAGTAATTTGATTATTAACTAAATGCAATATTTGAAGATTAGTCAAATTGAAAATAATCATGGGAAATTCTTCAAGATCACAATTATTCAATACAATCTCTGTTATATCTAAATAATCATCTTCTTGTATTTTATTAAATGTTTCCATGTTTTTAATTTTAATATTTTTAATAATTGACTCGCAACCATAGGGTATTTTATGTTCTTGTCTAAATACATTAATCTGTTTTTTAATGGTAATTTTATTAACTGTTATTGGAAGATTATTTAATGGATGTCTTAATTTATCAATTATAATTTCTTCAATACCATTGTCAACAGTAGTTTCTTCACTATGTTCTTTAATAGAAAGCATAGTTATAAATAAAGTTATACTTACAGTGTGTTGTTTTATCAATTTTTTTATGTTTCAGTAATTCAGATCTTTAATTTTCATATCTTTCAACCACTCTGGTATCTCCGTTATTTTATTATTATACAAAAACAATATTTGAAGATTAGTAAGAGAAGCAATGCTGTCTGGTATTTTAGTAATTTGATTATTAAACAAATACAATTCTTGAAGATTAGTAAGAAAAGCAATGCTATCTGGTATATTGGTAATTTGATTGAAAGACAAATACAATTTTTGAAGATTAGTAAGAAAAGCAATGCTATCTGGTATCTCTGTTATTTGATTTTTAGACAAATCCAATGTTTGAAGATTAGTGAGAGAAGCAATGCTATTTGGTATATTAGTAATTTTATTAAAAGACACATACAATGTTTGAAGATTAGTAAGAGATGCAATGCTATCTGGCATCTTGGCAATTTGATTGTAAGACAAAGGCAATGTTTGAAGATTAGTAAGATAAGCAATGCTATCTGGTATCTTGGCAATTTGATTGTAAGACAAAGACAATTTTTGAAGATTAGTAAGAGAAGCAATGCTATCTGGTATCACTGTTATTTGATTGTAAGCCAAAGATAATATTTGAAGATTAGTTAAATTGAAAATAATCATGGGAAATTGTTTAAGTTTACAATCAGTCAATATAATTTCTGTTATATCTAAATAATCATCTTTTTGTACTTTATTGAATGTTTCCATATTATTAATCCTAATATTTTTAATAATTAACTCGCAACCATAGGGTATTTTGTGTTTTCGTCTAAATACATTAATCTGTTTTTTAATGGTAATTTTATTAACTGTTATAGGAAGATTATTTAATGGATATCTTAATTCGTCAATTATAATTTCCTCAATGCCATTGTCAATAGTAGTCTCTTCAGTATATTCTTTAATAGAAAGCATTATTATAAATAAAGTTATACTGACAATGTGTTGTTTTTTCAAATTTTTATATTTTAGCAGCGCAAATTTTTATATTTTAGCAACGTAAATTTTTATATTTTAGCAACGCAAATTTTTAATTTTCATATTTTTTAGCCACAATGGTATTTCTGTAATTTGATTGTGAGACAAAGACAATGCTTGAAGATTAGTAAGAAAAGCAATGCTATCTGGTATCTCTGTTATTTTATTATTATACAAATGCAATACTTGAAGATTAGCAAGAAAAGCAATGCTATCTGGTATTTCTGTTATTTTGTTATCATCCAAATACAATATTTGAAGATTAGTAAGAGAAGCAATGCTGTCCGGTATCTCTGTTATTTTATTATTATGCAAACACAATGTTTGGAGATTAGTAGGAAAACCAATGCTGTCTGGTATTTTTGTTATTTGATTATAAGACAAATCCAATGTTTGAAGATTAGTAAGAGAACTAATGCTATCTGGTATCTCTGTTATTTTATTATTATACAAATACAATCCTTGGAGATTAGTAAGAGAACCAATGCTGTCTGGTATTTCTGTTATTTGATTATTATACAAATGCAAAAATTGAAGATTAGCCAAATCAAAAATAATTATGGGAAATTGTTTAAGTTTACAATAAGTCAACATAATTTCTGTTATATCTAAATAATCTTCTTCTTGTATCTTATTAAATGTTTCCATATTTTCAATTTTAATATTTTCAATAATTAACTCGCAACCATAGGGTATTTTGTGTTCTCGCCT
>Ga0194129_10006450_pt1 | contig 14399 bp, 10 predicted proteins | sample TA2KigCa35mmetaG_FD_150862 | JGI IMG/M metagenome (GOLD analysis project Ga0194129, IMG submission 150862) | Freshwater microbial communities from Lake Tanganyika, Tanzania - TA2015038 Kigoma Deep Cast 35m | ecosystem: Environmental > Aquatic > Freshwater > Lake | place: Tanzania: Lake... | reverse complement strand
CTTCCAATGCTTACCTCAACCCTCAATTCCTCCACTAAAAACTAACCCTTCATTTCCAACTTTTTCATGACACTCTTTTCAATTTTACAGAAATAATGTTGCTTAACCTATGATATCAAAACAGGGGCTCCTCTCTCAGTCGTTTCCAACGCACTCATCCTGAACGGCAATATGATTTTCTATGCCGATCCTTTTCCAGAGGCAGTTCGAATCATCGCTGCCAATCAATGCGGCTTCCTCGCAGTCGCTGATGACGGCACTTGTTATTACTCGACTCCGACCGTTCCGACTGCAAATTAGCTTTTAGCTTCTCATCTTAAAAAAGAATTAAGCGCAAAGATCGCAAAGAAAAAATGACCTTTCTTTGTGCTCTTTGTGGCTCATTTTTCTTCTGTTTCAAATGCTAAAAAAACTATCGCCATTTTTTCAACAGTTCAAAAAACCATCTCTTCAGCAGTCAGTTTTTAGTTTTAAGTCTGGCACCATTCCTTTGCGTAGTCCTCAATCTTTGGAAGAAGCCCTTGTATTTAAAAAAGCCTTCATGATTGCTTCTAAAATTCATCTAGCTGGCCTTATTGTAAGGCTCAATCAAAAAACAAATCGTATTGTTCAGGCAGGTCCTTTTCGAGGAATGAAGCTAGTTTCCCATCCAGAACAACATTCTTTAAGAAGTGAACATCACTATGGTTGGGACGCGCATCAGCTTCTTGGATGTTTGGAAGAGGAACTTCACAGTTCGATCGAGCAAGCCATTCAGCGAGCTCCCGAAGTTGTTGTGAATGTTGGATGCGGCGAGGGTTACTACGCTATCGGCTTAGCAAAAAGATTACCTCATGCAGAAGTCTATGCTTTTGACTCTTCAAAAAGAGCTCGCGAGCTTTGTCAGCAAGCAGCAAAAGAAAATCATGTTGCAGATCGTGTTCATGTCAAAGGAGCTTGTCATGAACAAGAAATTCTTAAATTAGCAAGTATTGGGAAAAGAATTTTTTTTCTAATCGATTGTGAAGGGGACGAAATCAAGCTGCTCACTCCTCGCTGCGTTGAAGCACTGCATCACGCTGATGTTATCGTAGAATGTCACGATTTTGAAAATCCCAAGATTACACCAACCTTGCTCCCACTTTTTATGCGTAGTCATCGTGTTGAGATGATCAAAGAAGGGGCTCGAAATCCTTCTGATATGCCGCTCCTGCAAGATTTCAGTTCTTTTGACCGTTGGCTTTGCATGTGCGAATTTCGCCCTAGAGTGATGTGGTGGCTTGTTTGTTGGGGAAGATAGCCATTGCTGCGCAATGGCTATAGTTTAAGTGACTAGTTGAAGTTGAAGTTTTATGCGCTGCGCGAAATAAAAAATATTTCTTTTTTGCCGCAGGCAAGTTGCAACTTAAACTTCAACTTTTAACTTCAACTGCTGCGAAGCAGCCTGTAGCCTTTTCCCATGACTTCTTCGCAACTTCGCCAATCCTTCCTTGATTTTTTCAAGAGCAAGGAACATACGATCGTCTCCTCCTCGAGCCTTCTGCCCGATTCTCCCAATTTGCTCTTCACTAATGCAGGGATGAATCAATTTGTTCCAATTTTTTTGGGAAAAACAACGGCGCCATGGAATCCACCACGCACGGCCAATTCTCAAAAATGTATTCGTGCTGGCGGCAAACATAACGATTTGCAAGATGTCGGCCTCGATACTTATCATCACACTTTTTTTGAAATGTTAGGAAATTGGTCCTTCAATGACTATTTCAAAAAAGAAGCAATTGCTTGGGCTTGGGAACTTCTTGTAGAGCATTGGAAGTTTCCAGCAGAGCGTCTCTATGCCACTGTTTACCAGCCTGCTGAAGGGGATCCTGCCGAGTTTGACCAAGAGGCCTACGATCTTTGGGCTACTCTTTTTAAAAAAGCAGGCCTTGATCCTGCCGTCCACATTGTCCCAGGAAATCGCAAAGATAATTTTTGGATGATGGGAGAGACAGGTCCCTGTGGACCTTGTTCCGAACTGCATGTTGACTTAACTCCCTATGGTGATACGAAAGGAGCCTTAGTCAACAAAGGAACCGCCGAATGCATCGAAATTTGGAACCTCGTCTTCATTCAGTTTAATGCGAATGCTGATGGTACTTTCGCTCCCCTGCCAACCCGTCACGTGGATACCGGCATGGGGTTTGAACGAATCTGTTCGATCATGCAAGGAACGAAAGGATTTCAAGAATTCGGCAATGTCATTATCTCAAATTATGAAACTGATCTTTTTAGGCCAATTTTTCAGCAGCTAGAGTCCATGTCGGGCTTGCACTACCGCTCAACACTGCCTCAGCCTGACAAAAATGGTTCTTTGATTCCATGCACAGAACAAGAAAAAATTGATGTCGCTTTCCGCGTCATCGGCGATCACCTGCGCACGCTTGGCTTTGCGGTCGCTGATGGGATCTTGCCTGGCAACACCGATCGCAACTATGTTCTCCGTCGCATCCTCCGCCGCGCCGTGCGTTATGGCCGGACGCTCGGCTTTCGCGAACCTTTCTTTTACAAACTCATCCCTACCTTCACAAAGCTTATGGGAGAAGCTTTCCCAGAGGTGAGTGAAAAAGAGGCTAGCATTATCAATGTCTTTCGTCGTGAAGAAGAGGCTTTTCATAAAACATTAGACAAAGGGCTCGCGCTTTTTGAGACTGAAGCAACACAACAAAAAGAAATTTCAGGTGCAGTTGCTTTTCGTTTATATGACGAACAAGGCTTCCCTCTTGATCTTACCGAACTACTCGCTCGCGAACGAGGTCTCAGCGTTGACGTGAGTGGTTTTGAAAAACTGATGGAAGAGCAACGCGCTCGCGCTCGCGCCGCTCAGAAAAAAGAAGTGATCAGCGTCGAATCTTTTCAAACAAAGGAGCCGACTCTCTTTCTCGGTTTTGATAAGAGTGAAACCGAAGTCACTATTTTAGAAATTGTCTCGATAAAAAATCGGACCGCTCTGATTTTTGATCAGTCAGTCTGCTATGCCGAAATGGGAGGACAAGTTGGAGATCAAGGAATCCTCACGATTGGAGAGAAAAATTATACGATCGTCGACACGCAGAAAAAGGGGGACCTCTGGCTTCATTTTATAGAGGGAGCTGAATCTCCTGAGGAAGAGAGTCGAGGCATCCTTAGCATCAACACCACCCGTCGATCCGCTGTGGCACGGCATCACACGGCCACCCACTTACTGCATCATGCGCTTCATAAAGTGGTCAGCTCTGAAATTTCACAAAAAGGCTCTTTCGTTGGAAGTGATAAATTGACCTTTGATTTTAACAGCGCCCCGCTCACCGAGGAGCAACTTCAGAAAATGGAACAATTGATCAACGAAGAAATCGTGAGGAATTTTCCTGTCAGCTGGGCTGAGTTTTCTCACACAGAAATCAAAGATCGCACTGACATCATGCAATTCTTTGGCGATAAGTATGGAGATCAAGTCCGCGTCGTTCAAATTGGAGGCATTCCAGGTGCGCTCGATGGTTTTTCCATGGAACTTTGTGGTGGAACTCATGTCCGCGCGACTGGAGAAATTGGTTCCTTCCGTATTTTAAGTGAAGGGGCTGTCGCTGCTGGCGTCCGTCGAATTGAGGCTGTAGCTGGACTTGCAGCTCATAATCATGCTCTTCACGAGACAAAACTTCTTCGCTCTTTAGCGAATCAATTACAAATTCCTGTTCCTGAGTTGGAGAAAAAAACCTTCTCTCTCCTAGCACGGACAACGACCTTAGAAAAAAATATCGCTGCACTTCACGATGCTCAAGCAGCTTCGATTGCAAAAGAACTTTTAACAAAACAACAATCGTTGAATGAGATTCCAACGATCTTAGAAAAAATTTCTAATTGTGATGCAGCCCAATTGCAACGGATCATCGGACACCTTCAAAAAAATTTCCCAGGCATTATTTTACTAGCAGGAGTTGCCGGAGAAAATGTAGCTCTTGCTGCTTTTGTTGCTGAACCACTCCGCAAAAAATTCTCTGCCGGCAAACTTATCCAAGCTATCGCTCCTCATGTTGAGGGCAAAGGGGGCGGCAGTGCTGACATCGGGCGCGGGGGTGGGCGTCATACTGCGGGCGTCGAAGCAGCTCTAGCAGAAGCTCGAAAGGCAATCATTCATTAAGTTTTTATGACCTTACTTCAATGCGATCTCCCCAATATCAGAAAACTCCGCAGCGGCAAGGTTCGTGAAGTTTTTGACCTTGGCGATTGCGTTCTTTTTGTAACAACAGATCGCATCTCTGCGTTTGATTCTGTTTTTCCTAACGGCATTCCAGGAAAGGGAAAAATTCTCAATCAATGTTCTGCTTTTTGGTTTCAATATTTTACCAATATCCCCAACCATCTCATCACCATCGATGTTGAAAAATATCCGAATGAACTGAAGCCTCATTTAGAGCTGCTCGCAGGCCGATCGATGATTGTAAAAAAAACGAAGCCACTTCCCGTTGAATGTGTTGTCCGCGGTTATCTGGCAGGAAGTGGCTGGAAAGAATACCAAGAGAACGGCACTCTTGCTGGTATCAAACTTCCAAAAGGCCTTCGGAATGCGGAGGCCCTACCGGAGCCGATGTTCACACCGAGCACCAAGGCAGAGGAAGGACATGATGAGCCAATCACGTGGGAACAATGTTGCCATCTCATTGGCCAAGAAAAGGCAGAGCAGGTCCGCGCCATGAGCCTCCAGCTTTACACCGAAGGAGCACATTATGCGCGAGAACGTGGCATCATCATTGCCGATACCAAATTTGAATTTGGAGTACTTGATGGAAAAATTATTTTGATCGATGAATGCATGACGCCCGATTCTTCACGTTTCTGGCCGATCGATGAATATGAAGTTGGAAAAAATCCACCAAGCTTCGATAAGCAATTTTTGAGGGATTACCTTGAAGCCTCCGGCTGGAACAAGCTCCCACCGGCTCCGGAGCTGCCGGAGGAGATTGTTTTGAAGACGGCTCAAAAATATCAAGAGGCTTTTAGCCGCCTTGCGGCAGTTTAAGTTAAAAGTTTAAGTTTAAGTTTCGTGTGCTTCGCGAATAAAAACATTTTTTACTTTTTCGCCGAAGGCGATTCTTAACTTCAACTTCAACTTTAAACTTCAACTTTTCATGAACGAAGTTCTCGAAACATTCCTCCTCTACCTCGCCACCGAGCGCGGACTTTCAACTAACTATCAGCTTTCGACGCGTGCTTCGTTGGAACGTTTTTTTAGTTGGTTAAAAAATACAACTACCATTACTAACGAGCAAGAAGTCACGAATAAACACCTCCATGATTTTCTCATTGCTGAAAAAAAACGTGGTTTGGCACCAACATCACTCAAACTTGAAGTAGTAGCACTTCGCATTTTTTTCCGATTTTTAGCAGGAAGAAATTTAATCAAGGCTGATCCCGCAGAAAAGCTTCCTCTCCCACGCCTTCCTCAATCATTGCCGCAGTCACTCTCTCCACCTGATATGGAGCGACTCTTAGCGGCTCCGACTGAAAAAGATGAACTCTCTCTTCGTGATCGTGCCATCCTGGAACTTCTCTATGCCTCGGGCTTGCGCATTTCAGAACTTTGCCAAGCGCGCCTAGAGCATCTCGATCTCGAAGAAGGAATCATCCGCGTTACCGGCAAAGGAAATAAAACTCGCCTCGTTCCTGTCGGTCAATCAGCCCTCAACGCCCTCAACGACTATCTCAACGGCAGTCGTTCAAAGTTGCTCTCACCAAAATCAGGAGCTGCAATTTTTCTTTCCGTGCGAGGGCATCCGTTAACACCAGCTCGTATCTGGCAACTCGTGCAACATTATTCCAAACAAGCTGGCCTCGCTGCAGCTGTGCATCCACACCAATTACGTCACTCCTTTGCAACCCACTTGCTAAGCGGCGGCGCCGACCTTCGTATCATTCAAGAAATGCTTGGCCACGCCAGCATCGCCACCACACAGATCTATACGCAGGTCGATCGCACCCAGCTGAAAAAAATTCATCATCAATTTCATCCAAGAGGATAATTTTTTTCGTGACAGAGACCAGATTTGATCGCTTGAATAAAGCATTATGAATTCTCAACAACCTCTCAAAGGAAAAATCGGTGTCGTATTTGGTGTCGCTAACAAGCGCAGTATCGCCTGGGCGATTGCGAAGGCTTGGCATCAGGCTGGAGCAACACTTTTTTTTAACTATCAAGGAGAACGCGTCAAAGAAAACGTCGAAGAGTTAACTTCGGAATTTGGTTCCAATGTTTTCCTTCAACCGTGTGATGTTTCTAGCGATCAAGAAATCGCTACCTTTTTTGAAAAAGTTCGAGAGCACACGCCTAAGCTCGATCTACTCCTCCACTCGGTTGCCTTTGCACCAAAAGAAGCTCTCGAAAATGATTTCGTCAAGACATCCCGTGATGCTTTCTTAATGGCTCACAATATCAGTGCTTACTCGCTTGTTGCTCTCACGCGTGAAGCGGCTCCAATGATGACCGATGGCGGAAGCATCGTAGCAATGAGTTATTATGGGGCTGCTAAAGTCGTACCTCACTACAACGTGATGGGTGTTGCCAAAGCTTCGCTCGAAGCGAGCACGCGCTACCTCGCTTACGATCTCGGAAAGAAAAAAATCCGCGTGAACTGCATCAGCGCTGGCCCAGTTCAAACATTGGCTGCACGCGGCATCTCAGGTTTTTCTTCGATGATCAAACATTATGAAGCTCATGCGCCCTTGCAACGGAGTTGTACAACGGAAGAACTTGGGCAAACCGGTGTCTTCTTAGCAAGCGATGGCGCTTCAGGTATCACCGGCCAGGTACTTTACGTCGATGGAGGCTATGAAATCATGGGCATGTAAAGATTGATTTGGAAATTCTACTGAGGCTGCGCATTGCGGCGTCGCTGCGGTGCTTAAGGCTTCACGTATTAGAATACGCTCAGCCTTTGCGCTCCTCGTCTCCTTGCATTGCATCAACCTCAGCGAATTTGCAAATCAATCTTACCTCTCATTTCTTTCGTGAAAAACTCATCTACCGAAAAGCTCAAGCATGACTTGTTAACGTTGTTGAGCGATTCGAATTCCATCATCGAAGATCTCGAACGACGCACGGCTCTAGGTCGCGACGAATGGTTCGCTGCGGCGGTGCCTGATATTGCGGTGGCGCCGAGTACGGCTCAAGAAGTGGCAGCGGTCTTGGCTTACGCGAATGAAAAAAAAATTCCAGTCACGACGCGCGGCGCTGGTTATGGTTACGTTGGAGGATGCGTGCCCGTGCAAGGCGGCATCCTGCTTTCCACGGAACGGCTGAATCGAATTTTAGAAATTCATTCTGGTGATTTTGTAGCTGTGGTTCAACCAGCGGTCATCACCGCTCAACTGCAAGAGGCCGTCTTTGCTCAAGGACTTTTTTATCCACCCGATCCTGCAAGTCGCGAACATTGCAGCATCGGAGGAAATATCGCGACCAACGCTGGAGGCCCGCGCTGCCTCAAATATGGCGTCACACGAAATTATGTTTTGGGATTAGAAGTTGCTCTCGCCGATGGCTCGCTCGTGCGGGTTGGAGGACGAACTCACAAAAATAAAACTGGCTTTGATCTTCTCGGCATGTTTGTCGGCTCGGAGGGACTTCTTGGGATTATCACCGAAGCCACACTCCGCTTGCTTCCAGGACCGCCAACGCGAGCGACTCTTTCTGCCGGATTTGCAACAATGCAAGAGGCAGCTTCAGCCGTGCAGTCGATTTTTCATGCAGGTTTTCTTCCAGCCGCTGTTGAAGTCGCCGATCACTTTACCTTGGAAGCAGCGCGTCGTGATCTTCCTCTCGAAATAAAAAATATTATTCCTCCTGGCCAAGCTCATCTTCTTGTTGAAATCGATGGTCAACACGAGAGTGTTACAAGTGAGGCCCTCGCACTCGAAAAACTGCTGACAAAAAACAAAGCTCTTCAAATAGAACAGGCCACCACGCCGGAAGCATGCGATCGATTATGGAACTTGCGACGTTCTTTTTCGATGGCCTTGCGGGCGACTGGTCTAATTAAGCTCAACGAAGACATCGTCATTCCGCGAAGTCGACTTGCTGACCTTATCGATTTTGCTGAAAAGTTACAAGTTCAGAGCGGTTTCCCCATCGCTTGCTTTGGCCACGCTGGCGACGGCAACATTCATGTCAACATCATGGTGTCGGAGCAACAACAGCAAGAAGAGAAAAAAAGAATAGATCAACTCCTCAATCAACTTTTTTCTCAAGTCCTCGACTGGGAGGGTAGCATCACAGGTGAGCATGGGATCGGCCTCGCCAAACTTCCTTGGTGGAAACAGGCCACGACAGCTGGTGTGCGGGATCTCCATGCGCGCCTCAAAACAATATTGGATCCTCATCATATCCTCAATCCTGGAAAATTTGTTTGAATTTCGTAAAAAAACCACTTGCACAGAAAAGAATCTATGATGCCCGTTCCTTTTTTCCTTGCTATCATCATTGCCTTCACTGGTTTTTCCTCCCCATCCGTAAGAAACAAGGAACAAGAGACCCTGCCTTGTTATACTTCGGCTGATGATTATTTAAGTGCTAACGAGAAAGAAAATGAACAGCCTATTAACCCTTCTTTGAAAAAAACGGAAAATGATCAAAATCAAACTTATTCTCCAGGAAAACTAAAATCCTCATCACTCTCTTCTGTTCCTCAACAAGATTCTTCTACTTTTTCAAGAGCTGCCACTTCGATTCTTCAAGAACCTCCTCCCACCAAATATCCTATTGAACGAAAAACAGCTAAAGCCATCTCAGGATATGTGTTGGGTTTGAGTGCATTTTCCTGTGGTATACAGGCTGGTGTATCACTATCAACTTATTTAGGACTTTCTTTTGGAACCACACTGGGCGTCAGCGTGGTAATGGGAGTTATTGCTTTTGCTATTACCATCCACTACACGTGGGACTGGATTAACACCTGGTTTTCAGAATGATTTTTATAGGCAACGCCTAAGAGGGGGCTTGAAAATTTTTCTTGTCTCAAATTTGTTTTAGTTCATGATAGTGCCCTGTTTTCAGGCGTTGGTGGTAGGCCCTGATTGTCATGGAGAGCTATCTTCTTCCATCTCCTATCTCCCGGTTTCTATTTTTTTGCGATCAACAAGATGTTGGCCGTTATATAGACCCTCTGAAAAACTATTAACTCAATTATTAACATTGGAATAATCTCCATCAAAACGGATTTGTTCATTTACGATTTCAACGATCATTTTATGAGATTATCTCCTCACTTACTTACTTATTATGTCAAATTACTCTTCGTCTCGCCGTGGTCCTCGTTCTCAAGGAGGTGGCCGTCGTCGTCGCCCTTCCTCAGGCGGGCCTAGAAAATCAGCCCGTCCTACACCATCAGCACCTACTAAAGCTCCTAAAGTTGGCTTCTTCCAAAAATTATTAGGCCTCTTCGGCCTTGGTAAAAGCAAAGTTTCCAAAAAGCATACCTCCAAATCAGGCCATCCTGAAAACCGCACTGAAGGAGGAAGAGAGCGCCATCCTTCCAAATCTCGTGTCAGTCGCAAGCCAGAAAGAGTTGAGGTAACAAGCCCTCGTCTTTACATCGGCAACCTCTCCTTTGATGCTACCGAAAGTGATCTTTTCGAACTTTTCAGCGGCGTTGGACAAGTGCAAAATGTAGAACTTGTTGCTAACCGTGAGACGCATCGTTCTAAAGGTTTTGGTTTTATCCAAATGACAACCCTCGATGAGGCAAAGCGCGCTGTCGATGAACTTCACGACAAGGAATACATGGGCCGGAAGCTCGTTGTTAGCGGGGCTAAAGCCCTTCCCGAAATGCGCTCCGAGCGCCCTGCAGCGCCTGCGCCTTTCAGTGAGCCAGCCAGTGAGCCTGAAACTTGCTGCGGCGGCCATGGTGAAACTCATTGTCATGGAGAAGCAGCGGAACACCAAGTTGGTCATGAAGTAGCTCATGAGGCAACTCACGAAGGTGATTGCTGCAATCATGAGAGAGCTGAGTCGAGTGAGTCGTGTAATTTGTATTAAACGAAGAAAAGAATTCACCACAAAGAACACAAAGCCGCTAAAGCGGCAGCACAGAGAACACAAAAAGAATGCAACTCGCTCGCTCCCGCGAGGCTCGCCCCTGCGGGGCTGCCTTCGGCAGTCGATCCAGCGGCTGCCACGCCGCACGTATGTTTCTATAGAAAAATTCTAGGAATTTAAAACGAACCATTGTTCCATTTTTTACTTTAAAATTTTTTATGAAAAATTTTATTTTGTGTTCTTTGTGTGCGGCGCAAGCCGCTTTGTGATCTTTGTGGTGAACTTCTTCTTTTACGTTAGCTGAGAACGAATACGCTGCGCCATGAAGATAGCTTCTCGATCTTCATCTTCTCGAGCCTCCAGCCTCCAGCCTCCAGCCTTCCTACTCGTTGGGCCGACCTCGGCAGGAAAATCAGCACTAGCTCTGGAACTGGCTTGTAAGCTTGATGCTGAAATTGTAGGCGTTGATGCTTTCCAGCTCTATCGAGGCCTCCCAATTTTGACGGCGCAATCGGAAGCAAAGGACACTCCGCAGCATCTCATTGGCGTTCTTAAGCCGACCGAAGAATGTGACGCTATGCGCTATCGTTCGATGGCCCTTCCGGTCATCGATGAAGTGATGACTCGAAAAAAACTTCCTCTCCTCGTCGGAGGAACCGGATTTTATTTGCGCGCACTCTTGTCGCCGCTCGATCCACTTCCAAAAGCTGATGCTGATCTGCGCGCTAAATTTGCTACTGTTTCTCACGAAGAACTTCTCACTCAACTTCAACAACTCGATCCCGAAGCTCCTGCTCAAATAGACATCAACAATCGCCGGCGCGTGGAACGAGCTTTAGAAATTCTTCTCCTCACCAAAAAACCACTCACCGAAGTTTGGAAAAAAGAAAAAATTTCCACAACTTCACATCGGGGACTTTTTTTAATTCGCGACCGAGAAGACCTCCACAAACGCATTGAAAAAAATGTTCAATTAATGTTTGAACAAGGCGTTCTCGAGGAAGTTGCAGCACTTGGACCAGTAAGTAGCACCGCAGCAATGACACTCGGCCTTCGTGAAATCCAGGCCCATCTTCGAGGAGAACTCTCGCTCACATCCACCATTGAAACTATTATTCAAAAAACCAAACGCTACGCAAAACGTCAAATGACTTGGTTTCGAAATCAACATGACTTTCCTGAGTTGAACCTCAGCCGATTTTCTTCTCTGGAGGAAGCTGTTGAGGCGGTGCTAATTTTATTTAAATAAATTCACAGGGATGGAAGGGCTAAAAGAAATTTTAGAATATTGATATTAACAATTAGAAATAGGTCATTAAAAATTGTTGTGTTCTTATTTAAAAAAAATACAACTCAAGACAATACTTTTTTCTTACCCCTTTCATCCCTTCCATCCCTGTAAATCCTTTTTTCTTTTCTTCCATCCCCGTGAATTCTTCCCTTGAAAAAACAATCTTAGTCGGTCTCGAACGCCCAAGCATCGCGCGTTGGGAGCTCTTAGAATCGCTCGAAGAGCTCAGTCAACTCTCCCTTACGGCCGGAGCTGAGGTTATCGCGACAGTCACGCAACGTTTGGAGCGGCCGACAGCCCCTTACTACATCGGCAAAGGCAAAGCGGAAGAACTTGCTCTTCTCTGTGAAGAAAAGAAAGCGACTTCAATTATTTTTGATGACGAGCTCACTCCGGCTCAAGGACGCAACTTGGAATTGCTTTGTAAGCGCAAGGTCATCGATCGCACTCAACTCATTCTCGATATTTTTGCGGCTCGTGCGCGCACGCGCGAAGGCCGATTGCAAGTGGAGCTGGCGCAGTTGCAATATTTGCTCCCGCGACTGACGCGAATGTGGGGACATCTTTCTCGTCAAAGCGGCGGTATCGGAACGCGCGGCCCTGGCGAGACGCAGCTCGAAGTTGATCGCCGACGCGTCCAAGAACGAATTTCGCGATTAAAAAATGATCTGCAAAGTGTGCGACGTATTCGTCAGACACAACGCGAAGGTCGCACACGCCATCAATGGCCACTAGTCTCCTTGGTTGGCTACACCAACGCTGGCAAATCATCCCTCCTCAACCTCCTCACAGGCTCTGCTGTTTTTGAAGAAGATCTTCTTTTTGCAACACTCGATCCAACGACACGCCAACTCGTTCTTCCTAATCATCAAAAAATTCTCCTCACCGACACCGTTGGCTTTATTCGCAAGCTGCCTCACACCTTGGTAGAATCTTTTAAAGCCACGCTCGAAGAAGTCGAGCTCGCCGATCTCTTACTGCACGTCGTCGACTTGAGCCATCCGCATTATCTCGAACAAATCGATGCGGTGAATGCGATCTTGAAAGAACTCGGAGCCGCTGAAAAACAGTGCCTCATTATTTTTAACAAAATCGATCGTATCGCCCATCCTGACCTCATCCGACGTGAGTTAGAACGCTTCCCCAACAGCGTTGCAATCTCCGCTCGCTTTGGATTAGGAAAAGAAGAATTTCTGACGCGCCTTGAACAAGAACTTTCTTCACTTCGCGTGGAAAGCTCTTACCATCTGCCACCCCAGGCGAGCGCCCTCCTAGCCGAAATCCACCGCCTCGGCCATGTCTCCTCACTGCGCTATGAAGATGATGTTGCCATCCTGACTGCCTCCGTTCCGATCGCGCTGGCGAAACGGCTTGTAGCATTTGAGAAAAAATTATTTGTGAAGGCTCACTCTTGTCCAAAATAGAAATCTCCAGTTAAAGTAAGAGAGCTTCATTTGCTTTGTAGATCTACTTTGGTTGAAATGTTGAAGACTATAAAACCTTCCCTTCAAAAATCAATTTTCCTGAACAGAATCTAGCTAATTGTGCATGATGATGAACTTGATGTCGCACGGTCTTCATATTCTCTTGCCTCTCTTAATAGATCATCTATAACTTGTTGGTCTGGTTGAGATCGTCCTGCTTCTGAAGCTGCTTCATAAAGAGCGGCGGCTGCAGAGTTGAGATAGCTTTCTCTTGTTGGATCATTTTCTGCTGCTGCTTGTTGCCTCAACTCTGCCGATCTAGTGTAGAAGGCGATGACTTGTTGGCTTGGTTGAGGTCGTTGTTGTGCTTCTTGAGCTGCCGAATAAAGAGCGGCGCTTGCAGAGTCGAGATAGCTTGCTCTTGTTGGATCATTTTCTGCTGCTGCTTGTTGAAACAACTCTGCCGATCTAGTGTAGAAGGCGATGACTTGTTGGCTTGGTTGAATCCGTTGTGCTTCTAAAGCTGCTTGAAAAAGTGCGTGGCCTGCAGCGCCGAGATAGCTTGCTCTTGTTGGATCATTTTTTGCTGCTGCTTGTTGCCTCAACTCTGCCGATCTAGTGTAGAAGGCGATGACTTGTTGGCTTGGTTGAAGTTGTTGTGCTTCTTCAGCTGCTTCATAAAGTTTGTGGCCTGCAAAGCTGAGATAGCTTGCTCTTGTTGGATTATTTTCTGCTGCTGCTTGTTGCCTCAACTCTGCCGATCTAGTAAAGAACGCGATGACTTCTTCGCGTGGTTGAAGTCGTTGTGCTTCTAACGCCGCACGATAAAGAGCGGTGCCTGCAGTATTGAGACAACTTGCTTTTGTTGGATCATATTCTTCTGCTGCTTGTTGCCTCAATGCTGCCGAACGAGTCAACAAGTCGATGACTTGTTCGCGTGGTTGAATCCCTTGTGCTTCTTGAGCTGCCCAATAAAGAGCGGCGGCTGCAGAGTGGAGATAGCTTGCTCTTGTTGGATCATTTTCTGCTGCTGCTTGTTGAAACAACTCTGCCGATCTAGTGTAGAAGGCGATGACTTGTTGGTTTGGTTGAAGTCGATCTTCTTCTCTCTTTTTTTGCTCTACCGCTAGAGCGTTACGTTGAATAGAGATTTCTCTAACTATATTTTGATTCCATAGTATTCGACTCAAGGCCGATCCTGCTCTTTCCCCGGCTATATTTCTTTCGCCTCTGCAATTCAAAAGGTGCTCCTCCATGCGCGCTTGAGTTGCTTCATCTATTTCTTGAAAAGGAGGCTCCAGGCATTGTGCGTAGTCACTTGTTGCTTCAATGACTCTTTGTTGATGGGTCTTTGCTTCATCAAGAGCTGCTCTTGCTTCTCCTAAATATTGCGGAATCGCTTCACCGGCAGCCATAATAGCATCGATCCTTTGTTGTACAACATTGGCAAATATTTGAATGCGAGTGAGCTCATGATCCTCTCGTTCTATTTGATCAGCGATTATTTCTATTTTATTAGGAGACTCATTGATCCGGCTGGTAGAAGCTAGCCTATGAGAGTCTTCCAAGAGAGCGATTCGAGAATCACTTGAAGGCTCCTGTTCTGCTAACTTCCCAACCATCGCATTTTGATAATCTCTAGCTTTTTTCAAAACGGGAATCA
>Ga0194129_10006449_pt1 | contig 14399 bp, 8 predicted proteins | sample TA2KigCa35mmetaG_FD_150862 | JGI IMG/M metagenome (GOLD analysis project Ga0194129, IMG submission 150862) | Freshwater microbial communities from Lake Tanganyika, Tanzania - TA2015038 Kigoma Deep Cast 35m | ecosystem: Environmental > Aquatic > Freshwater > Lake | place: Tanzania: Lake... | reverse complement strand
GGCGACGAGCCCACCGACGACCTCGCCGCCGCCGCCGCCGCCGTGTGCTCGATGGCTGGCAACGTCGCCGAGGACGCCGACGCACGCCTCGACATCGTCCTGCCCGGCGGCGCGACGCAGTCACGCGCCCTGCAGCCTTCAACGTCGATCGGACGTCACACCGACAACGTCGTGCAGCTGCTCGACCCCGAGGTCAGCAAGGCCCACCTCGCCATCCGACGGGTCCGAGACGCGTGGATGCTCGAAGATCTGAACTCGGCCAACGGGACCCTCGTGAACGGGACCCGGAAGGCGCGCTGCCGGCTCAACGAAGGCGACGTGATCAACGTCGGCAACTCGAGGCTGACCTTCCGCCTCGAGCCGCGTCGTCGCGCTGTGCTCCCGGCGCCGTCGCCCGTGGCGGGGCGACCAGCGCCCGGGCGGGCGGTGATCCGGCCCGCCGCGGTGGTGAACCCGGTGCAAGCGGGCATCGTCGCCGCGGCGGCGATCCGACCAGCCCCTCATGTGCTGACGTCGTTCGCCCAGGTGCGCCGCAGCGACGTCTTCGGCGGTCGCGTCGAACCCCACCGCAGTGAGCAGACCAGCGTCACGCTGGTCCCCGAGGGCCTGCTGTCGGATCCCGGCGCCGACTCGGTCTTCGCCGAAGAATCTGCGGAGCTCGACTTCGTGGATGCCGACAGCGTCGAGGACGAGCGGCTGCTGCGGCGGGACTACGAGCGGCTGCGCGCTGCGTTCGACCTGTTCACCAACGTCGGCCTCGAGACCGATCTCGAGGCGCTCGGCGAGCTGATCCTGCGCAAGGTCCGCGGCGTACTGGCGTGCGACACGGCGGCTATCATGTTGCGCGACCCGACGATGAGCGACGAACTGGTCGCTTTGTCGTCGTGGTCGGAGCAGGGCAAGGACGTCCACATCCCGAGCGCGATCATCGAGCGGGTGCTCACCACCAAGAGCGGCCTGCTCACGTCGGACGCGCAGGTCGACAAGCAGCTACGGCGCAGCGAAACGATCGTCGGCGCGCGGATCCGATCGGCCCTATGCGTCCCGCTGGTCGTCCGCAGCGATGTCGTCGGCGCGATCCACCTGAGCTCGAACTCGCTGACTGGCGCCTACGAGGCCAAGGACCTCGCGCTGCTGCGCGCCATCGCCCAGCCCGCGGCGCTCGCGGTCGCCAACGCGCGCCTGCGGCGCAAGATCGAGGAGGAAGCGGCGATGCGCGCCGAGCTGTCGCGCTTCCTGTCGCCGGCGCTCGTCGAGAAGGCCGTGCGCAACGAGCTGAACCTCGGCACCACGGGCGACAAGGTCCAATGCACCGTGATGTTCAGCGACATCCGCGGCTTCACGTCGTTCAGCGACGGCGCCGCGCCTGAGCAGGTCGTGTCGATGCTCAACGAGTACTTCGACGCGATGGTCGAGGTCGTGTTCCAGTACGGCGGCACCCTCGACAAGTTCCTTGGCGATGGCTTGATGGCGGTCTGGGGAACGCCAATGCAAGCCGGCGACGACGCGGTGCGCGCCGTGCGCGCGGCGCTCGACATGCGCCGCACCCTGCAGGACGTCGTCAACGCCGCTCGACGGGCGCGCGGCGAGGCGGCGCTGGCCGTCGGCTACGGGATCGCCACCGGTCGGGTGGTGTCGGGCGCCATGGGGGCGCGCCGGCGCCTCGACTTCACCGTCATCGGCGACACCGTGAACCTGTCGTCCCGCCTCTGCGGCCAGGCGCGCGCGGGGCAGCTGCTCGTTGACGAGGCCACCGACCGGACCATCCGCGCCGCCGGCCTTGTCACCACGGCGCTCGAGCCCCGGCAGATCAAGGGGTTCTCGCGGCCGATGCCGGTGTTCGAGGTCACGGGAGCGCCGTCGACGGCGCCGGCCATCGACGCCGTCGTCAGCAGCCGGGCGCCCCCGGCACCGCGCTGACGCGCGGCGTGCGCCTTCAGGCGCACGCTCTTGCGGTCGACAGCCCGCGTGCGCAGCCCCGCGCGATATCGGCGAAAGCCAGACGGCGGCACCCCACTGGAAGCGCCGCCGTCGCGTGAACGCTGCGCCGTCGCCGACCGGGACCGTCGTCAGCCGCCGGGCTGGAAGACGAACGTGTTGCTGATCGTCACCTCGCCGCCCTCGGGCGCCGGGAACTTCAGGCGCTTCAACAGCGCGATGACGCACGACGACACCTCGGCCGACCCGATGCCGTCCTTGACTACGTTGGCCTCGATGACGCGCCCGTCGTCGGCGATCGTGAAGTCGACGACAAGCTTGCCGGCCAGCTTCGAATTCGCCTTCAACGCCGTCTCGTAGCAGCCCTGAAAGCCGTCCTGGCGACGACGGATGGCGTTCGCGACGCTCTTCTTGTCGATCTTGCCGCCGTCCGCCTCGATGTCCTCGCTGCTCACGCTGACGCGCGGCACCTTCGCGGCCTGCTTGGAGCCCGTGTCGACCGTGCCGCCGCCCCCGGTGGTCAAATCGCCGATGCCGACGGCGGCGCCACCGATGCCGCCGCTGCCGTCGCCACCGCCGATACCGCCACCGCTGCCACGGCGGGTGATCCCATCGCCGCCGCCGGCGCCGCCGGCGATGCCGACGCCAGCGGTGCCGGCCAGCGCCGAGCCGATGTCGTCGGAGACGCTCCCACCAGCACCGAAGACGCTGCCGGCGGCGCCACCGCCACCGCCGCCGCCACGACCACCGATGAGCTGCAAGATGCCCTTGCCGGCAATGCTCTGCCGGATTGCGTCGCGCTGCGGCCCGGCTCCGGTACCCCCACCGGAGCCCTTGGCGGGACCCGAGGGCTCCTTCTTGCCGCCGCCGCCGTCGCCCGCCTGCGCCGGCTCCTTCTTGCCCGCGCCGGCGTCGGGCTCGGTCTTGCCCGCCCCGTCGTTCTTCTCTTTGCCGGTCTCGGTCGGCGTCGTCTTGGGTGGCGGGACCTTGGTCTCCACCCTGGGCGGCTGGATGCGCTCGACCAGCTGCTTGAGGTCATCGACCGACGGCGGCGCCGGCGGCTCGGTCACGTTGATATAGAAGCCGAAGCCGAAGTGAACGAGGAACGACGCGGTGAGGACGGCCGTGAAGATGGGCTCCACCGACCTCAACACGCCCTGCGCCACCTCGGGCGGAACCACCGGCGCCGTCGCCACCGGTGGCGGCGCGACGAAGTGGAACATCACCGTGATCTCGGGGCTGAGGCAGACCCGGCCCTTGGCGCCGTCGGGCAGCGGCACCCGGTAGACGTTGCCCTGCTTCGCCGTCGACGCCTTCAACGACGTCAGGTCGTGCTTGCCTTCGGGGTTCTCGACGCGGCCGTGCATCGACTCGTCGAATACGAGCTCGTAGTTGTCGCCCTTCAGATCGAAGAGGGTCACCGACTTCGGTAGGTCGGAGGCAGCAAACGCGAACGTGTTCCCTTCGCCGGTGCCGAAGGTGACCGCGCCCTTGCGCGGCAGGATCCGCTCCTCGATGACGCGGACGCCCTGAATGACGCCCACGCGAAGCACCTTGGCCCCGCCCTGATTCGTGTTTGCATTGCTCACGGTGGGCTCCTCTTCACTGGCTCGTTCGCTGACTTTCGGGTCACGGACACCAACGGGCGGGTCACGGTTCCGATCCTTTGCGGGTCGTCGCTCTCGGTGTCGTCGGGCGGCGCTGCTTGAATCGGTCGGGCTTGGCTCGGGCTCGGATCAGTCGGGCTTGATGACCGCGAACCGGAAGTCAGCGAAGCCGGACTCGCCGCACGTCACGAGGACTTCGGACAGAACGCGATACGGCGTGTTCTTGTCGGCGAGGATGATCACCTTGCCGTCGAACTTCTTGCCATCACGCAGCGCGCCGACCTCTTTCAGCTCCTTGGCCTTCTTCAGGGCGTCACGTAGCGGCTTGATGACCCAGCCGCCGCTGTCGGCGTCATGGTCCTCAGGCTTCACGCGGTACGTCGCACCATCAAGCTCAAGCACGGCGTCGCTGTTCACCGCGATGCGCGGCGGCGCGACGACCTCAGGGGCCTCCCCCGCCCGGTTGCGCACCTTCGGCCCCGTCACCATCACGATGGTGGTCTCGACGACCTCGCCGCAGCCATCCCGCGGACGCGTGCCGTCCTTGCGTTCCTTCTCGCCACTGCCAGGGACTGGTCGGCAGTTCGACCGCGGCAGCTGGATGCTGCTGTCCTTCACCTCGATCGGGTTCGTGGCAAAGGTCTTCAGCAAGTACACGAGCAGCAGCGTCACGGCGTCGGTCAGCGATGTGATCGACAGCGGCGGCGTATGGATGGGCTTGCGCTTGCCGCGCGAGCTCTTCTTCTGTTTCTGCGGGGCGTGCTTCAGGTGGTCGGGCCAGCCAGCGTAGGGCTGCGTGCCATCGGAGACGCCAGGGTTCGTTTCGGTCACGTCAGCCCACCACGCCGGCGGCGAAAGCCACCGCAGGGAAGAGAAGGTTGCCGTCGGCGGTCTTTCGCGACGCATCCATGATGCGGATGATCACCTCGTAGGGCGTGTTGCCGTCCGCCGACACGATCATCGACTCCTCGGTGGGGAAGGTCTTCTTCACCTCGATGAGCTTCTGCTGGAGCCTCGCGTAGTCGTACGTGTACTCATCGGCGTACCGGGGACACGCCGCCGAGAGCGCCGCGACCGCCGCCTTGCGACGGGTCTCGTCGGCGCCCGTCGGGATGCGCAGTGAGTCCTTGGTCCGCTGGTCGACGCCGGCGCAGCCGATCGCCTCGTTCACGAGCTCGTTGGTCTGCTTGAGCGTCTTGACGATCAGCGGCTGCCCCGTGCGGCCCTCGCTGTTGCCGTCGAGCGTCGCGCCGGACGCGCCGACGTTGAAGCCGTCGGGCAGCACGAACACCGTCAGGTTGAGCTGCGACAGGCCGTCCGGGGGAGCGTCGCCGCCGCCCCCGCCATCGCCGCCGCCAATCTGGGGGGCCTGCACGTTGAGCATGGCGAGCTGGGTCCACGCCGTCATCGCGAGGATGCTCAGGATGAGCATGAACATGATGTTCAAGAACGGCGTCACGTCGAGGTCGAGCGGCTCGTCGTTGTGCTCGTCCTGGTGACGTCGCTCGGAGGGCTTCTTCGCCATGGGTCACGTGCCTCGCGGGAAACGGGGATCAGCCTTCAGGGGACTGGCTGGTGTCGAGGCCACCCTTGCCGCGGGTGATGAGCAGGTTCTCGAGCTTCACCGAGTACATGTCGAGCTCGTCGGTGATCTTCTTGACGCTGCCGGCGAGGTACATGTGGGCGAAGAGGCCGGGGATGCCGACCATCAGACCGAAGGCCGTGCAGTTCATGGCTTCGGCGATGAACTCCGTCAGAATCTGCGACTTCTGCGCCGGGTCGGCCTTGGCCACCGCGCGGAAGGCGCCGATCAGCCCCATCACGGTGCCGAGCAGGCCGAGCAGCGTCGATAGCGACGCGAGGGTGGCCAGCGCGCCGGAACGCTTCGTCAGCGGCGGCATCACCTCGAGCATCGCCTCCTCGATGGAGGTCTGGATCTCGATCTCGCCCTTGTTCGCGCGGGTCAGGCCCGCCTTGATCACCTTCGGCAACGCGGCGTGGGGCGCGGCGTTGCAGAGCTTGACGGCGCGGTCGATGTTGTTTGCCATCACGAGCTTCTGAATCTGCGCCATGAACGCCGCACCATTCAGGTTCAGGCGGAACACGATCACGATGACGCGTTCGATCGCGATGCCGAGCACGAGAAACGAGACGAAGGCGATCGGCAGCATCCACACGCCGCCTTCTTTGAAGAAACGTACGACCGCATCCATGACAGACCTCCAGCAACCAACGAAAAGCCACCGGCGTGGCGGCAGTCAAACGAACCGGCGGGACAATGACAGAAAACACCGCGCGAAGGGAAGACCTCAATGCCTCTTCAGAACGGCTGCGCCGCCACCGACTCGACGATCTTCTTACGTAGGTCCTCGCGTCGCTCGAGATCGGAGAAGTTCAGCGCCTTGCGCGGCAGGATGAAGAAGGCCTCGGGCTTTTGGATGTTGCCCTCGATGACCAGCTCCTCGAGCGTGATCTTCTTCTTCTGCGCCGAGGCCGCCCCCGCAGCGAGCCCCAACGCCATGAAGGCCCACACCACCACGGCAAGTCTTCCCCTCCGGATCATGCGGATCATGGCTTGGCTCCTGGCAAGGGCGACGGCGGACTCGGCCGTGTCGCGTCACGGCCGGTCATGGGGTCGAGGGAATCGGGCTGGGCGCCCGACGACCACACCGGCGACGCCGGCGCGGCCTCAGCCGCAGGGGCCGACGGTGGGATGCCCTCGGGTGCCGGCGTCTCCGGTGGTGCACCTTCGGGAGCGGACGCGGGCGGCGGGACCACCTCGGGCGCCGGAGCCGGAGCCGGAGCGGCCTCGACTCCCGGAGCCGGCGTGACCTCAGGCGCCGGAGCCGGCGTGGACTCGACTCCCGGAGCCGGCGAGGTCGCGGCCGGAGCCTCCTTCGCCTTGGCGGCCTCGTCGGCGGCTTTCCGCGCTTCGTCAGCCTTCCGCTTCTCCTCGCGCTCGCGGCGCTTGCGCTCCTTCGCGATGCGCTTCTCCGTCGCGTCGATGTACTCGTCGACCCGCTTCTTCAGGGCGACGTCCACGACGCCCTTGTCCCGGTAGGTCTTGAGCTCGTCGACGGCGCGCTGCAGGCGACCGAGTTCGTCCACCCCGGGGAGCGCGTTGTCGATGTAGAGCACGCCGAGATTGAAGCGAGCGCCCTCAAGCGCCGGGTCCAGCTCGAGCGCCCGGCGGTAGGCCGCCTCGGCTTCGGGGTACTTCTTGTTTGCCCGCAGCGCGTTGCCCAGATGCAGCTGCGCCGAGCCAAGCCGCGGCTCCAGCGCCACCAGCGCCTGGAACGCGCGCTCCGCATCGACGGGAAATCCATGGTCAAGCAGCGACAGGCCGTAGGCCTCCTGCGCCTCGGCGAGCGTGGGGCGCAGCCGGGCCGCACGCTCGAAGGCGACCAGAGCGTCCTTTCCGTCCTGCTGGGCAAGCAGGATGCTTCCGCGCTCCAGATGCAGGAGCGCGTTGCCGGGCTCCAGCGCCAGCGCGTTATCTATGGCGAAGCGGGCAGTGTCGAGGCGTCCCTGCGCGTGGAAGACCCTCGACATCACGGACATTGCTGCGACGTTGCGCTCGTCGAACTTCATCGCGCTCCGCGCCGAAGCCTCCGCTCCGGCGAGGTCCGTCCGGGCGAGCGCACGCAGCGCCGTCGCGAGGTGCGGCCCCGCCTTCTCGGGATAACGGCGTAAGGCGTCGTCGAGCAGCTGTGTCGCTTCGTCGTCGCGGCCCGTGCGCCCCAACAGCGCGGCAAGGTTAGCCAGCGCGAGACCGTAATCACCACGCACCTCCAGTGCCTTGCGGTAGTGCGCCTCAGCATCCCCGGGACGCCCGGCTTGTTCGGCGGCGGCGCCGGCGTTGAACCACGCCGCGTAGAAGCCCGAGGTCTTGCGCGCTGCCTCGACGAATGCGCCTACGGCGGCGCCGGGCTCGCGGCGCGCCATCTCCACTGCGGTCTGGAAGGCGGCGAACGCCGGCGTATCGCTGCGCGGAAGCCAGTTCTCGTCGTCGATGCCGTCGTCGGTGCGGTCCCCGGCGCGCGCCGGAGCGGATGCCGACGCGACCGGCGCTGGGGGCGTCGACGACAGGGCGGCGGGCTCCGCGGCAGGCGCGGCAGCATCCGCCGGCGCAGCGCCGTCCGTCGGGGGCGACGGCGACGTCGAGCCCGATGCATCGGGCGAGGCCGAGGCGGCCCCACCGACAGCGCCATCGGTCATCGCCACAGCGCCTGGGGTGGGACCTGGCGTCGCGCACGCCGACAGCAGCGCGAGAGCCATCGCCAGCAACCCGCAGAGATTCGTGTTCACGAGCCACCCCCGAACTGAGCTTCGGCCGGCCCGGCGCCAAGGGCCTTCAGGTCGGGACCCCCGCCATCGGGCAACGCGAGACCGATGCCGTCGTCGACGGGCTTGGCCGTCGGCTGCGTCAGCGGGTCCTTGTCGATCAGATACTCCTGCGGCCGAAGCAGATTCAACGCCTCGAGCGTCTTCTTCGTCCACTCGTTGGTGACCTTGAACTCCTGAGCCTTCTCAAACGCAATCTTGTAGTTTGCGACCGCCTTTTCTTCGACGGCGAAAGCCTGATCTTCAATCGCGTTGGAGTACTCGTCACAACCGTCCTCGCCGAACGCGCGGCGGATGTCGTCGGGACACGGGCTGGCCTGGACGATCTGCTGCATGTTTCCGTACAGCGAGCCGATTCGGTAAAGCGCGGCAAGAGACCACTCGACGGCCTTGTAGGACGTGATGATCTTCTTGTAGACGCCTTCGACTTCGTTCAGCCGCGCCGCCTTCTGCTCGAGCTCCTTCGCCTGCTTTTCACCGTTCTTGGCGGCGATCGTCAGCTTCGCGTATGCGGCGAAATCGTCCTCGGCGAGCGTGAAGGCCGCCTTGCCCGCAAACCGCGCCGCCACGGGATTGCCCCCGGCGCGCGCGAAATCCGCCACCGCCGCTTTGTAGGAGTCGATGGCCGCCTTCTTCGCCGCCGGCGTCTTCTTTGCCTGGTCGAGGTAGATGTCACCGAGGCGGGTTCGCGCCTCCACGACCCGAGGAAGCTGAGCGTCGACGACCCCAAACCGCGCGATGAAGCGCTTCAGGACGGCAATCTCAGCGTCGGCGTTGTTCCGCTTCTTGTGGACGACGCTGGCGCGGAAGAACACCCCGGGCGCGTCCTCCTTGTCGGGGAACAACGTCGCGTAGCGCTCGAACTCCTGGGCCGCGCGCTCGTACTGCTGCTGTCCCTCGAGGGCGAGAGCGGCGTTGATCTGCGCATCGGAACGCTGCTTGGTCTCCGGGTACTTCTTCACGAGCGCGAGATACGTCGCAACAGCCTTGTCGAAGTTGAAGGCCTGCTCGGACTTCTCCGCGACGCGGAACATCGCCTCAGGCGCGTACTCCGACGCCGGGTATTCGCCGAAGAGCCGCTCGTAGAGACTGGCCGCACGCAGCGGACGTCGCGCCTTCTCGAACGAGAGGGCAGCGTTGTACATCATGACGTCGGCGAACTCACGCTTGGGGTCCTCCTCGAGGAGTTTCAGGTACTGCTCGGCGCCCGATTCGAGCTCGCCGATCGCCTCCTGGATGCGCCCCTCGTTCATCAATTTCTCGCCGCGCTCGAGCGTCTCCTTGGCAATGTTGAAGCGGGCGCCGCCCTGGATCTTCTGGAATTCGTCGACGCTGCCGCCAACCTTCTTGTCGGTGAAGAGCGCTGCGGTCTCGGCGGCGGCCCTCCAGTCCTTGCGGGCAAGCATGTCGTCAAGGACCAGGTTCGCCGCGAAGCGCGCCGCGTCGGACTCGGGGTAGAGATCGACCACGCGCCGGAAACGCTTCACGCCCTCTTCGTACTGGCCATACGAGTAGAAGATTTCGCCGGCGCGGTAGCCGAACGCCGGAGCCATCTCGTGCTGTTCGCCCCCCTCAAGGAACTTGTCGATCGCTGTGATGTATCGCTGCTGGAGCGCTGGGATCTCTTCGGGCTGTTTGTTCGGATCGCGGGCGCCACTGGCGATGGCCCGCTTTTGCATGCTGCCGTCGGCGATCGCCTTCTCGAGCAGCCTCTCGTACGAGTATACCGCGTTCAGCGCGCTCTCGGCACGGTTCCGGGTGCCGGCCGTCGAGTCGCGTACAGCCTCGTACTGTCGGACAGCGTCCTCGAAGCGCAGCGAATAGAAATATGTCTCTGCGAGCCCGAAGCTCATGTCATATGCATTTTTGTCGTGCGGATAACGCGTCACATACTCCAAATACGAGGCCGACGCGAGCCGGAAGTACTGGACCCCAAGGTCCTGCCGGTCAGCATTGAAGTACGTTGTCGCCTGCATGTGGTAGTACGCAGCGGCATTCGCGAGGTTCGTTCGCGCGAACTCCTCCGCCGCCTTCAGCGCCTCGGCGTCGTTGGCGAAGCGCTTCGCCCACGGCGTCCCCCGAGCGTAGTTCTTGACCAGCACGTCACGCGCCGTCGCTGCCTTGTCGAACTGGCGTTCACGGACCCAGCAAGAAACGATCTGGTCCTGCAATCGTGGCGCGTCGCGGTGCAGAGGGTCCAGCTCGAGCGCCCGCTCGAGCGCCTGTACGGCCTGTGGGTGCTTCGATTGGCGGAACAGATTGTCACCAAGCTTCGCCATCACGTCTCGCTCGTACGGCCTCGGTGTCGACGATGCGCGCGCGAACCAGTCCCGGGCGAAGCGTGCATAGTCGGTCTCGAATTCGGCCTCCGGGTCGTCGGGTCCTGAGCCACGGACGAGCCGCTTGTAATCACCACCCCGGTTCCAGTTGTCGTCGCCAAACGAGATCGCGACGTATTGGATGGCTTCTTCTTCGAGGACGGAGCCGCCGCCGCTCCCGGTCTTCTTTGCCCAGGAGAAGTCGAGCAGGTCGAAGAACCGGCTGACGGCGTCGTCGAAGCGGTTCACCAGATAATAGGTCCAGGCAAGCTTATAGAGACCCTTGTCGTAGAAATCAGACTCCTTCAGCGGCACAACCTTATCGAACGCCGCGACGGCTTCTGGCCACTTCTCGTCGTCGAAGTACGAGTCACCGATGCGGAACCAGACCTCAGCATAGAACCGCGACCGAGGGAAGCGCTCCACCAGCGTCGTCCAGGCTGCGATCCCCGCCTCCGACTCGTTCTGCTGCCGGAGCGTGTAGCCGAGGAGGTAGTACGCGCCGTCGAGGAGACGATAGTCGGGGAACTGGTCGATCAATCGGCGGTAGACAGCAATGGTCCGGTCGAAACGACGGGTCGGCTCGACGGGCGGATCACCACTGCCGCCAGCGTCCTTCCATGCCTGATAGGCATTGCGATAGTCGACCAGGGCGACCTGATACTCGTCGTCGATCTTCTCGAAGTAGAGTTCGGCCAGACGGAACAGCGCGTCGGGCAGGTAGTCACGGTCCTGCGGGTGACGCTCGATGAAGGCCTCGAACGCCGCGATCGCCTCCAGTCGTCGCTGCCGCTCTGCCCGCTCCACCGGCTCGAGTTGACGACGGTAGTTCGACTCAATCTGGGCGCGGCGCTCCTTGTACTTGCGCTCCGCCAGTTCGCGCAGCTGGTCCTTCAGGTCCGTCAGATGGGCCGCGTACGCTTCGGCGGCCTCGATGTAGGCCAACGAACGGACGCGCGCGTCGCTATCCGACCACGGGCCAGCTGGGTTCGTTGCTGACGCGGCCGCCGGCTCGGAAGGAGCGGCTGCTGCATCCGCGCTGCCGGTGGTGGCAGTCACCGCGGCAGCGGGCGGCGCCGCCGGCTCACCCTCAGCGTGGACGTGGCCGCCGCCCACGACGGCCGCGACGAAGACGGCAGTTGCGGTTCGCGCTCGGATCACGGCTGCTCGTCCTTCGTCAGATCGGCGTAGGCCTGCGTCAGGTCGGTCAACTCCGCCGCCCGCGCACGCTGCAGCGCTCCGATCATCTCGGTCTCGGCCTGCTTCCGGCTGAACGCCGAATCGATCAGCCCGACGTCACCGCGCAACACGATGCTGCCCACGTCTTCGCGGACGTGCTCGAGCGCGTCCGCTGTCGCGCCGCTGCGCAGCGCCGCGGCGCGGCTGTCCAGACCGGCCAGCGCTCGATCGTAGGCAGCCAGTGCGTCACGCTCGGCGGACAGCATGGCGCGGACTCCACTCAGGCGCTGCTCTACCCCAGCGTCAAGGCGCTCGCGGAATCCCGTATTTCGTCGATCGACTTCATCAATACGCGCATAAAGCGCGTCGACGCGGGCCGCGTCGGGGCCGCGCCCCGTGTCGCGCACGGTCGCCAGCACGGCCCGCTCCTCCGCATACGTCTGCTCAAGGGTGCGCCGCAGCTGGTCTTCGGCGGATCCGCGTCCTCCGGCGGTGCCCACGGCGGCCCGGACCGCCACCGTCTTTGACTGAAGTTCGACGAGCCGACGGTCGTTGGCCGCGAGCTCGGCCGCGAGTTCGCGAGCCCTGGTCCGGAACGACGCCACGCGCGCGGGGTCAGGGTCGGCGCCGGCGAGCCACTCCACCGACGTCGCGGCGGCCCGCAGATGTTTGTTCGCCAGCTCGAGTTCGTGCAGCGAACGGTCGATTCCGTTGGCCCGCTCCTTCAAGCGCTCGCGCCGCGCCGCGTAGGCCTCTGCCGTGCGCGGCAGCGAATCCACCTGCTGCTCGAGTCGCTCTCGGCGCACGGCGATCTGGTCGAGTTTCGCGCGCTCGTCGGCGCCGGGACGGGCGAGGCTTCGTTCGACGGCGACGGCACGAGCCCTCATCTCCAACAACGAGTTCGCCAACGACAGCGACCGCTCGACCGCGCTGCGCAGCGGCTTGAACAACTCGGCTCGGCCGGGGTTGCTCGGCGACAGCTGCTCGTCGAGCCGGTCGAGCATCTCGCGGGTCGCCGCGACATCGACGCGGCTCTCCTGAAGTTCCTTGAAGACTGCGACCGCCTGGGCGACCGCAGGAAGTCGAGCCGCACGCTGGGCAGCGATCAGCGGCAGGGGCGACTGCAGCGAGGCCCGCGGGTCCTTCTCGAGCGCGAGGATGTCGGCCAGCACCTTGTCGGCGATCGACGTATCGCCGATCAACCCCTGCAACATGGAGTCGACGGAGCGGAAGCGGACGAGCAACCCTTCGAAGATCGCCTCCGCCTGCTCGAACTCGTGCCGTTGCAGCCGAAGATTGGCAGCGAGCATCTCGATGTCGGCAGAGCGTTGGCCGTCGGGGTCAAGGGACCGGAGGTCGTCTAGCTGGCGCAGGGCGCGCTGGTACTCAGATCGGGCGCGTTCCCGGCGCTGCAGGTCGGTGAGACCGTCGTCCTTCTGGCCGCGCAGGGCCAGCTGCCCGCGTCGCACGAACGTCAATGTGAGTTCGTAGAGCATCGACGTGAGGTACGGCGAGTCGTAGTCGATGGCCTGGTACGCGTCGACGCTCTCATCGAGGCGGTCGAGCTCGTACAAAATGCGGCCGCGGCCCAGATGCGCCAGCTCGCGTACGGCGGCGTCCTCGCGGGCCACCGGCTTCAGCGCGATGAGCTCGTCGAAGACCGCGAGGGCGGTGGTCAGATCGCCCTTGCGCGTCGCGATGGCCGCTCGCAGGTAGCGCGCGCGCTGGTCGAAGGGCTCGCCGGCGCCGACCTTCGCGAGCTGCTCGCCAGCCTCGGCGTCGCGCTTCGCGAGGAAGAGGCTGCGCGCGCGCAAGTAACGGACCTTCCCGGGGATGTTCCCACCGACGGTCTCGACGTACTGCGCGAAGTAGCGGTCGACTTCGCCGAAGAGCTGCGCACGCGCCGCGATCTCCATGAGGCGTTGGATGGCTTCATCCTGATAGCCCCCGTTGCGAAGGATCAGGAGCCGCTCGAAATACTGCTTCGCCGCTCCTTCGTTGCCGAGCTGCAGGAGACTGTCGGCCAACAGGTAGAGCGCTTCGCCGTAGTTCGCGTCCTGCGCGAGCTTGTCGGACGTCTCGCCGTCGCGGGGCTCGACGGCCCCGAACAACGCCAGCGCGGCGCGATCGAACTCACGATTTAAGTGATAAATCGAGCCCCAGGTGGCGCGGTCCTCGCGGTCGTCCGTCGAAAAGAGATTAGGCAGGGACTGGTACTGGGCCTCAAGGCGCTCCGCCTCGGCAGATGCGGTCACGACGTCACGCTCGACTTGCGCGAGGTCCACCGACGTCACCACGTCAGCAACGCCCGCGGTCGCGAGGCCGAGGACCGTGAGCATCGTCCCTGGATTCACTTCGGCGACTCCGGCTTTTTCACCCCCTCGGTCTGCACGTTCTTGTCAAATCGCAGCTTCGGGCGCTCGCTCATCTCGGTGGTGAAGTTGCCCGCCTCGAAGCCGACAACGTCGATCTGCACGAGCTTTCCGGACTCGGCGGTGAAGGTCAGGGCGTCCTTCAGTTTCCAAGTATATCCCGACAAGTATTGAAATACGCCGCTGCCATCTCCGCGATACCGAAGCTCGACGGTGAGCGTGTGGCTGCCCTCGACGATGTTGCCGTCCCACAAGGGGTGCTCTTTCATCGCGGTCAGCTTCGTGCCGGCATCGTCGAACTCCTGCCAGAGCGGAGTGCCATCGAGGAAGTAATTCACCTCGACGAGCAGGAAGTTCGGCCCCATGAGGTTCTTGTGCGTGATGACGATGCGAGAGCCGGCGCCGGACCCGCCCTGAACCTGTTCGGTCAGCAACGTCAGCTTCGCCTTGCTGCGGAAGACCTGCTCCTTCAGCTCAGAGACGGCGTCCTCAAGCTCTTTCATCCGCAGGCCGTACTCTTCGTCGGCGGTGGCCACCGACGTCGTCGCCACAGCTGTTGCCGCCGGCGCGCCAGCTACCGGCGATGTAGCTGCCGTGGATGCCGCTGCCGTGGCTGGAGCGGCCGTGGGTGGCGCCTGCGT
>Ga0194129_10006446_pt1 | contig 14403 bp, 19 predicted proteins | sample TA2KigCa35mmetaG_FD_150862 | JGI IMG/M metagenome (GOLD analysis project Ga0194129, IMG submission 150862) | Freshwater microbial communities from Lake Tanganyika, Tanzania - TA2015038 Kigoma Deep Cast 35m | ecosystem: Environmental > Aquatic > Freshwater > Lake | place: Tanzania: Lake... | reverse complement strand
AGAATTATCATGATAGGTGCGGGTAGCTTTATATTCTGAAAATTGTTCGAAACGTTTTTTAGGATATCCTTCCAAGACTAAATAAATCTTGTCAGCATTCATGGTTTCTACAATTAAACGTAGGCTGCGAAAGAAGTTAAAGACAGTTGTTGTTTCGCCATCTTTAACTCCTGAAAATCTGGCTCGATAAAATAAATTATAGCCATCTAAAATTAAAGCTTTCATATTAGTCTTCCTGATGATCTTGTGGGACGTCAATATCAGGAATTGATACGTTTGCTAAAGTACCATCTGATAAAGTTATTTTTATTTTATCTAAACTTTTTAGATCTTTCACGTGAGTATTAGCTGATGAATTTAAATTAGTAGGCCAACTTTTATTTTGTACTTCTAAACATACTTCAGCCATTTTATTAATGGCACTCGAAGCTGATTTTAATAAAGATTCTTTTGCATCTTCTAAATTTGCAAAAATAGGATCTGATAAGTCTGAACACAGAATTTGCGTTTGATCGGGGGTAATTAAATTCCAATCCACAATTTCTTGATGTTCGGTTTTACGAACGATTTGTTCAATTACTTTCACAGGAATAATCAGTCTTTTTTTACTGTAATTAATATAGGCCACTTGACCTACCTTGAAATTGTATTTCATAATCAACTCCAATTGATAATAGTTTGAATTGATTATAATTTAAAAAAATTAATTTTACACTTATTTTTTATCTAAATCCATAACCTACAAAACCACGAGTGCCACCAGCACCATAAACAGGACGTGACTTATTCATGTGTTGATTGTTAAAACCAATGCCTGTAAAACCCATCGCAGCCCCAACTGACTTGGTCATTTGAGCACGATAGAGATCTTGTTCGGATTTGCGAATTTGCATTTCCTTTAATACTTTATTAACTTCTTGTTGAATCATTTCAGCTAGATCATGGGCATAAACAGCACCTGATTCTGTCATGAGAAGGGGTTCTTGACCCTTGTTAAAACCTGAAAGTTCCATTAAACGTGACTTTTCAATCTTCATTTTGTAATTCCTCTTTTGATAAATTTGTTTCATTTATTCTATTTATAAGGTTGTCAATGTTTTTTTGAATTTCTAATGTTTTTTTTGTACCTTCCAATACCGCAGTTTGCAAAGGTTGCAAGCCGATTGCCATTCTTACTTCATCAAATAATGCTGGCGATAATTTTTCTTTTAAAATTGTCATATTAGCAAATGAATGCATTACAATTTCTTTTTCTAAATGTTCTAGATCTAGATTGTCTTTTGTATCTTGACTTAAATCCCGATAATCTTTCGCCTCACAGATAAATAAACATCCAGGCATACTACGCCCATAAGGCACATCAATAAAAGGTAAACCCCCAGTAATACCTTCCCCATTTTCTTCATAATAAATATTTGGTACCCATTTTGAATTTGTCATATTTTATTCCTTATTCTTCTTCAATTGGTATAGGATTAATCATTTTTATATCATTGTTAATTTTTAAAGCTGCTTTTTCTTTTTTGGAAGAATTTTGTGTGATTTCATCCTTGTCATCTTCAATTTGAGGTTTTTCAGCTTGTTTGGTTTGATTTTGTAATTCTTGCAATTTTTCTTCGTATTGCTTTTTAACTGTTTCCAATTCTTTAATATTCCTATAAAAAGGTCCGTTCTCTTTACTTGCACCAATTTGTTTAATACAATCATTAAAAATCGCAATAAAAAGATCACGATTTTCCTGATATATCACATCCACCGATTTCAGATCCATTCGAATTAAGATCTGATCAAAATTTTTCTTAATTATGTCTTTTTTATTTTTAAGCACAACATCAAAGGTATTTTTTAATTCCTTTAGTTTAGGTAAAAATATATTGTAAATTTCATCAATGTTTTTTTGGTTGGTGATCACAAATTCATCAATTAAAACAATCAATAAAGGCAACAATTCAGCTTCATTAACCTTACGTAATTCTTTAATATTATTTCTTAATTTTTCACAAAAAGATAAAATGTTTTTCTTGTTATCCTCAATTGTTTTAAATAAATCATCTTTTGACTTTTTAAAATCTTCGAAGGTTCTAGAATTTTCATCAAATAATTTAATCACTTCCTTATTAATTGTTTCAAATTTTTTATTCACCTTTTCATCATTTAAAATAAAATCTGATTTCTTAGTAACTTCATTTTGCAATGCATTAATAGATAATTCAAGATCATCTAAATTTTGTTTTTTCAAAAAAGAATAAATGATTTTATTTTGATCAAAAATAAATTTGATATTAGTCAAATAACTACCTGCATAAGTACGATTTAAATTACACATTAATTCAAAATCAAAAGAAATCTTTTCTGCAAATCCTTGAGGCGTCATATTAAATTTAAACTTTTTATTCAATTCTGACTCAATTAATTTACTTTCATCCGATTTATTATCATTTAAACTCTGTAATGCGTTCTGTAAATCATTTTGAATATTATCAAAATATTTTAATGAAAAATCTAGCATTTTATTAAATAATTCAGCTTGCGCTTGAAAATTTTTATTTCTTACTTGTGTTGTTAATTTAGTAAATTCTATCCATTGTTTAGTATATCTTGAAACCTTTTTATCATCAATTAAATTTCTAATAATCAATTCTTCCGCTTCATTAGGCATAAATTTATCTAACTTAAATTCTTTCAGATCTGTTAAAGAGGATTGACTAATATTACTTTCCTCTTCCTTCTGTTGTTCGGTGTTCGTAACTTCTGTTAAAAACTTCTGATTGTTTTTTAGTACTAATATTGCTGACTCAGAATAATCACTACCATCGTCATTATTTGTTCTATTTTTAGGTTTCTGTGGGTTTTGACTGTTACGAGCCGGTTGTGGTGTTGTTGATTGTGGTTGTGGTTGTGGTTGTGGTTGTGGTTGTGGTTGTGGTTGTGGCGGTGGTGATGGTTGTGAAGTAGGCGTTTGTGAAGTATTTCTTCTCTGTGGTTGTTGCACCTGCGTTGGTTGGGTAGGGGATGTTGAATTATTGTCAGCTGAGGCCTGGGTGGATCCATCAGGTATTCGAGGAATTTTTGGAAATTCAATTGAAACGTTTGCAGGCAATGGCAGTAGCTTTAAAACTGTATTAACTTTTTCAATCCAACCATTTAAAGTATCAATTGGTACATTTAAAACACTCCCAAAAATATATAAAAGAGACATTAAACCTGCTTTCATGGCAGGTTTTACAATGTTTTCATAACTATCTTCACCGACAAAAATTTTAACAACATTAGGTAATAATTCTAATTCATGTTTAAAAATAGTTGCGGCGCTATTTTTCATATCTTTTAAAAATTCACCTAAATTTTTATCTTTAATTTCCTGTAATTTTTTTATTTTTATTTTCTGATTTTCAATTGCTTGATTATTATGGCCATCTCTATTATTTGCTTCTAAATCTTTTAATTCTTTAAGGGCGAATTCATAATTGGTTACATCTGAGATCATTTCATAATATTTCATAGGTGTCCATTTATGACAAAATTCATAAAATTCTGTAATAGGTGAAGCAAAAGCTTCAATTACTTTAAAAACTCTAAAGAAGACAGCAACTGAGGCGTATTTTTGTGTTAATTGATCTAGTGTTTGAATATTTTTTAAAGCTTCAATGTTTGTTTTTGTTAATACTCCACTATTAATGCTGTCTTTAATAAAGTTGATATTGTCTATGATTAAATCTTTATAAATCCAGCCTTTAAACCAAATAATGTTATTAAACTTAAAGCCAAAAAGTTTACCAAAATTTTCAACATCAGTTTTAAAAAAATCAGCTGACAACAAGTATTTTGAAAACCATAGAAAAGGTATATATTGATCTAAGCCTGCTTTTGAAGTCACTGCAGTCATTAATCTTTTGGAAACAAATAAACCAGGATTTGTGATATTAAATAATAAATCAACATCTCCCTTCACACTTTCAGGAATTGCATCATTATATAATTTTTCAGCCGCGTCTAATTTTTCTCCAAATTTTTTATTAATATTGGATAAACTCGCAAACCCTTTTACATTAGTTGAAATGATTGCATATTCAACTTGAGCACCTACACTAATAATAGTTGCTTTTAAGGTATTAGTAGTGATACCAATAATATCGGATGCAAATTTGGTAAGATCTTTAAACTTAAATTGATTTAGATCTTCTTTTAAGATCTTTTTGGTCCCTTGATTAATTACTAATTTATATTGAACTGACATATTATTTTTCTTCCAACTCATCTTGTTGTGTCGCGACTTTTGAAATATAAATAGGAAGTTTAAATGATTCATCAAAATTGACAATTAATTGATCAAATTGTTGCGAAATTCCAATTAAATTTTCCTGAATTCCTTTTTTGTCTACGTAATAGATAGATAGATTATTACTGTATTGTTGTCTTTTCTGAAACCCGATTGTCTCAGCAATTTCATTTAAAATCTGATCCGGTATTTTTAATCTTTTTAGATTTCTACCTTTAACGTTAACATCAAATTGACAGAGTCCCCATAAGGTATCGCCAATCATGAGAAAGCCTTTATTAGGATTCCGTCCTACTTCATAAAAGATTTGATTAAAGTGTTCTGAATTAAATTTTTCAATCCAGTGATTATCATACAGTCGGCCGCCTAAATCAATGGGATCTCGTGTCATTTTATCCCAAACCCAAGAACCTGAGAGGGTTCTTCGAATGACATATGACTCGCCAGAATTTACAATCCAAGAAGGAGTAGTGGTTAAGACATGTGTTAAATTTTTAACTTGATCTTCTGTCTTAAGATAAGGGTGATTTAAAATATTAAGAGCATATAAATGTTTCATCTGAGATATCCCACGTCATCTCTATTGCATTGCAAGACGTTTGATATAGATTTTATTAATAAAGTTAATTTGGTAAATTCTGATATAACTTTTCAGCTGATTTCAGATCGCGTCGTAAGATTCTGAGAATACCGGAAAAATATACACGACCGTCAGTTCTGGCCGGATAACTATTTCTAACTCTCATGGCATCTTGAATTCTGAATTTTAAATCTTCGATGCATTTAGGGGAGCCAAATTTAATTTTTTTGCCTTGAATTGTGACATAATAGTTAGGATCCACATTTTTTCGAAAGGACTCTGTTAATATTTGATCCACGTATATTTGAATAGGTTTCATTTTACTTAACTTCTTGTAATAATCTCTCTATTGATATATATCTCGCATGTGATTCTCCTACTGTAATAGGTTGCACACTCACAGGATTTTTAATCGCAGGTTTTGATTGGGTCGAAGTTTTTTGTGGTATTTCGGATCCACGGGGTGTTGCATTTGATGATTGTTGTTGTTGACGTTGTGCATGTGGTTGGCCGGCCGGTTCAATTTTAACACCAATTTGTTGTGGAGTTTTAGGCATGTGAAAATTTTCAGTTTTTTCAGCATCAGAAACCTTAGTTAAATTATCAAAAAAAATGTAAATAGCTTGTTTCTCAGCCAGTGTTAATTTTTCCCAATATTTTTTGACTATTTTATCGTTTCGAATGCTTTCAGTAGCTCTAAAAGTATTTACTATTTTTACAAATTTATCGTAGTTATTGCAATTGGCTAGATTGAAACGTTTTTCTCCGATATTTTTGTATTTGTTAATAGTTGAACCCGGTGCCGGCGCTTCATCTTCTGAGTCTTCTGCATCATCTTCATCAGAATTTAAATTTTGATCAATTTGAGATTGAAAAATCGCCATAGGATTATCATCTTCTTCTACATCATCACTAATTTTTTTCTGATTTTTATCTTGCTTTTCCTTATCACGTAACTGTTGAGGATTCATGCGGGAGTCTGGCCTTTTTTCTTTATCATCGGCCTTTTGTTGGGATTTTTGAGAATTCTCTTTATCAGATTTAGAAGCTTTAAATTGATTTTGGGCTTCGAATTCTGCATGAATATCTCTCCAACGTTCTGTCGCATCACCTTCAGTAATTGATTTATTTAATAAATTAACTAACTGTGAAATATTCATATTACTGTCTCCATTGAATTCTATTTTGCCACATTTCACGTTCTCTTAACATACGCAAACGTTTCATATATTCTTCATGCACCCCTTGTTGATCTAAAGGTGGCATTTGCCAAGTATTATGTCTGGTTTGATTGTATAAAATATCTTTCATGAATTTATCGAAAGGTTGACTCATAATATGTCCTCGTACTTTTTAATTTTTATTCTTAATTTATAATTATTCTTCATTACGTAACTCATGCAATATATTATTTCATAATTGTCACAATGAAAAGTTTCAGAGTATTGATTTTGATTAATTATCATTTCAATATTTTCAATTTTATAATTTAAAAACTGAATAATTTGATCTATGGTTAACTCTAATATTTTAAAATCAAAACACTTTGATTTTTTAAATTTAAAAACCTCTAAACACAGAGGGGTGGTTAATTCTAGAAATTTTACATTTATATAAATTTGTGAATCAAGATATTTAATCTCATTCACGGTTTGATTTGAATAAGTATCATTTAAACTTTCTAAATCAATAATATCTTTTAAACTATCGCTTAAAAAAACATGACCGTCATTACTCATATTATCCTTGGATTATTCTATATCATAATCCAATTGTAAATATTCTGTATCTTTGTAAATCTGATCAAAATAGACCGCCACATCTTTTTCTAAATCAGTGATATAAGGTGATAGAGCTCTAATAATTACAATGCACTTATCTTTTTTGTATCGTATTTCAATATTATGTTCTGACTCTTGTACGAATTCTAAAGCTTGTTGCGCAAAAAATAATGATTTTTCTTTCGAATCAAACTCATAAATACGAGATAAAATTTTGGCTTCAACAGTCCATTTGGATTTGGAAACCATAATAGGTACTGTTTTTCCCATACCTATTTGTTTATCTTCTTGTAACATCATGCCTCCTTCATTAAAATAACCATTCATTAATTGCGCTAAATTCATTTTATTCTTCCTCGCCACCAGTACCATAATAAGATTCAGGAGAAACGATTGTATTACTACCTTCAAACTCTGTATAAAATTCCGAAGCTTGTAATGCTTTTTCTAAATATTGTTTTGCCTTAGCATCGTTAATCTCATTCACAAAATCTTGAAAATATTCTGCGACATTTTCATCATATAAATTTCTAAAGACAGCTGCTGCAATAGGTCCGCCGGGTTTCTTTAATTCTAATTCAGAAGTAGGATCATCAACACTAGTTGCTGCCATACAAATCTCTGAGACTAAATTTAACATTGCTTGTGGATTATTTTGAAATTCTTCTGCAACAGCGGGACCAGGACCTGTTAAACCTTCTTTTTGCAATTTAGGAATAACCTTTGTCATCATTTGTTCAATAAAACTATCAGGTAATTGTTGAATAAAACCAGTTGTAGGTTCATAATCTGAATTTTCTAAAGCAAAAGCATAAAAACTAACTTTATTAACAAATTTCAAATCAGCATTGTTATTACCAAATTTTCTGTTATATTTGTTTTGCATCCATTGAATAATAGAATTTTTAACGCCTTCCTTATAATCTTTTGTTTTTTCCTTGTTAAAGAAATCAAATAATAATAAAGAATTAAAATTACGATAGGGGCTAGTATTATCGTTCATTAATCTTTCCATAAACATCGGATCAACATCTTGCCCAATTTGTTGCCCTTCTAGATTTTGTAAATATTTTGTACGAATATCTTTTTCTGAATCATAATCATAGTAAGCATGCATGCCTTTCAAAAAGGAAGGACTCACAGCTTTACCCGTTTCATCAGCAATTTGAGCCTTGTTATATAAAAAATCAGGATCAAATTCATTACCTTTAATCTTACCAAATTTATCAAAAGTTGAAGCTTGTAAATCTTTTTGACCTTTAACTTTCTGATAGGATTGATTATTCCATTTTTTAGCTCGAGTTAAAGCATCTTGTGCTTGTTGTAATTCTGTTTCTAATTTTTTATTAGCTGTCTTTGCAACGCCTGTTGTACCTTGACTCTCTTTTTTAAAAGCTATTTCAATATCTGTAATACCTTTTTGAATTTTAGAAAAATCAGCCTTAGCATAAATTAAATTTTGTTTAATTTGACTAAGATCAATGCCCACCATTTCAGCTTCATCATCATCATATGTGTCTATAATCCCTTGCAACTCTTTCATTTCATCAGCGTATTCAGCTCTTTTTGCTAAAAGTTGTTTATATTTAGGATCATTCATTAAGCCTTCAACAGGAACATTTGAAGCACTAGCCTTTGTAGTTTTTTTAGTAGCTTTAGGTAGGCTGTTATTAGCATTGACTGCATTTTGTAGCTCTGCGATTTTTTGTTCTAAATTCACATATTCTGAATTTTTAAAACCTTCAGATACTCCATAAACTTTATCAACTGTTTCCAGGAATTTATCCATTGTAATAGTTTTTAAATCAACTAATTTATTACTTCTTAATAGATTTTGAATCCACGTGGCTTGTAATAACATAGGAGCTAATGCTTGTTTAACGCCTGAGGCACCTTCCCAGTACTGAGAGGCCGGCGCAATTGTTTCATAAGTAAAGAAACGTTGTTTTAAAGCATTATTTTCTTTATTACGAATTTTGTCGACACTACGAGCTAATACCGCGATTCTTTGAGCCAAATCAGGAAATTTAACACCACTTTTATTAGAGAATTTATTTTGAACTTTTTCAAATAATTCAATTAATTTTTTATCAACTTCAGCACATTTATTTTCAAATGACTTTTGCCTGCTCGCTGCTGTTCTAGGTTCATTTGATGATTGTTGTAATAACATTGATTCTGTTTCAATTACTTTAATATACAAATTAGACAATAACAGTACTGCATCTTCATATAAATCAATATTTTGTGACATTTCACCCACAGGTAAAACTGCCTTTAGATCTTCATTTGTAATAGGTTGCGCAGGATTTTTTAGATTTTTAGGATCAAACTCGTTTGAATTAATTAATTTTTCGAGTTCACTGACGATTAAGTTATATTCTATTAATTTATCGGCTAAATTTAAATTTGAATTAGCACCTGGTGCAAAAGCTGTATCTCTGTTCTGTAACTCTTTTGCATATGCCATACGAGCTGCTCGATCAGCTTCATCTTTTTCATATTGTCCTTCTTCGCCGTATTTATCCAATAAACTTTTATGAAAGGCTTCTCGTTCAGCCTTTTCAGCGTCAAGTTGTTTAGTAAATTCTTCATCAGCTGCTAATTCTTCAGGTGTTAAAGATTTTAATTGACTTAATTTAGAATTAATTTCTTCATCAGGTACATAATATGGACTAGTTGGATCAAATTTCTTTTGATAAGGTCCTCTTTTAGGTTTAGGATTACCTACCGGTTCTGAACCACTATAATCTAAACCTTGTCTGGAATCCCAATCTCCTCGAACAGCTTTTCTAGCATCACGTATCGCATCTTGAAAGTTATACTTTTTAGCAATGTTAGAAAAAGCCCCGGATGGAGTATAACCTCTTGGCTGAGATCCTTGTGAATTGTTTTCATCATCCCCTGTGGCTTCCATTAAAAAATTAATAATTTTTTTTTGTAAACTTTTACTATAAGTCATCTTATTTTCTCTTTTCTTGTTTTTCAATATATTTTTTAGTTAAATTTTTGACATTATCAAAATATGAATCGACATTGGCATCATCGATTGTTTTTCCAAATTGTGCTAGTAAACTAGGTAAAGTGGATTTTGACGCATGAAAATCTTCATCTTCTAAATATTTATCTACATCAACATTAAGAGAAGCGCTAAAAGTTGGAATATCGTATTTTATTTGACCACCGTATTGTTGTTTCCCAATGGGTAAACCATCAGTATCGACATCAAATTCTTCAGGTGATGCATTGTTTTTATCAGGACCGGGACGATCAAATTGTCCCATTTTCTTATTATTAGCAGTTGTCATGACATTACTGTTACCATTGCCAGTTTTATCAGGTGACATATTTAGTTCGTGTAATCTAATTTTCTCATCAGATTCAAATAAAATATTTCTGGCTAAAGCTCTAGCCATATTTTCATTTAAATTAATTTTCATTATAAATCCTTTCAAGACATATATTGATAATTATTTAAATGATAACAAAAATTAGATTTATTGAAATTTCTTTTTATGCTTTTCTTTAAAAGCTTTCCAGTCAGTAATATTTTCTAAATTGTCTAAATCAAAATCATCTATTTCAACAGGGTCCGAATCATTAGTTTCAGTCGACTCAGCGGCTTCAATATCATCTGTTGGAATTTGAATAATCTTTAATTGCGAAAAAAATTGAAAGAGTTGGGAAACTGCGCCGGCTAAAACTGCAAAATCTTCATTAACGGTTTTTAAATTCTTATCAAATTGCACAATGTTTTTTGTAATAATTTCATTTAATCTTTCAGCGCCTTTTAATCGATTTTCTAATTCTTCGATTTTATTTAACAAATATTCATGATCATTCTTTGGAGTCTCGACTGCAGATTTCTCGATTAACTCTTCTTCTTTCTCGGGCAGTGGCAGGTCCCCATTCTGAATCATCATATTCTTCTTGTCCATCTCCTCCTGAATCAATTGGAGAATATTCTTTAATAAGCTCATATATATTTTCCTTATCTGGATTAGTAATTCTAGATAATTCTTTATTCTTTTTCATCATATATGCTTCTTCAATTAAAGATACAATACGAGAATCTTGATCCATCACTAATTTAAAAAAAGTATGAAAAAAATCTTGTACTGTCAAATCTCTTAAAACTAATAAAGCCTTAAAATTTCTTATTTGCGGCCGTGTTGTAGCACATCGCATAACATATTTTTGACTAATACCTAATTGTTCAGCAGGTGTCTGTATGATCATTCCACCCTGTTTATTTTGAAAAGTTGAATTGTCTTTCATGATAAAAATATTGTAAATTTTTTATTAAATTTGTTAATTACGCCCCAGGTTCTTTTGCACCAACTGCTGGAACATCTGGCGTCCCAGCATTAAATCGGAATTTAGATACATCATAATTTTTATAATCAGGCAATTGTTGTAATTCTTTAGCATACTTGCCTAAAAATTCTTCTAACTTTAATTTGTATTGATTTGCAGCTTCTTTATTTTCGCCAGTCTCTTCAGCTGCCTGCTTACCAAATTTAATCGCCACGGAATTCATAATCAAAGTAGGAATGTCAATTAATTCTTGAAAATTTTTTGTTAAATTAATAGCATTATTAACAATGATGTCAACCGAGGCGTTATCCTTCCAAAATTTATCATTAATAATATCATCTACTGACGCTTCACTTAAGACTCTTCCTACTCTTAACATTTTTCGCTCATTCATTTTAAAGTTTGTTAAGCTTAAATTTTCTTTACGAGATAAAGATCTTAAGTTTATATTCTTAAAAAGGAAACGAGAAATATTTTCTTGCAATCTTTTGAATTGACGATGACGTCGACTATAACCTTCAGTTTTAAATAATAAATCATTAAAATTATTGCCTGATGACATATCTAATCCTCCACTCACAACGTCTGAAAAAGCTTGTTGTGCTTGTTTAGCAGCTGTTTCAATTGCTTTTTCTTTCTCTTCTTTTTCTTGCGCCTTCTCAGCAGCACTAGGTTCTTTATCCTCTTCTGCTTTACCTTCATCTCCACCCTCTTCCTCACCTTCACCCCCCTCATCTCCTCCTTCATCTCCGCCACCAAATAAATCATCTAAATTGCCGTCATCTCCACCCTCTTCTTCGCCCTTATCAGATTTTTCTTCTTTCTTTTCATCACCACCTGAATCTCCACTATCCCCAAAGAGATCACTCATGTCATCATCACCTGAATCTGACTTTTCTTCTTTCTTTTCTTCCTCTTCTTCAAAGAGAATTCTTAAAGTTGGAAAACGTGATTCAAGTAGCATTTTTTCAACTTTATTTAAATTTTGACGTTTCATTTAATGAGCGCTCCTATTTTATCAGCAACCTTAAAACGTTCTTCAATAACGTCCCAGTTGAGTTCTTTCATCATACCATATACATAGGCTTTGCGATTCTTTAAATAGTCTCGATAATAGCTATGTTCCCAACAATCCATTACTACAACTGGATAGGCGCTGACTAATACATGTTGATCATGTAAATCAACAACTGTATTAATATATCTTTTTAAATTCATACTATAAACTGTCATTGCCCAACCATTACGAGCTGCCATGCAACAGGCAATAAAATCTTCTTGCCATAAGTCAAAAGAACCAAAATCTCTTTCTAAACGCATAAAGGCAATACTATCAGCGCTGATTTCGCTATTTACATCACTAATATTTTGAAAATATAAACCATGTAAAAAGGCCGCATTATGATTATGAATTTCATCTAATTTTAGAGATCTGAATTGACTATGATTTGGATTAACTGTTTCACGATCGACGGTATCTAGTTTAGCACTAGTATCATTTAATTCTTTAATATAACCTTCAAATAATTCCTGATGCGCAATCTTTGTTTTTTCTGATAATAATTCTGTATTAAGATTAAATTTAGTCGGTTGGGCCACATAAGCTTCAGTTAAGACTGGAGTTTTTTCTTTTGCGATCTTATTGGAAAATTTACCTAATACATTATTTTCTTGTAAAGTTTGCGAGACGCTTTGTTTTAATAATTCTTCTAATTTCTTGTCAATCATTTTTTATCCTTATAGACTATAGTCTCTTAAAAATTCATCAATAGGCACAACAATAAAATCTTTGTTTGTATTTTTAAACTTTTGATCTTTATTGTTATTTAGCATATCAAATTTATTTGTTGTAATTTTTCTTTGTGCCTTTTCAGCGGGTGAATTTAACATACTTTTCATTACTTTAATATCATCATCAAGCTCATCAGGTATCCCATCATTATCAATATCAGCTTCAGTTAATGAAGCTGTCGCAGGAGTAGGCATCGCAGCACTACGTGGTTGATCAGGTGCACATAATATCACTTGTCCAGCAGCTTCATCGTATTCTTCAACGGTATACTCAAAACCGGTAGGAACATGTCGTACTTTTAAACCATTAGCACTCTGTATTAAATTCTTTTTATCAACCCCTTTGCCATATTCAATTTCCATCTCTTCCGCTAAAAATTCCCGTAACCTTTTAGTATACTCTTCACGCATGAGGCGTTTCATATTGTTTTCATTTAATTGAAACATATAAATATTCCTTTTTTATCTCTAATTATCAAAATCTCTCAACTTTTACCTGCGCTTGACGTAATATTTCCAAACCTTTTAAATTTCGATATTCTTCTTTATAGATCACATGCTTAATTCCAGAATTTACAATCGCTTTTGCACACAAAGGACAAGGACTTAATGTTAAAAACATAACTTTATCTTTAGGATTATTATAATCTAATTTAAGCAAACAATTAATCTCAGCATGAATTAATTCACTCATACCTGGTTCGCAACTCTCAGGCTCATTCTCACCACCAGCCTCATTACCATTATAACCGACTGATAAGATTTGTGTATTATCGGCCGATGTCACAATGGCACCTACTTTAAAGGTGGGATGATGTGATCTTTGGGCCATTAACTCTGCGACATTCATCCAAATTTCTTTCCAAGTAGGTCGATTCATATAACTCCTTATACTTTAATAGCTGGAAAAGCAGACCAACTTCTAGGTTCATATAACACATCTCCTCCCACTGTCACTTCCTTATAATCAAACTTAGCCATGGTATAATAAGCATCATTACCAGTCACAGGACACACCGCTGGACAAATCTCAATCTGAGTTGCATAAGGCATCATCTTCATGACTTCATCAAATGGTTTAAAATTGGCATCCAATTGAATTGATGATACAATCACAGTATAACCTATTCTAAATAAATCAATCAAAGCCTGCGCACAATCTTCAATCATAAACGCTTCATCCACCGCAATCACATCGTAATTAACAGTATTATTAATCTCATGCTCTTTTAATTGATGCCATAATTCAGTGCCACTGGAAACTTGACAGGCTTCAAATTTACCACCATTATGTGATTGAATAAAACTCTCGGCGTATCGATTATCAATTTTAGGTTTAAAAGCAATGACATTCTTTTTTTGCCGGCTAAACCTGTCAATTGAAGCTAATAATTTTGTAGTTTTAGAACCATACATAGGTCCTGTAAAAATAATAAATTTAGGATCAGACATTTTTGTACCTTTAGATTAAATAAAAAATTATAATAAAAATCAATAACATTACAATTATTTTTATTATATGTAAATTTTGAACAATATTTAATATTAATTAATATTCAAGTTCAAGGAATTATTATGTTAATAACAGAAAAAAAATTAAGAAGTATTATTAAAAATGTAATTATGTCAGAAGGTCGTATTGCAGATTTATATAC
>Ga0194129_10006445_pt1 | contig 14404 bp, 9 predicted proteins | sample TA2KigCa35mmetaG_FD_150862 | JGI IMG/M metagenome (GOLD analysis project Ga0194129, IMG submission 150862) | Freshwater microbial communities from Lake Tanganyika, Tanzania - TA2015038 Kigoma Deep Cast 35m | ecosystem: Environmental > Aquatic > Freshwater > Lake | place: Tanzania: Lake... | reverse complement strand
TTGGCTTACTCGTCATCGTTGTCGTCGCCACCGTCGTCGTCGCCACCCTCGTCGTCGTCGCCACCCTCGTCGTCGTCGCCACCCTCGTCGTCGTCGCCACCCTCGTCGCTTTCGCTGGCGGTTCTTCCGTCGGGCGAGCCGGCCATCGAGGCGGGGGGAGGCGGGACGCCGGCGACCGACCCGGCGGTGGCACGGCCGCGCCGGCCGACGACACGGCGCGGCTCGCGTGGAGCGCCGGGGGCCGGCCGCTGCGCGGCGGGGCGGGCGCGGCGGGGGTGCCGGCGGACACGCGCCGGGTCACGGGCTTCGACCCGCGCCGCGGCGTGCAGAGCGAGGTGCTGGTGCAGGGTGGCGTCGCTGACTGGGACGCGCTGCCGCGGGTGCCGCTGCGGTTGCGCACCCGTCCGTGGGCGAGCGTGCGTCTGGGCGAGGCGGAGCTTGGCCAGACGCACGCCGCCGCCGGTGCGGGTCGTGCCGGGGCGCGCTTCGAGCAGGTGGGCCGCGTGGTGAACCGGGTCGTCGACGTGCGGGCCGGCGTCGACGCGGTGAAGGTCAACGTCGACATGGCGGATCCCGACTGCCACCGCCCGGTGCTGCGTCATTTCAACCGCGGGCCGGGGTCGTGTACGGCGCCCCCGTGCTGGGCGTGATCGTGGCGTTGCTCGTGTCGGCGGCTCCGCTCGCGTCCGATCCGACCGCGACTTCGAATTCGCTGACGCGCGGGAGCGGTTCGAGGGGCTGCTGAAGCGCAAGCTTGACGACAAGATCCGCGCGCGGGTGTGGGTCGGCATGTGCGGTGCCGAGGACGGCGCGCTGTCCGACGCTGCCACCGCCTTCGACGAGGCCGCCACCTGGGACCCGACGGGGCCGCGTCGGCGCCCGGTGTGGCCGCGATCGTCCAGTCCGCCCTTTCGCTTTGCGGGTGGCCCGGTACGACGGAACATGCGTTTCGCTGAACTCTCTTTGCACCCTACGTTGTTGCAGAACGTCGCCCACTTCGCCGCGCCGACCCCGATCCAGCAGGCGGCCATCCCGCCAGTGCTCGCCGGGCGCGACGTCATCGCCATCGCCCAGACCGGCACCGGCAAGACGGCGGCGTTCGCGCTGCCGCTGCTGCAGCGCCTGATGGCCGCCCCGAAGGCGGGGCCGCGGTCGCCGCGGGCGCTGGTGCTGTCGCCGACGCGCGAGCTCGCCGCGCAGATCGGCGAGAGCCTCGAGGGCTTCGAGCGCGACACCCGCCTGACCCACGAGGTCATCTTCGGCGGCGTCGGCGAGGAGCGGCAGAAGCAGGCCCTGCGCGCCGGCTGCGACATCGTCGTCGCCACGCCCGGCCGCCTGCTCGATCTGCTCGGCCAGCGCGCCGTCGACTTCGGCAAGCTCGAGGTGTTCATCCTCGATGAGGCCGACCGCATGCTCGACATGGGCTTCCTGCCCGACGTCAAGCGCGTGATCGCCCAGCTGCCGGTCAAGCGGCAGACGCTGCTGTTCTCCGCGACGATGCCCGACGACATCACCGCGCTGGCGGCGCGCATCCTGCAGCATCCGGTGCGCGTCGAGGTGACGCCGCCGGCCACCACCGTCGAGCGCATCGCGCAGTCGGTGTTCTTCGTCGAGCAGCAGCAGAAGCGGCCGCTGCTCCTGCACCTGCTGTCGGGCGCCGACGTCCGCCGCGTGCTCGTGTTCACCCGCACGAAGCACGGCGCCAACCGCGTCGCCGAGACCCTCGACAAGGCCGGCGTCGCCGCCGCTGCCATTCACGGCAACAAGAGCCAGGGCGCGCGCGAGCGCGCCCTGGACGGCTTCAAGACCGGCAAGCTGCGCGCGCTGGTGGCCACCGATCTGGCCGCCCGCGGCATCGACGTCGACGGCGTCAGCCACGTCATCCAGATCGACCTGCCCGAGGTGCCCGAGCAGTACGTGCACCGCATCGGCCGCACCGCCCGCGCCGGCCGCGACGGCGTCGCCTGGGCCTTCTGCTCGTCGGACGACCGGCCGCTGCTGAAGGACATCGAGCGCACGATCCGCTTGAAGATCGACAGCGTCACCCATCCCTTCACCGGTCCCGGCGCCCCGGCCCAGAACTGGGAGACCCCCGGCCATGAACAGCAGCGCCCGCAACAGCACGGCCGCCGCGGAGGGCCCGGCGGCGGTCGTGGCGGCTCCCACGGTCGCGGGGGCGGTCGCGGTCCCGACGGCGGCGGACGCACGAGCACGAGCGCGAGCGCCGGCGGCCGCGGTCCGTCGTCGCCCTCGTCGTCTTCGTCGTCGCGCGTCCGTTCGTTTGGTCCCGGGCGTCGTTGACCCTCCACCGCGGGTCACCCGGTCACGGAAGCCCCGTCGTCGCCGCCTTCGCCGTGCCTGCGCCTGGCCTCGTGCGCTGACGCACGAGTGGGCAGGCATGAAATGGGCGTTTCGCATCGGCCGGCTCGCCGGCCTCGAGCTCCATGTGCACGCGACGTTCGTCGCGTTCCCGTGGGTGGGGTCGTCGGGGTTCCTGCGCGCCGGGACGTTGGCGGCGGCCGCCGACGGCGTGGGGTCCCTGCTTGCGGTGTTCGCGACGGTGCTCGTGCACGAGCTGGCCCACGCGCTGGTCGCGCGGCGCTTCGGCTTTGCCACCCGTGACAGCACGCTGCTGTCCATCGGCGGCATGGCCCGGCTGGAGCGCATGCCCGAGGTCCCCGCGAGGCGATCCTGTGCGCCCTCGCTGACCCTGTCTTCAACGTTGCCCTCGCCGTGGTGTTCTTCGTCGCGTTCCACCAGCAGCACCCGCGGGGCTCGGTGCTGGTCTCGGCCGAGCTGCCGCTGGAGAACGCGCCGCTGCTCGCGCGCCTGTTCTGGGTCAACGTGTCGCTCGCGGTCTTCAACCTGCTGCCGGCCTTCGCGATGGACGGCGGCCGCGCGCTGCTCGTGTGGCGCGGCGACTTCGTGACGGCGACGCGGCGCGCGGGGACGTTCGGGCAGGCCCTCGCGCTGCTGCTCGGCGTCGTCGGCCTGTTCGCCAACCCGCTGCTCGTGTTCATCGCGCTGTTCGTGTGGATCGGCGCTGCGGTCGAGTCCGGCGCGGTGCAGATGAAGGCTGCCCTCGCCGGTGTGTCCGTCCGCGACGCGATGGTCGCGCCGTTCATCGCCCTGCGCGGCGATGACAGCCTGGCCACGACGTCGCAGACGCTGCTGCGCGTGTTGAGCAGGTCGATCTCCCCGTCATCGACGACGCCAGCGCGCTGGTGGGCGTCCTGCCCCGTCGGGTGCTCGACGACGGGCTGACGCGGCTCGGCCCGCAGGCGGTGGTCGCCGCCGTCATGAAGACCGCCCCGCCGGCGGCGCACCCGGGCGAGATGCTCGACGTCGCCATCGCGCGCCTGCGCGAAGACGACGGCGCGCTGCTGCTCGTCGCCAACGACGGCCGGCTGGCCCACGGCAGCCACTTCTTTATCGTCGTCGTCGCCGAGGGCGCGAAGCCCATTGGCGGGACGCACTCGATCAAGGGCAATGCCATCGGGCAGGCCGAGCGCGTCGGCGGCGCCGACGAGCGCATCGCCGCCGGGCTCGAGGCGCTCACCGGCCACGAGACCCGCGCCGTCGTGCTCGGGCGTTTGCTGCGGGGCGGCTCGCCGACGCCGGCGGACCGCTTGTGGTCGCTGCGCTTCGGCGCCGCCGCCGTGCGCGCGCTGCCGGAGGGCCAGTCGGGCGTCATGGTCGCGCTCGATTCCCCGGTGGTGAAGTACGTGAAGCTCGAGGACGCCACCCGGCGCATGGAGACCGTGCCCCTCGACTGCGATACGGTGCCGACGGCGCGCGACATCGGCATCGGCTTTGGCGATTGAGCGTCACCCGATGGCAGCATCGACGAAGCGCGCACCCGCCGTCTTCGGCCACGACGGTGGCGGCGTCAGTCGCGCGCGCGCGCGGGGACGACCAGACCTTCAAGGTCGCTCATCGTCACGAGGCCGGCGGGGGCGTACAGCTTGCGGCCGCGATCGTCGGGCAGCACGAAGACGGTGCCGGGGCCCACCGCCGTCGGTCCAAACGCGCGGGTAAACGACGTCTGCGTGGTCAGGCGCCGGGCCTCGCCCCTGGTCGTTGCCTGGCGCTCCTCGATGCAGACGCGGCCCTCGGTGACGATGGTGGCCGCGCAGGGCTGGGCGACGACGGGGAAGCCGTCGACGAGGATGCCGCCGTCTTCCTTGACCTCGACGGTGCTGCCGGGCAGGGCGATCACGCGGGCGAAGCCGCGGCGCGACGGCGCCTCGGGGGCCAGCGTGGGGTCGCGCGGGAACGAGCGGCTGTCGGCGCGCACGGCGATGACGTCGTTGACGGCGACGCGGGTCGGGTCGAAGCCGCGCTTGACGACCACCAGCATCCGGTCGTCGGCGAGGGCGGGCCGCAGCGCGGTGTTCAGCGGGAAGTCGAACGCGGCGACGTGCGCGGTGGCCACGGCGTCGCGCACCTTGCCTGAGACGATGAAGGTGACGAGCACGAAGCCCGCGGCCCACCAGACATGCTCGTAGGGGCGGAACACGCGCGGTGCGTCGCGGAAGGCGAACCAGGCGGCCAGTGCCGCCGCGACAAAGCGGACGACAGCGCTGGTGGCGACGAGCAGGGACGGCAGCAGGTCGACGCTGGCGAGGACGCCGTCGATGACGAGGGCGGGCACGACGATGGTCAGCGCCACCGACAGCGTGGCGACGAGCAGCGCGCCCGCCGGGCGCGCGGTGAGCAGCAGGCCGAGCCCCGGGGCGATGACGCCGCCGGCGAAGGCGATCATCGGGTGGCGCTTCGTCGGCGTCGTCGTCATCTTCGTCGCCTCACAGATCGACCAGGGTACCGACCTCGATGACCTGAGCGTTGGGGATCTGGAAGTAGCGATCGGCGTTGGTCGCGTTGCGGTTCAGGAAGCCGAAGATCTTCTCGGGCAGGACGCCCATGCCGCCGCCGGGCCCGGCGAGGACGCGCTCCCGGGCGAGGTAGTACGTCGCCTCGTCGAGGTCGAAGTCGAGGTCGCGGCGGACGATGGCGAGGTTCAGCGCCCGTGGCACGTTGGGCTGCTCCATGAAGCCGAAGTAGACGTGCACGCGGTGGAAGCCGTGGCCGAGGGTCTCGATCTTCAGGCGGTCGCGCTTCTCGACCTTGGGCTGCTCGGTGGTGACGACGGTGACGAGCAGGATCTGCTTGTGCAGCGCGTGGGTGCGCTGGACGAGGTGGCTCAGGATCGGCGGCAGTCCGTCGTCGGACGCAGCCATGAAGATGCCGGTGCCCGGCGTACGCTGGGCGATCTCTCGCTCGAGCTCGGGCCACGCCTCGTCAAAGCTGACGAAGCGGTCGGTGTAGTGCCGGAACAGCTGCCAGCGACCCTGATGCCACACGAGCATCGCGACGACGATCAGCGAGCCGAGCAGCAGCGGCACGTAGCCGCCCGCGGGGATCTTCAGCAGGTTCGCAGCGAGGAACGGCAGGTCGAAGCCGACGAACAGCAGGAACAGCGGCAGCGCCCGCGACAGCCTCCAGCCGCGGACACCGACGAGCACCGCGAGGAACACCGTCGACGTCGTCAGCATCGTCGTGGTCACGCCGAGGCCGTAGGCGCCGGCCAGCGCCGAAGACGACCGGAACGTAAAGACGAGCGCGATGCACGCCGCGGCCAGCAGGCCGTTGACCTCGGGGATGTAGATCTGCCCCTTCTCCTCCTCGGCGGTGTGCTTGACGGTGACGCGCGGGAACAGGCCCATCTGCATCGCCTGCTTCGTCAGCGAGAAGCTCCCCGAGATGAGCGCCTGGCTGGCGACGATGGTCGCCAGCGACGACAGCACCACCAGCGCGTAGGTCCAGTTCCCCGTCGGCACCATCGCGAAGAACGGGTTCGTGATCGCCTCGGGGTGCTTCATCAAGAGCGCGCCCTGACCCATGTAGTTCAAGAGCAGCGCCGGCATCACGAACGTCAGCCACGCGAGGCGGATGGGCTTGAGTCCGAAGTGGCCCATGTCGGCGTACAGCGCCTCGCCACCGGTGACGGCGAGGACGACCGAGCCGAGGATGACGATGCCGCCCACGCCGTGGTCGGCGAAGTAGGCGACGGCGTGGGCCGGGTTCAGCGCGGCGAGCACGGCGGGGTTGTCGACGACGTACCAGGCGCCGGTGCCGGCGAGCACAAGGAACCACAGGAACATCACCGGGCCAAAGAGCGTTCCGAGCAGCGCCGTGCCGCGGCTCTGGATGCCGAAGAGCCCCATCAGGATGACGACGGTGAGGCCGACGATCAGCCACTGCGGGATGTGCGGCTGCGCGAGGGTCAGGCCCTCCATCGCCGACAGCACCGAGATCGCCGGTGTGATGGCGCCATCGCCGTACAGGGCGGCCGAGCCGACGACGACGAGCACCGACAGCGCCGTCAGCGGCCGGCGCGGGTTCGCGCGCCAGCGCTCGGGCAAAAGCGCGCCCAGCGCCATGATCCCGCCCTCGCCGCGGTTGTCGGCGCGCATGATGAACGTGACGTACTTGACCGTCACGACCATCGTCATCGACCAGAAGATCAGGCTGAGGATCTGCAGCACGTCCGTCGACGTGAGCACCCCGTCGCCGTGGTGCAGCGCGTGCGCGCACTCCTTGATCGTGTACAGCGGGCTCGTCCCGATGTCGCCGAAGACGACGCCGACGGCGCCGAGCGCGAGGGCGATGAGCTTGCGGCCGTTGACGTCGCCGTGGCCGTGGCCGTGGCCGTCTGTGGCTTCACCGGCGCCGTTCGTCGCGTGGCCGGGGACCGGGGTGGGGCGGCGCGCCGGCGCGGGGGCCGAAGAGAGCGTCGCGGCGTCGGCAGCTGGGGCAAGGGGGACGTTCACCCGGCTCCGCTAGCGCCCCCGGTGCGACCCCTCAATGGGTAGGATAAAATCCCACCCAAATGACCAACCGCGCAGCAGCCAGCAGCGGCGCGCTTTGGCGTAAGGATTCTGGCGCGTCGCAATGCGTCGGGTCGACGCTTCCGGCGGCCTTCGGGCTCGCCAGCGGCACCGTGGGGTGCAAGCCTCACCCCATGATCGACGCGCCCCGCCCCGACGAGGTGACCCGCCTGCACGCGGCCCTCGCCCGTCTGCCCGAGTCTGCGGCCGCCGACAGCTCGGCGCCGGCGTTCGTCGCCGCGGCGCGCAGCGCCCTGCTGCTCGGGCGCCCCGACGACGCCGTCGTGCTCGGGCGCGCCGCGCTGGCGGTCGCCCCCGACGACGCGCGGGCGTGGGCCACCGTCGGCGACGCGCTGTGGGCGCTGGGCCGCGCCGCCGACGCGCGCGCGGCGCTCGAGGAGGCCGTCGCCCGCGACGACAAGGACCTCGTCGCCGCCGTCGCCTGTGCGCGCGCCCAGGCCGCCTGCGGCGCGCCATCCGCCGCGCGCGCGCTCTTGACCTTCGTGCTTACCCGCACGCGCGCCCCCGAGCTGCGCGCCGCCGCCACGGCGCTGCTCGACACCCTGGGCGGCGAGCACCCGACGGCGACGGCCGGGGGCCCGCGATGACCCTCTCCATCGGTCGCCCCCCGCGCGGCGCCCCCGCCGCCGCTCAAACCTCGCCGCCGCCGCCGTCGTCGCCCGCCGGCGCCGCCGGACCGACCGCGGCGCCGAACCCGTCGACCGCGGCGGTACCGACGGTGACCACGCGACCCGATGGCGTCGACGGGGGGCGCCGGCCCGCGGGCGTCAGCCCGCCGAGCCCATCGACCACGCCGGTGGGGCGCACACCGGCGGCGGCTCTGGTGACCGAGCGCGCGCTGTCGACGGCCACGGCGGTGGCCACGGCGCTGTCGGCGTCCGCCGACGCCGCTGTGGCCTCGACGTTCTCGGCCGCCGCCGGCGCACTCGAGCGCGTGCGCAAGGCCACCAGCGTCGAGGTGCCGCTGCGTCTCGCCGTGGCGCTCGCGGTGACGACGGGCAAGGGCGCGCCGGCGCGCCTGCCACCGGACGTCCCTGGCGTGCTGAAGCCGCGCGGCGACGTCTTCACGTTCTACCCGGCCGACGAGGCAATCCAGCCCTTCGACGTCGCCGCCGACGTCGGCCGCCACCTGCCGGTGGGCGTCGTGCTCGTGGCGAAGGCGACGAAGAGGTCCGTTGAGTTCGCCTTGCCCGACGGCAGCGCCGAGAAGGCCACGGTGTACCGGCTGAACGGCGAGCCGGCGCCGACGCCCCGGGCGCGCTTCACCGGCGTCGTCGATCTCGTCTTCGGCGAGCCCTTCGTGCGCGATCTGGTGCCGCCGCCGCGCCTCGCGCGCCTGCCCGCCACCACCGCCGGCGGACAGAACTGGGAAGAGGGCGCCATCCTCAACGTCTCCGTCCCCGACGGCGCGGCCGTCGCCGCCGTCCACGCCGAGGTCGCCCACGCCCGCTCGCCGCAGGCCCGCACGTGGGCTCTCGCGGGCGCCGAGCGCCTCGACGCCACGTTCTCCGATCGCTGCCAGGCCGAGGCGGCAAAGCTCGCCGCCGCCCAACCCGCGGCGCTCGCCGAAAGGAGCCTCGTCGACCTGACGGCGCAGCCTTTCTTCGCCATCGACAACCCTGGCAGCACCGACATCGACCAGGCGATGCATCTGCAGCGGCGCCCCGACGGCGGCTATATCGTGTCGTACGCGCTCGCTGACGCCTCTCACTATATCAAGCCGGGGATGGCGCTCTTCGACGAGGCGATGAAGCGCGGCGCTTCCTATTATCTACCGGGGCTGTCGATCCCGATGCTGCCCGAGGAGCTGTCCGAGGGCGCCATCTCGCTGAACGCCCACGAAGATCACCGCGCGCTGGTGCTGCAGCTCCGCCTCGACAAGGACGGCAACGTCGAGGGTACCCCCGACGTGGTGCGGGCAAAGATCCGCTCGCAGGCGCAGCTGACCTACGGCGGCGTGTCGACGCTGCTGCAGGACAAGAAGGCCATCGCCGCCGACGAGCATGGCAAGGCGGTGCCGAAGGTGGTGCTGTCGCAGCTGTCGTTGTTCGAAGAGATCGGAAGGAAGCGCATCGACAAGGCCCGGGCCCGCGGTGTCGTCGATCCCGAGCGCCGCGAGATGGGGATCGCCTTCGACCACGCGCAGTTCTTCCTGGCCGACCGCAAGGCCGACTACGCGAGCAAGCTGAACGCCGAGCTGTCGATCCTCGCCAACGTCGGCGGCGCCGAGGCGCTGGCACAGACCCGCCTCGACGGCATCTGGGTGCCCGGTATCTTCAAGACCCACGAGGAGCCGGCACCGTCGGCGTACGCGGCGCTGTCGCGTCAGGTGAACGTCGTCGTGAGTCGCAACGGGCTGTCCGACGCCTGGCGTTGGGACGAACGTCAGGAGCCGCTTGCCGCGTGGGTCGAGCGGGTGAAGACGTTGCCGACGAACGCACGCGAGCGGTCCTTGTCGCTGGTGCTGCAGACGGCTGCGGTGCGCATCAACGTGGCCTCGAGCTACGAGCGCGAGCCCGGCGCCCACTCGGGCCTGAAGGTGCAGGCCTACGGGCGCTTCTCGGCGCCGATGCGCGAGCAGGTCGGTGTGATGAGCCACGCCGTGCTCTTCGCCAAGGACGCCATCGAGCAGGTCGTCGTCGACGCGCGCCTGTCGCCGGCGCAGGCGCGGGCGCTGTGGGCGCCGTTGCTGCTCGGCGCGACGGTGCCGCCGGGCGACATCCCCGAGGCGCGTCGCGCTCTCGCGGCCTCTACGCAGCAGCTGTTGTCGACGAGCGGGGCCGAGCGAGCGGCGCTCGCGACCCGCCTCGCCGCCGAGGCGGCGCGGCAGGCACCGGGGTTGGCGGCCGACGAGCAGAAACTCGTCGACGCGGTGTTCGATCGGGCGATGGGCGCGGGCAACAACAGCAAGATCCGACAGGGGCAGGTCGAGAGCGCGGCGTTGCGCCTGCTGTTCGACGACCTGTTCTTGAGCGATCTCGGCGGCAACTCCGCGGGCAACCCGGCGGCGCCGCGCCGCGCGGGCGTTGTCACGGCGGTGACGCCCGGCAAGGTGTACGTGCAGCTGCACGACCCCGACGTCGAGGTGCGCCTCGGCCTCGACGACCTGCGCCGGCTGTGCCCCGGCGCGAAGTTCCACCTCGAGGAGGAGGGCTGCGCGCTGGTCACCGACGCGGCGGCCGCCGGTCCGCTGTCGCGGCTGTACGTCGGCGCCGAGGTCAAGGTGCAGGCCACGCACCACGACGGCGAGAAGCTCCGCTTCACCATCGTCGAGAACGGCGGCTGAAGGGCGGCGAAGGGTGGCTGAAGGGCGCGCCTGCCTTCAGCCTTCCGCCAGCACGATGACGCGGTCGTCGGGCCCAAAGGTGACCAGCTCGCTCTTCTTCGGGCTGACGACGACGCCGTAGGCCGCGTCGGCGTCGCTCGCCTGGCGGGCGAGCTTGTAGCCGAAGGCCAGCTCGCCGCGGGCGGCGCAGGCGGCGATCAGCGTCGAGAACGTCAGCGGCGCGCCGGTCTGCACGTAGTTGCCCACCGGCCGCAGGTGGATCTCGTTGCCGGCGGGCGAGAACAGCTCGCGAAACACCAGATTCAACTCCTTGTTCTCGCTGATCTGCGTCAAAAGCAGGCTGACGAGGCGGTCGCTGACGATGAAGTCGTCGGCGCGGGTCACCTCGGCGAGCCGGCGGTTCGTCAGGTCGAGCATCTCGGAGACGATGGAGACCGGCTTGCCCGTCTTCTGGGCGATGTCGCGCAGGTGCAGCAGCGTGATGAGCGTGACGGCGTCGGCGCGTCCAGCGTCGACGCCGTCGCCGTAGCACAGGACGATCACGTGGTCGTAGGCGGTGACGTCGAGAGCATCGAGCACGCGCCGGTCGGTGGTGTCGGCGCGCTGCGCCGTCACCGTCTGGCGCACCACCGAGCCGCAGCGCGTGGCCAGCGCATCGTCGACGCCGTCGACGTCAGCGACCACGTGCACCTGCGACCCCGCCGGCACGTAGGAGTCGAGCTCATGGATGACACTCGGCCCGCGCCAGTTCCAGCCGAGGATCAACGAGCGCTCCGGCCGCGCCTCAGGGGCCGGCCGCGCGACGAACCACGCCGGGTCGGGGGCCGCCACCGACGACGACAGACGGATTGCGTCGTCGTCCTCGGCGATCACGATCAAGCGGTCGCCCGCCTGCAGCGTCGTCGTCGCCGGCGGGTTCAGTCGCGGTGCGCCGTCTCGTGGGCGCAGGCCGATCACCGCGGTGTCCTCGTGGGCGTACAAGGCCTCGCCGAACGTGCGCCCCACCAGCGACGGCTCGTCTTTGAAGTAGATTTCGACGCCGCCAAAATCGAGCAATTCCGTATACACGACCGACAGCCCCGACTGGCGGCAGGTCTGGGCGGTGATGCGCGCGATCAGGTCGCCGGCGATAACCAGCTCGAGCTCGTCGCGACCGATCATCTCGGCCACCGTCGCGTTGCGCGGATCCCGGAGCTCGGCGACCAGGTGGTACTTTGCTGTCTTTCGCTGCGGTGAATTGACGATAGCGAGGATGGCCTTCAGGACGTCGACGTCGGGGTCGTCGGGGCGGCTGCCGTCGGGGCGGTCGGGGGCGAGCACGATGATTGAGCGCGCGGTGTCGATGCTGGCGATGGCGAGGTCGTTCAGCTCCACCGGCGAGCCGCTGCGGCAGATGATCCGCGTCGTCCTCGTCGTGGCGAACCGCTCGCGCATCGCGTCGTCCATGGCGACCTTGTCGCGGTCGCCGAGGACGACGACGGCGGCGTCCTCGCGGCTGGCGTTGGCCTCGATGAGCTCGCCGATGATCGGGAAGACCTGCTCCGACCACCCGAGGATCACGGTGTGGTCGCGCTCGACGACGCGGGAGCGGCCCTTGCGCAGCTCGTGGATCCGCTCCTGCAGGCCCGACGACAGGATGCCGATCAACGTCGACAGCGTGAAGATGCCCGCCAGCGTCACCGCGAACATCAGCGCGCGAAAGCCCCAGCCCTGATCGCCGCCGACGGTGCCGGCGTCGATGGTGCGCATCAAGGCCTGCCACGCCGCCTCGCCGAACGAGAACGGCTCGCCGTCGGGCGGGCGCACGTCCCCGGCCACGAGCAGCGCGGCGGCGATGACGACGACGGCGAACGAGGCCACCGACAACCATGCGATCAGCGCGCCCGTCCCCCGCGCCAGGGTGTTGTCAAACGCGTACCGGAGTCGCTCGCGAAGCGTGAAGTCCTGCATGCCGCGTCGTTCCCACGGCAGGTGAGCGCGGCGCAACCGCGGACCGCAGGTGCCCTGCTCACGGCGGCGCGCGCCGACGTTGCGATCCGCTGCCCCGCGGCAGTCGCCGGGGGCCACGGGGACGTGGCAGGGTCCACCCATGAGTCGCGTCCTGCTTCCAGGCGTCGTCGCTGCCGTCGCGGTGATCGTCGCGGGCTCTTCGCCTGCCCACGCGCGTCGGCCCGCCGTGGCGTCGGGACCGTCGGCAACGTCGACGACGTCGGTAGCGTCGACGACGTCGGCGGCCCCGGCCCGAGCGCCGCGCGCGTCCTCGGCCTTGCCCTTCACGCACTTCGTCCTGGAAAACGGGATGGCGGTGATCCTCGCTCCGGATCACAGCGTCCCTCGTGTCCACGTCGGCCTGCGGGTGCAGACCGGCTCGGCGAGCGAGGCGCCCGGGCGCACCGGCTTCGCCCACCTGTTCGAGCACCTGATGTTCGAGGGCAGCGAGCACGTGCCCGAAGGCAAGTTCGACCAGTGGCTCGAGGCCGCCGGCGGCGACAACAACGCCTGGACCAGCGAGGACTTCACCTACTACTACGAGGAGGCGCCGGAGAACGCGCTCGACCTGGTGCTGTTCCTCGAGAGCGACCGGCAGGGGTTCTTCCTCGACAAGCTCGTGCCCAGCCTGGTCGACGGCCAGCGCGACGTCGTCAAGAACGAGCGCCGGCAGACCGGCGAGAACCGCCCCTACGGCACGGCCGAGCTCGCCGTCCCCGCGCTGCTGTGGCCCGCGGGGCACCCGTACTCGTGGCCGGTGGTCGGCTCGATGCAAGACCTGAGCGCCGCCAGCGTCGACGACGTCCGCACGTTCTTTCGGACTTGGTACGTGCCGGCCAACGCGACGTTGGTGATCGTGGGCGACTTCTCTCCCGCCGCGGCGCGCGCCGCCGTCGAGCGGTGGTTCGCCGACGTCCCCGCGCGCCCGGCGCCGCCCGCGCCCCTTCCCGCGCCGGTGACCTTCGCCGTCGAGCGCCGGGCGGTGTTCGAAGACGACGTCGAGCTGCCGCGCGTCACGCTGCTGTGGCCGTCGGAGCGGCTGTTTGGCCCCGACGACGCCGCGCTCGACCTGCTGGCCCTGGTGCTCGCCGACGGCGAGTCGTCGCGCCTGACCAAGCGCCTCGTTCACGACCTGCGCCTCGCGCAGTCGGTGACCGCGGCGCAGGAGTCGCGCGTGCGCGCCGGCCAGTTCGCCATCGAGGTCACGGCCTTCCCCGGCACCGCGTTGTCCGACGTGGTCGGCGTGGTCGACGAAGAGGTCGCCCGGCTGGTCGCCGCGGGCCCGACGCCCGACGAGCTCGAGCGCGCGAAGGTCACCGTCGAGGCTCGCCTGCTCGACGAGCTCGACTCGCTCGCCGCGAAGGCCGAGCGCGCGTCGCTGTACCACCTCGTGTTCGGCGATCCCGACGGGATGGACCGCGACCTCGCCCGCACCCGCGACACCACCGCCGTCGGCGTCGCTGCCGCCGGACGTCGCACGCTCGGGCCCGGGCGGCTCGTGCTCAGCGTTGTCCCCGATGGGCAGCTCCCCCTCGCGGTGACGAGCCCCGTACGCCCGCGAGCCGCGCTGGCCCCCGGAGGTGCGCGATGAACGACGTCGCGCCGAGGCCGTGGCGCAGCAGCCTGATCGTCACTGTGCTCGCCGGTTTGTGCGCGACCACGCCGGCCCTTGCCGGTGGCCGAGCCGTCGCCGCCGTCGACCGCAGCGCGCCGCCGCCGCTCGGCAGGCCGGCGCCGGTAACGCTGCCCGTGCCCGAGCGCTTCACGCTGAAGAGCGGCCTCCCGGTGTACTTCGTGCCGCGGCAGCGCGCGCCGCTCGTCGACGTCGTCGTCAACATCAAGACCGGCGCCCTGGACGACGCCAGTGACCGCCCGGGCGAGGCGGTGGCGCTCGCGGCGATGCTGTCGCAAGGGGCTGGCGACCGCGACGCGTTCGCGTTCTCTGACGCGGCGGCGCGGCTCGGCGCCAGCCTCGGCGCCGGCGTCGACTGGACCAGCACCAACGTCACGCTGCACGTCGCCAGCGTCCGCTTCGTCGCCGCGCTGCCGCTGCTCGCCGACCTCGTGCTGCGTCCAGTCCTGACCGGTCAGGACTGGGACCGCAAGCGCGATGAGCTGGTGGCCGACCTCGCCTACGCCCGAGACGAGCCAGCGGTCCTCGCCCGCCTCGCCGCGGCCAGGACGCTGTTTGGCACCGCTCGCATGGGGCAGCCGCTGC
>Ga0194129_10006443_pt1 | contig 14406 bp, 15 predicted proteins | sample TA2KigCa35mmetaG_FD_150862 | JGI IMG/M metagenome (GOLD analysis project Ga0194129, IMG submission 150862) | Freshwater microbial communities from Lake Tanganyika, Tanzania - TA2015038 Kigoma Deep Cast 35m | ecosystem: Environmental > Aquatic > Freshwater > Lake | place: Tanzania: Lake... | reverse complement strand
CTTGGCTTCAGCGATGAGCACACACCGCAGATCCACACCGGCGGCCGGATCGTAACGGCTCTACTGCTGGTGGGCGGACTGGTGGTGGTGCAACAGACCATCCAGAAACTGCTGGAATTAACCAACTCCGGCTATTTCCGGCGGCTGCGCGAACGGCGCTACCGCCAACAGCTCAAGCGCACGATGAATCAGCACGTGATCCTCTGCGGCTACGGCCGGATCGGGCGGGAGATCGCCGAACAACTGAGCGGCGAGGGGGTGCCACTGCTGGTGGTGGAAAACGACAGCGATCGCATCAGCGAAGCCCAGGAACGCGGCTTCACGGTGCTGCAGGGGGATGCCACCCTCGACGAAACCCTTGAGGAGGCCGGCATTCACCAATGCCGCGCCTTGGTGGCAGCCCTACCCAGCAATGCAGCCAACCTCTACGTGGTGCTGAGTGCACGAGGCCTGGCCCCCCGGGCCCGCTTGATCGCACGGGCCGATAGCGAGGAAGCCGAAGGCAAGCTGCGCCTGGCGGGTGCCGATCAGGTGGTGAGCCCCTATGTGGCCGGCGGCCGCACGATGGCCGCCACCGCCCTGCGGCCTCTGGCCGTGACGTTCATGGAACTGCTGGCTGGCAGCGACTGTGAAGTGGAGGAATTCCATCTCAGCGACGACCCCAGCCACCTCGGTGATCTCAACGGCGCCAGCCTGGCGGAGCTGCAACTGGGCCGCCGTAGTGGCGCCCTGGTGCTGGCGATCCGCAATCCGCAGGCCAGCCAGATCAGCAGTGGCGCGCCCGAACCACTGCTGGCCAATCCCGGCGGCACTGTGCGTTTGGCCCCGGGGCAACTGTTGGTGGTGATGGGCAGCAAACAGCAGCTGCAGCGCTTCGGCGATCTGCTCGGCAGCGCCCTGGCCGGCGTGGAAAGCATGCCGGCCTGAAGCCCAGCCAGGGTGCAGATCTACGCTCGCTCGACCCGAGCCTTACCCCGAGCCATGGCAGATGCCACCCCCCTCACCGGCCAGGTTGCCCTGGTGACCGGCGCAAGCCGCGGCATCGGTGCTGCCATCGCCAAAGACCTTGCTGCTGCGGGCGCCACAGTGGTGGTGAACTACGCCAGCTCACCGGCTGCGGCTGAGGCGGTGGTGGCGGAGATCACGGCTGCCGGAGGTAAGGCCTGGGCCCAGCAGGCCAACGTGGCCGATGAGGAGCAGGTGGAAGGCCTGGTGAAGGCGGTGCTGGAGAAGGAAGGGCGCCTCGATGTGCTGGTGAACAACGCTGGCATCACCCGCGACGGCCTGCTGATGCGCATGAAGAGCGCCGACTGGCAGAGCGTGATCGACCTCAACCTCACCGGCGTCTTCCTCTGCACCCGGGCGGTGAGCCGCTCGATGCTCAAGGCCCGCAGCGGCCGGATCATTAACATCACCTCCGTGGTAGGTCTGATGGGCAACCCGGGCCAGGCCAACTACAGCGCCGCCAAGGCCGGTGTGATCGGCCTCACCCGCAGCAGCGCCGCCGAGTTCGCCAGCCGCGGCGTCACCGTGAATGCCGTGGCTCCCGGCTTTATCGAGAGCGACATGACCGCGGAACTCGACAAGGAGCCGATCCTCAAGGCCATCCCCCTTGGCCGCATGGGCCAACCCTCTGAGGTGGCCAGCGCCGTGCGTTTCCTGGCAGGTGATCCCGCCGCCGCCTACATGACCGGCCAGGTGCTGCAGGTGGATGGCGGCATGGTGATGCGCTGAGCGGTCAGCTGCTCGGCTGCACCGGCTGGGCCAACTCCTCTCTGAGCCGCCTGATCTTCTGCAGCAAGCGCAACCGGCGGCTGCGGGTGGTGATCGTGAGGAAGAGCCGCAGCGGGATATAGATCAGGGCCATTCCCAGGCCCAACCCCACCACCACCAGAAAAGCAATCACGTTGCTGCCGGTGCTCGGGTCGGCCAGTACGTCAGTGAGCGGGCCATTGAGGCTCTCCGCTAGGGCGTCGCTGAAGCTCTCCTCCATGGGGCGAACCCTATCGGCCATCGGGCGGGAGCGCATCGCTGCAGCCGCACCGATTCGGCTTTCCCCACAAGCCAGACGCCACCTCGGCATGGGAGCCTTTGGCCATTGCCTGCTCATAGCCCCGCGATGGCCAAGCTGCTCTCCTTCTCCGATGCCTCCCGCGCCTCCCTGGAGCGGGGCGTGAATGCCCTCGCCGATGCGGTGAAGGTCACCATCGGTCCGAAAGGCCGCAACGTTGTGCTGGAGAAGAAATTCGGCGCGCCCGATGTGGTGAACGACGGCGTCACCATCGCCAAGGAAATCGAACTGGAGGATCCGTTCGAAAACATCGGCGCCAAGCTGCTGTTGCAGGTGGCCACCAAAACCAAGGACAAGGCCGGTGATGGAACAACCACCGCCACCGTTCTGGCCCAGGCCATGGCCCGCGAAGGTCTGCGCAACGTGGCTGCCGGCGCCAGCCCTGTGAACCTGCGCCGCGGCATGGACAAGGCCGTGGCTCAAGTGGTGCGTGGCATCGAAACACGCGCCCGCGCCGTTGCTGGCGACGCCATCCGTCAGGTGGCCACCGTGAGCTCCGGTGGCGATGAAGAGGTGGGCCGCATGGTGAGCGAGGCCATGGACAAGGTGAGCGCCGACGGCGTGATCACCGTGGAAGAAAGCAAGAGTCTGGCCACAGAACTGGAGATCACAGAAGGCATGGCCTTCGATCGCGGCTACAGCTCCCCTTATTTCGTCACCGATGGCGACCGCCGCGTGTGCGAATTCGAGGGTGCACTGCTGCTGGTGACCGATCGCAAGATCAGCGCCATCAATGACCTGGTGCCGGTGCTGGAGGCCGTGTCTCGCGCCGGCAAGCCGCTGGTGATCCTGGCGGAGGAAGTGGATGGCGAAGCCCTTGCCACTCTTGTGGTGAACAAGAACCGCGGCGTGCTGCAGGTGGCCGCTGTGCGCGCTCCGGGCTTCGGCGATCGCCGCAAGGCGATGCTGCAGGACATCGCCATCCTCACCGGCGCCAACCTGGTGAGCGAAGACCGGGCGATGACCCTCGACAAGGTGACCCTCGAGGATCTCGGCAGCGTGCGCCGGATCACCATCAGCAAGGACGAGACCACCATCGTGGCCACCGGTGATCACCAGGCCGCGGTGCGTGATCGCGTTGCCGCCATCAAGCGCGAACTCGACAACACCGATTCGGAGTACGACCGCGAAAAGCTCAGCGAACGCGTGGCCAAGCTGGCCGGCGGCGTGGCGGTGATCAAGGTGGGCGCCCCCACCGAAACCGAGCTGCGCAATCGCAAGCTGCGTATTGAGGATGCCCTCAACGCCACCCGCGCCGCCGTGGAAGAGGGCATCGTGGCTGGCGGCGGCAGCACCCTGGTGCAGCTGGCCTCCGAACTCGATAGCCTGGCTGCCGGCCTGAGCGGCGATGAGCGCACCGGTGTGGAGATCGTGCAGCGCGCCCTGGCAGCCCCCCTGCATCAGATCGCCGCCAACGCCGGCTTCGACGCAAACGTGGTAGCCGATGAAGTGCGCCGCAGCGGCAAGGGCTTCAATGCCGCCACCGGCATCTACGAAGATCTACTAGCCGCCGGGATTCTCGATGCCGCCAAGGTGGTGCGCCTGGCGCTGCAAGATGCCGTGTCGATCGCGGGCCTGCTGCTCACCACCGAAGCGGTGATCGCCGATAAGCCCGAGCCTCCCGCTCCGGCTGCCCCCGGCGGCGACATGGGTGGCATGGGCGGGATGGGTGGGATGGGTGGCATGGGCGGCATGGGCATGCCCGGGATGATGTGATCCTGTTGCCGCCTGCCTACAGCGCCCGCACCAAGCGGGCGTGAATACGGCACACGGCCAGGGCTTCACGGGGCGGATCCGAACAGAGCCGCCCCAACTCCCGATTCAGCGCCTGCAGTTCACCCACGGGCAGACCTGCCACCGGCGCCACCATCAGCAGCCCACCGAGCGCCAGGGGCAGTATCGCTTGCATGTGCAGGGAGGCCATCCGCACCTCCTTCAAGACGCTTGAGACTCACTCAGTGTGTGCGCTGAGGGCTGGCCTGCCCCACAACCTTCAAAAAGCTTCCAAAGCGCGCCGGTAAGCCGCCACCTGCAGGTCGACACCGGTGATCGCTGTACCCACCACCACGGCATCGGCACCCAGGCTGCGAGCTTGCACCGCCTGCTCCGCGCTGGCGATGCCGCCTTCACAGATCAGCAGCGTGTCTGCCGGGAGCTGACGCCGAAGCTCCGGAATCACGTCCCAAGCCGGAGGCCGTAGGGCAGATGTGTTCTCGGTGTAGCCGTAGAGGGTGGTGCCCACCCACTGGCAGCCCAGAGCTGCCGCCTGAACACCATTGGCCAAGCTGTCGACATCGGCCATCAGCACAGCCCCCAGATCAGCGCGAGCACGCTGCACCAGCTCCGAAAGCACAGCACCATCGGGCCGGATGCGCTCTGTGGCATCGAGGGCGATCACATCAGCACCGGCAGCCCACACCGCCTGGATCTCCTGCCAACCCGGCGTGATGTACACGGGGCTATCGGGATAGGTGCGCTTCCACAGGCCCACAATCAGTGCCTGCGGACAGCGGCGCCGCACCGCACCAATGTGCTCCGGGCTCTCCAGGCGCACCCCAACGGCACCGTTGTTGAGGCTGGCTTCCGCCATGGCGGCAATCACCTCGTTCTGGCGCATCGGCGAGCCTTCCGGGGCCTGCACCGACACGATTAATCCGCCCTGCAACTGGGCGCGATCAGGCAGCACGACGCTCCTCCCGATCGGGCAGCCAGGCGCGCAGCTGAACCACCGCTGGATGGCTGGGGGCTGGTGCCGGGCGGCTCGCACTCGCGCGTGGCATTTGCTCGGGCTCGGGCAATGCCGTCACCGCAACAACCGGGGCTGGGGCTGGAACAGGCTCTGGAATGGCTTGGCTCTGCTGTGCCTGCCACCAGGACCACCCCTGCGGATCAGCAGCAGCCAGCTCTTGATGGAGGGCCTGAACCTGATTCACGCCCTGGCGGTGAACCCACTGACCGAGTAGGCGCTCGATCGCCTGAGCATCACGGGCAGCCAAGGCGGCCTGCAAAGCCTGAATCTGCGCCTGCCGGCGAGCCTGGGGCGAGGGAACAGCTGGAGGTTTAGAAGCCACAGAAGAGGATCAGGCGAGCTTGCGATCCAGCAACGGGCGGATCAACAGGAACAAACCCAGCGCCAAGGCTGCCAGCACTCCCAAACAGGCCGCCGCACTGAGCTCGCCGTAGGGAGCAACCAGCACCACAGCTGACAGGGAGAACTGGCCGGCGTAGGCGGCACGAATCGGTTCAATCGCGAAGGTAAGGGGATTCAGGGCCGCAAGCCAGCCCAACCAGCTGGGCATGAACGAAATCGGTGCCAGCGCCGTGCTCGCAAACAGCAGCGGCAGGTTGGCCACGAAGATCACGGCGATCAGCTCGATGTGGCCCGGCAGAGCAAACGCCAGCCCCAGGCTGAGGCCGGTCACGGCAAACACCAACAACAGCAGCGTGACCAGCACCAGCAGCAGGCCCGCACCACCCGGCCAGCCGTAACCCAACGCCCAGGCAGTGGCCATGATCGCCACGCTCTGCACCAGGCTCAAGGCCGTGATGTAAAGCACGGAAGCCAGCACGATCGAGCTGCGGGAGCGCAGAGGCGCCACCAGCAGGCGATTGAGGAAGCCGAATTCGCGATCGAACATCACCGGCAGGCCGGCGTTGAGAGCGGCGCTGAAGGCGGTGAACACGATCACGCCGGCACCAAGGAAGCGGCCATAGCTCATGCCATCGGGCAGCAGCCCCGCAGGCGCGTTGGCGAACAGGGCGCCAAACAGCACCAGCCAGATCAACGGTTGGAGCACGCCTGCCACCAAGGTGGAGGGCCGACGGGCCAGCTGCAGGAAGAGCCGGCGGGTGAGCGCCAGGGTTTCCTGCACGAGTTCCGCCGTGGCGGAACGCTGAGGAGGCGTGGCAGCCGCAGCATTGATTAGGGAGGGAGCGGCGCTGGTCATCGCGGCTGAAGAGGAAACAACGACGGGAAAGAGAACGAGACGCGCTCAGCGCATCGATTGCTTGCGCTCAGCCTTGGGATCGCGGCTGCCCGCCACCGCCAGCTCCGCATCCATCAGGGTGCGGCCGGTGGCCTGGAGGTACACATCATCCAGGCTGGGGCGGCTCTGGGCCAGGGCAAACACAGGCAGCTGCGCTTCGGCCAGCTGACGGCGCAGCTGCTCCACCACCCCGTCGTGCTCCACCACCAGGTTGAGCGAGTAGCCCTGGGCGCGGTTCACCACCACCTGGCGCACCCCCGGGCAGCGCTGCAGCAGCTCCTGCACTTGCAATGCCTCGGGTTCGTCGCTGAATTCGCGCACCCGCAGCGTCACCCGATCACCGCCCAAGGCCGCCTTCAGTTCAGACGGTTTGCCAGCGGCAATTACCCGACCGCCCTCGATGATCGCTAGCTGATCGGCCAGGGCATCCACCTCCTCGAGGTAGTGGCTGCTGAGCAGCACCGTGGTGCCCTGTTCGCGCAATTGGCGTATCACCTGCCAGATGGCAGCGCGGCTTTCGATATCCAGACCCACCGTGGGTTCATCCAGCACCAACACTTGGGGCCGGTGCAGCAGGCCGGAAGCGAGATCCAAACGGCGGCGCATGCCGCCGGAGTAGGTGCCGCTGCGACGATCAATCCACTCCTCCATCGCCAAAAGACCAATCAGCTCAGCGATGCGCTGATCGCGATTTGCTCGGCTCAGGTGATACAGATCGCCCTGCAGCTGCAGCAATTCGCGGCCGCTGAGGATCTTGTCGAGGGCCACTTCCTGAGCCACGTAGCCCAGGCGCTCACGCACGCCGCGAGGATCCTTGAGGGCGTCCACACCCGCCACGCTCACGCTGCCGCTGCAGGGTGCCAAGAGGGTGGCGAGGATGCGCAGGCTGGTGGTTTTGCCAGCGCCGTTGGGGCCGAGCAAGCCGAAGAGGCTGCCGGCCGGCACGCTCAGATTGAGCCCATCGAGCGCCACCACAGCCCGATCGCCCTTGCCGTAGCGCTTGCTCACATCGCGGAGCTCGATCACCCCTTCCGGCATCCCATCCGCCAAGCGTTCAGGCTCCCTGTGACCAGTGGAGGAGCCAATCTAGAAAGCTCAGGCAGCCACAGCCGCGGGCAGGGTGAAACCTGCCTTGCCGGACCCAGCCAGGGCGAGCAGATCCCAACCTTGGGAGCTCAGCACTGCGCCGGCAGGCAAGCGAGCCAGCAGCAGCAGCAGGCAGATCCCGAACAGATAAAGGATCGACCAGCGAAATAGCCCCCGGGCGCGCTGCACGTCATCGGGATCTTGATGGAGGCGCCAGGCCATCTGAATCAGGCGCGCATTGAACGGCAGCAGCAGCAGGCCATACAGGAGCCCACCGCTGGGCAGGGCCCAAACCCCCAGCAGACTGAGCACCACGGTGAGAGCGGCGTAGACGCTGATACCCCGAGCCGTGGCAGCCGTGCCCTTCACAACCGGCAGCATGGGGATGCCGACGGCGCGATAGTCCTCGCGCAGCAATAGCGCCAGGGCCCAGAAGTGGGCCGGAGTCCACACCATCACCAGGGCAAACAGCCACCAGCTACTCAGGCCCAGATGGCCCGTGGCCGCCGCAGCACCCACCAGGGGCGGGATGGCACCGGCGACACCGCCGATCACGATGTTCTGCGTTGTGCGCGGCTTGAGCAGCACGGTGTAGAGCAACACGTAGCTGCAAAGGCCCAGCAGCGCCAGGCTTGCGGCCAGGCAATTCACCCCACCCACCAGCAGGGTGGATGCCGTGAGCGCCAGAGCGACGGCGATGGCAAAGGCAGTGCCCATCGAGAGGCGCCCCGAGGGCAGCGCCCGCGAGCTGGTGCGCTGCATGCGGCCATCGAGCTCCTGCTCCCAGAGGCAATTGAGAACACCAGCAGCGGCCGCCGCCAGCGCACCACCGCCGAGGGTGCAGGCCAGCCGCAGGGGAGGCAGCGGCCACCCATCGGAGAGGGCCATGCCCCCGAGGGTGGTGGCCAGAAGCAGCGGAATCAGCCGTGGCTTCGCGATCTCGAGCCAAGCGGGCAGCTTCACCTTGGCCCGAGAGGGAACGGCCTGTTCGCGGGTCAGACCCGTTGCAACAGCAGGAGCACTAACCACGGGACACCTCCAAACGAACGGGCTCAAGCAGGCTGCGGGTGAACCAGGCGGCGAGCACCGCCACAAGGAACGCCGCCATCAATTGGTGCGCCACGGTGACGGCGGGCACCGCCAGGGTGAGGCGCAGGCTCATCACCCCCAACGCCACCTGGGACGCCACAGCCACAGCCGCTAAGGCGGCGAACACACGCTCGGCCTGGTGCCTCCACAGGCCCCAGGAGGCGGCAAGGAGCACGGCAGCGGCTACGGGCCTGGCGCCGAGGCGATGGGCCAGCAGCCAACCGCATCCCTCACCAGAGCTCAGGCATCGGCCGGCGGCCCACTGCGTCGCCATCAAGCCGCCGAGCAAGCACTGGCCGAGAGCGAGCAGTGCCTCCACGCCGATCAGCCAGGGCCAGAGCCGATCGAATGAAAAACGGCTCACTTGAGGAGCTCTGGCGGAGGTGGATGGCTCCAGCAACACCTGCGTACAGGCGCTCAGCAGCGCCACCAACAGCAAGGCCGTCACCAGGTGAGCCGTCACCACAGAAAACGGCAACAGCAGCGTCACCGTGAGTGCGCCAAGGCCGCCCTGCACAGCCACCAGCAGCAGAGCGCAACCGGAGAGCCAGGGCACTGCGCGAGGCAGCTCGCGCCGCCACCAAGTGCTCAGGGCTGCCTGCACCAGCAGCCCCATGCCCACCACGAAGGCATCCAGACGGTGGAACCACTCCAGGAACACCTGCAGGTTCATCTGCCGGCCTGGCAGGAGCGAGCCATAACAAAGGGGCCAATCCGGACACGCCAGCCCCGCCTCCATCACCCGGGTGGCTCCACCAATGCCCACCAGAGCAATAAGCGCCACCAGAAGGTGGGCGCTGAGCGCAGCGAGCGCGGCACGGCGACCGATGGGCGGCGTGAGTGTGATGGCCGTCATCGGGCTACAACAACCGCGAATGGGCTGAAACTAACCAGGGCAACTGGCGGCCACACGATTGCATCAGTCCACGTTGCAATCGGTGTTCAATCCCTCACCGGAGCCGGCCCGATTGCTGCAAAGGTCAACGCCGGCAGCTCAGCCCTGGAGAACGTCCATAGGGTTGGGCATTCGAACCCGCAGCTATGCGGATCCCTCCCGCCATCCTCACGCTGCTGGCCGGCATGGCCCTCGTGCTCTTCGGGCTGTGGGTGGGTCAGAACGTGAATCTTTTGCCCGTGGATGCCAGCGCTAATGCGCCGGTATACGACGAGCTCTTCCGCGTGCTGTTCAGCATCGGCTCGATCCTGTTCATTGGGATCGTGGGTCTGATCGTCTACAGCCTGGTGCGCTTTCGGCGCCGCTCTGGTGAAAGCGGCGATGGAGCAGCCATCGAAGGTAATCTACCGCTGGAAATTCTCTGGACCGCCATCCCAGCCGTGGTGGTGCTGTTTGTTGGGATTTACAGCTACGACATCTACGACCGCATGGGCGGCATGACGCCGCTCAACGACCACAGCATGCACGGCATGCAGCACAGCGAAGAGCGCACCTGGGGCGGCATCAGCCCCGTGGCCTACGAAGCCGATGGAGCCATCGCACCCCTACCGGTGGATGTGACGGCCATGCAATTCGCCTTCATCTTCCACTACCCCGATTCCGACATCACCAGCGGCGAGCTGCATGTGCCCGTAGGACAACCCATTGCCCTGCAGATGAAGGCCCTCGATGTGATCCACGCCTTCTGGGTGCCGCAATTTCGCCTCAAACAAGATGTGATACCCGGTCAACCCACCCTGCTGAGCTTTACCCCCACCCGAGCGGGCCAATACCCGATTGTGTGCGCCGAGCTGTGCGGGCCCTATCACGGCGGCATGCGCTCCACGGTGATCGTGGAGGAGCCCGAAAGTTTCGCGGCCTGGGTCGCCAAGAACAGCCCGAATCCCCCCGCTGAGTCCTCCACCGTGGTGCAGTCATGACCCTCAGCCTCAACCCCTCCGAGTCTCTGCAGCCACAGGGCTGGCTGCGCTACCTCAGCTTCAGCACCGATCACAAGGTGATCGGCCTGCAGTACATCGTGTGTGGCTTCCTCTTCTATCTGATCGGAGGCGCCCTCGCCGGAGCGATCCGCACCGAGCTGGTCACGCCCCTGTCTGATTTTCTGCCGCGCGAGACCTACAACGAAGTGCTCACCTTGCATGGCACGGTGATGATCTTCCTCTGGATCGTGCCGGTGGTGAATGGTGGCTTCGGCAACTACCTGATCCCCTTCTATGTGGGCGCGCGTGACATGGCCTTCCCGCGGCTCAACGCCGTGGCCTTCTGGCTGATTCCGCCTGCCGGCATCCTGCTGATCAGCAGCTATTTCGTCACCGGTGCAGCCCAATCCGGCTGGACCGCCTATCCGCCCTTAAGCATCACCACACCCGCCACCGGGCAGATCATCTGGATTCTGAGCGTGTTGCTGCTGGGGGGCAGCTCCATCTTCGGCGGCATCAATTTCATCGCCACGATCCTGAAGCTGCGGCGCCCTGGCCTTGGCTTGATGCAACTGCCGATGTATTGCTGGGCGATGCTCGGCACCAGCATCTTGGTGGTGCTCTCCACCCCCGTGCTGGCTGGCACTTTGGTGCTGCTCAGCTTCGACATCATTGCCCACACCGGCTTCTTCAACCCGGCCCTGGGCGGCAATGCCGTGGTGTATCAACACCTGTTCTGGTTCTACTCACACCCGGCGGTGTACATCATGGTGCTGCCGGCTTTTGGCCTGGTGAGTGAAATCCTGCCGGTACACGCCCGTAAGCCCCTGTTCGGCTACACCACCATGGTTTACTCGATCATGGCGATTGTGTTTCTGGGCCTGATTGTGTGGGCCCACCACATGTTCACCAGCGGCACCCCGCCCTGGATGCGCCTATTCTTCACCATTGCCACGGCCTTCATCGCTGTGCCAACAGGGATCAAATTCTTCAATTGGTTGGCCACCCTCTGGGGAGGCAAGATCAGCTTGAACACCGCCATGCTGTTCTGCTGCGGTTTCATCGTGAACTTCGTGTTCGGCGGTATCACCGGCGTGGCACTGGCCCAGGTGCCGTTTGACATCCACGTGCACGACACCTACTTCGTGGTGGGGCATTTCCACTACATCGTCTATGGGGGCACGGTGTTTGTGATCTTCGCCTCCATCTACCACTGGTATCCGAAGGTGACCGGCCGGATGCTGAACGAACCGCTCGGTCAGCTGCACTTCTGGCTCACGTTTGTGGGCTTCAACCTCTGCTTCGCGCCGCAGCACTGGCTTGGCCTGAACGGCATGCCGCGCCGCGTGGCCGAATACGACCCGCAATTCACCCTGATCAATCAGTTCAGCAGTGCCGGTGCCCTGCTGATGGCGATCAGCACGTTCCCCTTCCTAATCAACGTGGTGAAGAGCGCCTTCAACGGCGCCCCAGCCGGCGACAACCCCTGGAACGCCCTCACCCCCGAATGGCTCACCAGTTCACCGCCGCCTGTGGAGAACTGGCATGGAGAGCCACCACTGGTGCATGAGCCGTATGGCTATGGCGTCACCCCAGGCCAGCTGAGCCTGGAGGCCAGCAGTGGCCGCGATCTGTGGAACCTCGGCCAAGGAGATCAGCGATGACCAGCCTGCAAAGCGAGAGCCTGTCTCAGCACGCCGGCGAAGAGGCCCACGCCGAAGGCCATGGCGACCACCGCATCTTTGGCCTAGCCACCTTCCTGGTGGCAGACGGGATGACCTTCGCCGGCTTCTTTGCCGCCTACCTCACCTTCCGGGCGGTAAACCCACTGCCCTCCGGCCACAACTATGAACTGGAGCTGCTGCTCCCCACGGTGAACACGCTGCTGCTGCTGGTGAGCAGCTTCACCTTTCACCGGGCTGGAGCCGCCCTGCGGCGCGGCAACCACCCGCTCTGTCAGCGCTGGTTGCTGGTGACGGCCGCCCTGGGCTTCAGCTTCCTGGCGGGCCAGATGAAGGAGTACTTCTCCTTGCCCTTCGGCCTCACCGACAACCTGTTCGCCAGCACCTTTTATGCCATCACCGGCTTCCACGGCCTGCACGTGACGCTGGGCGGGTTGATGATCCTGATCGTGTGGTGGCAAAGCCGCGAAGGTGGCCGCATCAGCATCGACAATCAGTTCCCCTTAGAGGCCGCTGAGCTCTACTGGCATTTTGTGGATGGGATCTGGGTGATCCTCTACGGACTGCTTTATCTGCTTTGAACACTTTCGCTGCTGTTGCCCTTGCGGGTGATTGCAGTTGATCGGCACAATCGGGCCACCAGTTCTCAGCCCCGCCGGTGTTCGTTGAAGAGAAAGTGAGCACGCCCGTGCAGATGCTGGAAGGCAAGGCACTGCTCGACAAGGCACGCGCGCTGAGCAATCGCCCGGAAGATCAGATCGCACGGGCCTGCGGCTATGTGGGGCCGAGCGGCAGGCTGCTGAAGAAGAGTTTCTACCGGGCTCTCGTTGAGGCCAAGGGCTACAAACTCCCCAGCCACGCGAGCAGTGGCGGCGGTGGTGGAGGCGGCGCGCGCGGCCGCCAGGCCGAATTCCGCACCCGGGTGCACGGCAACGGCAACCTGCTGATCGGCCATGCCTACACCCGGCGGATGGGGCTGGAGCCGGGCCAGGAATTCAAGATTGAAATTCACCAGGAAACCGGCTCCATCTGGCTGCTTCCCCTCGATGAAGGCAACGAGGGCAGCAGCGGCGAGCTCAGCGCAGCCGATCAGGCCGGCTGAGCTGGCCCGCCCCGATCATCGGGGCCGTGGAAGGCGGCGCTGAACACCAGCAGATCAATGCCGCTGAACAGGAAGCTGATGCCCACCAGGATTCCGAGCACGCTCAGCAAACCGCCGGCCTTCATCGACACGATGATCAGCCCGAGGATGAAGGTGACGATGCCGTTAGCCAGGCCCCAACCCCAACCGGACATCTCCCGGTGTGAGAGCGCCACGATCGCGGCCACCACGCCTTCCACCAGGAACACGATGCCGATGGCAAAGGCCAGGGCAGCCACCTGGGCGGCCGCCGGCACGATGCCGGCACTGAATTGCTGAATGATCCAGGCGCCGGTGACCAGGAACAACGTGGACACCACCAAGCGCCAGAAGCAATGCCAGCGGCTTAGGCGGCGTGAGCGGTTAAGGCTGTTGATCCAGCCGAAGATGCCCCCGACCAGAAAGGCCAGCGCCACGATCACCGTGACCCAAGCAGAAGCGATCACGGGGAACAGCAAGGCCAACACGCCAAGCACCAGCAGCAGGATGCCCTCGGCGATGGTGAAGCTGCGCAGGGAACTCAAATCGAGCTCTGGTCTGTCGGAAGCCATAGAGAAAGATCGGCTACCGGACGGTAGACATGGCACCGAAGAACCTCAGCTGTGGGCAATAGCTGCAAACCTCAGCTCCAGCCGTGTTCCGCCAGCCAACCAGGGGTGATCGTGCCCTCGGAACGGCCAGAACAGGACGCCTCCCCAGGCTGAGCGCGCCAGGCCAGGAGCCGTTCGGTGTATTTCGCCAGCAGATCAGCCTCGAGATTCACCGCATCACCCACCCGCAACTGCTGCAGGGTGGTGGAGCTCCAGGTGTGGGGGATCACCGCGATCCAGAACTCCGCCCCATCGGCGCTGCAATCAGCCACGGTGAGGCTGATGCCATCAACGGCCACGCTGGCTTTCTCACACACGTAGCGCCCGTAGGCGGGGTTGTTCCAGCTCAGCACCAGCCGCCAGGAGGCCGGTTGCTGCTCCACCGCCACCACGGTGCCCTGGCCATCCACGTGACCACTCACCAGGTGACCGCCCAACCGATCGGCCAGGCGCAGGGCGGGCTCGAGATTCACCCAGCCGAGGCGATCAGCCTTGGCGGCGAGGGTGGTGCGAGCCAGCGTTTCTTCACTCACATCCGCCTTGAAGCCGTGGGCCGAGCGCTGGGTCACGGTGAGGCACACCCCATCCACAGCCACGCTGTCGCCTAGGGCCAGGGCGGCTGGATCAAGCCCCGACTCAGCCGTCACCAAGAGTTCCACGCCACCGCTCCAACGCTGCAACTGCCCGACGGCCTGCACCAGCCCGGTGAACATGCGGTGCCCCGATCAACCCTGGCCATAATCGGGCAAGGGCGTCTGCAGGCAAGCGATGGTTGAGATGCGCGTGGCCGGCATCGCCCTCGACGCCGCCAGCCGCAGCCCAATCGTGCTGCTGCGCGATCCTTCAGGGCGCCGTCAGGTGCCGATCTGGATCGACCAGGCCCAGG
>Ga0194129_10006441_pt1 | contig 14413 bp, 13 predicted proteins | sample TA2KigCa35mmetaG_FD_150862 | JGI IMG/M metagenome (GOLD analysis project Ga0194129, IMG submission 150862) | Freshwater microbial communities from Lake Tanganyika, Tanzania - TA2015038 Kigoma Deep Cast 35m | ecosystem: Environmental > Aquatic > Freshwater > Lake | place: Tanzania: Lake... | reverse complement strand
ATTTAGCCCAAAACTTGACCTCGATTAGCAACTTTTGCTGACCCGAAAATAGCAGCGCTAAATCGGGAATAGAAGCATCATTGGAATCGCTGAACTGCGCTGAAATGAGATCAATCAACGCACGTAACAGTGCAAACTTGTAAGTAGAAGTTTTACTCTCTCGCTCGATGATTTTTTGGAAAATCAGGATGGTTTGTTCTGTACTTTGGTTGCTCATAGAAAAACAATCGTCTAATGTATGAAAATAGGTTGAGGTATTTAAAAAGTTCAGAACAGAACATAAAAAGTTTACGACCTTCTTACCTACTTTTGATATGTTAAATCATACAACATGTCCGAAAAAATCAAAAAACTCATCCCATACAAATACTATTTAATCGAAATGAGCCCCTACCGTCCATTAAGGCTCGATTGCGAGGTTTGCAAAACCACAAGCTCATTTTGTGGCCACATGCGCTTGAATACATCGAATGGGTGTGTTTACCTCTGGCACTATCAATGTCAAGATTGCGGCAAACTCACCTACTCCGATGAGAAAGCAGAAAAGGGCACAATTGTAGCCTTGAAAGAACGCTGCGAATGTGGTGGCCAATTCAGGCGAGACAAAAATATATTTTGCACATCTTGTCACTATAGAAAGTCGGATGAAAACAGGTCTGAAGAAAAACTAACCGCAACAAAAAAACAACTTGACGCAATTAAAAAATCAAATGATGCTGAGGAAATGACTTTGCCATTTGCGAAAAGTGAGTTTTTTGAGTTTATTTAAGAACATAGTTTTTATATTTGCATACTATAATTACCAATAAACAATGAAGACAATTGATTTATTTTGTGGGTGCGGCGGCATGACATTAGGATTTCAGTGGGCCGGTTTTGATTCAATTATTGCTTCTGATATCGATGAAAACTGTGGGAAAACCATTTCGAGAAATTTCCCAAAGACTAAATTTCTTTTAGGGGATATTTCAAATATTGAAAAAAATAAATTTGACCTAATATTACAAAGGCACACAATTGATATCATTACAGGTGGACCTCCTTGTCAAGGTTTCAGCTTAGCTAATAAAAATAGAAATAAAGTTGAAGACGATCCAAGAAACCGTTTATTCTATGAGTTTGTAAAAGTTATTAAGTGGTGTAACCCTAAAGCATTTGTGATGGAGAATGTCAAAGGTTTACTTTCAATGCATAAGGGTGAAGTTATTAAGACAATATTAAATGAATTTGAAAATGCAGGCATTGGCTACAACTGTGATTTCAGGGTCTTAAAAGCTTCAGATTTTGGGGTTCCGCAAAACCGAGAAAGGGTAATTTTAATTGGTTTTAGAAAGGACTTAAATCTTTACCCTGAATTTCCTGAAAAATCAAACAAAATAGTATCGGTTGAGGAAGCTATAATGGATCTACCTCAAATTAATGCAGGTGAGGGGACTGAAGGCATGGAATACATCGAAAAAGCTTCTAATGATTACCAAAAACTAATGCGAAAAAATTCAAAATTAGTATTTAATCATGTTGCAATGAAGCATACTCAACGGCTTATTGAAAGGTTTAATGCTATTAAGCCAGGTCAAAATTTAATTGATGTTTGGGAAAGTCATGGTGCAGTAAAAAGAGGTAAGCCTGGTGAAAAATCAGAAATTAAATTTAGTCAGAATAATCAAAGATTACATGGAGATAGACCTGCACCAACAATTGCTGCATCATTTCAAAGTAATTTTATACATCCATATCTGAATAGAAATTTCACTGCAAGAGAGGGAGCAAGGCTCCAATCATTCCCTGATGATTTCGTTTTTGAAGGAATGAGGACAAAAATGAGTTGGGAAATCGGATTGAGCCAATACCAACAAATCGGAAATGCCGTACCACCATTGATGGCAAAAGCAGTAGCAAATAAGATTAAAGAAATACTTATATATGGTAATTCTAAAGATTTAGGTTTCAAAAAAGCTAAACAGACTAAATTAGAATTATAAATATTTTTTCAACGCAATTTCAAATTGATGAATCGCACTTTCCAATGATGTTCTTGTCAACTCCTTATAGTAATCTGATTTATGAATCGGTTTGTCCACTTTTCTTTCACCTTCCAAAAGAGTAACTATTTTCAAATCCACATCAAAATAAGAAAATAAAGTATGTGTTGAAGGGCTTCCAGTTTTTACTGTTTTTGATATTGATGAATAATCACCACCTAATTGGCTTTCAAGTTGAATTAAAAAACAATTTAGATTTGGCCAGGCTTGTTTCATTAAGGTGAAATCTACTAAAATTCTTTTCATCATTGCATTTTCTGTATATGCCTTACATTCAGCACCTACCACCAAAACTCCATCAATATTGCAATGCACATCAGTTTTTATGGAATAATAATAATTATCTATATTTTCCAATATAAATTTTCTTATATCAGAATTGGTTAATTCATTTATATAATCTTTACGAATTGGAAGTTTTTTTATTTGTTTTTCGAAACTAATCCGGTTTGGGTTTCCGCCTATTTTAAGCCAAGCTATTTCGAGAATCAATTTTGTAATATTCTCTACAAGCATTCCTTTACCAGCTCGAATAATACCACCATATGCTCGATCACTTTCATCGTTATTAGCTCTAGATTCTATTCCCTTTACTAGCAGATTATAAGCTAAAATTATCTCATCTATTTTATCCATTGAATATTACCTATTTGTTGAAAATCGCCCTAACTGTTCCTTTAAGTCGTCTGAACTTTGCACATCATTTAATTCAACTATATCAATTTCGAAGAGATCAGAAAAAGTTTTAAAAGTTGATCCATCTGTACGGGTCCTAGTCGTTCCTCGCGGAAAATATTTTCGTTTGCTTACGAATGTTTGTTTATCTATCCAACCACAAACAGTTAATTCGAAATTTTTTTTGTTGTAGCTGCAAAAAATATAAACTTCCGTACTAAAATAATCTTGAAGTTTAAGAAAATTATTTGTGTAGTTTCTTCTGACATCAGTTGTTCTACCCATTGTTTTTACGTCAATTTTCAACCCCGCATATACTATATCTATTCCATCGTCAAATCCACTTTGTCCATTAACCAAATCTAAATCAAAAAATGTCATTACCACACTTTGACCGATTATACCTGTTAATTGTTGTTCTGGCGTGCCATTGGCTTGGTTTCTTTGACCAAAATTATAAATTTCAATTTGAGATTCACAATGTTGAATTATACTCTCACTTACTTTTATCTTGAACATAAAAAAGGTTTGTTATTTCCACTGAAAGTGCACTTGCAATTTTTTGGATGTTTAGCAAAGTAATGTTTTTTTCCGCCCGTTCAATCATTCCAATATATGTCCGATGCAAGCCTGCTTTGTAAGCGAGTTCCTCTTGAGTCATATTTTTTTGTGAACGCAAATCGCGAACAGCATGCCCAAAACTCTCCAATATACTGTCTTTCATTTGATGCAAATTAATAATTTAAAGTTATGTTGTCTTATTCAACAAACCAACATACTATAATTAGCATTTTGAATTACCAATTTTGGTTCAATAAAATATTTGGGAAACCTTCCCTTGAACAGTAACGATATTAGATTGAGTTTTTGGGAGAGGTCAGAGGACTCACACACAAAAAAGAAATCAATATATCGAAATGGTTTGTCTAGGAATATATCCTAAAAACACCCCCGGCAATAAAGCCTTTTGTCATTTTCAAATAAGGAAAAATAGGTTGAGTTTATTAAAAAAGTAAGCGTCTTTTTTGCGATATTTAAATTCCATTAGCCGTTAATGTTAAAATTTTCCATCCCCATTGATTTTTCTTTTTATTGAAAGATAATATCGCTTTACCTTTTATGAGTTGATCGTTTTCTAGACTCATTTTAGTAATTAAGTTGGGGTCTACAAAAATGTCGTCTACAAATCCAAATTTTCCTTCTAGATTCAATTTCAATTTTCCTTCAAAGTTTTTAATTGCTTGTGATGTTTCTTGCTTAGATTCTTCAATTGACAGTAACTTATAAAATCCATCTTTAGATGCACCAGCAAATCTAACATCATATAACTGCCCAATAGTTGGTTTCTTTAAAAAGCCACGATAAGAGAAAAACCCGTGCTTATTTTCATTTATGACAAAGTTCAGAACTTGTTTATCATGATTTACAAACTCTACAACAATTGTTTCTATTTTGACATCTCTAAATAAAATTTCTTCTGCGGTTTGAAGATGTTCAGAATAAAGATTGACATTGGTTTCAGAAGATATTGTTGAACTATACCAAGGCATAGTCAAAATACTCTGAATTTCAGAAGAGATTTTCCAACCATTTGCTTGTCTAGTACTCACTATCCGTTCGATTTCATACTTCGCCTCAGAGAATTTATCTCTAGTAATAAGCAATTTAGCAAAGTCCGATCTTAGGCCAACAATATATGCCTCTGGAGAATTCAAACTCAAAGCTTTACATAAACAAGCAAACCTTTCATCACTTTGCTCATCAAACACCTCTGCCATGACCTCCCAAACCCAAAATTCGTTTCTTTTTCTTTTGGCAAAGGGCAGAAAAGCTTCTAAAACACCCTCTCTTTGCCCAGCTGCTAACATTAATTTAGCCTTGAAATAGGGTAAGAATTGATATTCAGGGTGAGCAGATATCATCAAATCTAATTTTGGAATAAATTCGGTAATTAAAAACTGAATTATACTTTGTGTTGTAAATCGATCTTTTGACTGATCTAATAGGTACTTTGAATATGTATTATAAAATTTCTCTACCGTTGACGAAATAGCTCGGCCATTATATTCCTCAGAAAGATAATCTTCATCAGAAAATCCTTCAAATCCAAAATAATTAAGCACTGAATATATATTTGGCCAAGTCTTTGATCCTTTCAAAAATGCCTTTATTAAAAATGAATTTGCTTTAGATGGTCGCTCAATTGAAAGTAATTTTGCTTTTTCAAAAAGCTCATCTAAAACATTTGTTGGCAATTCACTTTCTCTAAAAACTGAAAAAATAACCTTTCCTAATTGTAGGGCAACACTTTCGTGAAGTATTTGATTATTATCCTCTGAAAGATCAATCCCCATTAAATTATCCCAATATCGATTAAAATCATTGAGTTTACTATATTCTGAGTTAATTTTTAGAAAGTCATAATAAACCCAAGCCAAGGCTCTTTTATTCCAGATATTTTCTGAATCTATGGCAAGTTCAACTAAAGCTAACTTTAACGCTTCATTGAGTTTTCCTTGGGTGCGTAATTCTTTAACATCTTTAAACGACATGTGCTAAAATTTTTTGAGTTAATTGAATAAGCTTAGTGTCAACTTGGCATTGATAGGTCTTTGGCATTGCCGTAGTTAAGGCATCTTTATTATTAAAATGGAACTGAATATAAGAGCAAATTGAATCAGTTATCAAATAATAATTGACGAAATATTTTGACTCCACAACATTCGTAATTTTAATCTCTAATTCTGCACATTCAGATTGCATAACAGAATATAAGCCATCCAAAAACTCCTTTGAAGCCTTATAAATAGGGTGAATATTCGATGAGATTTTTGAGTTAAAAATGTTTAGAATTAGGGCCCTATTTACATCGTCAATATTCCCTGATGTAATTTTAAATTGATCTACAAAATGTCCTGATCCTTTATGGGATGCTTCGATAGTGAAACTGGCGTCTCTTAAAGCAACAGTATAACGTTCAAGGTATTCTCTAGATTCTATATTTAATATTTTGAAATCTGTATTTTCAACCTTTTCTAACACCTCCCAATATTTTAAACTTTTTGCTTTGTGTTGATTTGCGTTGTGAAATGGTGAAACAAGGATATTTTCAAGAAACAGAGATTCCTGTGGGATAGTACCGATAGTGCCAATCTCAGCAAACTTTAATTTTGAAAAAGTACTAAAATGAGGTGCATTGATGGCAAACAACGTTTCAATTGCTCGGGTTGTGGCTGTGTAACACCAACGCAACGGATCAGTTCTTAAACTAACCCTGCCATAATAGTCTACAAACACATTTTTCCATTCACCACCTTGTGACTTGTGACAAGTAATTGCATAACCAAATTTAACTCGAAGCGCGTTAAAGTAAGGGTCACTTTTTAAGGCTTGTTTAAATTCATCTGAACCAACTTTGTGAGCTGTCAACCCTTGTTCTAATCTGTTTTTCTGAATCTCATTAAATCGGATTACAAAGTTAATATAGAGGGCTCTCATCTCATCGAATGATAAGTCTCGGTTCACAGAATTTAAATGTGAATCGATAATCAAACACGATATGTCTTCAGGATGATTTAATAGGCGAATTTTAATTCGTCTAAAAACTATTTTAACTTCTTTTCTAATTTTACTTCCGTTTTCACTGAGCCAAACAGGTGCGTTCTGCTCTATTGTGTTCCTGTCAACATCAATCACCTTTAAGATATCACCGTTAAATAATTCAACTCCATAGGTGTGGTAATTATTACTATTTAACAGAAGTAAATCGCCTGGTACGACATCGCTTTGACCGGGATAAAGAACATTACGAATTGCCTGATTATATTGATAACATTGATGGTTAGAAAATGATATTACAATACCATCTCCAATTTCAGGTTTTGGATACAATGTTGTAAATTGCTCAACAACATCTGAAGTCGCCGTTTTAATAAAACTTTCATTATCGTAATCAAATGTGAGATACGATCGTTTCGTTTCATTAATTGAATCTCTTATTTTGGTTGCATTTCTGAGTATCAAGTTATCTGCTTGTCTTTTTATTTCTCTCAACTCAGCAGTTTCAACTTTAAGTCCAAGACTCACAAAATAATCTTTGTCTAAAGCTAAAGACTTATTATCACCATACGGCGGAAGCTGTGCTGGGTCGCCAATAAATATGATTTTATTATTAGTGTTTGTTATTGACGAATATGTCAATAAGTCGTTCAATAATCTATTTGTACCAAAAGTAAAAAGTTCATTTTTTGTTTCATTATTTCCAATCATCGAGGCCTCATCAACAATCAAGATATTTTGATTTATTGATTCAATTCGATTAATAGGAAAATAATAATGAAATGAATGCTCGGCCTCATCCTCAGCATCCTTATTAATAGTCTTAAGATTATTAAAATTGTAAATAGTCTTATGGATTGTATATCCTACGCCAGTTTTTTCTCTCAGAATTTTCGCAGCTCTTCCTGTAGGGGCCATTACCGAGAATTCCTTTCCTTCTTTTTTTAAATATGAAATTAATCCACTAATCAAAGTAGTTTTGCCAGTGCCAGCATAACCTGTCAAAATAAAAACGCTATCATCACGCTGAAGAAAGTTCTCTAGTTTTTCTAAAGCAGCTCTCTGATCAGAAGTCGGAATGATTGAAGATAGGTGATTGAGGATGGTCATTTAAATTGGGAAAGTGTTGTGAGCACAAATAATAAGGCAGCAACCCTGTCTAAAAGAACCTGCTGCGAAATTTCTGCCGTTGATTCATGGTCGTAAAAACTCAAACTTGCATTAGAATTTTCATAAATACGACTTCCGATTAAAACTGATTTGTAAATCGGTTGCGCATGGCGCACCAAATGTTCTTTAAGCCATTTTATTGACTCGGTCGAATCTTGATTATTACTCTGGGATACAATTGGGAAAGAAACATTTTCTAAATCAGCTAGATTCCTTTTTATTTCTAATTGTTGCATTTCTGATAAGTTGATAAATTCATCAAGTACTCTTTTATTTTTAAAATGAATTGTGAGAAAACCGTATTTATCATTAATAATAATTTTGCCATACTTATTAGTTTGTCTCTCAAAGCGAAAATTCTTTTCATTTTGGATATTTACTTGCTTCGTATCAAAGCTATTATAGGTGAGATGCGATTTCAGATAGTTTAGCCACAAATCTTTAAAATTATTTTGAGTCATTTTGAATTTATTAATTGTAATAGGTTTATTAATACGCTTTACACTTAATGAACATGTTCTACAACATAATTACAAACCTTTTAGGGGTATTGTCCTTTTATCTTTATACTTAAATCTTCATTTCGCCAATCAACATTTACTCCGGTTCCAAATTGTACTATACGAAGTTTTAGTAGTTTGGTAGTTAGTTGCATTTTCCGTTCTAATTAATTGTGTGATTTTATCAGACTATGTTTTTTAAGCCAATAGAAATAATTTCATTAATGAACAAGAGGTCTTCTTTATTGATATTTATCTTTTTGCCGGTAGTTGCATTGGCATGTATGAAATCGTTCCTCTTCTTCACGATATTTGTAAGCTCAATTTCACTTAAACTTTCATTTGTGATATAGTCTATTGCATTAAGAATTTTTATGGCCCAAGGTAGATTCCTACTCGACTCAAAAATTTTATTTGTTTTTCTGTAATATCCTTGGTTGAATTCATCTTCTATAAAGTTCCGTAATCTCTTTTCTGAAGTACGGAATTGAAACTTATATTTTTTAATTCCCCTTTCATTTTTACTTATGAAAATGGGGTTCTCCATATCAATAATTCTTGTTGAGATATTTTCTAAAACTGAGAATTTAAAAATAAAAGAAGATACTATTTTTGTCTCGTTCAAATACCCGCTTGTTAATATTTCGTTACTTAATTTTAACCATTTTAAAGACTCATCAACAAACTCCTTTGGCAATGGATTTACATTTTTAACGTTTCTTCTGGGGAAAAGACTCTCAGTGATTTCGTTTTCATCGATATAGAATCCTTTCAAAAAAATGAGTTGTATAGCCTGTTCAATGTAATTCATCAAGCTGAGTAAAGAATTGATAATTTGAGAATCGTCATTTCTAAATGGATTGCCCTTTGAAACAAACCCTAAAATTCCTTCCTCGTGAAAATCTTTTATCCTCTGAATATTATTGGATGCTGAAAATGCAATTACTTGTATCCCTGGATTTTTACCTTTTATCTTTTTTAAAATCTTTTGGCTTATGGATTCTTCAACTGCATTTTTGCTTTGTCTATGTGGATTCAATCTGAAATCAAGAATGATTACATCAAAATCTTCATTAAAAATTTTCTCTATGGAGCAATCAACAATTTCATCGTACTCTGAACTTTTAAAATCCAACCTGAGGTAGTCAAGATAAAAATTGTTAATGTCTCCTAATAGATATGCAAAAACTTCAAACCACCCTTTTTCTGCCTCGTCATCAATCAATAAAATCTTTGGCTTTTTATCTGAAATAGTCTTTATTCTTAAATAATCAATCCCTATTTCATTTAACTCAATAGGTGGAATTATCGTATTTAAATATTTGAAATATAGATCTGACTCAACATTCTTTAAAATGTTCTCTATTTCTTTTGAATCAGAACATCCTAAAGCTTTTGACCATTGGTAGATAGCCCATTCATTAGTTACTGTATGATTACCTGAATAGTTCTTAGGGTGCCTTAAATCAAGTGCCTTTAACTCTGTTGGTAAATCATGTTTTTTCAAGGTGACAGAACTAGTTTCTACCGCCTTTTTAAAGGCCTCTATACTATAATCAATTAGGTATACATTTTTTGTTTTTAGTATATTAAAATACTCATTTTGCAGTAAAAAATCTAAATCAACTATACTATAAATAAAAATTGGAGTTAGTTGATTTACAGTATTTGTACACCTTATCTCAGTAGCAAGTCTTAATCCGTTGTAATCAGACAACGAATTTCCAAAACACAGTGGAACGAAAATACCTTTATAATTAAATTCATCCAAACTTTCTTTGATAATTTGGTCGAATCCAATTTCGAAATCTTTATTAAAAATTGTGGTAAATTGACTACTTAACGAATTGATATCAGACCGCGAACGAAAAAAGTAAAAATCATCAGTAATGATGGTGTTATGGGAATTCTCGCTTATAAACTTTTTTTTAGCCGAATTGAGAAAATCAAGGAGCTGGGGTTCTATTTCAAAATTTTGACCATAAATCAGCATTCGTAAGTCATACTTTTTATGGATTTTATAAAATTCTATAAATTCCTCCAAATTATTATAAAGAACATGTACTGGAATACTTGCGGATTTGCCGCTTTCTCCTAATTTTCTCACCTTATTGGAACCACTAAAAACAACATAATGAAAATTCAAATCTTTAGTAGTTAAATTTTCAAACTTATTCCTTATGTCATTGACATCTTTATTCTGCTTATTTTCAAAATGTTCAAAAAATGATTCATGAAACAAGACAACATTATTTTCATTTTTAAATATTTCATCACGGATTTGATCATTGATTTCAGAAATCCGATGAATAGGAGTTAAAAATTCCTCGAAAGAATTCAATTTAACTTGATCCCATCCCGAATCAAATTGTCTTTTTTCATTATCGTCTATTAAGTAAATCATTTCTTTAAGATTAAAAGATATTTAACTCCATCAATTTCATCAATCGAATAACTATTTCTTGGCAGTCCATCCCAAAGATTAATATGGAAAAAACAATCATTTTCAAAACGTGCTTCAATGTGCAAGTCACATAATCCATTGATTTGATTTTTTATGATCGGTGGAAAGTCATTTCCAAATGGCCTCTCAACAGTATCGGAAACTGATTTATTCCAAATGGTATTTCGTTGATAAATAGAAAAGATTTTTTTTGAGTCTTGTTCAAAGAATGATAACTCAATTGTTTGCATCCCTTCGTGACTATTATTTTTTATGAGTTTTATTATTTCTCTGTAGGCCTGAATTAATTTATCGACATCTGTATATAGATTTATCGTTTGTGAAAAATTCACAAATTGAAAATTTGCCCAGCTAACATAGTTCTTATCTATATTTTGTTTTTCAAGGATTTGTTGCAATGGATTGTCTTTTTTAACATGCCATAAGGATTTAAAGAAGATTACCAAATCATTAAATGATTCAACCGTTTGACCTGTCAAATCTGATATGAATGGATTTGATAATCTGAAGCCTTCATTACCATTCAGTTCTGCTACACTATCTTCTGGATTTGGAACCAAATTAGGGTTTTTTATTGACCATTCTTTTAAGCTTTTATCATTCCAACTAAATGAAACGTTTTGACCTGACCAAGCTTTGCCATCTATTAGGTAATTTCTTATCAAAGAATACATTTGTGAAGTGAGTGCAAAATTGCTTGAAAATTGTTCAAAACTTATTTTTATCAGTTCTAAATGTTCATTAAAGTCATACGCCAAATTATTCGTACGAGTTAATAAATCATCAATATTTGAAGTCGACATCGGGTGACAAGTGGTTTTTAAAATAGGATCTTGGTTATATGCGAGTAGTGCATTGTATAAATCTATAGGGTTCTTATAATTAAAGTCTAATGGATCTTCAGATACTCCATAATCTTTAACCGGTGGATTCTTATGAATTTTGAATACTACTTCTTCTATTTTTTCAACACGATTTTCTAAATTACTTTTCAATCCAAACTCCTTTGAGGCAAGTTCAAATATTTTTTCTCTATGATTTGAAGAAATGAATTTACTTTCAAGTAATTCTTTGATAAATTCTAACTTAGTCTTCATGCGGATATAAATTATTTAGAATCAGTTTCTTGAAAATCTGACCAATCTGTATTATCTATTCCAAAATCTTCTTCAGATATTCTACTAGGTTTCGTATTCAATTGACCGTAATAATAAAATTGCATCGCTGCTTCAATGCCCTTCTCCTCCCATATTTTCAATACCATTTTGATATCTTTTTTTTGTGAAAGTTTACCTTTCAAAATTTCGAAGCGATTATTTAAACCTAAGAATGTACTATTGTTGAATCCTTTGATCATTTTAAGGTACTCCAATTTGCCAGACAATACGTTTAATAAAGTTGGGGTACCTTTTTTAATATGGCCTTTATCAAGCGTATAACGCGGAATAAAAAGTTGCTGAGCTTTTGCATACCCATACTTCTCCCAATAGTATAACCACATCCTAATTTCTTTAACGTAGCGTGTTGAGACATTTGTATTTTCATTCACAATTATACCTGTCACCTCCTGCCTGAACGCTTTACCTTGTAAACGAGTCTTCTTTGGATTAATTTGAAGTTTTTGATCGTCAACAATAATTCGATTCAATTCATTTAAAAATGTTTTATCCCTGAAAGCGTTATGACTAGATGAAAAGGTGATGTCATCAGCATATCGCGAATAATTGAGATTAAAACGCTTAGCAAGCCCATTTAATCTCCTATCCAAATTGTAGCATAGGATATTGGTAATTGTTGGGGAGGTTGGGCTACCTTGAGGTAAAACATATAATTTAGAATCTTGATCAATTTGATGTGTGACTAAGCTGGCGAGTAAAAATGCCAACGGTTCTTTCGCTCCATTTAAGTTAAATGGTGCCTTCATTAAACCAAGCTTCACTCTATTTCTATCGAAAGAATGAAAGAAATCTTTAAGGTCAATATTATATACAAAATTCTTTCCAACATGAATCTTTGCATTGTCAACAATTGACTTTCCTGGAACGAATCCATTGGCGCAATGATGTGGCTCAAAAATATTTTGAAGGACTAAATTTAAACATGATAGCATAGAATTCAACACCCTATTTGGCGCATGAATCTTCCTTAAATCACCCGATTTCTTTTTGATATTAAAAGTTATATATCGAATTCCATTGTTTTCTGGATTGACATAAAAATTAAATTGTTTCATTGTGAAACGACCAGCATCTTCTCCATATTTTATGACTAAAACCTCATTAAGTAGATCTAGTAAATCTTGCTTATTAAGCATAGATTTAAATCTTAAGGTAATCATTTCCTGTATGGCTTTTTGTTCTGTATTCATCTCTATTGTTTATGTCCTTGACATGCCTGACTTTTTATTCTTTACGTATGTATTATTTCAAATTCAATTCCAGAGAAAAGATGTTTACAGGTTATATTAATATCAACTGTTTTTCAATTCTTTCCGCAGGAACAAAAATTTCTGGTTTTAAGATGTTTAATTAAGGTTAAACATTCACTCTATTTAGCCAAGCTGAATTACTTCAAAAATGGTTAAATAGAGAAAGGCGCCGATTTTTGCAGGAGAACCCGCCAGCACCCACTTTCAATAATGTCAGTCAGGCATTTCAAAGAACTTCTGCAAAGCTATGCTGCACATATGCAACCAACTTGCACAGAAAAACTAAAGTTAAAAAAAGCTGCTAAATATTTGGAAATTATTTTCAGTGCAGTACCTTTGCATAGTTATGTCAGTAAATAAAAACGCCTACTTAAGATTCAAAACATTAGACCGTTGTTTTCGCAATACCGGAAGAACCTATTATATTGAAGATCTAATCGATGAATGCAGTAAAGTGTTAAATGACATCAATCCAGAAGTAAAAGGTATTTCTAGAAGAACTATATTCTCTGACATCGGCTTTATGGAAAGTTCAGATGGTTGGGAAATCCCTTTAGAAAGGGTTACTGTTGGGAAGCGAGTATATTACCGCTATACAGACCCTACTTTTTCTATTAATAATCAACCACTCAACATGAAAGAAGCTGACCAGTTGCGTTCAGCTCTAACTATCATGTCTAGATTCTCGGGCGCTCCTCAGTTTGAATGGGTTGACGAATTGCACACACAACTCAAGGCGCAATTCCATTTAGAGGATAACGACAGCCCTATTATTAGTTTTGAGTCAAACCATTACTTAAAAGGAAAAGAACTAATCGGCGAGTTATTTGATGCTGTATTAAACAAAATTGTCTTGGATGTTTCTTACCAAGATTTTAAAAGTCCTGAACCATATCCAGTTTTATTTCACCCTTATTACTTAAAGCAATATAATGGAAGATGGTTTGTTTTTGGTTATGATGAGCTTACAGATCAAATTAGAAATCTTGCATTAGATAGAATTCAAGAATTTGTAAAGACAACAAAAGCATATAGGAAAACAGATATCATTTGGGAAAATGACGAAGAAGGGTACTTCGATGATATCATTGGTGTTTCAAAACCTTACGAAGGAGAAATTGAAACCATAGAGTTACTTTTTGATATAGATCGAGCGCCTTACATTGAGACCAAGCCAATACATCCGAGTCAAAGTTCCAAAAGGGTCGAAAATGGTCTTTTAGTCAAACTCGAGGTAATCCCCAACTTTGAACTAGAACAATTGATTCTGTCTTTTGGAGAAGGCGTCACTGTTTTAGCTCCTTCATTTCTTGCCGAAAGAATTCAATTCAGATTAACTTCTGCGCTCGCTCGTTACGAGAAAAAATAAAAATAATTTTACTGTGCAGATACACTGCACATATTAACACCAACTTTGTATCGCAAATCAGCGATATGAATATAAAGACCCTACTACTTGCACTTTCTTTGAGTTTACTCAACTGGATTTTGGTTTATTTCCTCATCGAGGAAATCACGATCTATAAGTATTTGCTCATTGAAGCAATTACAGCTATAAGCACCCTAGTTTATGAAT